>Ga0306920_100009262_pt1 | contig 13122 bp, 10 predicted proteins | sample flu12Cox44000170_FD_204666 | JGI IMG/M metagenome (GOLD analysis project Ga0306920, IMG submission 204666) | Lab enrichment of tropical soil microbial communities from Luquillo Experimental Forest, Puerto Rico - flux4day.12C.oxic.44.000.170 (v2)... | ecosystem: Environmental > Terrestrial >...
AGTTGGGTCCGCATAGGGCTTGGGATCCGGTCTAGAAAGACCGGCCTCGATCCCCAAAGGCCGCGGACCCGACAACCGGGTCCGCGGCCTTAGTCATGCCAGGGCCGCCGAATCAGCCGAGTGGAACACACGACGAGCAGATCGACGAGGACGAGAGGGGACGGACATGTACTGGCCCGGCACCACCGCCGCGGGGGCGGCGGGGTTCGAGGCAGCACTCGCACTGCGGGTGATGACGCAAGAAGCGCAGCCGGTGGTGTCGCCGCCGGTGGCTCCCCAGCCGGTTGGGCAGGCTCTCCCGGGCACCCAGGTGCCCACTGCCCATGACCTGCCCTGCATGGATGAGCCCGACCTGTTCTTTGCCGAGTCCCCGGCCGATGTTGAGACCGCCAAGGCCCTGTGCCGAGGGTGCCCAATCAGGATTGCGTGCCTCACCGGCGCCATGGCGCGCGGTGAGCCGTGGGGAGTCTGGGGCGGAGAGCTCTTCCTGCGCGGCGAGGTCATCCCGCGCAAGCGCCCCCGCGGGCGCCCCCGCAAGACGGAGGTCGCGGCCTGAGCCTGCGGGCCCGTCCAGGCGGGTCCGCATGCGCACCGGCCATGAGCCCCGCAGCGCACCGGCCATGAGCCCTGCAGCGCACCGGCCATGAGCGGAGCAAGACCCGCGTGAGCAGTACTGGCTGCTAGCGAACGGCGACGAGCACACGAAGGGAGGTAAGCCATGTACGCCCTTACCCGGCAGGCGTCGGAACACCAGCGTGACCTCCTGGCACGGGCAGAAGCACAGCGGCAGGGCCATCGCATCCTCGCGCTCCACAAGGCGGCCCGCCGGGTCGCGCGCGCGGAGCGCCGCCTGGCCGCCGCCCAGACAAGCGTCCTGCGGGCCCGCAGTGACCTCGCATCCTGACCACCCATGGTGACTTCGATAGTGGGCCGGCCCCGGGGATTCCCCGGGGCCGGCCCATCGCCATGCCTGGCCGCCAGGCCCGTTCCGCGCCGCTAGACCCGCGGCGCGACCACGCCGGAGAGGTGCTCGTCGTAGCTCGGGCCGTCCGGCTCGCCGTCGGGCTCGGTCCGGTCGGTGTCCCCGTACCCGGGCAGCCACTTGATCATTTCGGCGCGGAACGGCCCTTCCGCCTCCAGCTGGCAGAGCACCCCGGTGCCGGCGGTGCAGACCCGGTGGATCAAGACGTAGGAGGGCGGCAGGTTGAGCCGCCGGCTCAGGTTGGACGAGCGCGGGTCGGTGACTCGTGCAGCCTCGCTCCGGAGCCAGTCGCGGCTGAACTTGAACCGGTCCTGCCGTGACGGTTCGGCCATCGGCGCGAGGAACGCGCGCAGCGCTTCCATGTCCACGTGCACGCCGTCGCGTACGAAGCCCTGGCGGCGCAGCTCCTCTTCGGCGGGGGCCAGGTCCGCCCCGTCGTGGACCATGCGCACCAGGTGCCCGATGAATGTGGGCATGCCGCCCGGCAGCCGGTCCACCGCACCGAAGTCCAGGACGCCCAGCCGCCCGCCGGGGAGCATGCGGAAGTTGCCGGGGTGCGGGTCGCCGTGCAGCATCCCCGCCCGGGCCGGGCCGGAGAACAGGAACCGGGTGAACAGCAGGCCAGCCCGGTCCCGTTCCTCCTGGGTACCGTCACTGATGATCTTCGACAGCGGCGTCCCGTCCATCCACTCGCTGATCAGCACGCGGCCGGTGGCCGCCACCACGTTAGGCACAGCGATATCGGGATCATCGGCGTAGGCGTCAGCGAACCGCTGCTGCGCCTCCGCCTCGAGCTTGTAATCCAGTTCCTCGGTCATCCGGGCCCGCAGCTCGTCGAGCAGCGGCCGTACCTCCAGGCCCGGCATCAGCACGGAGAACAGCCGTGCCGCCCGGCTGAGCTGGTTGAAGTCGCTGAGCAGGGCGTTACCGGCGCCTGGGTACTGGATCTTCACGGCCACCTCGCGGCCGTCCTGCCGGACGGCCCGGTGCACCTGGCCGATCGACGCGGCGGCGGCCGGCTTGTCGTCGAACTCGGCGAACTGTTCGCGCCAGTCCGGGCCAAGCTCCTCGGCCAGCACCCGGTACACGGTCCGGGCCGGCAGCGGCGGCGCGGCTTCCTGGAGCCTGGTCAGCGTCGCCCGGTACGGGCCGGCGATCTCCGGCGGCAAGGCGGCCTCGAAGATCGACAGTGCCTGCCCGAACTTCATCGCACCGCCCTTGAGCTCTCCCAGGACCCGGAAGATCTGGTCGGCCGTCCGCTGCTGGATCTCGGTGGCGACCAGTTCGGCGGGGCGGCCGCCGATGCGCTTACCCAGCCCAAGTGCGGTCCGGCCGGCCAGCCCGACGGGGAGGGTGGCCAGCTTGGCGGTGCGCGTGAAGGCGCGTAGAGGCAGATCGCTCACCTATCCATTGTCGGTCAGCCCGAGGCCGGCGTGCCACCACCCGCCGTGGGTGACCACAGTTCCAAGGAATTAGGCGTAATGCCCCTGTTGCCTCGTGGTGCTGGTGGGGTCAAAGTTCGCGGTGCCGGCCATGGGCTAATCCTGGTGGTGGCAGCCGCAGCGCGGGTGGGTCTGCCAGCTACGGCGGCGCCACTGCCAGCCGGGCAGCACCAGTTCCAGCGTGCCGTTGGTCACGGCGGCCGCGCTCGCGCCCTGGTCGAGAAAGGCCAGGGCCTGCGCGGCGGCCTGGGCGGCCACCATGGTCGCCAGGACGGTGTCGCAGGCCGGCGGATCGGTGCCTGCCTGGCCGGCCAGCTGGGCCAGAATCAGGGGCCAGGCGGGATCGCGCTCGGCCCGGGCCAGGTCGAGGCAGCGCAGGCAGGCGGAGTTGCCGGGCAGGACGAGAGGGCCCACCACGCCGATCGCCTCGCTCGCCGCCGCGGCCAGGTGCGGCACCCGGTGCCTGACCAGGGCGGCGGGGAGCTCGCGCCGGTGGGTGTCGGCCAGGATGACCAGGTCAGGGCGCCGTCGTGGCCCGGGCCGCAGCCCGTTGGCCGGGCGGCCGGGTGGCCGTTGCCGCAGCCCGTCGGCCGCCCGGCCGGGTGGCTGGGACCGCAGCCCCCCCGTCGGCCCCGGCCGCTGCACGACGGGCCCGGTGGCCATCACTAGCCCCACGCCCGCGGCGGTGAGCATCCCGCCGATGCATAAGCTGGCCCGGCTCGCCCCGTGCACCCGCACCCGGGCCGCCTGGCGCCGGGCCAGGGTGCGCGCGCCACCGTCGGCGTCCCGGTGCGCCAGCGACGCGGTGGCCAGTTCCGGCGCGAGCCGCGCCCAGGCCCCGGCGGGCAGCGCGCTGCCGCTGGGCAGAGAATCGTCCAGGGCCCCGGCCGCGGCGAGCAACGTGAGCACCCGGTCCGCGGCCTCGGCGTCCATGCCGAGATCGCCCGCCGCGGCGAGCACCTGACGCCGGTCCCGGCTGCCGTCGAGCAGGCGCAGCAGGCCGGCGGCGCCCCGCATCCCGGTCAGCGCGACGGCACGGCGCGGGTCGACCCCGATCTGCACGGTGTCCCGGTTACGCCATACCGTCAGGAGCCCGGCTTTCAGCGCTGGCCTCATAAGGAGAATGCTCGTGCCTGGGTACGACAGTCGCACGAAATGTCGTTTTGCGTGAAAAAAGCGCAGCCATTCCGCTGCGTTCAGGATTTGCGGCCAACGGGCCAGTGGCGGCGGGCGGGCCGTCCCGTGCCGAGTCCCCGGGCGGGGACCGGGCGCCGTGCCAGCGGTTCCCCTCGGGCAAGCAGTCCCCTTCCCCGGTATGACTACGGCCCGCAGCCCGGGGACCCATCCCGGCCGAGATTAGGCAGCGCATGCGGCCTGGTCAACCCCTGCCGGTGGACAGCGTTGTGGACAACATGGGGAACGGCGCGGGATTGTTGTGGACACCCGTGGGAAACGTCTGTGAATTGCGCGATTGCCGGCGCCGCGGCGGCCCGCTGCGCTGCCACGGCCTTACCCACCGGCTGTGGACAACTCTTTATTCAGTACCGTTGTCCGGCGTGCCATCCTCACCGGGGGAATCGGCAGGGCCTGCCTCCTCCAGTTCGGACATATCAAGCACATTCTTGCCGGAGATGAAGCCGTCCGGGTCGTCGAAGTCCTCCGCGGTCGGCAGCAGGTCGGGGTGCGCCCAGACCGCGTCCCGGCCGTCGGCGCCGCGCGCCTCGGTCAGGCCCCGCCAGATCGCGGCGGCCTCACGCGACCGGCGCGGCCGCAGCTCCAGGCCGACCAGCGTGGCGAAGGTCTTCTCGGCCGGGCCGCCGGTGGCCCGGCGCCGCCGTACCGCCTCGGCCAGCGCGCCGGCCTGCGGCAGCCGGTCTGAGGCGGCGGCGTCGACCACCGTGTCCACCCAGCCTTCGACCAGCGCCAGCGCGGTCTCCAGCCGGGTCAGCGCAGCCTTCTGCTGCGGGGTGTCCTCCGGCGTGAACAGCGCTGCGCCGGACAGCGCGTCCTGAATGGCCTCCGGGTTGGCCGGGTCGATCTGCGGCATTGCGTCGCGCAGCTGGGATGCGTCCACCGTGATGCCCCGCGCGTAGTCCTCCACCGCGCCGAGCAGGTGCGCCCGCAGCCACGGCACGTGCGCGAACAGCCGGTGATGCGCCGCCTCCCGCAGCGCCAGGAACAGCCTGACCTGGTCCGGGTCCACCGACAGGCCCTCACCGAACGCGGCCACGCCGGCCGGCAGCAGCGCCGCGGTCCCCTCCGGGCCGAGCGGCAGCCCGACGTCGGTGCTGCTGACCACCTCGCGGGCGAGCGCGCCCACCGCCGCCCCGGTCTGGCTGCCGACCATCATCCCGCCGATCCGGCGCATCATCGCGCCCAGGCCGCCCAGGCTGGTCAGGCCGCCGCTGATCGCCTTGAGGGCCTCGCCCATCTCCGGGGGCAGGCCGGAGCCCAGTTCCTCGGGATCCTCGGTGAGCATGCCGCCCATCGCGTCCACGGCCCGGTCGGCGATCGGGTCACACAGCTTCGACCAGACCGGCAGGGTGGCCTCCACCCACTCCGACCGGCTCCAGGCCTGCGCGATGCGGACGCCGGTGGAGAACCCGGTGACCTCATCCAGCCACAGGTCCGCCAGCCGGAGCGCGTCCACGATCTTGTGACGGTCGACATCCAGAACGCTCGGGTCGCCTTCCGCGGCCACCGCGTGCCGTGCCACGTTCCTGGCCAGGTCCCAGTTCACCGGGCCGCCCTGCCAGGACATCAGATCGGCGAACTGGCGCAGCGCGTCGGCGAACTGCTGCGGGTCACCGAGAGGCCCCAGCGGGCCCCCCCCGCCGCCCGTCTCGTCCGGGGGGCCGCCGGAGCCCGATCCGGAGGAGCCGGAGCCCGATCCGGAGGAGCCGGAGCCCGATCCGGAGGAGCCGGAGCCCGATCCGGAGGAGCCAGAACCGGGCCGCCCGCCGCCCGGCGGGCCGAAGCCGAAGGGACGATCAGCCATGGCCGTGGCCTCTCAGGCAGGATGGAAGGATTACATCAGCCACGTTATCCCGGGAGCGGCACACCTTGAGCACCGCACAGGCGCAGGTTCGCCAGGGGCGGACTTCTCCGTCCGTGGCCATTACTGGTGCCACGCATGGGCTCGGCCATGCCCTCACGGCCCATCTGGCCAACTCGGAGCGGGTAAGCAAGGTCATCGCGATCGACGAGCAGCGGGGTGACGTCGCCGGCGTGATCTGGCGACTGGCCGACGTGCGCGACCCGGCGCTTGCCTCCCGCCTCGCCGATGTGGACATCCTGGTCCACACCGACGTCGACACCTCCGTGGACGGCGACTACCGGGCCAGGCGCGCCTACAACGTGCGGGCCGCGCAGACCGTGCTGACCGCCGCGGCGGCGGGCCGGGTGGGCCGGGTGATCCTCATCACCAGCGCCATGGTCTACGGCGCCCGGCCGGACAACCCGGTGCCGCTCGCCGAGTCCGCGCCGCTGCGCGCCGACGCGGACGGCAGCGTGGCGGGAGACCTGCTGGAGATCGAGCACCTGGCGGGCCGCTCGCCGCGGGTGCACCCCGGCCTGTCGGTGACCGTGGTGCGCCCGGCGGCCCTGGTGGACGGCACCGCCGACTCCCTGGCCGCCAGGTACTTCGACGCCGCGCGGCTGCTGACCGTCAAGGGCGCCTCGCCGCGCTGGCAGTTCTGCCACCTCGACGATGTGGTCAGCGCCCTGGAGCTGGCCATCGCCGGTGAGGTGACGGCGAGCTTCGCGGTCGGCTGTGACGGATGGCTGGAGCAGGAGGAGGTGGAGCGGATCAGCGGGCTGCGGCGGATCGAGCTGCCGGCCGGCCTGACGTTCGGCACCGCCCAGCGGCTGCACCGGGTGGGCATCGCCCCGGCGCCGGTGAACGACCTGGCATTCCTGGTCTATCCCTGGGTGGTGGACTGCCAGACGCTGCGTTCGGCCGGCTGGCGCCCTGCCTGGGAGAACACTGCGGTGCTCCAGGAGCTGATGGAAGCCAGGGCCAGCCATCGCGCGGCCGGCCGCCGCCTGCCCAGCAAGGAGGTGACGATCACCGCGGCCGCGGGCACGGTCGCCGTGATCGGCACCGCGGCGGTGGTGCGCGCGGCCCGCCGGCGCAAACGAGGCTTGTGATCCAGGTACCGTTGCTGGCGTGGACGTGATCCGGCTCGCCGAACTGCGCTCCGAGCCACTCTCGGTCGACGAGTTGCGGGCCGCCGTCAGTGACCCCGCCGCGGGCGGCATCGCGCTGTTCGCCGGCACGGTCCGGGACTGCGACCACGGCCGGGACGTGACCCGCCTGTCCTACAGCGCGCACCCTTCGGCGGCCGCCGAGCTGCGCCGGGTCGCCGAGAAGGTCGCCGCCGAATTCGACGTCCGCGCGCTGGCCGCGGTGCACCGCGTCGGCGACCTGGAGATCGGGGACCTGGCCGTCGTGGTCGCCGTGTCCTGCCCCCACCGCGCGGAGGCGTTCGAGGCATGCCGGGCGCTGATCGACAGGCTCAAGAACGAGGTCCCCATCTGGAAGCAGCAGTGGTTCGGCGACGAGTCCAGCGAGTGGGTCGGCAGTGCCTAAACCGGCTCCGGCGACCCGCCGCCAGCTCACCCTGCTGATCGCCGCCGCCGCCATCGCAGCCTCGGTGGTCGCGGCCGCGCTGCTCCCGGTGCCCTACGTCATTCTCAGCCCGGGCCCGACGCTCAACACGCTCGGCGCCCGGCCCGACGGCAAGGCCCTGATCGAGATCTCCGGGCACCGCACCTACCCCACGAACGGGCACCTCAACCTGGTCACGGTGTCCTACCAGGGCGGCCCCTCGGACGGCTTCAACCTGTTCACCGCCCTGCAGGCCTGGCTCTCCCCGCGCCAGGCGGTGGTCCCCCAGGAGGAACTGTTCGGCACGAACCAGACCCAGCAGCAGGTGGCGCGCCAGGACACCCAGCAGATGGTCGGCTCGCAGCAGCTCGCGGAGGCGGCCGCGCTGTGCCAGCTGCGCATTCCCTTTGACGTCATCGACACCGTCAATGTCGTCTACCCCGGGATGCCCGCGTCCGGGGTGCTGAGGAAGGGCGACGTCATCACCGCGGTGGACGGCAAGCCGGTGACCTGCCGGACCCCGAGCGGCACGCTGATCCGAGCCCGCCGCCCCGGTGCCCAGGTCCGGCTGACCATCGACCGGCACGGGGCCACCCGGCAGGTCCGGCTGACGACCGCCAGCTCCCACGGGAAGGCCGTCGTCGGGATCGGCGTGTTCGAGACCTACCGGTTCCCGTTCCCGGTCCGGATCAACGTCGGAAACATCGGCGGCCCCAGCGCGGGCCTCATGTTCGCGCTCGGCATCATGGACAAGCTGACCCCCCGCGGCCTGACCAACGGACGGTTCATCGCGGGCACCGGCGAGATTTCCGCCAACGGCGCGGTCAGCCCGATCGGCGGCATTCAGCAGAAAATGGCCGGGGCCCGGGCGGCCGGCGCGACAGTGTTCCTCGCCCCCGCGGCCAACTGCGCGGACGCCGCCGGGGCGGTGCCGCAAGGGCTGCGCCTCGTCAAGGTCTACACACTGGCGGGAGCGGTCCGCGACCTCAGCGCCCTCGCCGCGGGCGCCAGCGTGCCGGGCTGCTAGCGGCCGGGATGCCGTCGCACGGGAAGCCGGGATGCCGTCGCACAGGGGAACCGCGATGCGGGCGCAGGAGGCGCCGGGCGCCGCCGCCCGGGGCGCGGCGGCGCCGGCCGGCGAACGTCCAGCTAGCCTTCAGAAACGGATTCCTATGATCGCGGTAGATTGGCGGCTCATGGACGCCCTTCCGCGCCGGCACCCAGGGAGACCCGGATGAGCTTCCGGCCGTCCCAGGCTGACCGGCCGCCGGGCCGTCCGGCACTGCGGCTGCCCCGCTGGCCCCGCTACCTGGTGCCGGTGGTGGCCGGCCTGATCGCCCTCGGCATCCTGGTCACCATCATCGCCGGAGTGTGGACCGACTGGCTCTGGTACCGCTCGGTGCAGTACTCGTCGGTCTTCGGCGCGATCTACGGGACGCGGTGGGCCCTGTTTTTCGTCGTCGGGATCTTCATGGCGGCCATGGTCGGCCTCAACGCCGTGCTCGCCTACCGGCTGCGCCCGGTGTACCGGCCGGCCGCGTCCGCCGAGCGCCCGGGGGTGGAGGCCTACCGCATGGCGGTCGACCCGCACCGGCGGCTGCTGCTGGGGATCGTGCTGGGCCTGGTCGGGGTGATCTCCGGGATCACCGCCTCGGGGGCCTGGCGCACCTGGCTGCTGTTCATCAACCAGGTCCCGTTCGGCCGCACAGACCCGCAGTTTCACCTCGACATCTCGTTCTTCGTCTTCACCTACCCCTTCCTGCGCCTGGTCCTGAGCTACCTGTTCGCGGCGGTGATCTTGTCGCTGCTGGCCGCCGTGGCGGTGCACGTGCTGTACGGCGGGCTGCGCTGGCAGGCCAGGCGGCCGCGGGCCACGATGGCCGCACAGGCCCACCTCTTCGTGCTGGTCGGGGTCTTTGTCCTGCTGAAGGGCGTGGCCTACTGGGTGGACCGGTGGGGCATCAACTTCTCCCAGCGCGGCGCGGTGACCACCGGCGCGTCCTACACCGACGTCAACGCCGTGCTGCCGGCCAAGACCGTGCTCGCGGTCATCGCGGTGCTGTGCGCCCTGCTGTTCTTCGCCGGCGCGGTCCGGCGCAGCGCGCTGCTGCCCGCGGTCGGGCTGGGCCTGCTCGTGCTGTCGGCGATCCTGATCGGCGGGGTCTACCCCGCGATCATCCAGCAGTTCGTGGTCAAGCCGAACGAGCTGGCCAAGGAGTACCCGTATATCCAGCGGGAGATCACCCAGACCCGGCTGGCCTATGCGGTCACCGGCGCCCAGGTGCAGCCCTACGTCGGGGTCAGCACCCTGGCATCGGGGGCGTTGCGTAACGAGTCGGTGAGCCTGCCCGGGTTCCGGCTGATGGACCCGAGCGTGGTGTCCCGTGCGTTCCAGCAGCTCCAGCAGGTCAAGGGGTTCTACCAGTTCCCCGGCACGCTGTCGGTGGACCGCTACGTGCTGCCCGGCGACGGGCCGGTGCCGCAGGACCTGGTCGTCGCGGTCCGCGGGCTGTCCGGGCCGCCGGCCGGCCAGGGCAACTGGATCAACACCCACCTGGTGTACACGCACGGCTTCGGGTTCGTGGCCGCCAGGGAGAACTCCGTGGCCGGCGGCGGCACCCCCGACTACGTGGAGAGCGACCTCCCGCCGCGCGGTGAGCTGGGCGGCTTCCAGCCGCGGGTGTACTTCGGCGAGGGGGAGAACAACTACGTCATCGTCGGCGGGCCGTCCGGGAAGCAGGGCGGGGAGGAACTCGACTACCCCTACCCGAACGTCGGCGGGCAGAAGAACACCACCTACCAGGGCAGCGGCGGCGTGCCGGTGGGCTCCCCGCTCAGCCGGATCCTCTACGCGATCAAGTTCCGCGAGCTGAATATCCTGCTGTCCGGCGCCATCAACGGCTACTCGAAGATCCTTTACGACCGCGACCCGCTGGCCCGCGTCGCCAAGGTCGCGCCGTTCCTCACCCTGGACGGCAGCCCGTACCCGGTCGTGGCCAACCACAACATCTGGTGGGTGGTGGACGGCTACACCACCACCGACCTGTACCCGTACTCACAGCGGCTGAGCATGCCCGCGGCCACCACCACCAGCCAGACGCCGAACGGGGGCGTGGCGGGCCAGCCGACCGGGTCGATCAACTACATCCGCAACTCGGTCAAGGCGGTGGTGAACGCCTATACCGGTGCCGTCCACCTGTACCAGTGGGGCCCGCCGGACCCGCTGCTGGAAGCGTGGCGGAAGGCCTTCCCCGGCGTCATCCAGCCGGGCAGCGAGATCCCGCCCTACCTGCTGCCGCACCTGCGGTACCCGCCGGACCTCTTTGAGATCCAGCGGCAGGTGCTCGCCCAGTACCACGTCGGCAATCCGCAGTCGTTCTACGGCGGGCAGAACTTCTGGGCAATTCCAAACGATCCGACCGGGGCGGTCGTCAACCGGTTCAGCCAGCCGCCGTACTACCTGACCGAGACGATCCCCGGGTACCGGCAGCCGGAGTTCTCGCTGACCACCACGTTCGTGCCGCGCAACCGGGCGAACGCGGCCGCGGTCATGGTGGTGGACAGCAACCCCACCCAGCGCGGTTACGGCACCATCCGGGTGCTGCAGTTGCCACAGAACGCCGTGACCGAGGGCCCCTCGCAGGTGCAGGGCGCCTTCGAGAGCAACGCGGCCGCGTCCGCGGAACTCACCCTGCTGCGCCGGGGCGGGTCGATCGTCACCCTCGGCAACATGATCACGATCCCGGTGGGCGGCGGCCTGCTCTACATCGAGCCGGTGTACGTGACCGCCTCCGCGGCCGGCTCCACCGGCTCCTATCCCTCGCTGCAGCGGGTGTTCGCGTACTACGGGGGGCATCCGGTGGGATTCCAGCCGAGCCTGTCCGCGGCGCTCGCCCAGGTGTTCACCGGCAGCACGCCGGGCCAGAGCGCGCCCGGCGGCGCCGTGACCGGCGGCTCGGTCAACGCGCGGGTGATCGCCGACCTGAAAGAGGCGCAGCAGCTCTATGCCCAGGCGCAGGCCGCGCTGCGCAACGGTGACCTGGCCACCTACGGGCAAGACATTGCCAAGATGGAGAAGCAAATCTCCGACGCGCAGGCGGCCGCAAAGTCCGGCCATACGGCGGCGACCTCGCCCAAGCCGGGCCCGGGCAGCAGGGCCACCCCATCCCCGGCTCCCACTCCCTCGGGATAGCGCGCGGCGGGCTCACGAGGACCCCAGCGGAGGGCGTACGCTCGGTGGTGGCGGGAGATCCTGGACGAGGTCCGGCCCTGGTGAACGTTCACATTTGAGCCGGCGCCCGGATCGAGAGGAGCGAGACTGGTCGTGGCGCCTCGGGTACTAGTTGACGCGACCGCGGTCCCCGCGGATCGCGGGGCGCTGGGACGCTACGTCGACGGGCTCGTGACCGCGCTGTGTGCGGCCGGGGCTGACTTGGTGGTCGCCTGCCAGCGCGCCGACGAGGAGCGGTACGGCCGGATGGTGCCGAGCGCGCGAGTCGTCGCCGGCCCGACCGCCATCGCACACCGGCCGGCCCGGCTGGCCTGGGAACAGACCGGCCTTCCGCTCGTCGCCCAGCAGACCGCCGCCAACGTCATGCACATCCCGCATTCCACGATGCCGCTGCGCCCCGGCGTGCCCATCGTGGTGACGATCCACGACCTGACGTTCTTCACCGAGCCCGACGCGCACAGCCCGATCAGCGCCACGTTTTTCAAGTCCAACATCCGGACGGCCGCGCGGCGCGCCACCCGGCTGCTGGTCCCGTCCAAGGCCACCCGCGACGAACTGGTCCGGGTGCTCGGCGCCGACCCCACCCGGATCGATGTCGCCTACCACGGCGTGGACCACGACCTGTTCCACCGGCCCGACCCGGCCGCGATCCAGCAGGTGTCCGACCGGCTCGGCCTGCACGGCAAGCCGTACATCGCTTACCTCGGCAGCCTGGAGCCGCGCAAGAACGTGCCGGCCCTGATCGCCGGGTGGGTGGGCGCCGTGAGCGACATGGAGGACCCGCCCGCGCTGGTGCTGGCCGGCGGCAGCGGCTGGAGCGAGGAAGTCGACGAGTCCATCGCGGCCGTGCCCGCCCGGCTGCGCCTGGTCCGCCCGGGGTACCTGCGGTTCCGCGACCTGCCGGGCTACCTCGGCGGGGCGCTCGTGGTCGCGTTCCCGAGCCGCGGTGAGGGGTTCGGCCTGCCCGTGCTGGAGGCCATGGCCTGCGGCGCCCCGGTGCTCACCACGCACCGCACCTCCCTGCCGGAGGTCGGCGGGGACGCGGTCGCCTACACCGAGCCGGACGCGGACAGCATCCGCAATGGGCTCCGCTCCCTGCTCGACGACCCGGCCCGGCGCCAGGCGCTCGCAGAGCTGGAACAAGCCAGGGCGCGCGAGTTCAGCTGGGCGGCCTCGGCCGAGGCACACATGGCTTCCTACCAGCGTGCGGCAGCGCAGCAGGCAGGGTAGCCTCCCTCCTTATGCCCACCGAGCACGCCCGCCACGAACCGCTGGAAGCAATCCTGCTCGTCGGGGGGTACGGCACGCGGCTTCGCCCGCTCACCCTGGCCTCGCCCAAGCATCTGCTGCCGACCGCCGGGGTCCCCTTCCTCGCCCATCAATTCGCGAAAGCGGCCGAGGCCGGGATCACGCACGTCGTCCTGGCGACCTCCTACCGCGCGGAGATGTTCGCCGAACGGTTCGGCGACGGGTCCGAACTCGGTCTGGAGATCACCTACGTCCACGAGGAGGAGCCGCTCGGCACCGGCGGGGCGATCCGCAACGCGGTTCAGGGACTGCGCGGCGGGCCCGATGACCCGGTCGTCATCTTCAACGGGGATGTGCTGTCCGGCCATGACATCGGGGCCCAGCTGGACCTGCACCGCAAGGCGGACGCCGCGGTGACCCTCCACCTCGTCGAGGTGCCCGACCCGGCCCGGTTCGGCTGCGTGCCCCTCGACCCGTCCGGGCGCGTGACGGCGTTCCTGGAGAAGACCCCCAACCCCGTGACGAACCGGATCAACGCGGGCTGCTATGTGTTCCGCCAGAGTGTCATTGACGGGATTCCGGCTGGCCGCGTGGTATCGGTGGAACGTGA
>Ga0306920_100009263_pt1 | contig 13122 bp, 14 predicted proteins | sample flu12Cox44000170_FD_204666 | JGI IMG/M metagenome (GOLD analysis project Ga0306920, IMG submission 204666) | Lab enrichment of tropical soil microbial communities from Luquillo Experimental Forest, Puerto Rico - flux4day.12C.oxic.44.000.170 (v2)... | ecosystem: Environmental > Terrestrial >...
TAGTATGTCGCCAGTGATTGTTCCCTCGATGGGACCGCTGAGCGGTCCCAGCCCTCCAGTTCTCATGGTAAATTGCCCCGTTACCTTCGGTCCGCTCTGCTGAAGCGTGACCTCGAAGGGCTCGATACCATAAGTCCCTCGCCACACGCCGCTCACATCGACCGTGACGAGCGTTTGCTCGATCCAGTCGGGACGCGCACACCCGGCAGCACCCAGCACGAAGAAAAAGAGCGTCAACCACGTCGTCGCCATCCGACTTCCTCCCCCGATTCCCTCGCCCAAAGCTCCGCTCGCTTGGGCCACTATCGAGCGAGGAACTGACCGACGAACGGCACTACCAACAGCGAGGGCCAGACCTGCGTGTAGGCGAAGCGCGCGGGCTCGAAGACTTGCCGGACCACTGGTCGTAGTCGCGGCGCCGCGCCTTCGTGTGACTGGACCCCATCATCACGGAAGATCTTCTCGTCTTGCACCTCGTACACGGCCATGGAGCCTCTCTGAGGATTGCTTCACTCTAGCGCTTCCCGCCCGCGAGCCGCCGCGCCCCGGGCAGGCGACGGAGCCACAGCATGCAGCCGAGCCCGAGCACGCCGCCCGCGCCCAGCACGGAGAAGGCCCAGCCCCACCCGGCCGCCCCCGCGCTCCGGCCGCCATACAGATCGAGCACGCGCCCAAAGACGATCGGCGCCACCGCCCCCGCGCCGAATCCGAGCAGCGAGCGCACGGCCAGCGCCGAGCCGAGGCGCTCCGGCTTCACCGTCTCCGTGATACCGGTGGAGTATACCGGCGAATCGCCGAGCGCGGAGAAGCCGTAGACGCTTCCGACGACCACGATGAGAAGCAACGGCGCCGCGAGCATCCAGCCGAAGGCGAACGAGCACGCGCTGCTCACCTGCATCATGCCTGCGATCACCGCGGTGCGTCCCCACCGGTCCGACAGCGCGCCGCCCGTCGCTGACGCGAAGATGCCCATTACGTGGAAGATCGCCGAGAGCGAGGCGCCGAGGCCCGCCGCCCGCTCGAGGGTGGCCCCGTGGACGGCGAGGGCGGCCGCCACGAAAGCGGGAGTCCACGCCCACATGCCGAGCAGCTCCCACGAGTGGAACACGTAGCCCCAGATCATGAGCTGGGCCGGCCGGTTGCCGGACAGATCCGTGTCGAACATCCGCCGCGCCGGCGCGGGTGCTCTCGGGCGCGGCGCGCGAGCGCCATGGAAGCGAGAGCGCGAAGCAGAGGACCGGTCCCAGGGCAAGCACGAAGAGCGCGGCCCGCCATCCCAGACGCGCCACCACCGCGCCGCCCACCACCAGGGCGAGCACGTAGCCGAGAGATGACGCAGCGAGGAACCAGCCCATGGCCCGGCCGCGCCGCACCGGCTCGAAGCGCTCGGCGAGCAGCATGATGCCCGGCGTGTAGATACCGGCGACGGCCACCGCCACCGCCCCGAACAGGACCAGCGCAGAGAGATGACCGTAGGCAAGCGCCGGGATGAGCAGCGAGACGCCGGCGGTGAGACCGGCCGAGACGATGAAGATGAGACGCGGGTCGACGTGGTCGGCGAGGGCAGAGACAATAACCAACGCCAGCGCAGTGCCGAGCTGATAGGCCGACGAGATGGAGCCCGCCGCCGTCGAGGAGAGTCCCCACTCCCGCTGCACCACGGCGAGGACGGCGGGATACGCCATGGCCATGGTCGAGCCGGCGGCGCGAGCGGCACAGAGGCCCACGAGCCAACTCGCGTCGCCCCACCGCGTCTCGCTCAGGTCACGGCTCCCGCGCGATGGGCGTGGCGTCAGTGAGAAGGGCGGCTACGGGAAGTGGTAGCGGGAGATGTGCAGGTGGACGTTGTTGCCGGCCTCGGGCTTGAGGGTAATCTCACTCGCTCCCGAGAACATCACCGCGTCGATCTTCTTGAGCCGATCCGCGAGGGCGCCCATCTCCGGTGCCACCATGGACAGCGCAGCCATCCCGAGGGTGCCACCCACCTCGCTGGCGGGCACCATGAGGAGGGTGCCGCCGCCCGACCAGCCGAGCATGCTACGCGGGCCGTCGTTCACCGCGACCTCGGGCAGTCCGAAGATCTGGTGATAGGTCTTCGCTGTATCCTGCGGCTCGCGGCAGCCGATGACGAGGCGCTTGAAGCGCACGGGCGACTCCGCGTGGGCGTCCCCCGGCGGCGGGGTGGTCAGCTCCACGAGTACGCCATGGCACGCGTTCGGATGGAGGAAGGCAATGCGTCCGGCCAGGCCCTGACGTGGCCTCTCGTCGAGGAGGGGCACGCCTTGCGCCTTCAGTGCCCCCAGGTCGGCGTCGATGCTGGGCGTCTCCAGGCACAGGTGGTGGAGTCCCTCGCCGCGCTTGGCGAGGAAGCGCGCCACGCCGGTGTCACCACGCGTGGGCTCGAGGAGTTCGACCTCGCTGTGGCCCGCGGCCAGGAGGGCCGCCCGCACGCCCTGATCGGGAAGCTCCGCCTCGCGGACCAGCGGCAGCCCCAAGGCGTCGCGCCAGAATGCGTACGCTCTCGCCAGGCTCTGAACCACGATGCCGACGTGGTGGATGTTCTTGACCATGGATCGCCTCAGTCACGGCTCAGCGGTCAGACGGCGCTGACTCGTTGCGACGTACCAACCTAGCCGAGGCCCCCCGCCATTGCAAGCGCTTTCCCCTCGACAGGCGCACTCACGCCGCGGCGAAGAGCTTGCGGAACGACGACCAGCGCACGGGGGCGATTTTGGCGAGGCCTGCGGCTTCCCTCACGTGCGCGTCGGACTTGAGTCCTACGAGAGCGGTGCCCACCCCCGGGGTGGATCGAACGAACTGGAGCGCCCGCTGGGCGTCGGTGGCGAGTCCTGGCATCACCTCGGCGAGCACGGGAGGGAGGTTCCGCACGAGCTGGCCCTGGTAGATGGACGCGGAGGTCATGACGTACACGTCGAGCTTGCGCGCGGCCTCGAGGAGCGACACGGGCTCGCGCTCGCCCGGCTGCGTCGGAGCCGTGAAGGCCTCCGTCATGGCGAGGTTGTAGGGAAGCTGGACGACGCGGAAGTGATGGTCGCGTCCCGCAATCTCCTCGGCCAGGGCGAAGAGGTCGGGGAGCGAGAGGGCGCCACGCTCCGAGGGCGGCTGGCGGAAACCACCCCATGTCGCGGTGCCATACACACCGATCCGCCCGTCGCCCGCCGCCCGCTCCAGGAACTCGAAAGCTTCACGTAGGCGGCGACGGAAGATCGGGCGAGGAATCTCCCCGAGCTGCGTCTCGGGATTGTGGAGGTAGTAGACGTCGATGGTCTCCACGGCGAGGTTCGTCCGGCTCCGCTCGATCTGATCGTCGAGGTAGCGCGGGGTCATGCAGTGGCTGCCCCCCACCACATCGCCCGCGGCGAGGAGACCCGGAGGCGGCGGGCCATCGAAGGGAAGGAAGCCGCCCTTGGTCGCCACGACCACCGCTTCGCGCGCGAGGCGTCCCGATCCCACCACGCGCGCGAGGACCCGGCCCACCGCGCGCTCGCTTCGCTGGCGGCGGTAATTGATGGCGGAGTCGACGACGTTGAGGCCGGAAAGGAGCGCGCCCTCCACCGCGGCCTCGTAGAGGGCATCGGTGGCGTCGTCGTCGGGCCCGAGATAGGTGCCGATCCCCACCGAGGAGAGAGCGAGGCCTCGCCACTCGCGGAAGTGGCCGTTCTTGACCAGCGCGTCGAAGCCGCTGCGGTACGCCGTGGTGCCCGCCGCCGTCGTCGCGCCCTTGAGCATGACTGTCGCGGCTACTTGGGCTCGAGGACGGAGAAGCGGAGGATGCCCTCCGTGATGTGCCCGTCGACGGCGAGCACCTTGTAGCGGACGAGATAGGATCCGGGTCCGAGGTGCGCAAGGGGGAGCACGAGGCGGTCAGGCTTCTCGCCGCCGTCGACCGCGATGGGCAAGGCGACGGGCTGTCCCTTGTCCGTGGCGATGGTGACATGGCTCAGATGCTTCTCGAGCTTGCTGTTGAAGCGGAGGTAGACCTCGCGGGGCGCCTCCGTGAGCTGGGCCCCCTGCGCCGGCCGCGACTCGAGCACGAGCGCATGAGCGAAGGCGAGAGCGGGAGAGGAGACGAGGGCGACGGCGCCCAGCGCCGCCAGCGCGCGGAGCAGCCCCAGCATGTGGCTAGCGCCAGTCGTCGAGCACCAGGTCGTCCGGATGCTCGTGGTCGTCCTGCTTGCCCCGTTTCATGCGGACCATGGTGAAGTCGGGATGGTAGCCGCGCTCGAGCAGCGTCTGATACGCCGTCCAGTAGTACGTGTAGATGGGGACGACCACGCGCTGGAGCTGGGCGGCATGTGCCATGTCTTCCACCGCAGCGAGGAGCGCGTGCAGGTGCTCCGTCTTGCGCTGCCCGCTGTCCACGGCGAGGAACTTCACATAAGCGCTGCCGTGCGGCGCCTCGCTCACTCCGGGCATGTGCACGACGGCGAAGCCGATGACGTCGCGCCCCTTCTCGAGGAGCAAGGTGTCACCGAGGGCGAGACCGTCCACGATCTCCACTTCCTTGCTCAGGTCCATGCCACGCCAGATGCCGTTGGTGATGCGGCGCACTCGCTGCATCACCGCCTTCTTTTTCGCCTCCTCCAGCGACGAGTAGCGCCGCACGGCGAGGCCAGGCTTGGGCGGCCGCGTCGCCTGCACGATCTCCCGGCGGTCGAGCGGCTTGCCCGCGACCACGACGAGGCCCTTGGGACGATAGCCGAACTTCTGGTAGAGCATGATGTGCTTCGGGCTGTTGGGATACGTCGCCACGCCCTCGAGGGTCGCCTTGTTCTCCTCGAAGAAGCCCTGGCAGGCGGTGAGGAGCTGCTGGCCGATGTCCTGGTTCTGATAGTTGGTCAGCACGGCCACCGGCCCCACCAGTCCCACCGTGCCCCAGATCACCGCGAGGGCCGCGCCCACGATCTTGCCATCGCCCTCCTCGGCCACGAAGCAGCCCCATGGCTCCATGAGCCAGCGGTGATGGACGTACTGCGAGCCGCCGAAGACCTGACGCGGCCGCGTGCCCATCTGGCGCTCGAAGAAGTCGCCGAAGGCCTGCTCGATGACGTCGCGCACCTTGGCGAGGTCGCCCTTGCGCACGCGACGGATCTTGATGAGTGGGGTACGTCCCTGGCTGTCCAGTCCCGGCCGGTCCACTGTCGCCCTCATGACTGGCTCGGGAGCCCCGCCAGCTCCTCCAGCAGCGTGATCACGCCCGAGTGGTCGAGTCCTCCCCTTCCCTTGACGCGCAGCGCGTTGAAGAGCTCCTGGACAATGGCCGTACATGGCAGAGGCACACCCAAGGCCCGCCCCGACTCCATGATCAGGCCCAGGTCCTTGAAGTGAAGGTCGATCTTGAAGCCGGGCTTGTACGTCCCCGTGACGTAGTTGGGCGTCTTCTGCTCCAGGCACTTCGAGCCGGCCAGGCCGCCGCCGAGGGCTTTCAGGGTCAATTCGCGATCGAGGCCCGCCTTCTTGGCGAGGGTGAGGGCTTCGCCGAGCGCGGTGAGGTTCACGGCCACGATGATCTGGTTGGCGAGCTTCGTGAATCCCCCCGCCCCCAGCGGCCCGAGGTGGGTGATGGTCTTGCCCAGGGTCTGGAAGATCGGGAGCGCTGCGTCGAAGTCGGCCTTCTCGCCGCCCACCATGATGCTGAGCGTGGCATCGATCGCGCCCTTCTCGCCACCCGACACCGGCGCGTCCAGCATGCGCACGCCCTTCGCGGTCAGCGCCTTGCCCACCTTCTGCGAGACGAGGGGCGAAATGGTCGACATGTCGAGAAACAGAAGACCCTTTCGCGCGCCTTCGATGATGCCGTCCATGCCGAGAGCGACTTCCTCCACCTCGGGCGAGTTGGGCAGCATGGTGATAAGGACCTCGGCCTGTGCCGCCACGTCCTTGGGCGACGAGCCACGCTTGGCCCCCGCCCCGACGAGCTCGTCGACAGGTCCCTGGCTCCGGCTGTGGACAATGACGGGTAAGCCCGCCTTGATCAGGTTCTTGGCCATGGGTCGCCCCATGATCCCGAGCCCAATCATTCCAATGGTTTGCGCCATGGTCATCCTCACGAGGGAAGGGATGGAGGGGCGACGTCAAACCCGCAACGCGTGAAGTAGCACAGGCTCGCGCGGCGAGTCAAGCCCGAAAGTCACGAAAACCCTCGAAATTTCGCGCTCTCCGCGAGGGATAGCCAGATCGTGGAGCCCCCAGCGCCTCTATCGCTCGCATAGTATACTGTCGCCCGAACCCCGGCCCGAACGGTCTCGATTAAGAAGCGCTCGGCACGGACGCGTTAGACTGCGACGGCTCACCCTGGGAGGCTCCACGTGCGACGATTTGAAGTTGCCTTGCCCGAAGATCTGGACGAGTGCCTACGTTTCCTGGCCGATCGCGGTCCTGAATCCAAGCTTCTCGCGGGCGGCACCGATCTCCTGCCGCAGATGAAGAACGGCGTGACCACCCCCAAGCACGTCATCGACCTCACCGGCGTCGCGCGTGTGCACCTGCTGGAGAGCGAGGCGAAGGCCGGGCTGCGCATCGGCTCCGCGGTGCCGGCACGGCAGGTCGAGTTGGACGCGCGCGTGCGCAACGGCTATGCGGCTATCGCGGACGCCGCGGCGCTCATCGGTTCTGTGCAGGTGCGCAATCTCGCCTCGGTGGGCGGCAACCTCTGCAACGCCGCGCCGTCCGCCGACATGGCCCCGCCCCTGCTTGCTCTGGAGGCCCAGGCGGCGATCGCGGGTCCCAAGGGCGAGCGGCGCGTGCCGCTCTCGGATTTCTTCGCGGGCGTGCGCAAAACGGTCCTGGGTCCCGACGAGCTCCTCGTGGAGATCGTCACGCCGCCGCCCGGCCCGCGCAGCGGCGGGAGCTACATCCGTCACACCCCGCGGCGAGAGCTCGACATCGCGGTGGTGGGCGTCGCCTCGCAAGTGACCCTGTCCAACGGCGTGTGCGCCAAGGCCCGCATCGCGCTGGCCGCGGTGGCCCCGACGCCCATCCGCGCCACTGCGGCGGAGGCGGCCCTCGAGGGCAAGGCCCTTACCCCCGAGTTGATCGACCGGGCGGCCGAGCTCGCCGTACAGAGCGCCAGGCCCATCAGCGATCAGCGCGGCTCCGCGGATTTCCGGCGGCATCTGGTTCGCGTCCTCACCCGTCGCACGCTCACCGCGGCGCTCGCCCGCGCGGGCGCCTGATCCCATTCGGAGGAACCGCCACGTGGCGAAACAGATCTTGAGCTCCACGATCAACGGCGAGGCCGTCGAGGTGCTCGTGCAGCCCTACGAGACGCTGCTCGACGCACTTCGAGAGAACCTCGGCCTCACTGGGCCCAAGGAGGGCTGCGGCACCGGCGACTGCGGCGCCTGCACCGTGCATCTCGATGGCAAGCCGGTGGCGAGCTGCCTCATGCTCGCCGTGCAGGCGCGCAGGCGTTCCGTCACCACCATCGAAGGCCTCAGCGACAACGGTGTCCTCCATCCGCTGCAGGACGCCTTCGTCCGCCACGGCGTGCCCCAGTGCGGCTTCTGCATCCCCGGCGTGCTCATGGCCGCGGCCGCCCTCCTCGCCGAGCATCCGAAGCCGAGCGAGGAGGAGATCCGCTACGGCATCGCGGGCAATCTCTGCCGATGCACGGGCTACACGAAGATGATCACCGCCATCACCGAGGCCGCCCAGGCGGCGGCCGCCCCTAGGAGCGCCTGACATGTCGACTATGAAGACCACGCGCGACGTCAAGGGAGTGGGGCTGTCGATTCCGCGTCCGGACGGGCCGGAGAAGGTCACGGGGCGCGTGCCGTACGTGGCGGACATCAAGCCGCGAGGCATGCTCCACGCCAAGCTGCTTCGCAGCCCGCACGCGCACGCCCGCATCGTGCGTATCGACACGAGCCGGGCCAAGGCGCTGCCCGGGGTGCGCGCGGTCATTACCGCCAAGGACATCCCCCAGCTCAAGAAGAAGGCGCCCACGCGTGCGCACGCCGTGCTCGCCATCGACCGCGTAGTCTTCGTGGGCCAGCCCGTGGCCGCGGTGGCCGCCGACGAGCTCGCCATCGCCGAGGAAGCCCTCGACCTGATCACCGTCGAGTATCAGATCCTGCCCTCGGCGGTGGATCCTCTCGCTTCCATGCAGCCGGGGGCGCCGCCCGTGGCCGAGGCGGGGACGGAGGCGGACACCAGCGAGGCCCTCGCCCACTCCGCGGTGGCCCTCGCCAAATCCGACACGGGACCAGCCAAGGCCGTCAACGTCTCCCAGCAGGCGCGCGTAGAGCGGGGCGACGTAGCCAAGGGCTTCGCGGAGTCCGATCTCGTGATCGAGTACACGTACCGCGTGCCCATGGTCCACCAGGGCTACCTCGAGCCCCACGCCGTGCTCGCGGAGTGGGACACCAACGGTCTCCTTACTCTGTGGGCGAGCACGCAGGGCTCCTTCAACACACGCTCCGAGGTCGCCGACGTCCTCGAGATCCCCGAGAACACCATCAAGGTCATCCCCGTGGAATGCGGGGGCGGCTTCGGCGGCAAGATCCGTGCGCTGTGCGAGCCCATCACCGCGGTGCTCGCCCGCGTCACCAAGCGCCCCGTCCGCTACGTGATGACCCGCCGCGAGGAGCTCGAGGCGGGCATGCCCGCGCCCCAGGTGATCATCCGCCTCAAGACGGGGGTGAAGAAGGACGGCACCCTCATGGCGCTGGAGGCGGACACCATCCTCGACTCCGGCTCTTTCTCCGGCACCGTGCTCGCCGTCAGTGCCGTCTTCCTCGGCAGCATGTACAAGTGGCCCAATTTCGACATCCGCGGCTCCGAGGTGCTGACCCACAAGCCGAGCGTAGCCGCCTATCGCGCGCCGGGGGCGCCCCAGACCATCTTCGCCATCGAGTCGCAGATGGAGCAGATCGCGCGCGCGTTGAAGCTCGATCCCGTGGCCTTCCGCCAGCGGCATCTCATCTCGGAAGGCGATCCCATGGTCAACAATCAGCCATGGCAGTCGAACGGCGCCACCGAGGTGCTCAAGCGCATCGCCGAGCATCCCATGTGGAAGAGTCGCGCGGAGTGGGTCAAGGGCAACGGCGGCCATGGGGCGAATGGCGTCAAGCGGCGCGGGGTGGGCATGGCCATCGGCGGCTGGCTCGGCGGGCTACAGCCCACGGGCGCGACGGTGCGGCTCAATCCCGACGGCTCGGTGAGCGTGCTCACGGGACAGGTCGACATCGCGGGGACCAACATCGCGCTGGCCCAGATCGCGGCCTCCGCCTACGGGATCGACGTGGACAAGGTCCGCATCACGACGGGCGACACGGACACGGCGCCCGTCACCGGGCTCAGCGCGGGCAGCAAGACGGTATACACGGTGGGCGCGGCGGTGCTCGAGGCCGCTCAGGACGCGCGGCGCCAGACCCTCGAGATCGCCGCGGCCGAGATGGAAGCCTCCGTCCACGACCTCGAGATCGAGAATGGCAAGGTCGTCGTCCGCGGCGTGCCCGATCGGTCCATCACCCTCGCTCAGATCGGCAAGAAGGGCAATCTCTACATGTCCAAGGTCCAGCCCGTGCTCGGGGTGAGCCGTCCCGCCTTCAGCAAGCAGGCGCCCGGCTTCGCCGCCCAGCTCGCGCGGGTCGAGGTGGATACGGAGACGGGCGAGGTGACCCTGCGTGACTTCGTGGTGGTCCAGGACGTGGGGCGCGCCATCAATCCCCTCGCCGTCGAGGGACAGATGCAGGGCGGCTCCGTGCAGAGCCTGGGCATGGCATTGACCGAGGGCCTGCAGTTCGATCCAGACACCGGCCGCCTGATGAATCCGAGCCTTCTCGATTACCGCAAGCTCACTGCGGCGGATCTGCCGAACATCGAGACCATCATCGTGGAAGTCCCCTCGCCCGCGGGTCCCTTCGGCGCGCGGGGGGTAGGCGAGCCGCCCATCGTGCCCGCCCCCGCGGCTATCGCCAATGCCATCCAGGACGCCACTGGCGTGCGGATCACCGAGCTACCCGTCTCGCCGGAGCGGATCGCCCTCGGGGTGCTCGCTCAGAAGTAGACGACGGATCAGCGCGGGACGGACTGGCGAAGCTGGCGTCGGACCCAGTCTCGATCGAACTCCGTGATGCGCCAGACGCGGTCCGGCTGCTGGGTCATGCGGAACCGCGTCTGGCCGCGCCCGCGCTCGTCGTAGGACACCCACGCGTCCGGCGGCTCGCGCGACACGTCGAGTACCCAGAAGGAGGCGAGCAGGCCCGCGGGCAGGGCGAGCGGCCCGCGGTCCGCGCCGCCGTCGCGCGCCATGCGGGCGATCTCCGCCCTCACCCGCTCCGCCACGAGCGGCCGGAGCGCACGCGCCGCGCCGCCCAGACCAAAGGAACCCAGGACCTGCGCGGTGCGCGGCTCCCGACCGAGATAGTCGCCCGCGATGACCTCGCTTGCCGCCTGAGCAATGCGATCGACGTCGACGAAGCGTTCGGCCTCGGCGGCGTCGTGACGATGGAGAGCGGCGGCCAGCCGATAGAGGGAGTACTGAGGCGTACCCATCACGTAGTAGCAGACGATGAGCACGGCGAGGAAAAGCGCGGCCGCGGGGAGCAGCCAGCGCACGAGGCGAGCGGCCACTAGCCGCCCATGAATTGACCGAGGAGGGTGATGCGCTCGCCGCCCTGGAGCAGGGTGTCCAGCTCGTGGGTGACGCCCAGGACCGCGTCGTTGACCACGACCTCGAGATGCTCGCCGAGTTGAGTGTGGTCCGGGCTCCACAGGGCAGCGTCCAGCTCGGCATGTCGCGCCGAGAAGCGCCGCAGCACCTGGCGCAACGTTTCGCCGGGGGCGAACGACTCGGTGAAGACCACGCTCCCCGACCCGTCGCCACCCACATGACGGGTGACCCAGGTGGTCACCTCCACGCTGACGGCAAGGGTGGGCGTCGCTCCTACTTTCGCCATAGGTCTCGGGCGAGCCAGTCGAGCCCGAGCTTGTGCAAGATCTCGCGCGTGGGCTTGCCCGTCTTGATGTCGTAGCCCACCGTCTCGTACCACACCTCGCGCATGCGCTCCCACTGGGCCATGATGTGGTGGTCCTTGGCGGGCCCGTCCACGGGCTGGGAGCCGTAGCGCGCCGACGGGTACTCGAGATCCGTGCCGATTCCGCAGCGCAGGTTGAAGGCACGGAGGATGGCCGCGGTACGGCGCCCTAGCCGGAGGGCGTCGGCCAGCGTGTAGGTCCAGCCCGTGGCCGCGGACAGGGCGCGGGCGAGGAACTCGATGCGAGTGCGGAAGGTGAAGATGCAGCCACCCAACGAATCCTCGAAGTGCTTGCGCCCGAGGATGCCGCCCACCATGCGCGCGACCTCCTCCCCGTTGTAAGGGTTGATACGCCCGGGCAGACCGATCTCCGTCTGGTGGGTCGGGTTGGCGCTCTCCATGGTGCCGTTGGAGGAGGTGCAGGTGTCGAGCATCTCCTCCCAGCGCCCGCGGTGATCGTGCCCGCGCGGGGAGGCACCCTTCATCGTGTACACCGCGCACTTGGCCGCCTCGCCTCCGATCTTCTCCGACGCGCGCTTGGCCCCCTCGGCGAGGAGGTCGCCGAAGCCCTCGCGGTGGCTGATCATCTGGATGAGCTTGTAGGCGCCGTCCACGTCGCCCCAGTTGAGGCGGAAGCCGACCTGCTTCTCCGTGAGATATCCCTTCTCCATGCACTCCATCACCCACCCGCACACCCAGCCGAACTCGTTCACGTCGAGGCACGCGCGGTCGAGGCGCGTATTGAGCCAGGTGATGGCTTCCTTGTCGGTGAGACCGATCTGCCAGCCCGCCCCCGACCAGCCCTCGTACTCCGGCTCGTCGACCAGTTCGCCCGCCTTCGGTCCCTTGCCGATGACCTGGATATGGCAGTGGTGCATGCCGCAGGCGTTGCACTGATGCCCGCGATGATCGAAGCCCGCGCGGAGCTTGGCGGGTTCCCACGTGGTCATGTCCACCGTGGTGAGGTTCGTCGTGTAGTTCTTGATGGGCAACACGCCCAGCTTGTACAGGTTGCTCACTCCCGGCAGCGTCCCGAACCGGTAGAGGGTGGAGCTCGCGGGGTCCGTCTTGAGATCGTGGGCGATGTCGTCGGCAGCCTGCACGAGCCCACGCGGGTCGTGCGGCCGGAGGGACTTGGTCCCCCGCACGATGCACACCGCCTTGAGCTTCTTCTTGCCCATCACCGCCCCGCAGCCGTTCTTGGAGGCGACGTGGCCATAGTCGCCCTGGATGGCCGCGAAGCGGACGAGGTTCTCTCCCGCGGGACCGATGGAGTAAACGGAAAGGCGGTGGCCGGACAGCCCGTGCTCCTTCTCCAGCGCCTCCTGTGTCTCCCAGGTGTCCTTGCCCTTGAGATGCGCGGCGGAACGGATCTCCACCGTGTCGTCGTTGATGTAGAGGTACGACAGCGCCTTGGCCTGTCCCTGGACCACGATGGCGTCGTAGCCCGAGTACTTGAGCGCGGCGCCGAAGAAGCCATTGGCCTGCGTGGAGGTGGCGCCGTCGGTTTGCGCGCCGCGCGTGATGACGGACAGGCCGCCCGTGCCCCACACGGGCAATCCGGCCAGCGGGCCGGTGGCGAGAATGAGCCGGTTGTCGGGGTGATCCCAGTGGACCTTTGGACCGACCTCCTCGTAGAGGATCTTGGCCCCGAGGCCGACTCCGCCCAGATAGTCGCGCATGTGCTCAGCCCAGGGCTGGGTCCAGATCTTTCCCGTAGTCAGGTTCACGCGCAGGAGCTTGCCCGCGTAACCGGGCACGGGCGTGGACGCCGCCGTGGTCTTCTGCTTCGGTCGGGCCGCGGTCGCGGTGGGGCTCATTGGATTGTCACCTTCATTGGACCGGCACCTGATGGGGCAGCAGGGGTGAATGGGAAGCCCGCCCGAGAGTCGTCACGGGCAGGAGCGCGCGCGCCGTGCGGCTCGCGAGGTAGGCGGGCTTGATATCGAAGGGGGTCCGCTTCAGATGCGCCTTCCAGGCGGAGAGATCGCTCCCGGAGTAGACGAGGCCCTTGAGCATGCCTACGTCGTTGGTCGACCACACGTCCTCCGCGGGTCCGCAGATCATGGCGCCGGTGAGGCGGCCACCCTCGAACAGGAGCTTCCGGTACTGGGAGCGG
>Ga0306920_100009264_pt1 | contig 13121 bp, 8 predicted proteins | sample flu12Cox44000170_FD_204666 | JGI IMG/M metagenome (GOLD analysis project Ga0306920, IMG submission 204666) | Lab enrichment of tropical soil microbial communities from Luquillo Experimental Forest, Puerto Rico - flux4day.12C.oxic.44.000.170 (v2)... | ecosystem: Environmental > Terrestrial >...
GACACGTCGCGCACGTTGCCCGTGCTGGCGGACGCCCTGGTCGATGCCGAAGCCGGGCGGGGCCTGATGCTGGTCGCCACCTTGTCGGCTACATGGGGCGTCTACCGCACCCCCGCGGGCAAGGCCGTGTACTTCACGCTCGCGTTCGAGCCCGGCCTCGCCGGCGCCGGCGAACGCGGTCAGACGTGGGGACTGTGAGTCCTTACCCCGGCGCCCCACAGTCCCCACCGAACGCCCTCGGAACCCCGTGCCCCGCGGCGGGGTTCCGGGGGCGTCTTCCCTGGCTCGCCGGGTTACCTCGGCGTGATCGTGCGCAGCGCCGATTCGCGCGCGATGTCGATCCGCGAGTTGACATCAAGCTTCTTGAGGATGTGGGAGACGTGCGTGGCAACGGTCCGGCGGGATAGCAGCAGGCGGGAGGCAATCTCCGGGTTGGATAGCCCCTCCTCCACGAACGCGGCGATCGTGATCTCGGTCGCCGTGAGACTGTCCCAGCCGCTTTGTGCCCGCCGGTGCTTGGCGTGCGGCCCGCGCCGGATGCCATGGGCGCGGAACGCGGCCTGCAGCCGGGAGATGTCGGCGGCCGCGCCCAGCGAGGTATAGACCTCCACAGCAGCGGTGAACGCGGCCCGCGCCTGGGTCCGGTCGTCGGCGCCGACGAAGTATCCGGCCGCCGCCTCCAGCGCCTTCGCCCTCAGTAGCGGCCGGCCCGCATGGTCGTAGCGCTCCGCGGCCGCGAGCAACCTGGAGCCATCGTGGTCCAGCAGGCCGCGGCAGTACAGCGCGTTCCCCTGCCGATGAGGGATGCCGGATTCGGCGGCGAGCTCGGTTGCGTGGCCCGCGAGGGCCTGTGCCCTTCCCATGTCGCCGATCGCGGTGGCCAGGCGGACCGCGTCGGCGAACAGGTCCTCGATCTCCTCGACTTCCTCCGTATTGCCGCCGAACGCGTCGGTCAGCGCCGCCAGCGCCTCCGGCAGTGCGTCGTCGTGCTCGCGATCCAGGCTGCGGGCCAGCGCCAGCGAGGTAATCAGCCGGTGTCCGATCCGCTTGGCGTGAGAAACGGCCGCGCCGAGGTGGCCCCGCGCCGTCCCGATCTCGCCGCGATGGAAGCTGATCACGGCGGCGATGCCGAGCTCGTCGCAGGCCACGGCGGGTTCCTTCAGGTCCTCGGGCAGGATCGCCACCTCGGCCAGCGCATCGTCCCATCGTCCCGTGTGAAAGAGCAGCTGGCCCAGGGCGCCATGCGCCTGCGCTAGCCGGAACGTGGTACCGACCTGGTCGGCGAGATCCCTGGCCTGCCTGGCCGCGGCCAGGGCCTCCTCATACTGGTCGAGATTGCCCAGCGTGATGGCCTTGTTGATCTGCAGCAGCAACCGCAGGTCGGTCAGCGCCGCGTCGGCCTCGGTCACCGCCAGCGCCCGGTCGAACAGCGGCAGCGCGTCGGCCATCCGTCCATGTACCGAGGTCGCGATGGTCAGCATGAGCAGCGCCCAGCCCATCGCCCAGTTGTCATCTGCCTCCGCCGCCGCCGAGAGCGCGCTGGTAGCGGCCCGGCCAGCCTTGTCGAACTCGCCGAGATGGCTGTGCGCTCGCGCCTCGAGCACGAGCAGCCTGGCCCGGTGCCGGGCCGAGATGCCGGGCGAAACGAGCGCGCGGTCCAGCGTGGCCAGCGACTCCGCGGACTCGCCGGCCATCATGCGGCACTGCGCCAGCGTCCAGTGCAGGTCCACGAGCAGGTCGGGTTCGGTAGCGTTCTCCAGCGCACGGTTCGCCATCCGTTCGGCCGCCGTCCTGTCTCCGACCCGGTAGAGAGCGTCCGCGAGCCGACTCGCCAGCCAGCCGCGCCGCGCCGGGTCGGCCGGGGAACTGGCGACTGCCTGGGTGAGGAGTGCCACTGCGACCCCGGGCGCCTGGCCGACCAGCAGGTCCGCCGTGTCGGTCAGCCAGCTCAGCATCCACTCGTCCATCGGCTCGGGCATGCCGTCGGGCGTCCCGACCGCCCGCAGCAGCTGCCGGGCCACCCGGTCTGGCGGTGCACCCGCCGCCGCGAGGGCGCGCCCGGTGTCGCGATGCCAGGCGGCGCGGAGCGGCGCCGGCATGTTGTCGTACAGCGCGTCCCGGATCAGCGGATGGCGGAAGCCGAGGCCGTTGCCCGACTCGGCTAGCACGCCTGCCGCACACGCCTCGTCCACCGCCGGGATCAGGTCGGTCACGCTGCGGCCCAGGGCGATCGCCAGATCCGTCACGGCGAAGTCCACGCCCAGCAGGGCCGCCGCCCGCAGCACCTCGCGCACCGGCCCGGCCACAAAGCCGAGGCGGTCCGCGATGGCTGCCGACAGGGAGCCCGGCGCGGACCTGCCCGCCAGCTCGGCCACTCCCGCCTCGGTGACGGTCAGGCTAGAGCTGCGGGCCAGCGCGGCGACCAGCTCGGTAACGTAGAGCGGGTTGCCCGCCGCTCCCCGGGCGAGCCGCAGCAGGTCGCCGTCGGGCCTCCCGCCAGCCAGGTCCGCCACCAGCTCGGCCGCTGCCGCCTGGGTAAGCCCGGCGAGGTGGAGCCGGGCGTCGTCGTCCACCACCCGCCGCAGCGCCAGCAGGTCGTCCCGCTGCGGCACCGGGCGCATCAAGCCGACCAGCAGGAGCGGCATCCGCTGCGCCGATCTCGCCAGCCGTCCCCACAAGGTGATGCTGGCCTGGTCGGCCCACTGCAGGTCGTCGACGACTAGGATGGTCGGCCGCACGGCGCACTGCTCGGCGACAAGCGCCAGCAGTTGCTCTGCCAGCGCCGCCGGAACGTCAGTGCCGCGGTCGGTGGCGAGCTCACCGCGCAAGAGGTGGACGATCGTGTTCCGCCGGGGATTCGCGGAGGGTTCGCGGACTCGCAGCCCGTCGAGGAATGGCAGCAGGGGCAGCGCTTGGCCCAGTTCGTCACCGGCGCCCCAGAACACCTCGCAGCCGGCCTCAGGGGCCTCGATCACCGCCGTCTGCACCAGTGCGGACTTGCCGATGCCTGGCTCGCCCTCGATGAGCATCGAACTGCCGCGCCCGCGAGCCGCCTCTCTCATCAGGCCGGTCAACAGCGCCATCTCGCTCTCGCGCCCGACCAGCGCACTGGCCGGGATCACTGGCGGGGCCATGCGGCAGATTTTACTACCCGCACATTTATGGAACAAGCGGGCAATTTCGGGCATTAATTCGGCATCCAGGTTACTTTTCCGCCAATATTGTCGCCGCCACGCCTTGCAAGTTGCCAAGAACCTTGCACCGCACACGTCGATGACATTTTCCTGGATGAAGTCAGAAATATTTTCAAGCAAGGTGAAAATGAAAGTTCTGCAGTTGGCAGAACCTTTACAAAAAACGTTGTGTAATGACTTGCTTGCGCTGGGTTAACGTGCTTCTATAGGGATATAACCCATAAGAATCAGAGCGCCGGGCACGACGATGGGGTCATGCGGAAGGCCACTGACCTCGGTAGATGCCAGGAGGGATCATGCGCATTAAACGAACCGTCATCATTCCCGTCATCCTAGCGCTCAGCGCAGCCGGATCGATTCTGGCTGGTTCTGCTGTGCCCGCGGTGGCCGCATCGGCGCCCACTGCCCATGTGTCAACGGCCATTCACGCTAGCCCGAGCACTCATTATTGGGGATGAGCTAACCCGCCACGTCGACATTGGCTGTTCCCGGTTCGCGCAATGCGCGGCCGGCTGTACGGTTATTATCGCCAGGCGCGGGAAAGCTGGTGGCCCGAACCTGGCTGCTGAGGCGCTGGTGACGGTCTCTGGCCGCGCCGGCAGCTTGAGGCGCAGTTGTCATCACTGTCTCTATGGCCTTATTGCTTCCCAGCAGTCCCATGCCATTCCCGGCGACATGGCCGTGGATCCCATGATGTCAAGGGCCCAGCAGTGGCGTTGGCGGCGTGACTGAAGTCCGATTTCCGGTCCGCGAGACGCTCGACCGCGACAGCGAGGTAAGCGGCAGGACCCGTTAGCAACATACGCGCGGACCGGCGACGGTTGAGGCCTCGGTTGCGCAGGGCATCCGTTCGGTGTACCAAAGGTGGCACGGATTATTCTCGTGTAATCTGCGCGGCACCGAGGAGGATCGCCCGATGGTCGCGCCATCAAGCCCTACTGTCCGGCGCCGCCGGCTGGCCGCTGAGTTGCGCGGGATCAGGGAGAGCAAGGGTAAGAGCGGCGACGCGGTCGCGGCGGCGCTGAAATGGTCGCCTTCCAAGATCAGCCGGTACGAGCGGGCCAGGACCGGCTTGCGGCCGCGGGAAGTCGAGCGGCTGCTCGACTACTACGAGATCACCGGGCCCCGCCGCGAGCTCTTGCTCGGGCTCGCCGAGGACGCGGCGCAGAAAGGCTGGTGGGAAGAACACGCCGACAGCCTGTCCGATGACTATAAACAATTCATCGGCCTGGAGCACGAGGCGACGTCCATGGCTATCTGGCACGTCGACGTCGTCACCGGCCTGCTGCAGACCGAGGACTATGCACGGCACATCATCAGTAGCTACAGCCGGGTTGAGCCGATCCCACCCGGCATGATCGGGCGGTTGGTCAGGGTCCGGATGCGCCGCCAGCAGGTGCTGAACCGCGACGGGCTGCAGTTGTCGGTAGTGCTGGACGAATCGGTCCTGAGACGCCGGATCGGTGACGATGCGGTGATGTACGACCAGCTCCAGCAGCTGGTGAAAGAGGCTGACCGGCCGAACCTGACGTTGCAGGTTCTTCCTCTTGACACACAGCACGTGATATTCGGGGAATCCTTTGTCATCTTCGGCTTCGGGCAAGACGCCGATGCGATGCTGCAGGATGTGGTGAGCACCGAGCACCTGAGGAGTGGATTCACCCTGGAAGGGGAGCGGGATACATACCTGCACCGGATCGCATTCCAGACGCTTTCCGACGCCGCGCTCGACCCGGCGGTCTCCAGGAGGCTCATACTCGAGACAGCAGAGGCGTGTTGGTCGGGCACTTAGCGTCGGGTCCGCGCGGATGACGTTAGCCGTTGCCCGATGTCGGCCTCTGGTCTGAGTGACCTCGGGCTAGCGGTCGGTGACTATGCGATCACGACTTCTCCGCATCGGTCGACATTTCCAGGCACGCCAGCAGTCAGCGGCAGCGGGATCTTTGCGGCCGCATGTGTATGTATGAGTCGTATGGTACCTCAAGGACACAACTTACCTTTATTGGACTTTAGTGCTATTGAGACGAGAGACACCCCGGCTACCGTTGATGTCTGTTAGTCTTAGAGTTGAATGGCTACCATAAGTAGTAATTCCACTACGATTCGTAGCCATATGGGCACTCCAGACAAAGACACCAATTAGTGAGGTAGTACTGTGGGAAGCGCTACACTCGGAAATCAGCCAGAAAAATCGGGGTTGCACTGGACTAAAAGCTCTCTGAGCTTTGCAAACGGCAATTGTGTCGAGGTAGCTAACCTGTCCGGCGACGAGATCGGCGTCCGTAACAGCAGGGACTCCGAAGGGCCAGTTCTCAGATTCACGCCGGATGAATGGCATGCCTTTCTCGGAGGCGTACGCAACGGAGAATTTGATCGATTCTGCAAGCAGTGACCATGACGGCAAGGCGTGGTAGCCTTCGGCCGTAACGGAAGCGGAGGAACCTTCGGCGCCTGGAAGGGCCTCCGCTTCTATTTCATCACAGCCAAGATTTGCTAGCGGTGATTACGGACAGTCGTCAGGTCCGGTATACGGAACAATAGACAGATACCTAAATTCTCGGCTTACTTTCCCTTCTGGCGGTACTGGAGCCGTTGCCGCGCTATCTCGCACACGCCGTTGCGCTCGTTTTCCGCCGCGACCTGCCGTGCCTCATCGAGATCGGCCGGCGTCAGCAGGCCGTTGGCGAGCAGGAAGTCGGCGAGATGGCGGGCATGACCGCGCTCCTTCCAGATGAAGCCCTGCAGCAGCTTCTTGTAGTCGGAGACCGCCCCCTCCCCGCTCAGGTTCAGGGCGATGACCACATCGATCATCGGCACCGTCTGCGGGGCGGGCAGGCCGAGGATGAACTCCTGGTAGTAGTAGGCCATGGTCAGGCGCGCCGTGGCGTTGCGCGCGAAGTAGCCGCGCACCCGGGCGACCGCGTCGTCCCCGGGCTCGCCGCCCCGCCGCACGACCGTCGCGGCCCGGGTGGTCTCCTGCTTGCCGCCGTCCGGGACGGGCGGATCCGCGGCCGGGACGGCGGCTAGCTCCAGCCGCAGCCTGACCACCCAGCGACCCACGCTGACCAGCCACGAGCCCTCGGCCAGGGTAACCGGCAGCGCCTCATAGCGCGCCGGGGCGACCGGCAGCACATGGCACGCCGTCCGTTCCACCGCCCCGGCGCTCAGTGGTGTCCCGGCCGTGTCCGGCGCCAGGTAGATCCGGTAGGTCGTGTCCCGGCTGAACAGCTCCCAGTGGTGGTGGACGTGGCGGAGACCCGCGCAGCGCGGCGCGCGGTGCAGCGTCAGGTCCTTGTCGTCGCTGAGCAAGCGCCGGTCCAGCCAGGTGATCTCGTCGGGCGGACAGCTCACCCACTCACCCAGCGTCGCTGACCACAGGAAAAGCCGGCCTGTCGCCACTGGCTCGCCACTCCCGAACCGCGCGCCACTGGCGCGGCCATCCCGTCTCGCCGTGTCTGTGTCATACCCACTAGTCGCGCCGGTCTTGCCCAACGCTCCTAGGATGACGATTCTCGCACTTCTGTGTCTTAGGCAATGTCGCGTTATGCAATGGAACCCGCTGTGGTTGCTGACCGCGGCCGGCACCGACCGCTCGCGCAGGCCCGGAAGGCCTGCACTCGCGGCCGGTATTGCATAACGCTCCTGGGCTCGAGCCGATCTCCACACGGGACAGCGGGGCGTCGGGATTCGTCCCCCAGCGGATCGAGTCGCCATCGCTGAGCGGCTGCTCGCCGGTCACCGGGGCGCCGTTGAGGATGAGCCCGTTCCTGCCCTGATTGCTGATCCACCACCGGCCGTCGGTGTACGTGAACCGTGCGTGCTCCCTGGATACCGTGGGCACGTCGGGGAGTATCAGCTCGACCGGCCCGCGCCCGGCCCGGGCGCCCGACGTCCGCGTTTCCGCCACCGAAGAGCCGGTGACCAGCCGGAGCACCGGGACCGGGGGCAGGCCGGCTGCCATGATCGTGGTCATGCCGGCCGCGACCGTCGGGCCCGGGTCCTGCCAGACGGGACTGACCGGTCCGGCGTAGGCGTGCTGCGGGGCGGCGTAGGCGAACTCGGGGTGCGCGCTCTGGACATCGAGCAGGTCTGGCCGGGTCCCGGCCCGCACCGGATCGCCCTGCCGCAGGCGGTAGCGGCCCGGCGGGACCGAACCGCTGGCGGTGACGTACACCTGCGTCCGGCCCGGCCGGGCCAGCCGGGCCCGGTACTCGGCCACCTGCTCCTCGTAGACCTCGGTCAGGCTCGAGCTGATCACGCCGAGTTCCATCTGCTCGCACAGCGAAGCGAGATCAGCGGGGTTCAGCTGCAGTTCCACGACGTCCGGCGCGAGCAGTGCGCCGCTGGGCGTGACCACGAACACGTCCGGCAGGTGCCGCATCGCGACCTTGAGCACGTCCTGCCCGTCGCGCCACGGCCGCGAGGCCATCCGCTGCATCCACGGATGATCCCTCGTGATGCCCAGGGCGCGCAGGCCGCTCAGGCCCGCGACGCCGAGTCCCGCGATCACCACCAGCACCACGGTGGCGGAAACGGCCGAACCCGTCATGACCTCCAGAACCACCCAGCCAGCCCCGACGCCCCCCGCGACCGCCCAGCGCCTGCGGCTGCGCTGCCGCAGCGGCGTACGCCCCTGTCGGCCCGCCGGCTCCCCGCCTCCTGCCATCGATACCGTCCTTGACCCGTCTGACCCGTAGTGATCGTCGGCCCCGTCACCGAGGATGCGGGCCCGCGGGCCCGTGAGTCAACGAATCAGCCCCAGCTTCCAGGCATCTGGAAGTTGCCAGCGGAGCCATCACGCACCGATAACGGTCACCCCGGCGGTTCAGGCGCGGTGAGCGTGGCCATCGCCCGCGCCGGTCGCCTATTCTCGGGGCGTGCGGGCGGAAGAACCCGAAGGCGTCGCAGGCGAACCCGCGATCGAGTGGGGCAGCGACGCGATGGCCGAACTGCTCAGCCGCCTGGACCTGCGCTACCTCGCGCTCGTCCCCGGCTCAAGTTACCGGGGCCTGCACGACAGCCTGGTGAACTACAACGGCAACCGTGACCCGCGGCTGCTCGTCTGCCTGCACGAGGAGCACGCGGTCGCGATCGCCCACGGCTATGCCAAGGTAACCGGGCGCCCGATGGCCGTCGCCATCCACAGCAACGTGGGTCTGATGCACGCGAGCATGGCGATCTACAACGCGTGGTGCGACCGCGTCCCGATGCTGATCATCGGGGCCACCGGCCCGGTGGACGCGGCCCGGCGGCGGCCCTGGATCGACTGGATCCACACGGCGGCCGACCAGGGTGCGCTGATCCGTTCCTACGTCAAGTGGGACGACCAGCCCGCCTCGGTCGAGGCGGCGCTCGACTCGCTCGCCCGGGCGTACTCGGTCACCCGGGCGGCGCCGTCCGCACCGGCCTACGTCTGCCTCGACGTGACCCTGCAGGAGCAGCCGCTGCCGGAGCCGCCGCCCATCCCCGACGTCCAGCGGGACCGGTCGCCGCGGGCGCACGGGCCGGACGCCGAAGCGGTCCGGACCACGCTGGAGTTCCTCGGCCAGGCGCGCCGGCCGCTGTTCCTGTTCGGCCGGGCGAGCCGCGACGAGCGGGACTGGGACCGCCGCGTCGTCCTGGCCGAACGGTACGGGGCGCTGGTGCTCTCCGACCTCAAGAACGGGGCGGTCTTCCCCACCTCGCACCCCCGGCACCCGAACCCTCCCGGCATCTTCCTGCCCCCCGAGTCCGCCGAGCTGATCGGCGCTGCGGACCTGATCCTGAGCCTGGACTGGACCGACCTGGCCGGAACCGTCTCCGCCGCGGCCGCCCACGGCCATCCGGCCGCGGCGCGGATCATCTCCTGCACCACGGACTCGGCGCTGCACAACGGCTGGTCCAAGGATTCCTTCGGACGTGAGCCCGTGGACCTGTCCGTGCCCGCCGATCCCGACCTGCTGGTGCGTGCCCTGCTTGAATCGGCGGGGGTGGAAACCCCCGGGCCAGCCGGCTGGCCGGCCGCGGACCCTGCCCCGGCACCGTCCCGGGATCCCGCTCGCGAAAGCGGTGACGGCATCGGCCTGCACGACCTGGCCGGCGCGCTCCGCGGCGCGCTCGCGGGCGCACCCGCCTGCCTGGTCAGGCTCCCGCTCGGCTGGCACGGCGCCGACCTCGAGGCCGGACACCCGCTGGACTTCCTGGGGATGGACGGCGGCGCCGGCATCGGCTCCGGGCCGGGCATGGCCGTCGGCGCCGCCCTCGCGCTGGAGGGAAGCGGCCGGCTCCCGGTGGCCGTCCTCGGCGATGGCGACCTCCTGATGGGCGGGACCGCGCTCTGGACCGCGGCGCACTACCGGCTGCCGCTGCTGATCGTGGTGGCGAACAACTCCTCCTTCCGCAACGACGTGGTCCACGCCGAGCGCATGGCCGGGCAGCGCCAGCGGCCAGCCAGGAATTCCTGGATCGGCCAGGCCATTTCCGACCCCGATCCCGATCTGCCCGCCTTCGCCCGCTCGCTCGGCTTCCGCGCCGCCGACCAGGTACGCGACCGCTCGGCGCTGCTCCCCGCGCTCGGCGAGGCGGTCAGCGCAGCCCGTTCGGGACAGTGCGTTCTCGTGGACGTCAGGGTCCGTCCGGTGGAATGATCCGGCCCATGAGGGAGATAACGGTCGGCGTTGTCGCCCCGGCCTACGTCAACGTCCCGCTGTGGGTGGCCCAGGAGCGCGGCTTTCTCGAGCGCCGCGGCCTGGCCGCCACCGAGCGGATCCTCGGCACCACCCACGGGGTGACGAACGCGCTGCGGGACGGCGAGGTGGACATCGCGCTGACCGCGCCGGAGGGCAGCATCGCGGACGCCGTGACCGGCGGCCCGCTCCGGGTGGTGGCCGGCCTGACCGACCGTCCGCCGCTGTCGATGATCGCGCTGGCCAGGCACCGCACGTTCGGCGATCTGCGCGGCGGGAGGATCGGGACGTCATCGCTGACCGAAGGCACCCGGCACGTCGCGGAGCGGATGCTCGCCGCGCACGGCCTGACCTACCCGGCCGACTACGACTTCGCGCTCGAGGGCTCTCACGTCGAGCGGTGGAAGGCGCTGCAGGCCGGGACGATCGACGCGGCGCTGCAGATGATCCCGTACGACGACATGGCCGTCGAGGCCGGCTTCACTAACCTCGGACCGGTGACCGAGGAATTTGCCCTGAACGCCGTCTGTGTTCGTCTTCCGGCCGAACGGGCTGTGCTCACGCCCTTCCTCCGGGCTCTCGCCGAGGCGACGGAATGGTTCGGCGGGCACGTGGGGGAGTCGGCAGCCATCGCGGCCGAGCGCACCTCGATCGAGCCGCGCCACGCGCTGCGGGCCTGCCAGGTGCTCGCGGAAGGCGGGATCATCCCGCGGGACCTTCGGTCCGCCCCCGGGGCTCTCGCCGCGGTGATCGTGGCGATGCGGTCGAGCCGCCTGATCCCGTCGGCCCCGCCATCCGGAGCCGGGCCATCTGGGGCTGGCCCGGACCCGATCGCCGCCGCCGTCGACTACACGTACCTGTAGATGGACGCCTACGATGTAGCCGTCGTCGGCGGCGGCCCGGTCGGCACGTGGCTCGCGGCCGAGTTGCACCGCGGGGGAGTGCGCCCGGTCGTCCTGGAACGGCGCACGGAGCGGCTGCCCCACTCCAAGGCGCTCACGATCTATCCCCGCACCGTGGAGCAGTTCGCGATGCGAGGGCTGGTCGACCGCTGGCTGGCCGAAGGCACCCCGGTGCCGTCCTCGCACTTCGCGCTCCTGAAGAACCGGCTGGACTTCTCGTTCCTGCCCACCCGCTACCCGTTCACGCTGTTCCTGCCGCAGCGGCGCACCGAGGAACTGCTCGAGGAGCACCTCGCCGAGCTCGGCGTGCCGTACCTGAGGCGGCACGCCGTCACCGGCCTGCGGCAGGACGAGGCCGGCGTGGACCTCGACGTGGATTCGCCCGGCGGTCCGATGGTCGTCCGTGCCGCCTACGCGGTCGGCTGTGACGGCGCCACGAGCGTGGTGCGCGCCGCGGCCGGGATCGACTTCGAGGGGACCCCGGATACCTGGCGGACGATCCTGGGCGACGTCGAGCTGGCCGATCCCCCGCAGGCCTCGGCGCTCTCCCTGAACCAGCCGGGCGGCTCGATGTACATGGTGGCGATCGGCGGCGGCCGGTACCGGCTGGCCGTCATCGACCACGCGACGCTGTACGACCCGCTGGACACGCCGGCCACGTTCACCGAACTGCGAGCCAGCGCGCTGCGGCTGGCCGGAACCGACTTCGGCATGCGCGAGACCCCCGACGCCTGGCTGAGCCGGGTGGGTAACGCGGCCCGGCAGGCGGCCCGGTACCGGGCCGGGCGCGTGCTGCTGGCCGGGGACGCGGCGCACATCCACTACCCGGCCGGAGGACAGGGCCTGAACCTCGGGCTGCAGGACGCCACCAACCTGGCCTGGAAGCTGGCCGCCGAGATCCGCGGCTGGGCGCCGCCCGGCCTGCTGGACAGCTATCACGCCGAACGGTACCCCGTCGGGCTCGACGTGATCGACGACTCACTCGCCCAGTGCGGTCTGTTCGCCAACCCGACCCGGGAGGGGGTCGCGCTGCGGGACCGGTTCAACGCTGTCCTCGGAGAGCACCCGTCGCTGGGCCGGGAACTGGCCGTCCGCCTCTCCGGCGTGGGCATCCGCTACCCGGCGCCCGGCCAGGCCCTGCTGGCCGGCCAGCGGGTTCCCGACCTCGACCTGCACGGCGCCCGGGACACGATCTTCGGCCTCTTGCACCCCGCGAAGTTCGTCCTGCTCAACCTGGGGTCCGTCGCCTCCGTCCCGCGGGCCCTTCAGGCCGGCGTCGCCGACCGCCTCGACATCGTGACCTCGGAGCTGTCCGAGGATCACCCCGAATGGGCCGCCATCCGCGCCATGCTCATCCGTCCCGACGGCTACATTGCGTGGGCCACCTGTGCCGATGACCCGCCGCCGCTGGACAGCTGGCTCGGCCATGCCCCATAACGTGGCTGCCCGCGTGCCGATACTGCATGGTGGCCGCTCTCATGCAGTTCTTACGACATGAGCGCGGCAACCATGTCGTAAGTATCCGGACGGGTGGTGCCATAGCGGCTGATGCGCTTCTTGCGACCGGTGCGCCTTTCCCCGGCGCGGCGCTGCGCGGCGCGACTGGAAGCAGACCTGGATTTCTGGTTACGATGGGCGAGTAAATGGGTACGATAAGTATCAGAACGCATATTTCACGGAAATCTGCGTGACCGGTCGCATGTGGTCCGCCTGCGCGGCGCCGAGGAGGAGGACGCCCGATGATCGCGCCTGGAAGCCCCACGGTACGGCGCCGCCGGCTGGCCGCCGAACTGCGCGGGATCAGGGAGAACAGAGGTAAGAGCGGAGACGCGGTCGCCGCGGCGCTGAAGTGGTCGCCCTCGAAGATCAGCCGGTACGAGCGGGCCAGGACCGGCCTGCGGCCGCGCGAGGTCGAGAGGCTGCTGGACTACTACCAGATCACCGGGTCCCATCGGGCGCTGTTGCTCGGGCTGGCCGAGGATGCCGCGCAGAAGGGCTGGTGGGAGGAGTTCGCCGACAGCCTTTCCGAGGACTACCAGCAGTTCATCGGCCTGGAGCATGAGGCGGCGTCCATGTCTATCTGGCATGTTGATGTCGTCACCGGCCTGCTACAGACGGAGAAGTACGCGCGGCACATCATCAGCAGCTACAGCCGGGTCGAGCCGATCCCGCCGGGCCTGATCGGGCGGCTGGTCAGGGTTCGCATGCGCCGCCAGGAGGTACTGAATCGCGATGGGCTGCAGGTGTCGGTGGTGCTCGACGAATCGGTCCTGTGGCGCCGGATCGGTGATGACCTGATGATGTACGAGCAGCTTCAGCGTCTCGCGCGCGAGGCCGAGCGGCCCAACCTGACGCTGCAG
>Ga0306920_100009265_pt1 | contig 13118 bp, 12 predicted proteins | sample flu12Cox44000170_FD_204666 | JGI IMG/M metagenome (GOLD analysis project Ga0306920, IMG submission 204666) | Lab enrichment of tropical soil microbial communities from Luquillo Experimental Forest, Puerto Rico - flux4day.12C.oxic.44.000.170 (v2)... | ecosystem: Environmental > Terrestrial >...
AGCGTGTAGCGGTGGATGATGTGCAGCGGATATTGCGTCTGCTCCATGTGGAGCCTGGCGATGGCGCGGGCCGCGCCGCCGACCAGATACAAATTCTTTCCGGCAGCCGCACGCAGTATCGGAGCGGTGGTGAGCACCAGTTCGACCGTGTCGGAGAGCGTCTTCGCGGTACCGAGTTCAGTGAGCCGCAAGGGCCCCAATGGCAAGCTGATACCCCGCCCGATTTGCCCGAGATCGCCGCCGGGAACCGACTGCACGGCCGGCCTCAACTGAACTAGCTCGATGCTCCCCCCGCCGAGGTCGGCAACGACCCCATCGGCGTCGGGAATTCCGGCGAGCACGCCGGCGGCAGACAGCCGCGCTTCTTCCGCCCCATCGATGACTCTGACCGGCACGTGGCATTGCTCCTCGACCTCGGCGGCAAACGCATCCCCGTCCGTCGCGTCGCGAACTGCCGCGGTCGCCAGTACCGCCAAATGGTCGACGCCGATGGCCCGAGCGAACGCGACGAAGCGGCGCAAATTCACCAATGCGAGGTCGATACCGTCGGAACTTAAACGGCCGGTCGAGGCGATCCCGCGCCCCAAACCGCACATAACCTTTTCGTTGAACAGCGGAAACAGCGCGGCGCCCAGCCGCTCGAAGACAACGAGGCGTAACGAGTTCGAGCCGAGATCGATGACGCCGATGCGCTCGGCGGCCGAAAGCGGATCGCGATCTGACATCGGTTCAGCGCACGACAAGTCTCGGGTGAGCGCGCCTGAGCGCTTTGCCGCGCCCGGACAGGCTGGGATTGGTCATGAAATAAGTGTGTGCAGAGAAAGGTTCTTCATCAGCCGCGACGCGCTCGTAAGCGCCGGACGGCGACAAATTCCAGCTCTGCAACGTATCGCGGAGGTTCGCCACCATGATCTCGTCAAGCACTTGGCGGTGCACCGTTGGGTTTTCAATCGGCACGAGCGCCTCCACACGGCCGTCGAAATTACGCGGCATCCAATCGGCGGAGCTGATGAACACCTTCGCCCGACCCGAGGGGAGTTTGCTGCCATTACCGAAGCAAACGATGCGGCCATGTTCGAGAAAGCGGCCGATGATGCTCTTGACACGGATGTTCTCGGAAAGCCCCGGAACGCCCGGCCGCAGGCAGCAAATACCGCGCACCACCAGATCGATGCTCACCCCTTCCAGCGACGCGCGGTAGAGGAGATCGATGATTGCCGGGTCGACGAGCGCATTCATCTTCGCCCAAATCTGCGCCGGCTTGCTCGCTCTTGCGTTTTCGATCTCGGCCTCGATCAGCTCGACGAGCCGCGTTCTGAGTGTCAAAGGCGCGACCGCGATCTTCTCGAGGCTCGCCGGGCTCGCATAGCCGGTCATGAAATTGAACAGCCGGGCAGCATCGCGGCACAGCGCTGGGTCGCAGGTGAAGAACGACAGATCCGTGTAAACCTTCGCCGTGTAGGGATGATAATTGCCTGTTCCGAAATGCACATAAGAGCAAAGCTGACCGGCTTCGCGGCGTACGACGAGAGAGACTTTGGCGTGCGTTTTCAACCGCAAGAAGCCGTAAACGACCTGCACCCCAGCGCGCTCGAGATCGCGGGCCCAGCGGATATTCGCCTCCTCGTCAAACCGCGCCTTCAATTCGATCAGCGCCGTCACCGACTTGCCAACCTCGGCCGCGGCAGCGAGTTCGCGCACGATCGGGCTGTCTTCGCTCGTCCGGTATAAAGTCTGTTTTATCGCCACAACCGCTGGGTCGCGGGCGGCTTGCCGCACAAACTGGACGACGACGTCGAAGCTCTCATAGGGATGATGAACGACGATGTCCTTTTGCCGGATGGCGGCAAAGCAATCGCCGCCAAAATCCCGGATCCGCTCGGGAAAGCGCGCATTGTAGGGCGTGAACGCGAGATCCGGGCGCTCATCGACGACGATGAGCTCTTCAAGGTCATTGAGGCCGAGGATCCCCTCGGTCGCGAACACGTCCGCCGGGGCAGTGTCGAGCTTTTCCACGAGAAAGCGCCGAAGCTCCCCCGGCATCGCCGCATCGACAGCGAGATGGATAGCGTGCCCCCGCCGACGCTGCTTTAGCGCGGTCTCATAGAGACGCACGAGATCCTCGGCCTCCTCCTCGATCTCGACCTCGCTGTCGCGCAGCAACCGAAAGACCCCCTGTGCGACGACCGCAAACCCCGGAAACAGATGGTCGAGGAACAGCGCGATCATTTGTTCGATCGGCAGAAACCGGATTCGGTTCCCCGGCATACGAACGAACCGGTCGATCGAGGACGGGATCAGTGTCAATGCCTGCAAACGAACGCTGTCGCTGACCCGTTCGAGCTCGAGCGCCAGACCAAAACCGCGATTGGCGACAAACGGGAACGGATGCGCCGGATCGATCGCGAGCGGAGTCAGGACCGGGAAGACTTCCGCCATGAACCGGTTTTCCAGCCAAGCGCGATCGCCCGGTCGGAGATTGGTAGGTTCGATCACGCTGATGCCTGCCTCATCGAGCTCTCGACACAACGCGAGCAAGGTGATTTGCTGGTCGGCCATCAACTTATTTGCTCGCTGACCGATCGCGTCGAGCTGCTGCGCGGGCGTGAGGCCGTCCTGGCTGAGTGTCTTGATTCCGGCAAGATGCTGACCTTTCAGGCCGGCCACCCTCACCATGTAGAATTCGTCGAGGTTGTTCGCAGAGATCGACAGGAACCGCACGCGCTCGAGCAGCGGATGGCGGCGATTTTCGGCCTCTGCGAGTACTCGTTCATTGAAGGCCAGCCAGGAAAGTTCGCGGTTTATGAAGCGTGCCTCTGAGTTCAAATCTAGCGATTCGATCTCGACCGACTGAGCGCTGGTGCTCACGACCGCTCTCCCGAAAGGCTGGAACGGGGCTGTTCGAGACGGACTTTATCCCTCGGGTGGAAGTGTGTCATGTCAGTGTGATTGTATGCTCAGAGCAACTTGACTAGCGACGGGTGGCGTTGGAGGAAATCCGTGCCACCTTGCCACGCCAACTGCGACCCACGCCGTGGGAAGAACCTGAACATGAACATTCTGCACTTGCTGCGCCATGCGAAATCGAGCACCAAAACGGGCATCGAGGATCACGAGCGCCCGCTCAGCCGGCGTGGCCGTGAGGCCGCACGCCGCGTCGGCAGAAATCTTTCAGAGACGCGCGGTACCTTCGACGTCGTCCTTTGCTCGAGCGCGCGGCGGACCTGCGAAACCCTCGATCTCGTCCTCACGGAGTTCTCGTCACGGCCGCGTTGCATGATCGAGGATGGGCTCTACCTGGCTGGCCGAGAACAACTGATCGAGCGGCTGCGGCGCCTGGATACGCGGGACGCCAGCGTATTGCTGATCGGACACAATCCGGGGCTCCATGAGCTCGCTCTCGCGCTCGCCGACGAGTGTTCGCCGGACTTCGGCGAACTGGCGTCGGGCAAATTTCCGACCGCGGCTTATGCGGGCTTCGACGTGACCGCCGACTGGCCGGCTCTCGGCTACTCGCGGTATCGATTGATCGGCTATGTCACGCCGAAATCTCTGTCCGCCGGGCATCATTGATGATCGCGCTGGGCGAGCAGCTCACGCGCCAACGGAACGGTAATCGCTCGTCCTTCTCGCAGCGAAACGGCGTCGAGCCGATCGGCAATCTCCGCCACCACCGCAAACGATCGTTCGATGTGCCTGGCCAGAAACAGGACCAGTTCAGGCCCAACCCGCAACTGGCGGTCGGCAAAGTGCTTAACTAGCACCGCTCCGAGGAGCGCGTCGTCCGGCGGCCCGATTTCGATCGCAACCGCCGCACGCAAGCGTGAGCGAAGATCGTCGAGCGCAATGGTCCAGGAGGCCGGCGCGCGGCGGGCAGCCATCAGCAGGCTGCCGTTGTTTTCGAGACACGCGTTGTACAGGTGAAGCAACACCAGCTCGCAGGCTCGATCGGCATCGTCGATAGCGATACAAGGTGCCGGCTCGGAGACGAGCCGCGCCACTTCCTCCTCACCGAGGGTCGCCCCGTCGACAAGAACCGCTGATGCGCGCTCGCACCAGAGGTGGGCAATATGGGTCTTGCCGCATCCGGCTGCGCCGTGAAGCATAATCGTCCGGCAAGGCCACGCCGGCCACCGATCGATCCAACCGACCGCCGTCGCGTTGCTGTCGGAGACGAAAAAATCTGAGCGACCCAGCGCCGTGCGTCGCGGCAGGTCCAGGGTAAGCTGTCGCATCACAGGGCCTGTTCCGAGCCGGCGATAATGCGGACCCACTGCACGAAATAGATCAAGCCCGAAACCACGGTTGTCACCGCCACCGCCATGCCCAAAACCAAATCGACCGGTCCAGGCGCGGCACCGAGGCCTAATCGCGCCAAGACATACCCGACCGCGGCTACCTGAACGCCTGTGTTGATCTTGCTGACGAGCAGCGGCTGAAAGCTTTTTGGCATTGCGGCTAGCGCCTGGATCAACAGGAAGCCGCCGACAATCATGAGGTCGCGAAATACGACGAGGACGACGAGCCAAGGCCAGAGGTGGCCGGCAATGCCGAGAGTGACATAGACGCTGACGAGCAGCACCTTGTCGGCAAGCGGGTCCAACAAGGCACCGAGCCGCGTGCGTCGGTCGAACCGTTTGGCGATAAAGCCATCCAACGTGTCAGAAACGCCGGCGACGACAAAGACCCAGAAGGTGGCCCAGTAGCTGTCTTCAAGGATGAGAGAAATCGCTAACGGCACGAGGAGCAGGCGACCAAGAGAGATCAGGTTCGGCAGATTGAGCCCAAGCCGGCTCATTGTCGTCTAATGTGGGCTAGCCACGTGAGAGGACTGGATGCGCCATATCGAATCGCCGCCCGCCAGCTCAAGATCGACTTCGGCGAGCCTGGATTTGAGCTGATCCTGATCCCCAATGTATTTGACTGCGATCTTCGCTTCCTGACGACTGAGTGAAAGCAGGTCGACTTTGCGGATCGAGGCCACCGAGGCGAGCCGATTGCGCACCTGCAACCATTCGCCGAGACTGGTGATAGAAACGCTGATGGTGAGGCTCGCCTGTCGGTCGAAACTGGAGGCAGTGTCTTTTTTCACGCCGCTCTCGATGTCCGCAGCGACCGCATCGGCCGTCCGTCTGAGAATATCCGCCTCGTCCTCTCCGGGATTGGCGTCATAGGAGTTCCCGTGCGCATCGACAAGGCGGCCGGCGCGGTAATGCCTCACGCTGACCTCGACCCCGACTAGCCTGCCGTCCTGGCGTCGCGCTGTCGCCAGTGCAACGACAGCTTCGGAGCCCCCGTTCTGTTTGGCTATCGCGGCCAGCCCCGTGGCGTCGCCCGATCCGGCCTTGTCCGCATCGATAGCCGCCAGATCGCCCGCATCGCCGAGCGGAAGCAACAAATGTGTCAATCCTGACCCGGCAGACCGCTTCGCCCAGGCCCCGCGCCAAGCGTTCGGATCGTTCCACAGCGCCAGGCTCGCTCCGTTCTTGAACACTGGCAGCACCACGATCGACTTGCTGCCGCTCTCGGCTGCGGTTTTGCCGGCGCCTTCTGCAGTGCTCTTGCCGGTGCCCTCAGCAGTGCTCTTGCCGGTGCCCTCGGCGGGCGCTGTGTTGGCCACTCGGACCAGCCGCCGAACCTTGGCAGAACGAAAATGAAATGTGTAATCGGCGACATAACGCACGGCCGACATCCGTTCATTCGCTACCTCGAAACTCTGAACCATGTCGGTGATCGCCTTGTCATCGAGTTTCGGCAGCTGCGCCGGCTCCGACGCGCCCGACAGCCGTCCGACCACGGCTGCCAGCGCCCGCCGCTGCCCATCGGCGCGCGCCGCGTCGCGCGCCGCCGCGGCACTGTCTGCCGTCGCATCGACCTTCACCGTCGCGGAGTAGGCATCTTCCGAATCCTGTGCCAGTGCCGGTTCCGCGCGAGTCGCCGCGAGGATCACCAGCACCAGAACGCAGGCAAAATATCGGCGCGCCCGCTCCCCGGCGATCGCGGTCACCAGCCATAGAGGCATTGCAAGCCGCCTCCGATCCGATATGTTCGCGGCCGCGGGCCGCTTCCGGGCGGTCATACAGCAGTTTTCGCGAGGATGCCATCTACAGCCGTCACTGCCGAGCGTGCGCCCCTGAGGAACGACTCGAGACCGGAGCGCCGCAATGGCGCGGCTGAGGGTCGGCGTGCTGATTTCGGGCCGCGGATCAAACCTTCAGGCACTGATCCAGGCGTGCGGGGATCCGGCCTATCCGGCAGAAATTGCCCTCGCCATCAGCAACCGGACTGAAGCGCCGGGTCTCGGGTTTGCGGCTGCCGCCGGCATACCCGCGGCGGTCATCACCCAGGGAGATCGGCACGCCTTCGCAGCCGAGGCTCAAGCCCGGCTGCTCGACGAGCAGGTCTCTCTTGTCTGCTTGGCGGGGTTCATGCGCGTGCTCGACGCGGATTTCGTCGCCAGCTGGCGCGATCGGATGATCAACATTCATCCCTCTCTGCTGCCGTCTTTCCGCGGCCTTCATGCACAGCGACAGGCGCTCACGGCGGGGGTGCGGTTCGCCGGATGCACGGTTCACTTTGTCCGCCCTGAACTCGACAGCGGGCCGATCATCGGCCAGGCGGTGGTGGCCGTCCACCCCCAGGATGATGAGCAGAGCCTGACGGCCCGCATTCTCGCCGCCGAGCACCGGCTCTATCCACTGGTGCTTCGGCTGATTGCGGAAGGCCGGGTGCGGATCAGCGGTGAGCGGGTCGAGATCGATTCGGACAGGGTTCCGGACATATCGGCCCTCAACCCGCAGGACGGTCCCAGCGAGTTGCTTGCCACGAAGCCCGGTTAGGCTATACCTGGGGTATCTCTATGGTCGGAAGGGAACATGGCGGTAGTCGATCCTGATTACGAACGTCGTCGTCAAGGATGGCTGCGATTCGCCCGCCTGATCCGGTATGTGCTCGCCGTCATTGTCATCATCCTGATCGGCATGGCGATCTTTTTGACTTAAGGGCAGATCTCGATCGCGGAGAAAAAGAACGCGATTTCCTGCGCGGCGTTCTCCGACGAATCGGAGCCGTGCACTGAATTTGCCTCGATCGACTCGGCGAAATCGCTACGGATAGTTCCCGCGGTCGCCTTCGCCGGATCCGTGGCCCCGATGATTTCGCGGTTGAGCGTCACCGCATCCTCGCCCTCCAGCACCTGGACGATAATCGGCCCCGAACTCATGAAGGTGATGAGGGATTGGTAGAAGGGGCGACCCGTATGGACCTCATAGAAGGCTCCCGCTTGCGCCGGCGAGAGCTGAATGCGTTTCTGAGCAATGATCCGCAGCCCTCGCCTTTCGAAGCGATCGTTGATCGCCCCGGTCAGGTTGCGGCGCGTCGCATCGGGTTTGACGATCGACAGCGTCCGTTCGATGGCCATGCGCTTCTCTTGCTCCGGGCCGAGCCGCTGGTTATATCGACCGCGCGGCTGACCCGCAACGGGCGGCAAGGCGAGATTGCTCACGCCATCCGCTCCCAGCCCGATCTGGTTTGTTGCCAGTAGGTGAGAGTATGCCCGGCCTCACGCGCGCGGCGCCAACGGCCCCGCGCCACCTCGACCGCGCCGTCATCGTTGCCGTCGAAGAGGTCGACGCAGCGGGCAAAAGCGTCGAGATCGGCGGCTTCCAGCCCATCGACGAGTACCAGCGTGGAGGCGCCGTTCGGGTTCTCGTCACGATCGGTCAGCCAGATCGGCTGCCGCGCCGGATTGCCGTCGCGGACCGAGCCATGCGGCAGGAAGGCCGCTTCCTCATAGGTCCACAACGCCGCGCTCAAATATTCGACGCGTATAACCGAGGCGGCCCGAACGACGATCCGATGACCTTGCGACCAAGCCCGCTCGAGCAGCCTCGGCAAGGCGCGCTCGAGCGGGGTGGAAAGAAGGTGGTAGAATCCAACTTCGGCCAACTCTCGACAGCCCGGATCGTTTATTCCTCTTCGTAATACGTCGAGACGAACCGGTCGAGCAGCCTGACGCCGAACGCCGTCGCGCCTTTTGGCACGGTCGGCGCATCTTTTGTCGACCATGCCATCCCGGCGATGTCGAGATGCGCCCACGGGACGTCATTGACGAAACGCTGGAGAAACTGCGCGCCGATGATGCTACCGCCAGCGCGACCGCTGGCGATGTTTTTAACGTCGGCGGCATCGCTATCGATCTCGCGGTCATAACTTTCGTCGAGCGGCAGCCGCCAGATCTGCTCGCCAACTACCTTGCCCGCCTCGATCAGCCGCTCTGCGAGTTCGTCGCTGTTCGCGAACAGCCCCGCCCGGTGGTGGCCGAGCGCGACGATGACCGCGCCTGTCAGCGTCGCCAGATCGATCATCACCCGCGGTTTGAAGCGGTGCTGGCAATACCACAGTGCATCGGCAAGCACGAGGCGCCCTTCGGCGTCGGTGTTCAAGATCTCGATTGTCTGACCCGACATCGAGGTGACGATGTCGCCGGGGCGCTGCGCGGTGCCCGAGGGCATGTTTTCGACGAGCCCGGCGATACCGACCGCGTTCACCCTCGCCTGGCGCGAGGCGAGCAGCCGCATCAATCCGATAACGACGCCGGCGCCCGCCATGTCCCATTTCATATCGCCCATGCCGGCGGCAGGCTTGATCGAGATGCCGCCGGTGTCGAAGGTGACGCCCTTGCCGACAAAGGCGAGAGGTCGCTTGCTTTCGGCACCGCTGGCGGCCGTGGCGCCATGCCACTCCATGACGACGAGGCGCGGCGGCCGGGCGCTTCCTTGCCCAACGGCGACCAGCGCGTTCATTTCGAGCTCCCGCATTCTCTGCTCGTCGAGGACCTCGACCTTGACCCCGAGCTTGGCGAGCTTCTCTGCCTCGGCGGCCAGGGTCTCGGGGTAGATCACATTTGCCGGTTCCGAGACGAGATCGCGAGCGAAGAACACCGCTTCCGCGGTTTGCTGAAGCGGCTCGAAGGCGTGCTCCGCCGCGGTTGCAACCGCGGTCATCACCGTAAGAGTTTGCAAAGAAGGTTTCTGCTCGGGTTTCTGTTTGGTCTTGTACTTGTCGAACCGGTAGGACCTGAGCTGCGCGCCAAAAGCGAGCTGCGCCGCTGCCTCGGCCTGACCGATCGGCGCGCCGTCGTCAACCTCTATCACGAAAGACGCCGCCTCCTCACCGGCGCCATTCAGGTGCGCAAACAACTTTCCACCGAGCTGCTGAAACGCACGGGCATCGACCGATTCGGGCTTGCCAAGGCCGGCGAGTACGATGCGGCTCAGCGGAAGATTGGGCGGGCCGACGATGGGCAGCAGCTCGTCTTTCTTCCCGTTGAACCGCGGAGCGGTGGAAACTGCGCGGGTGATCGCGGCGCCGGTGGCCTCGTCGAGCCGCCTCGCGGCCGGGGTCATAAGCCCGTCTTCCCATACTCCGACGACAACAGCACCGGACCGCGGTTGATCAGGCTCGGCAAAGTTGATCTTCATGCTATAACCTCGACAGAATTAACTGGGGAGCCAGCATCACGCCCGCTCGGCAGCTCTACAGGGATTCACGATAAATAATCGAGAGCTGAACTCGACGCCAGTCGCCGCATCGCAAGCTCTGCGCAATTTAGAGCAGCTGCTTCGGTTTGGCGTGCTGGCAGAACAAGATCCCGTAGCGCGGGCTTCAAGGACCCTGCGAACCGGATCACTAACTGCTGCTGGCCGGGCCTCGGCACACCGCTTATGATCGACCGGTGATGACGCGGCTGGACCGTTACATCCTGCGCCAATGCTTCGGCGTCATGATCTTCGTGACCGCCGCGCTCAGCGCAGCGATCTGGCTTGCCCAGTCGCTGCGGCTGATTGACCTGATCGTCAACCGTGGGCTGTCGATCGATGTGTTTCTCTACCTTGCGGCACTGATTCTGCCGCGCTTTCTCGATATCGTGCTGCCGGTCGGCGTGTTTATCGCCGTGCTCTTCACCTTCAACCGGTTGACGGCCGAAAGCGAGCTGGTTGTCATGCGGTCGGCTGGGCTCAGCCATTTCGCGCTCGCCAAACCGGTGCTGATGCTGGCCGGAATCGCCTTCCTCATCCTGACGAGCTTGTCGATATACTTTCTTCCGGCGTCAAATCGCGCGTTCAAGGACCTGCAGTTCGAGATTCGCAACCGCTTCGTTTCCAGCCTTATTCAGGAGGGCACGTTCACGACAATTTCGGACAAGCTCACAATTTACGTGCGCAGTCGAGACGAGCGCGGAGAGGTCGTGGGACTGCTGGTCCACGACAGCCGCAATCCGCAGCGCCAGGTCACGATCGTCGCCGAGCGGGGCGCCTTCGTCGATTCGCCGACCGGATCGCGAATCGTCATGCTGAATGGCAACCGCCAGCAATACGATACCGAGACCGGCAAGCTTTCGCTTCTCACCTTCGACAGCTACACGCTTGAACTCGACGCCGTTCGCGACGCGCCCGTCATTCGCTTTCGAGAGCCGCAGGAGCGTTTTCTCGGTGAACTGTTCTTTCCGCCCCCCGATACCGACACCTTCTTCCGTCACGGTTTTCTCATAGAGGGGCACCAACGCATCCTTGTTCCGTTGTCCGCGTTCAGCTTTTCTCTGATCCCGCTCGCCTGCCTCTTACCCGGTGAGCTGAATCGCCGCGGCCAGTTGAAACGCGTTCTGCTCGCGATCGGCCTCGCGTTCCTATTCGAATTGCTTGATCTCGGCGTCAATGATATCGCCGGCCGCTACGCGGCAGCGATCCCGCTGATGTACGTCGCCGACCTATTGCCGCTGATTCTGGGGTTTGGAATTCTGCTGCGCGGCGGAATAAGCCTCGGCTTCCGGCGGCCATCGATTCTCGCCGAACCGGCGATCTGAATATCGCAGGGGGTCGAGACGAGGATGTCGTTGCAGCTCGCCAAGACCTTCTCCGCCTACATTGCCCGCCAGTTCTTTGGCTGGTTCTGCGCGGTGTTCGCAGCGATGGTCATTGTGACTTTCCTGCTTGACTATATTGAGCTGATCCGCCGCGGCGGCGCCAAGTTGCAAGCGACGCTGTGGCTGCTGTTCGAGATGGCCGCGCTAAAGCTGCCGCATACCGCGCAGGAGGTGCTCCCATTTGCGATCCTGTTCGGGACAATGCTCGCGTTCTGGCGGCTGACCCGGAACAACGAGCTAGTTGTTGCCCGCGCCGCGGGGGTCTCGGTCTGGCAATTTCTGACGCCGGCCGTGCTTGTCGCACTGCTCATCGGCATTGTCGCCGTGACCGTATTCAACCCGATCGCGTCATTCACTGAAAGAGCCTATGAGAAGCTGGAAGGTCACATTCTGCGGCAAGGATCGGACCCCCTTTCACTGTCTGACGCCGGGTTGTGGCTGCGGCAAAGCGACTCGCAGGGTAATCAGATCATCATTCACGCCGGCAAGGTCGCGTCAAAACACTTGGTCCTCGATCCGGTAACCCTGTTCTTCTTCGACGGCTCGACCCAGTTCGCTTCGCGGGTCGACGCCCAGAGCGCGCGACTCGAGAAGGGAGACTGGCTGATCGAGAACGGTGTGCGGTGGTTGCCGAACGAGCCGCCCCAGCCTTTCCCCGCGCTGCGCCTAGCGACCACGCTGACGCCGCGCAAGATCGAGGAGAGTTTCGCCTCGCCGGATACGATGTCGTTTTGGGATTTGCCCGGGTTCATCGACTTGCTCGAGCAGTCGGGGTTCCCGGCACAGCGCCACCGTCTCCACTTCAACGTTCTGCTCGCCCGCCCATTTCTGCTGTCAGCGATGGTGCTGGTCGCAGCGACTTTCAGCCTGCGAATGCAGCGCCGTGGGGGCGCGACGATGATGATCATTGGCGGCGTGATCAGCGGCTTTCTTTTGTACTTCCTGTCGGACGTCGTCTTCGCTCTCGGTCTTTCCGCCAAGGTGCCGGTGATTCTGGCTGCCTGGACACCGACCGGAGTGAGCTTGACCTTCGGCGCGTCGATGCTGCTTCATCTGGAAGACGGCTGATGACCGGTTGCCCAGGGTTCGGCAGACTGAGGGTCGGTAGGCTGAGGGTCGGTGGCCTGGGGCCGAACAGTCTCAGCCTTGCGGCACAGCGGTCCTTGAGCGCAATTTGGAGTGCGCTGATCATCCTAGCCGCGACCGTTCCGGCAGCCGCCGAACTAGGTATTGGTGCGCACCAGGACACCAACGCTCCCATTCTCTTTCGCGCCGACGAGATCCAATACGACGAGCAGCTCGCCCTCACGATCGCCCGCGGTCACGTCGAGATCTCCCAGGGCCGAGGCGGCCAGGTGCTGCTCGCGGATGTGGTCACCTACAATCAGCGCACCGACACCGTCACGGCCTCGGGCAATGTCAGCCTGACGCAGCCGACCGGGGAGATCGTCTTTGCCGATTTCATGGAGCTGCGGGATTCGATGACTGAAGGTTTCGCCAAAAACGTCCGCATGCTGATGGCGGACCGGTCGCGACTCGCGGCCAACGCGATGCGGCGGACGAACGCCAATCACACCGAGCTAGTGCGTGGCGTCTATTCTCCTTGTGACCTGTGCAAGAACGACCCGAGCGCGCCGCCGCTGTGGCAGCTAAAGGCTCGGGAGATCGATCACGACACGGAATTGCAACTGATCGAGTTCCGCGATGCGGTGATGGATATCGACGGCTGGCCGGTCTTCTACACCCCCTACCTTGCAACGCCGGACCCGTCGGTAAAGCGCGCCAGCGGATTTCTGCCGCCCACGATAGGGGTTTCCAACAGCCTGGGTGCACATATCACGATTCCCTATTACCTGGTGCTGGGCCCCGACAAGGATATAACGCTGGCGCCACGGTTTTATACGATCGCGGGCCCCTTAGCCGAGGCGGAGTACCGCCAACGTTTTGGCAATGGCACGCTCGACGCCATTGGCAGTCTCAATCACAGCAATGTCGGCTCCGGCGAGAGCAGCTCGAGCCAAGGTGAGCAATGGCGCGGTCATACCAACGAGAGCAGCGTTTTCGATCTGGATGACACCTGGCGCACAGGCCTAAATATTCAGCGCGTCTCCGACCAGACATACCTGCTGCGTTTCGGCTTTGGCAATCCGCTGCTCAACGCGATGATCAGCCGCGCCTATCTTGAGGGCTTCGA
>Ga0306920_100009266_pt1 | contig 13117 bp, 13 predicted proteins | sample flu12Cox44000170_FD_204666 | JGI IMG/M metagenome (GOLD analysis project Ga0306920, IMG submission 204666) | Lab enrichment of tropical soil microbial communities from Luquillo Experimental Forest, Puerto Rico - flux4day.12C.oxic.44.000.170 (v2)... | ecosystem: Environmental > Terrestrial >...
ACAAACCAGGGATAGCCAAGAAGGCTGCTTGCCTCGGCGATGTGGCCGGAGCTCAATGCGGCGCGGATCAATCCCGATCGCACCAGCCGCCCAGCATGCTCGAAGCGTGGCACGACATCGACGGCAAATCCGCACTTGGCGCCCTGCGCCAGCAGATAGTCCGGCGAGCCCGTGCGATTGAGACCAAAATGGAAGTCGAAGCCGATGGCGACGCCGCTGATGGCAAAGCGGCCGACCAGGATGCGCGAGATGAAGGCCTCCGCGGAGAGGCCTGCGAGCGCCGCATCAAAGGGAAGCACAATCGCGCCGTCGAGGCCTGTCGTGGCGAGAAGGCGCAGCTTCGCCCGTTCGTCCGTCAGCCGGAACAGCGGCTCATTGGGGCGAAAGAAGCGGCGGGGGTGAGGCTCGAACGTGAGCGCCGCCGTGGGCCGGCCAAGCTCGTGGGCACGCTTGAGCGCCGCGGCAATGACCGCCCGATGTCCGCAGTGCACGCCATCGAAATTGCCGATGGCGACGACGGCGCCGCGCAAGGATGCGTCCGCGGCATCCTCGCCGCGGACAACTCGGAATGGCTTTCGCGGCTGATTCATTCCACGGCGACCCGAGCTCGGCGACAGATCGTCAGGATAACCGCCCGTCAGAGAAAATGAGAGTATGTTGCCGGTGCGCGCTGTCCGTAGCTTTTGCAGTTGTCCGGTTTTCGTAGCACATCATTTGTCCGCTTCGGGTTCAATGGCCTAGGCGGGTCGGAAGCGGTGGACGGCCCTAAGCGACGTCGTCGGAAAAGCAGCATGCGCGGCGGCGCTCGTTCGTCTTCTCGCACACTGCCCTCGCCAATCCTGACATCGCGCGCGAGATCGTCGTTCGCGTAGATGCCGACTTCGAGCGGATCTTCGGCGCGGACGATTGAACGTGCAGGCCGGCGCTCCCTAAGCATAAGAGCGCCTCTCGACCGGTAGGACCGACCAACGGCTCTGGTTTCGGCGAGAAAGATCGCAGGCGCGCGAGCGCCCTACAAATAAGACTTGTCATGCGCCGGTAGCCCAATTGGCAGGAGGCATCTCGCTCAGAACGAGAGCAGTGCGAGTTCGAATCTCGCCTGGCGCACCATCTCCACCCCAATGCGGCGCGCTTGCAAATCGTTGTAAATAACAAGCGAAAACGCATGGCGGCCTTTGAAATATCAGCAAAAAATCGGAAAAGCCGCGAAAATAACAAGCGAGAACAAGCGACCCGTCCCTGTAAATTTCTCTAAAGGGGGCGGGCGAAATGCGAAATCTGCGAGAAAGCGCTGAGAAAGCTACATAATTTCCGGAAATCAGCTGAAAATAACAGGGACGCAACAGGGGACCTAACAGGAGATCGCGGTTTCCCAGCATGCCGGTCACCACTGCCAGCAAAGGATGATGCAGAGCGACGCCATGCGCAGTGGGGAACGCGCCGTGCAAAAAGCCCGGCGCGGATTCCGGCCGGGCTTCGACAACTTTCTCAGACTGCGCTTTCTCGCATAAATCTCGTAACGAGTCAACCGTGCGACCATTCAAAAACAGTGGCAGCGTCTCTCGCTTGCACCAATCCGGACGCGAAGCCTTAAACCCAAATGGAGAGGGAGCGGACTTTTACCCGTCGGCATGTGGATCGTAACCACTCGCGTCCTCCTGAGACCAGCTACCGTAGCGGCCGAATGAGACGGACTCAGACTTAGGCACTGACTTCGAAGCCCCAGGGATAGAGTCGGGGAATGACAAGCGTCAGCAGCGTTGCAAGCGCAACGGCTGCAAACGAACCAGCGAAGAATAACGTCCAGGTCGTCGGCTGCATTGACCCAAGGGCTATAATGAGAAACAGCAGCGGCAGGTCGAGGAAATGCGTGAATGTGGGCACAATCTCGCCCCGCGCGCGCTGAAGCTCGGGGGTCACGTGGCCGGCATCAAGCGCTGATCGCGTCAGGCGGCGTAAACGCATGAAATAGAGGCGCGTGATCGTATTGCCCTCAATGAACTCGAACGCGAACAGCGCGACCATTCCCGCAAGCCATGCGATTTGCAAGAAGCTCCAGCCTCCATAGAAATTCACAATCATCCAGGTGCCGGAAATCAGGAACAACAGGGCACCGGGGACGACGAGCCCGTCGTAAAAGACTGCGATATTGCGAACCGCCTCCGAGAAAAGCGTCAGCTCGCGCAGCTGACGCGAGCGCAAGTCGGCCATCCACACGCCGATGAGCCCGCCACCGATGAGAACTGCACCGAGGATATGGAAGAATTTCAACAAGCTGTACTCAATCACGGTCAACTTTCTCCTGGAAACGCTATTCGTTGGGAACGAAAGAGAGTCGGTGGGTTAAATCCAGTCCCTGCCGTTCCTACGAATGGCTCGCGGCAAATCTGGCGGGAACGTCAAATCCGCCCCGTGCGGCTCGGTCTTATAAACCCGGGCAGCGGGCTGCTGTAGACGGCCGGGATCGAAACCCGGGGCGCCGACCCAAATTTACTCGCTGAGTCTAAAGCTTACTTTTTGGTGGTCACGTGCCAGCCGTAATGATTTCAGATTTGTAACAATTCAACGTTTCTGGAAATTCTGCTCGGATGACAATCGATCACAGCGCCTCGCCAGTACATCCGTGGTCAAAGCGCCATGATCGGCCACGCCAAGATCAGGCGGCTTGCAAGTTGCCTGCCGAAGACTTGCCAGTCTTTCGATCGGTAACAACCTCGAAAGAGACCTTTTGGCCCTCGTTGAGGCTGTGCAAGCCGGCGCGTTCGACCGCGCTGATATGCACAAAGACATCCTTGCTGCCGTCCTCGGGCTGAATGAAGCCATAGCCCTTTTGGCCATTAAACCACTTGACCGTTCCCTTCATCATGGGAGCATTTTCCTTCACGTGCGAGTGTAAATAAGCCGCGCGCTAACGCAGCCGGTTCGTTCGAGATTTTGGGAGAAGTTCTTCAGTCAGGCGCGCTCGTCGCGGCGAGGCCAAGTCGTTCGGCCGAAAGCTCGATCGGCAACACATAAGACATTGTCGCCTGATTCACAAGGGTCAGGGCGATCGGCTGGCACAAATTGGAATACCGAGGTTGAACAATAACTACCGGTAGCTCAGCGGATGAGCGCGACCCTCCGAAGGTCGAGGACATAGGTTCGACTCCTATCCGGTAGGCCAATAGGGATGGTGAACCGGCAAGGCTCGCCGGCGCGGCTTTGAACACCGATGGTGCCGCAAGGCATGGGCTTCGAGTGCTCCGCCATCCACCAGTCCGGAAGGTCAAACCCCTTGATCAAGTCCAGGATCAAGTCCGGGGGTCGGGCGATCGGCATCGCTTGGAAAGCAATCGGGTGGTTCGCCACTGCGGATCGAGACCGCGGCCTTCCTCCAATCAAAGGATGCTTAACCAGAGCGGCCTCTGGCGCCCGTTCGAAGCGGGACGGCACCGCAAGGTGTGGCGATCGACACGTCAGGCATCCGCCATCTTCTGCTGACCGGGAAGTACCGTTCGCATATTGTGCTACCACACTAATCGCTTATCCCCTCGCGATCCTCTATCGCCATCAAGGTCGCGGTGAGAAGGGCAACCAGCTTTTCTTCTTCGGCCGCCAGAGCAACGACCTCCGTTTGCGCGACAGTGAGGGTGCGCCCTGCCCTGACGACGCGGCCTCGAGCCAGAATACGCTCGCCGTTCGCCGGCGACAGCAAGTTGATTTTGAACTCCGTGGTTAGCACGCCCATTCGCGCAGGCATCAGGCTGAGCGCGGCATAGCCGGCGGCTGCGTCCGCGATGGCTGCGATCGCGCCAGCATGAATAAAACCGTGCTGCTGTGAAATCGACGCACTTGCCGGCAATGCGATTTCAACGGCACCCGGTGAGATGCGCACGATATTTGCACCGAGCGTACGCATGAGCCCCTGCTTTGCGAAGCTCCGCTGGATGCGTGTTTCAACCAAGGGGTCTGTCGGAGCGATGGCGGCCATTTCTAAAATGAGGCGTCTCAAGCTCGTGCTGAACGCGAGTACGGGAGCGAATTACCGCGCAGGACCGGAGGGAGTGAGCCTGGAAAGTACCACTCTCTCGCAGATTGTTGAAGGGAGCGCGGAGAGGCGGCTTTCAGCAAGGCTGCTTCGAGCATCGTGCCGTCTGCGCGAATCGGGCAACTGAAATGTTGAGACCGGTCAACACACCATCTACTGAGCGAGATCACCTGCAGCGAAGCACCGGCGGCAGCAGGGGAGTTCAAAGCCTTCGCATCCTTTGCGCGGGCAGGTCGGTTAGGAACCCACGCGGTCTCATAAGCCGCGATTGCCCGGTGCAACCCCGGGGCCCGCAACCAAATATGGGAAGTGTCATAAGGACAGGCTGGTGCCGTCGCCGCGCTGTAAACGCGGTCCCTGCGGGCAAGAGGTTCGATTCCGTCCACTTCCCATAGCCCCTCAAGCTGGGAAACGTGGGTTCAAATCCCGTCGGCTGCCCCAAATATGCGCGCGTAGTTCAACTGGAGGAACATCTGATTACGAATCAGAGGGCATGCAGGTTCGAGTCCTGTCGCGCGCTCCAATTCGTCAGGGTGTAGCTCAGTCCGGCAGAGCTCCGCACTTGGAATGCGGAGGCCAGAGGTTCGAATCCTCTCACCCTGACCATTGATGCCTTGGCCGCGTAGCTCAACGGATGAGCGCCGATCTCCTACATCGGAGGATGCACGTTCGAATCGTGTCGCGGTCTCCAAAAACTCACTGCCCTCTACCTACTCCGACCTTCGTCTAGCGGCCCAGGATGCTTGCCTTTCAAGCGAGGTGACGCGGGTTCAAATCCCGCAGGTCGGACCACTTCCCCCTTCGTCCAACGGCAGGACGTCGCATTTTGAATGCGAGGATCGTGGTTCGAATCCATGAGGGGGAGCCAATCGCGCGAGAGGGCGTTCAAATTCCTGCCTCCCCCGCCATCTGGAGCCGTGTCACTCAGCAGCCGAGGAGAGAGGTCGCGCGATGCTCTAAAGCCGGTTGCTGGCCTCCGGAGCTCCAGGCTTTTTCACAAACCTGCCTTGGCGAGCACGCTGCTCTTGGGCGCCGGCGTTGCACCGGCTGCCGCCGTCACCGCAGCCGCGCGAAGGCGGCTCTCGCGCAAGCCGAGCGCGAGCTTGCGCCAATCGCCGCGCGACTGAACGTGGGCAGGATCCGGGCCGGGGATGGGGCGATGCAAGCCGAATTTCGCGCCATGGGTATCGATCCAGCGCCAGACAATATCAGCGTCCCCGTCGGCGTTCGTCAGGTCGACGGCGCGGCCGTGACCGTAGCCGCCCGTCGCCTGGCTGCCGCCATGCAGCGATCTGCCGACGCGCGCCTTGAACCCTTTGGCGAGATTTTGACGGTAGTCGTCACGGAATGCGCTCAGCATGGACCAGCGGATGCCGGCAGCATCCATCGCTTTGCCGGCATGATAGAGCTGCTCGCGAAACTCGGGGTCCATGCCATCAATCACGTATTCCGGCAGCGACATGCCTGCGTGCTGCGCCGCCGCGGGGTCCTTCCACGTGAAATCGCCTGAACCGTCTTTCTTGATCGGCTCTCGTTGGTAGACTTCCCACAAATATTGATCCACCTCGTCCATGTTCGCGGCCCCTTTGCTCCGGCGAGCAGCGAGCCAGTCGGTATTCCCTGACACGCCTTGCTCGGCCGGCTGCTGGCCCGGGAAGGCAACGAACCCCCCCACCTTTGCCATTACCGGACCACGTGCCGCCGCAAGATCAGCAGAGTCCGGGTTGACGAATTTGATTGTTTGGACGGTACGCGGATATTTCAGTGGAACGCTGTCCTCAGCATCCGCGGCTGTTTCTTCCTCATCCTCAACGAAAGAGCTTTGCACCGAGGCTTGCCGGTAAATGACAGTCTCATTGATCATCGGCGCAAATCCAGGCTCGTCTGTTTTGCGCGGCAGATTATTAGCAACCGCCAACACGATTATGGCTGCCGCCGAGGCGCCGAGCGCGAGCCTCGCAGCCATCTTGCGGCCGAACGGTATCCTGCCCAGCAGCGCCGTGCCGCTCTTCCATCTCTCGATGGCGGCCGTGCATAATTGGACGGCAAGCCGCGGCGCAGCCGAGGAAGGGATCCACAGCTCCGGATGAGCCGGATCGCGGCTCGTGCGGGCACGCGCGTAAGGGCGCGGGTTCCTGATGTATTGAGACTCGCTCGGCGCAAGCACTTGTCGCCGCGCCGGCGGAGGTGAGCGCAAGGATGTTGGGCGAGCAGCAAGAGGCGCGCGCGCATAGCGCAGCACAACCGCGTGTGCGTCCATATCAGTCTCCCCCCGCCGATCACTCTTGCAGATGCGTATCCACTCAGTCTCGGCAAACGTGCAGGCCCCCCGGCCGGCACGAGAACGCGCCTTACATCAGCTCAGACGAGAGGAGAAACGCCCCCAATCTCACAAGCAGTGATCCCCGATAGCTTAGGAAGTTGTATTGATAATTGGGGAGAAATATTGACGCGCTCGGCACCAATTCAGGGCAACTCAAGCACGCAGTTAACGCTTTTCCGCGTACCGAGCTACCAGGCCAGGGACCGCATGACGAAGGTCGGAAACAAACCTGCGGCGGCAAACACCCCGGCAAGCGCGCTTGGATCGGGATTGTCGCGTGCGCCAAGCTCCTCGGCATGGATTCCCGCCGTGATGAACAGGCAGTCGATACCGAGTGCCGCTGCCCCCTTGAGGTCGGTCCGCACCGAGTCTCCGATGGCCAGCACATGGTCGTGCGCGGGCGCTCGATCATTCACCTTTTCCGCCATGCGCAGGGCCTGCTCGTATATCGGGCGATGCGGCTTGCCGGCATAGATGACCTCGCCGCCGGCGGCCGCGTAAAGATCGGCAATGGCACCGGCGCAGTAGACGAGCTGATCACCGCGCTCGACGACGATATCGGGGTTGGCGCAGATCATGGGCAGGCCGCGCATGCGCATCTGCTCGATCAGCTCGTGGTAGTCCTGGGGCGTCTCCACTCTATCGTCCGTCAGCCCGGAGCAGACTGCGTAGTCGGCCGTTTCGAGCGTTGCCCTCGGCGCGTCGAGACCGTGGAAGATTCCGACATCACGCTGCGGGCCGATATGAAACACGCGAAGGCCGGCACGCGCGGCGATCAGCGCGCGCGTCACATCGCCTGAGCTGATAATTCCATCGTAGGCCTCGCGCGGCACGCCGAGCCGATCAAGCGTGAAGCGCGCCACCGCATCGCCGGGTCGCGGCGCGTTGGTGATCAGTATGACAACGCCGTTCTGGGAGCGGAAGCGCCGCAGAGCATCGCAAGCCTCGGGCGTAGCGGCCACCCCATTGTGGACCACACCCCAGACGTCGCTGAGCACAATCCCGTAACGCCCGGCAAGCGGCGCAAAATGCTCAATGAGCGGCGGCAAGCGCGCGGGCATCGGTGGTGAGGTCGAGCGGTGGCGGCATGAGCTCCCGTCGCTTAGGCGAGCGTGCCCGCCGAGACCGCGGCAATCGCCATGCATGACGCCGTGAAGAGGGCGCGCAGACGCATGAGGTCAGGCCACCGCTCTGATGGCGGCGGCGAGCTTGGCAAAAATCTGCGCGATCTCCTGCTCGCTGACCACCAGCGGCGGCGAGAGCGCGATGGTTTCGGCGCTGACCCGAATTACCAGGTCCTCGTTGTGAAAGGCGTGCCCCATGACGTCGTAGGCGCGGCGGCCCACCGCGTCCGGCCGCGAAGCAAGATCGATGCCAGCAGTGAGGCCAACACAACGAACATCGAGCACATTGGGAAGTCCCTTGAGGGTCATGGCTGCGTCGGCCCACAGCGGCTCCAGCTTTCTTGCCCGCTCGAACAAGCGCTCGTCGCGATAGAGGTTGAGCGCGGCCAGAGCCGCGGCACAGGCGAGCGGATGCGCGGAATAGGTGTAACCGTGGAACAGCTCGACCACGTGCTCGGGGCCGCGCATGAATGCGTCGTAGATCGGCTTGCGTGCAATCACGCCGCCCATCGGCACGCTGCCGGAGGTAATCCCCTTCGCAAAGGTGACGATGTCGGGGACGACGCCGTAACGCTCCGCCGCAAATGCGTGACCCAAGCGGCCAAAGCCGGTGATCACCTCGTCGAATATCAGCAGGATGCCATGCTTGTCGCAGATCGCGCGCAAACGCTGGAGATATCCTTTGGGCGCGGGTAGCACACCGGTCGAGCCCGCCATCGGCTCGACGATGACGGCGGCAACCGTCGTGGCATCGTGCAGGGCAACAATGCGCTCGAGATCATCGGCGAGATGGGCGCCCCAGTCGGGCTCACCCTTGCTGAACGCCTGATGCTCGCGATTATAGGTCGCGGGCAGGTGATCGGTGCCCACGAGCAGAGAGCCGAAGTATCTGCGGTTGACGGCAATGCCGCCGACTGACATGCCGCCGAAGCCCACGCCGTGGTAGCCGCGCTCGCGGCCAATCAATCGCGTGCGAGAGCCCTCGCCGCGCACGCTGTGAAATGCAAGGGCGATCTTCAGCGCGGTGTCGACGGCCTCGGATCCGGAATTGCAGAAGAATACGTGATCAAGATCGCCGGGGGCCAGCACCGCCAGGCGGCTCGCGAGCTCGAATGCTCTCGGATGAGAAAACTGAAAGGCCGGCGCGTAGTCGAGCTCCGCAGCCTGGGCGCGGATTGCCGCCACGATCGGATCGCGGTTGTGACCGGCGTTGGTGCACCACAGCCCCGCAGTGCCGTCGAGCACCGCGCGCCCATCGGGTGTGTAATAATGCATGTCCTTTGCGCGCGCGATGAGCCGTGGCGCAGCCTTGAATGCGCGGTTCGCCGTGAACGGCAACCAAAAAGCCTCGAGGTCATTGGGAACGGCGGGCGCTCTGCCGACTGCTGCTGATGGCATTGATGCTTTCCTTGCCGCTGCATGGGGCGGCTGCTACCAAGCACACGCATGACGTAGGCCGATAATGCCGGATAACGACGGTAAAACCAACAAGCTCCGCGCGCGCCTGCCGCGCGGGCTCGCCGACCGCGGCACAACCGAGATCGCGGCCACACGGCGGATGCTCGATCGCATCCGCCAGGTTTGCGAGCGCTACGGGTTTGAGCCGCTGGAGACTCCCGGGATCGAATACTCCGATGCACTGGGGAAGTTTCTGCCTGACCAGGATCGTCCCAACGAGGGGGTGTTCTCGTTCCAGGACGATGACGAGCAGTGGCTCTCGCTGCGCTACGACCTCACGGCGCCGCTTGCACGCTGTGTGGCGCAGAATTTCGATGCCTTGCCCAAGCCATATCGCAGCTATCGCGAGGGCTGGGTTTTTCGCAATGAAAAGCCCGGGCCGGGCCGCTTTCGCCAGTTCATGCAGTTCGACGCCGACACCGTCGGCTCCGCCGCGATGGCCGCCGATGCAGAGATTTGCATGATGGCCGCCGACACCATCGAGGCGCTGGGCATCCCGCGCGGTAATTATGTGGTGAAGGTGAACAATCGCAAGGTGCTTGAGGGCGTTCTGCAATCGATTGGTCTCGGGGGCGAGGAGAAGCAGCAAGAGCGATTAACGGTCCTGAGGGCAATCGATAAATATGACCGCCTTGGCGGCGACGCTGTTCAAGCCTTGCTTGGGCCAGGTCGCAAGGATGAAAGCGGGGATGTCACGAAGGGTGCCGGTCTTGCATCGGAGCAGATCGGCCAAATCATGCGCATGCTCGCGCCACTGCCATTTCGGACCGAAGATGATCCGAGCTCCGCCGCGATTCGCGACCTGCGGAATCGTTTTCCAACAAATAGTGTTTATCAGGAAGGATTGAACGAGCTGGAAGAAATTGCCGGTCTAACGCGCGCGGGCGAATATCACTCCGATCGCGTTGCGGTCGATCCTTCCGTCGTGCGCGGGCTCGAATATTACACGGGCCCGGTTTACGAGATCGATCTCACCTTTGAGATCAAAGATGAGCTTGGCCGGCCCGTGCGCTTCGGCTCGGTTGGCGCCGGCGGCCGTTACGATGGATTGATCGCCCGCTTTCGCGGCGAGGAGGTGCCGGCGACGGGCTTCTCCGTTGGTGTGTCGAGACTGCTCGCGGCGCTTGCACATCTCGGCAAGATCGAGAGCAGGCCACAGCCTGGTCCAGTGGTCGTCACGGTATTCGATCGGGAGCGGATCGCTGATTATCAGAAGATGGTCGCTGCGTTGCGCAATGCCGGCATCCGCGCCGAGCTTTATCTCGGCACGGGGAGGATGGGCGCGCAGCTCAAATACGCGGATAAGCGCCGTTCGCCATGTGTGGTGATCCAGGGCGGCGACGAAAAGGCTCGAGGCGAAGTCCAGGTGAAGGACCTGATCGAGGGTGCCAAAGCGGCGGCGTCGATTGCCTCGCACGAGGAATGGCGGGAGCAGCGCCCGGCGCAGTTCTCCGTCGGCGAGGAGAGGCTGGTCGACGCCGTCCAGGAGGTTCTGCAGCGGCAAAACCTCAAGTGGGACGCATAGAGACTATCCTGCATTATCATGGACGCGGGAATCGGAAGAGTCACCCGGCTGGCGAAAGCCGCGCTCAGTTAAGCGCCTTCACCCGTGGCCAAAGACGCTCGGAGTAGCAGCTTGCCCGCGTCCCAACGGCCGGCAGCGCATAGGGATTTTTGTAGGGCGCCCAAAGACAATTGAACCCTATGTAGTCGCCATAGCGCCGATGCACGCTGGTGATCCGGTGATACTTGGCCCAGCGCGCGCAAAAGAGAGCGGCAATCTGGTGGGCCTCGGCCTCGTTCTCGCAAGACCAGGGAATAATGCCACCGGTATCATTGCCTTGATAGACCTGCGCCGACGCGCTGCTCACCAGCAGCGCCAAAGCAAGCATTGGCAACAGCACGCGCATTGCCGCCCCTCCACACCCTCGGGTCCAACCTAGACAGCTATTGCGCGGCGGGAAAGCGGGTTGCCTTGTGAATAATGCCGAGTGTTGCCGATTGGCATGGATGACCGCTCTTGCTCGGATGTGGAAAGTTGCCCGGGCGCCACACCGCGCCATTTCTTGCGACGGGAACGTCGGCGCACCTTGATTCGGCCGGGCTCGAGGGTAACGGTCAACTGGGCCTGCCTCGAAGGAGACCATCATGTTCAGGCTTGGCGTGCGGCGCTCGGCGCTGACAATGATGCTTGCCACAGTGCTTGCCGCCCTTACGATCGAGGCGGCCGGGGCGGCTGACTGGCTGGAGCTGAATTTCTATCTTTCCGGCCCGCGCTACGAAGGACTGCTGCCACCATGCGATCATCCTGATGCCTTGGCCAAGATCTCATCGCATTTCAACAACAGAGAGAATGATTTCTGGAATACCGATCTGAGGATCGTGGGGTTCGAAAAGATTCGCGAGACGGCGTACCGCCCATGGGCGGCAAACACCATTCCCCGCAGGTTCTGCAGCGCCCTGGTCTGCATTTCGGATGGGCGCAAGCATGTGGTTCATTATTCCATCGCCGAGGATGCCGGCATGGCGGGCGCCAGGTGGGGCGTGGAATGGTGCGTGGTTGGCCTCGACCGGAACTGGGCGTTTAACCCGGCCTGCCAGATGGCACGGCCGTGACCGACCTTCTTTTTGCGGTGAGCTGTCCCGTTAATCCCGTTGTTCACGCGCCCGCATGAGGTGCATCCTCTATGGCGCTAGGCCAGCAATGCGAGGGCCGCAGCGGCAAAGCCAAGGATCACTACACCAAAAGCAGCCAGCAAACTCAGATCGAGGGGCATGGCAAACCCATCTAACGCCCGATACCGGACATAACCATCGCATAAGTTAGGACACTCGCAAATTGAAAGTGGGTGGGAAAGCTCGGAATTAGGACAGCACTACGGTGCAAATTTCCATTTTGTTCTTGTCATGTTCTATAAACGTGCTAGACTTGTCTCGTCGCACCATTCCTTGAGGATGTAAAACATGGTCCCCAGTTCGCGTTGTTGGGCCGCTGCTGCGGCTGTCTTGCTCATGAGCTCGATCGCAGGGGCGGACCCGCGCCAGAACGAGCCGGGAAAGTTCGATTTCTACGTTTTGTCGCTATCCTGGTCGCCTTCCTATTGTGAGGCGGCCGGGGACCGTGGCCCGCCTCCCCAGCAGCAGTGCGCGGCGCGGCCTTATTCGTTTGTCGTGCACGGGCTTTGGCCCCAGTACGAGCACGGATTTCCGGAGTATTGCCAGGTGCCGGCCCCGCGCCTGGACCGCAACATTGTATCTTCCATACTCGATCTGATGCCCGCGCCGCGATTGATCTTTCAGCAATGGGACAAGCACGGCACCTGCTCGGGGCTGAGCGCGAGCGCCTATTTCGAGACCGCGCGGAAGGCGCGCGCGATGGTGAAGATCCCGTCGCAGTTCGTCGATCTCAAGGAGGTGCTCACGGTGAGCCCGGATGAGGTCGAAGACGCGTTTGTGAAGGCAAATCCCGGGCTCGCGCATGATGCCATCGCAATCACCTGCGACAGCAGGAGACTGAGCGAAGTGCGCATTTGCATCGGCAAGGATTTCAGCTTCCATCCCTGCCCCGACATCGATGGCCGCGCATGCCGGCGCGACAACGTCGTAATGCCGCCGCTGCGCCAAGGCAGCGCTGCGCTCACGCGCTGACGGGTCTTGAACTATCGTCATGCGTTCCATGCCGGCAATTTTGCGGATGTGGTCAAGCACGCGATCCTTGTTCGCATCCTCATCCATCTCAGCGCGAAGATCACCCCATTCCGGATAATCGATATCCATGCAGGCGCGGGCCTCTACGATCTTGCCGGCGAGCAGGCGAGCCGCAGCGGTGAATGGCGCGAAGGCATCGGCCGGCTGCGCGGCGCGCCGAGCTCGTCGCTACTGACGCCCTATGTGAACGCGGTTACTGCCGTCAATGCCGCAAGCGAATTGACCGCGTATCCGGGCTCGCCCGTGCTCGCGCGTGGGTTTTTGCGCGGCGCGGATCGACTCATTGCCTGCGAGCTGGAGCCCACCGCCGCAGCCGAGCTCACGCGCAACCTCGCCGGCGACCGGCGGTGCAAGGCTGTCGCGATCGACGGCTGGACCGCGCTGAACGCCTACGTTCCTCCGAAGGAGCGTCGTGGAGTGGTTCTGATCGACCCGTCATTCGAGGACACCCAAGAGTTTCCACGTGCCGGCAAGGCG
>Ga0306920_100009267_pt1 | contig 13117 bp, 13 predicted proteins | sample flu12Cox44000170_FD_204666 | JGI IMG/M metagenome (GOLD analysis project Ga0306920, IMG submission 204666) | Lab enrichment of tropical soil microbial communities from Luquillo Experimental Forest, Puerto Rico - flux4day.12C.oxic.44.000.170 (v2)... | ecosystem: Environmental > Terrestrial >...
TACGCGAAAAATTTCGCAGGACTCATTCAATCGCTCACAGTGGGATTGCCTCAATACAGCGCAACGCCGACCTGGATGTTTTTCCGCAACTCAATCGTCAGTGATCTTCTGTTCACTTTGCTGTTTGCTATTTGCATGAATTTCGGGCGGAGCATGGAGAGATCGCGAGGGCGCGCCGTCCCGCAAGTGCGGGATCCTATCGCTGCGGGATGACCGCCATGCAGCCGGGAGGGCAGCGCGACGAAGTCGAAATGCTCTCGCTGATGCTGTTGATCCGGCGCTTCGAGGAACGCGCCAGCCAGCAGTATCAAGCGCAGAAGATCGGCGGATTCTGCCATCTTTACATCGGACAAGAGGCAGTGGTGACTGGTGCAGTTGCGGCGGTGCGCGACGACGATTACATCATCACGGCGTATCGTGATCATGCTCATGCGCTGGCTCGCGGCACCAGCGCAGACGCGTGCATGGCGGAGCTTTTCGGAAAAGAGACCGGCTGCTCGCGTGGACTCGGTGGCTCAATGCATTTTTTCGACCGGAGAAATCACATGTACGGCGGACACGCCATTGTCGCCGCGCACGTTCCGCTGGCGGTGGGAATGGCGTTTGCCATCAAGTACCGAGGGGAAGATCGTGTCACGCTTTGCTTCTTTGGCGATGGCGCAATCAATCAGGGCGCGTTCCACGAAGCGCTGAATCTGGCCGCTCTGTATAAATTGCCGATCGTTTTTATTTGCGAGAACAATCTTTTCGCCATGGGCACCTCCGTGAAGAGATCGACCTCACTGAAACAAATTGTCGATCGCACGGAAGGCTACGACATCCCTGGAGAAATCGTCGATGGAATGAATTTTCGCGAAGTGCGCGACAAGATTGTCGAGGTCGTCGATTCCATTCGCAAAGAGCCTCATCCAGCGTTTCTGGAAGCACGAACTTATCGTTATCGCGGACATTCGATGTCGGATCCGGCAAGTTATCGAACGAAGGAGGAGCTGGAAAAATATCGGCTTGACGATCCAATTACGCGTCTGCGCGCCCAACTCACGCGCGAGGAAAAGTTGACTAACGAACAATTCGACCGGCTCGACAAACAGGCGAAGGAGACGGTTCTGGCCGCAGTGAAGTTTGCGGAGGAAAGTCCGCAGCCGCCGCTCGAGAAACTTTACGATTACACCTATGCCGATGGGGCAAAGCCGTGAGAGAAATTACTTATCGTCAGGCACTCAATGAAGCGCTCGCGGAAGAAATCGAGCGGGATCCGAATGTTTTTTTTATGGGCGAAGAGGTCGCCGAATACCAGGGCGCATACAAGGTGAGCCAGGGCTTGCTTCAGCGCTTTGGGCCGCGGCGGATCATTGACACTCCAATCAGCGAGAACGGATTTGCCGGCCTCGGAGTCGGCGCGGCGATGGTCGGATTACGGCCGATCATTGAGTTTATGACGTTCAGCTTTTCGCTCGTAGCCTTCGATCAGGTCGTGAACAACGCCCCGAACATGTTCACGATGTCGGGCGGCCAATTCAATATTCCCATCACGTTTCGCGGTCCGAACGGGCCGGTACACCAACTCGGCGCCACACATTCGCACGCGACAGAAAATTTCTACGCCAGTGTGCCAGGGCTCAAAGTGTGCGCTCCCGCCACGCCGCGCGATGCGAAAGGTTTGCTGAAGACCGCCGTGCGTGACGACAATCCGGTGCTGGTTCTGGAAGCAGAACTGCTCTACAGCTCGAAGGGGATGGTCGAGCCGCCGGATAAAGAACTCCTGATTCTGCTCGGCAAAGCCGACGTGAAACGCGAAGGCAGCGATGTCTCGATTATTTGCTACGCCCAGACTGTTCCGCTCGCGCTCAAAGTCGCGGCACAACTCGAAGAGGAAGACATCTCTGCGGAGATCGTCGATCTTCGTTCGATCAAGCCGCTGGATGAGAAAACGATTTTTGATTCAGTTACAAAGACGCATCGCGTCGTGATTGCTGAACAGGACCATCCATTTTGTGGCGTGGGCGCGGAAGTTTGTTACCGGATTCAAAAAAACATTTTCGATGCGCTCGACGCGCCGATTATCCGCGTATCACAGGAAGATGTTCCAATGCCCTACAACGAGCGGCTGGAGCACGCTGTGCTCCCGAACGCGGAAAAACTCATCGCTGCCGTGAAACAGGTCTGCTACGCATAGAACGAGTTACAAGAGGTTAAAAAGTTACAATGTTAAAAAGGAGACCCCTTGTAACGTTTCAACTCTTTTAACTTTTTAACTTCTCTATCCATGCCTGAAATCCAGATGCCCAAGCTGAGCGACACGATGACCGAGGGAACTCTCGTGGCGTGGAAGAAAAAGAAGGGCGACCAGGTTCGGGCAGGCGAAGTGGTCGCCGAAATCGAGACCGACAAGGCAACCATGGAATGGGCATCGCCTGAGGACGGAACACTCACCGAGATTTACGTCGAAGAAGGCGGCAAGGTAAACGTCGGTGACAGAATTGCCTTTATCGGCGGCGAAGGCGAGCAGGCGCCCAAGGAAGAAAAGAAACAAGAAAAAGAGAAAAGGCCGGAAGCGAAAGAAGCGGTAAAGGAAGAAGAAAAAGCGAAGCGCAAAAAGGAAGAGAAAACAGAAGCGCCGAAAGCCGAAGAGACGAAGAAGGACGCGCCGCCGAAGGCAGAAAAGAAAGAACCTGAACCTAAAGAGCATCCGCTGACCGCCGAAAAGCCCGAAGAGGCGCGCGTCAAAGCGTCGCCTGTTGCCCGTCGCGTCGCGGCTGAACTCGGCATTGATCTTTCCAGCGTGCGAGGCACAGGGCCAGAAGGTCGTGTCACGGAAACCGACGTTCGCGCCGCGGCAAAATCTGTAGCCGCGGGCGTTGACCGCGGCCGCGCAAAACCCGAGATGAAGCCTGCGCCCGCGGTCAAAGCTGGCGAAAGCACACGCATTCAACTTTCCGGGATGCGCAAAATAATCGCGCAACGCCTTGTCGAAAGTCTTGGCCCGGTTCCACATTTTTATCTCAGCATCGACGTTGACGGCGGTCCGCTTATGCAAGCGCGCGAGGAACTGAAATCTGCTGGCGAAGAAGCAGATGCCGCCAAAATCACCGTGAACGATTTCGTTTTGAAAGCGGCAGTGATGGCCGCAGTAAAAGTCCCTCGGGTGAACGCTTCGTTCGATGGCGACACGGTGGTCCAGTACGTCGATGTCGATCTGGGCATCGCGGTTGCGCTCGAAGATGGATTGCTCACGCCGGTTATTCGCACCGCGCAAAATAAATCTCTGCGCGAGATCAGCGAGCTGGCGAAGGATTTAGCGCATCGCGCGCGCAACAAGCGAATGAAGCCGGAAGAATTTCAGGGTGGTACGTTCACGGTTTCAAACCTTGGTGGAATGGGTATCGACAGTTTTTCTGCTGTGATTAATCCGCCGCAGGGATTCATTCTCGCCGTTGGCAAGATCACGAAAGTTCCGGTGATTGACGATTGCGACCGAATCGTAGTGGGCCACCGCATGTTGCTCACCATGAGCTGCGACCATCGCGTGATCGACGGCGCACTCGGCGCAGAGTATTTAAAAGAATTGCGCCACCTTTTGGAAAATCCGGCGTTGCTTCTGGTTTAAGCTGCAGGCTTCCCGGGGGTGCTTCAGTCATATTTCATCGGCGCGTAGAAGGCATTTGCTTCGGAGAAGAAATCGCGACAGGTATTTGATTGATGCGTTCTACCTATTCAGTCGCGGAAGCCCAAACGAACTTACCGCGTCTTCTGCGAGAAGTGGTGGACGAGTCGATTGCTATTCGGCGCCGCGACAAAACGGTCGCGTACCTGATCTCCAGCGAGCGAATGGAAGCGATTGCAGAAACGCTTGAAATTCTCGCGAATCCCGATGCGATGAAAACAATTCGCGCCCATCGAGCAGGGAAGCTGAGATTCTTCCCGCTATCTTCGCTCGATGAAGCGCGTTGAAATCTCGGATCAGGTTCGGAGCTATGTTCGATCACGCGCTCTAGAGCCGCGGAAACAGTTGCGCGCTGCCTCGCGCAGATCTCGCTCGGGAATGTGGAGACATCAAAACTCTCGAAGGCCCGCTAAAGGATTCCTTCCGCCTTCGGGTTGGGAGCTATCGAATCATTTTTCAATACGCGCGAAGCGGAAGAGTTCATCCAGTGTGTTTTCGCGGAACGTCGCAACATAGTTTACGAAATTTTCGAGCAGTTAATTCGCATGCGATTGCTCGGTCACGAGGAATAGCCTAGCTGACGGTCGTTTCCCACGTCATGAAATCGTCCAGCGCTTGCCGGTTTTTATCGGTTACAAACTCGATCACCGTCGCGTCATCCACGAAACCGAGAAATGGCGTCTTGTCGGGAATTAAATCGAATGGATCGACCAGGTAATTGAGAGCAGCAACGATCCACAGGAGCGCGTCATTCGGAACCTTATGATATTCCCCGCGCTGGTGCGCGCGGATCAATCGCAGCATCGTTTGGAGATAAGGCCAGCATTCTTTAAAAGGCTCTTTGGGAACTGCCGCCGCCTTCTTCGCTGCTTCGTTGAAAAGCGCTTGCAGATCGTCGGGATTTTTCAAGCACGCTTTCGCGTCGGTTAACGCTCTGACAAATGCTTCACTACGAAGCGCAGGTTTGCTGTACAGCGTAGTATCTCCCCCAGGATCTTTGTGAGTCGGTCGCACCTTGGTCTTGCCGTGCGATTTCGTTTTTACCTGTTTCATGGAGGCTATAAAAGCAGCTCGCGGCGCGAATGGAAAGACGATTCGACGGACTATCCTGACTTGTCGAGAATTGCACAGGTCCGCAGACAGGATTGTCTGCGCCACTACGGTTTCGTTGCGAGGATGAGGGGCGACGGCCCGGGCGCTTGAAGTTTGCGGACTTTTTTGAATCCGGCGTCTTCAAGCCAGCGTTTGATTTCATTAAAACTAAACGTGTTGCCTTTTTCGGTGTTGACCAACATTTGCACGGCGAACATGAGCGATGGTGCAGGCTCGGTGCGAGCGTCGTTCACAAGCCATTCCGCGATAGCAATCGTGCCGCCAGCCTTGAGAGCGCGGAAGGCTTTCTTTAGCAGCAGACGACTGCGCTCTTCCCCTTCGCTGTGCAAGATGTGGCCAAGAGTGGCGATGTCATAACCGTTGCCGAAGTTCGTCTGCAATATATCGCCCTCGACGTAAGCAAAGCGATCGCTCACGCCAAACTTTTTTGTGATGCTTTTGGTCGTAGGAATCATTCCTGCCCAATCAACCGCGGTCACTCGCACCCGTGGAGATTTCTGGGCGAGGGCAATCCCCCAAATGCCTGAACCTGCGGCAAGATCGAGCGCGCGAATTTCGTTCTTTGTTTTCGCCAACTTCAAATGATCGCCGAGCTTTTGGGCAGGCGGATAGCTCATTGGGATTATGCGTTCCACCAGTTGGCTGAAAAATTCCGTGCCTTCGGCCTCCTGGTTCACCGCGACCGCTGGACGACCTTCGCGAACGATGTCGGACAATCGCAGCCATCGTGAAATGAGCTGCGGCGCAATCGTTCCAAAAAACCCTGCGTGCGTCCCCAGCTTGCTGCTTAAAAGAAAGGCAGCGCTTTCCTGCGTAAGCGAATACTTTCCTTGTCGATCTTTCTTCAGAAGATTTAGACCAACGAGCGCATTCATTAGAATCCGCAGGGCGCGCGCGGATGCTCCGGTTTCTTTTGCAACCTGTTCTGATGTTTTGGCGCCGTGTTCCAGCGAATCGAAAACTTTGTTGCTCACACCGGCGCTGATGATCAGTGGCGGCGCGTAACCGAAGCTAAGTTCCATCAGACGTTCGGGCGTGACCTGCTTTTTCGTGCGAGTTTTTGTGGCCATATCGTATTTGAGATTTCGAAATGTAAGATCAACAGATAACATTGGGAATCAATCGTGACGGAGCGTTCTTCACACCCTCGACGGCTGCGCCTGCCTGCCGTTTCCAAAACACGCGAACAGATGGAAGAAGGCGAACGCGCCCTGCTCGCGCCGTTTGCCGAAAAATCGGGCGAATCGCGTGGACGCAAATACTCCGAGCCGAGCCACGCCTATCGCACCGAATTTCAGCGCGACCGCGCGCGCATCATTCACTCACGCGCGTTTCGAAGGATGGAATACAAGACGCAGGTTTTTTTGAACGGGGCAGGCGATCACTTGCGGACTCGCCTCACGCATTCCATCGAGGTCGCTTCGATCAGCCGGACCATCGCCTGCGCGTTGCGGTTAAACGAAGATCTCGCGGAAGGGATCGCGCTCGCGCACGATTTGGGGCACGCGCCTTTTGGGCACTCGGGCGAGGAGATGCTGGCCGAATGCATGCGTGGTCACGGCGGCTTCGATCACAACCGACAGAGTTTGCGCGTGGTGGAGCTGCTCGAGACGCCGTATCCGAATTTTCCCGGTCTCAATCTGACGTTCGAAGTGCGCGAAGGTCTGCGGAAACACGAGCACGCATTCAAGACGCCGGAGGGAGAAACATATAATTGCACATCGCTTGAGGCGCAGGTGGCGGATCTTGCGGACGAGATCACTTATTACACCCATGACCTCGATGACGCGGTCGATTTTGAAATCTTGAGTCCGGCGCAATTGGAACAAAACGAAGTCTGGCGCAAAAGCCATCGCGCAGTGCTCGCGCGTTACGGTGGCGGCCCGGATTCCGAGCTGCACAAGTTAATTATTCCCGACATTATCGACAACGAGGTGCACGATTTGGTTACGACCAGCGCCAAGTCAATTGCTGAATCGGGCGTGCAAAGAGCAGACGACGTGCGCCGGCAGCCCGCGCCACTGATTGGCTACAGCAATGAATTGGCCGAAGCGAACCGCGCGCTCCGGAAATTTTTATATCAGAATGTCTATTATCATCCGCGCGTGGCCGAAGTGAACCGGCGCGCATGTGGGATGCTGCGGCGCGTGTTTGAAGCGTACCTTGTCGATCCTGAGCGGCTCGGTGAAGGAGCGACAAGACGAATTGAGAAGGAGGGATTGCATCGCACGGTGTGCGATTACGTCGCGGGAATGACGGACCGCTATTTGATGGAAGAATACGCGCGCATCGCAGGGTAGGGACGCCGCGCTGCGGCGTCCGGACAGCGCAGCGGGCTGTCCCTACCTATGCAGCGGCGTTGCCGATTTCGTCGCGCAAATACGTGATGAGAAAACGGAGGCGTTGGTTGAGCGAGCGTTCTTCGAGCACGCGCTGCCGCCGCAACGGATCGTTCACGAATGTCGAGGCCATAAGATCGGCCAGCATTTCCAGATCGCGCAGTTCCGAAAGATATCGATCGACTTTTGCCGGAAGCCGGCGGCGTTCGTGTTTCAGGTTTGCGTAAAGCTCGAGCACTTTTGCGCCGAGCGCTTCGGTTTCGACCGTCGCCGCGTCGCGCGACTCGACGGCGTCGATCCTGGCGATGGGGAACGGCGTTTCCTGATCGAAACTGGCGAAACGCACCCGTTGCAAACCTTGCAGGATCAAATTCGATGTGCCATCGCCGCGCCCCACGCAGGCGCGAATCAATCCGACAGTGGCGAAATGAAAAAAATCTTCCGGTGCGTGCCACTCCGGGCAGCTCGGCTTGATGAGCGTGACGCAAAACATGCGATGACGCTGAAGCGCGTGTTTCAGCATATCGCGATAGCGCGGCTCGAAAATGTAAAGCGGCAGCAACGCATGCGGAAAAAGCACCGCCCCCGGCAGCGGCATCACCGGCAGTTGCTTTGGCAAAGTTACACGTGAAGACATGACGTTTTTTTACAATATCTGCGCTAGGGAAAGAGCAAGGGCTTCGCCATGTTGAATCGTTAAATCGTTGAACCGTTGAATCGTGAATCCGATGTAACGGTGTAACGTTTCAACGGTTTAACGGCGCGAAGCGTAACGTCGCGAAGCGATTCCGAGCATCCGAAGTTGACCAATTGAGAGCTGACCTTCGATGTCACTTTTGCCAACGGATGCATAAACCAGAGCCGAGCCGGCGCGCGCGAGCAGCACGCGCGAAATCCCGCCGAGTTTGCCGATCCCCATTGCCGCAACGGAAAGAGCGACGGACTTCTTCGCGATGAAGTCGAGCAGACGGGCGAGTTGGACAGGTGTGTCGGTGCGCGTTGCGACTTTAAAAATGTCTGCACCGTGGGTCTTGGCAGCACGGGCTTTAGCGCACAACACGCGCAGCGGAGGCGTCGATTTGAAGTCGTGGAATGAAATGATGCGGAACACCTTTTTCTGCTTTGCCAATGTGAGCAACGAACGCAAAGCAGACGCCGAGCGCAGTTCGACATCGACATAGTCGGCATGCGGTAAGAATCGAGTCAGCAGATCGCGCCGTCGCCGCAACGATCCCGCCGTCGCGGGATTTGCGCCGCCTTCCTGCGGGTGTCGGGCGGTGATGATGAGGGGCGCGCGCAACCTTGGCAATTTATTTTCCAACTCCAACCACACGTCGCGAGCAGGCGAAGACTTTCGGTGTTGCTCGACAACGTCTGCGAGACAATCCAGGCGCAGCTCGAATAAATCTGGCGGCTTGCGCATTCCCAGCGCACGACCCAAATCCGCGCGCGACGCGATCACGCCGGCTACGCGCGGACGCAAGGAAGGGGGTTTTCCCTGGCTCGCCGTAGCGTTGCGAAGACGGCTCAAGCGCCCTCGGCGGTTGGGAAACCGCCGCTCCTTTGATTTACCCTTCAACGCTTCAACGTTTTAACGATTTAACGCGGCGAAGCCAGCACTCTCTCGACGTATTTGGCCAGAATGTCGAACTCGACGTTCAATAGACTGCCTCCTCGAGCGCGATTGAGATTGGTATGGCGCTTGGTGTATGGGATGATCCACACGACGAAGCTATTCCGTAAAACTTCAGCGACGGTGAGACTGATTCCGTCGAGAGCGATCGAACCTTTGCGGGCTACATACTGTGCAAACTCGGCCGGCAACTCGGCTTCCAATCGAAAATCTGCACCTTGCTTGTCAAAAGCGATAATTGGTGATGCGCAATCGATGTGCCCTTGCACGAAATGTCCGCCCAAGCGTCCGTCGGCGGCCAAGGCGCGCTCCAGATTCACCGAGTCGTTAGGCCGCAGTTTTTTCAGATTCGTGCGAGCAATCGTTTCCTCGAGAAGATCGAATGTGAGACTATGACTGCTTCGCGAAGTCAATGTGAGGCAACACCCATTCACGGCAATGCTGTCACCGCTCCGTGACTTTTTCGCGATGCCCGGCGCGGCAATCTGCAACACCGAACGTCTTCGCGTGCTCGCGACGTGCGGTCGGAGTTGCGTGCCACTGCCGCTCGCTGGTACCGCAATGACCTCGCCGACTTCTTCGATCAGGCCGGTGAACATGACGATCCACTTCTTAAGAGCGATCTAGCCATGAAGCGAGCATCTTTAACAGGCGAAAGACTTGTTGCCAATGCGGGCTGTCACTTGCGTTGCGCGACCATCACGTTGGCTTCCTTCCAGTTCCAGCGATAACCGAACCCAAACTCGATCGGCGGCGGATTGCTTTGCGCGAAGAGCTCTTGCAGCCGGGGTTGAAAATGTTGTTTGAAGATCTCGATCGGGCCAAGGTAAACGCCGAAAAGCCGCAGGTGCCACTTGTTCGGATCAAAGTAGGCAATCGGGATTCCCGAATCGTCCTGCAGGATCATGTTGCTGTGATCGAGAATGAAATTGCGGATAGCTCCAAAACCGCTCTCGAACATCAGATAGGAAGAAGATTTGAGGAAGCTCGCGCCCCTGCCCAATCGCTCGCAAAATTTCAAAAAACCGGGCGTCGATTTAATTCCGCCATCGGAAATATCCGTCGTGAAGTAATACAACGTCTGTGAATTGCCCGATTGATTATCGATGTAACGAATTCTCACTCCGGGAATGCTGCCGCGCGTGCCCTCCTGAAAACCGCCGCCGCCGTTGAGCGAGCCAACGGTGACGTTGGTGATCGATTTATCGGCGCGCGCGATGTACGCGTAAAGGATCGGCAGCACGCCGTTAAGGTTCTGCTGTTGCAGATCGACTTTCATGTCTTTGGTGATGAAGTAGGTCGTTTCGAGCGAGGACTTCATCGCGTTTTCCAGGTTTCCCAGCGCACCGGCAAGATTCGCGATGCGCAACGGATCAGGCGGAGGTCCCATCGATTCCTTCCCACAAAGGACGTAAACCGAAGCCTTGGGGAAAAATTGATCGACGTAGAGGAAATCGGGCCCACTGAACATGTAAAACACTGCAGGGATCGGTTGCACCGATTCCGGAAGGTACGTCTCCTGCCAAGCGTGCAGCTTCTGAAGCTGTCGGAGGTTAAGCTTTGAGAATTCCTTCTCGAAAAATGCGGCGTGTCCCTGCCATGCCGGATCGTGCGTTAGCGGTGCGAGCGGGGAATTTTCCGGCACTGGCATTCCCGCAAGAAAACGCGCGACATCGTTAGGTCCGACACTTACCGGGACTGCGCGAGGTGCAATCTCGGGATTCTCTTGTGCAAAGGCACTAAAAGGAAGCGCGAGACTTATCACGAAACATGTTGCCAAAGTCCCACGATCTTTAATGCGCACCCATTTTGGAGTGCGCGGACATGTCCGGGCTTTGGAAAGCGGTCCCGCCATCGCGGGATCGCCGCACTCCAAAGAACGTCTCTGTCGTTGAGTATCGATGCCGAACAAAACTGTTTTCATGCTGAGCGATTCGGGCGTTTCCCTGCGCAAAAGTATAGGAGCAGTCCCACCAGCGCTGTCGCCAGTCCGGCCAGCGATTCAATTGTCTTCGAGCGCAGCAGATAAAACATCATCCAAAGCGTGATGGCAGCGAAGATAATCGGCGGCAGGGGATACGCCCACACCCGATAGGGCCGAGCGATTTCCGGACGCGTCGCGCGCAACACGATCACACCGACTACAGTGAACAGCGAGCAGAGCAGCAGGCTAAACTGCGTGTATTGCACCACGCTCTCAAAGCTCCCCGTGAGCAAAAGCAGATTCACGATGAGCAACTGGAGCACAACTGCGTTTGTGGGAATGCCATGAGGATTCTTGCGACCAACCAATCTCAGCAGCCAATGATCTTCGCCCATCGACATGCTGACGCGCGGCCCGATCCACGTCATTGAGCTGATCGCGGATATCAAGCCGAGACAAATGACCGCGCCGGCAACGCCTCCACCGTTTGCGCCAAAAATATGTTTGCCTGCGATCAATGCTACTTCGAGTTGGCCTTTCAATTCCTCGACCGGCGTGGTGGCGAGAAAGATTGCGTTGAGCAGCACGTAGATGACGATCACAACACCTGTGCCGGCGAGGAGTGAGCGCGGCACATTCTTTTCCGGTTGTTTGATTTCGCCTGTGATGTAAGCCGCCGCGTTCCAACCCGAGTAAGAATACATGACGTAAACCAGCGCGACCGCGAAGGGTGCCCCGAAGATTGTTATCGTGTCGCCGGGCGCGGGCAAAAAGCTGATCGGCTGCTTTGAGTGCACAAAAAATCCAGCGCCGATAAGCGCACCGATGAGAAGCAATTTCACAAGCGTGGAAAGATTTTGGAATGCGCTGCCTACCCGGAGGTTGCCCAGATGAAACGCTGTTACTACCCAAACAACGACAAACGACAGCAGGACGGGCGAGCCAGTGCCAAAGACGCCGACGAAATACTTCCCAAACGCCATGGCGGCGAGCGCGATGGGCGCAGCAAAGCCAACCGTAGCGGAAATAAATCCCGCCATAAACCCAAGCGCCGGATGATAAATCTTCGACAAAAAATGATATTCCCCTCCGGAACGCGGCAGCGCGGCGCTCAGTTCGCCATAACAAAGCGCGCCGCAAAGCGCCGCAACTCCACCGATGACCCACAGCATCAGCAGCGGAAATCCGGCCTGAATGTCCGCCAGTTGGAAACCGAGACTGGTAAAGATACCGGTGCCGATAATGTTGGCGATCACGATGGAACAGGCTGTGACAAAGCCGATGGTGCGTCGCGGTCCTGGCGATTTCACTGAAGGGCGCTCGGAGACGGCAGTCATCGTTGAATCGACAATCTCGAGATTATCGGCAGTGTGATGTTTACGCTCATGAGTCATCTGCGTCGGCGGGTCCTTGGGATGGTATTCTCTTTTGGCGATTAGCCGTAGCCGCGCCTCTGCGAGGCGCTTGCGCGCGGCCGCAGGGACGCGGCTACAGTAGTTTTATCCATAATAGTGTGTTGTCAGAAGCCATTCCCGGCACCACTTTGAAAGCAGCATGAACCCTTCGCTGTCCATCGAAACGGCCACCCAACTCGCAGTCTTTCTTGCAAATCGTCCCGGGGCGCTCGCCCGCGTGTGTGACGCGCTGGCAAAAGCCGAAATTAACATCAACGCGCTCGCCACGTCGGACACAGTCGATCACACCGTGGTGCGCATGGTGGTGAGCGATCCCACGAAGGCGCTCATGCTGTTGGGTGAAGCGGGCGTGCTCGCGCTCGAGGCGGAGGTGCTCATGATCGAAACTGCAAATCAACCCGGTGTGCTCGCTACGATTGCCGAGCGTCTCGCGGAGGCGGACGTCAACATTGAATATGTTTATCTCGCTGGCGGCCGGGGCGTCGAAAACGGTCTCATGGTGCTCAGGCCGTCGGATATCGAGAAAGCGCAGCGCGCGTTGCAGGATTTGTAGCTCAGAGAGGCGGCCGCTCTTGTCCTGGCATCGGCATCTTTGCCGATTTGATTGGCTGGAAGTCAATGCCACTTCGCCATTGCTATCGCGCGCTCGATGTCGCATAAATGCGCGGCGCGTTTATGACTTCATTACGAACGTTTCTCGGCTACCCATATCCTCTGGGCGCGACATGGCTCGGCAACGGCGTAAACTTCGCTCTTTTCTCCGAGCACGCTACCAGTGTTGAGCTTTGCTTGTTCGACAATATCAATGACTCCGAAGAAAACATTCGTATTCCGGTTACAGAACAGACGGACCAAGTCTGGCACGAGTTTTTGCCCGATGTGCGGCCTGGCCAGCTGTACGGTTTCCGCGTTTCCGGTCCGTACGATCCAGAGCGCGGGTTACGCTTTAACAGTTCGAAACTTCTTCTCGATCCCTACGCGAAAGCTATCGCTGGAGAAGTGAGCTGGGCGGATGAAATGTTCGGTTAT
>Ga0306920_100009268_pt1 | contig 13117 bp, 12 predicted proteins | sample flu12Cox44000170_FD_204666 | JGI IMG/M metagenome (GOLD analysis project Ga0306920, IMG submission 204666) | Lab enrichment of tropical soil microbial communities from Luquillo Experimental Forest, Puerto Rico - flux4day.12C.oxic.44.000.170 (v2)... | ecosystem: Environmental > Terrestrial >...
GGAGCGGGCCGAGGAGATGCTGAGCCGGGCCGAGCGGTTCCTGGGTCAGACCCGCTCGCAGGCCTCGCGGCCCGCTCCGCCGCCGTACCCGCCCGAGCCGCCCGGCTCGGACCGACGCTAACCGGCCCCGTGCCGCCGCGGTCTGGCCCGCGGCGGCACGGCCGATCCCGGACAGGCCCGTGGCCTGCCCGCCCATTCGATCTCGGCTACCGGGGCGCTGCCGTTACCAGAGGCCCTGAACCACCGTTCCGCTGTGCAGCGTAACGACCTTCTTGGCCCTGCTGGTCCAGTCCATGAAGGCCGGCAGATCGTCCCAGTTGTCCCGGGCCAGCCTCCAGTGTTCGACCACGCCGGCCGGTGACGCGTAGAACTCGTCGAGCACGAATACCGTGTCGCCGGTCGGGGCCGAGTCCGGGTCCACCGGGTTCGCCAGCTCCGGGCCCTTGGAGATGCTGTAGTCCAGCAGGGCCGTGTCGCCCTGGCGGGAGTGGCCCTCCATCCACTTGCCGTGGCTCTGGAAAACGGCATCCCCGGCTGCTACCTCGTCCGGCCCTACCGTCCACATGACGACGATGTGCGACTTGCCCAGGTCCATGTCGCGTCTCCCTCCCAGTTCATGACCTCGGCCCGGCCTCATTGCCGCGGCCGAGGAAAACGCCAGGTAGCGTACCGCGGAGGCTAACACGGCGTGTCGGTCTCCGGAGTCTCAGCTTCGTACAGCCGGCCGCCGGCTAGGGCCGGTCCGGGGTAGCCTGGGTGGCTGCGTGCCGAGGATCACTCCTGGGGGAGGTTCTCCCTGGCCTGCTCGTACTGGCCGGCCGGCGGGTTCGGGTCCGGCGCGTAGACGAGATAGATCACCCCGGTCGCGAATGGCTGCGAGGAGAGCAGGCGAAGCGGCTGCTCGGAGCCCTTGTCCTGGAAAAGCCGCAGCCCCGAGCCTGCCAGCGCGGGGTGGACGAACAGGTGCAGCTCGTCGAGCAGGCCGGCGGCGAGGAGCTGCCGCACCACGGAGACGGACCCGCTGAGGGCGATCCTCCGGATGGACGGGTCGGCCTTGAGCGCGGTCACTCCCTCGACGAGGCTGCCCTGCAGCTGTTCGGAGTTGCGCCAGGTGAACTCGAGCGGCCGTTGCGAAACCACGATCTTGCGCATGTCGCCGAGCTTCTTGGCGAACCCGGCGTCCTCTTGGCCCGCGGCCTCCCGGCCGGGCCAGGCGCCGGCGAAGCTGTCGTAGGTGACGCGGCCGAAGAGCATCACGTCGGCATCGTGCGTGCGGTCGACCGCACGGCCCATCTCGTCGTTGAAATAGGGGAAGTGCCAGTTGCCGACGCCTGGGTCAACGACGCCGTCGAGTGCCATGAACATGCTGGCGGTGATGATTGCCATCTGATCTCCTTGCCGGTTCAGTCGGTGTCAGCGGATCAGACGATACGGGTCGCGGGAACTCATCGGCTCAGGTTGGTGTCACGTTTTCCGGTCCCGCGCCGTCATGGTTACGACGGGGTTTTACGACGGGGGAAAGGGGATACGAGGTGCCTGGCGGCAAGGGCATCCTGATGAGGCTGTACCGCCGGAGCCGGGCGGACCGCTGGTCGTCGCTGTTCGGCCAGGTCGCGGTCTACTCGTTCGTGGTGACCGCGATCACGGGCGTGTTCCTGCTGTTCTACTACAAGCCGAGCATGTCGCAGGTCACCTACCACGGCTCGTACCGCAAGCTGGACGGCGTCCAGATGAGCCAGGCGTACCGGTCGACGCTCGACATCAGCTTCGACGTGCGCGGCGGGCTGCTGATGCGGCAGATGCACCACTGGGCGGCGCTGCTGTTCATCGCGGCGGTGTGCGCTCACCTGCTGCGGCTCTACTTCACCGGCGGGTTCCGCAGGCCGCGCTGGCTGAACTGGCTGATCTGGGTGACGCTGCTGGTGCTGGGCATGGTGGCGGGCGTGTCCGGCACCATCCTTCCGGACGACCTGCTGTCCGGCGGCAGCCTCAGTGTCCTTGACGGCGTCACGCTGTCGGTCCCGGTGATCGGCACGCACCTGATGTTGTGGATCTTCGGCGGGGATTTCCCCGGGCACGTGGTCATCGCGCGGGCCTACTGGCTGCACGTGGCGGTGCTGCCGGCCGTGATGGTCGCGCTGTTCGCCCTGCTGCGCCGGCGCGGCCGGCCGGTGATCACGCCGGTTTCCGTGGTCATGTTCTGGTTCACCTGCGCGACGCTCGCGCTCCTCGGCGCGTTCGCGCAGGTCAATCCGGTCTGGCTGTTCGGTCCCTACCAGCCGGGGAGCATCAGCGCCGGATCGGTTCCCGGCTGGTACCTGGGCTTCCTCGACGGCGCGCTGCGGATCATGCCGGGCTGGGAGATCAGCGTCTTCGGCCACCCGCTCTCCCTCGCGGTGCTGGTGCCGGGGGTCCTCGTGCCCGGCGCGTTCTTCACCGTGCTGGCCGTCTATCCGCTGCTCGACCGCAGGCTCAGCGGCGACCCGGCCGGCGGCCGCCTGCTGGAGCGCCCGCGCGACGCCGCGAAACGCACCGCGTTCGGCGCCGCCGGGATCACGTTCTACGGACTGCTGTGGGCCGCGGCGGCGAACGACCAGATCGCCTATCACCTCCGGCTTCCCCTGTTCGCGGTCACCTGGTTCTTCCGGGTGGCGGTGCTGACCGCTCCGGTCCTGGCGTTCGTGGTCACCGAGCGGATGTGCCTCGGCCTGGCCCGGCGGGAACGGGACGAGGCCGAGCACGGACGCGAGACCGGCCGGATCGTGATGAGCCCGGACGGCGGCTACCACGAGATCCGCGAGCCGGTGCCCGCGCCGCGCACGCCCGTGGCGCCGGCCGGATCGCAGCGGGGGCTGGAAGGATCGTCGCGCGGTTCGTGACGGCGCCGTTCCTGACGAGACCGGGGCGAGACGGCTGCCCTGGTTAGCTGGGCCCCGCGGTAACCGGGGCCGGCTCGATCCGCAGCGGGCCGCCGCCGCTGGTGACCGTGATCAAGGCATAGGCGGCGGGGTCGGTGGCGATCGCCACCGACTGCGGGCCGCCGTTGCTGTCGGCGGTCACCGCGTACGGGCCGCCGGGCACGGCCACGACCGCCGCGCCGCCGTCCGTGCTGACCGATACCGACCTCGGGGCCGCGGCGAAGGTGACCATCGCGGCGCCGCCGCCGGTGGTGACGGTGGCGGTGGCCGAGGCGATGTCCTGGGCGGTGAGGGTCCCGCCGTCGGTGTCGGCGCGCAGCGGGCCAGCCACGCCGCGCACCACCAGCGGCCCGCCGCCGGTGGTGACGGTGAGCGGCCCGCCGATCAGCGTGGCGCTGGCCGGGCCGCCACCGGTGTCCAGGTTCGCCCCGGCGACGCCGGAGACGGCCACCGGGCCGCCCTGGGTGGCCACGCTGACGGTGACGCCGAACGGCACGGTCAGGCTGAAGTTGACGCTGCAATTCGCGTTGGCGCACGGGTCGGGCAGGCTGAGACGGCCGCCGGACACCGACTCCGCGACCGCGGGCGGCGCGTCGCCCTGGTGATCGGACATGATCGTCTCGGTGAGCTGGACCCGGCTGACCTGCCCCGCCGTTACCTGCACCTGGCCGCCGTCGCTCTGCACGGTCAGGCTGGTGACCGGCTGCGGCACGATCGCCGCTCGGATCGTGACGGCCTGCGGCTCGGCGGAGGCGTTGACCGGGCCGTAGTGCAGGGTGATCAGGCGGGCGCCGGGGAGCACGAGAACCGCCGCGGTCACCAGGCCGGACAGGACCCAGACCCAGCGGCCCGGCCCGGCTACCGCGCGCATGGCAGGTCCACCGTGAGCAGGGTCGGCCCGCCGGGCGGGCTGGCGATCTCCAGGGTTCCGTCAACCGACTCGGCGCGCCTGGCCAGGCCGGCCAGGCCGGTGCCGTGGGACGGGTCGGCGCCGCCGACGCCGTCGTCGGTGACGATGATGTGCAGCCGGTCGCCGTCCTGCTGCACGAACACGTCGGCCTGCGTCGCCTGCGCGTGCTTGGTGATGTTGGTGAGGCCCTCGGAGACCACGAAGTAGGCGACCGCCTCGATCGTGGGCGGCGGACGGCGCGGCACGTTCACGGCCAGCCGGACCGGGATCGGCATCCGCGCCGCCACCCCGGACAGGGCCGCGTCCAGGCCGCGGTCCTCGAGCACGGGCGGGTGCAGGCCGCGGACCAGGTTGCGCAGTTCGGCCAGGGCGGCCTTGGCCTCCTCGTGGGCGTCCGCGATGGCCTCGTGCGCCTCCTCCACGGTCGCGGTCTGGGCCCGGGCCATGCCCAGGTTCATGGCCAGCGAGACCAGCCGCTGCTGGGTGCCGTCGTGCAGGTTCCGCTCCAGGCGGCGCCGCTCGGCGTCGGCGGCGTCGACCACGCCGGCCCGGGTCTGGGTGAGGTGCTCCACCCGGTGTTCCAGTTCCTCGGCGCGGCTCGGGCCGAGCAGCGCCCGGGCGGCCCTGACGTCCAGCGCCGCGACCCCCGCGGTGAGCCAGGGCGCGGCCACCAGCAGAGCCAGCCCGGCGGCGGTCAGGTACGCGTCCACCGGGACGCTGCTCATCGGCTGGAGGTGCCCGGGCGGTCCCGACGACTGGCCGCGGGTCAGCAGGTTCTGCGGGGAGAGCGCCCACGCGTAGGCGTACACCAGCGCGTACAGCAGGCCCGCCAGCCACATGCCGAAGGCGGCCAGCGCGGCCGCGGCCAGCGCCGGCGCGGCCAGGAAGTGGTAGCCGACCTGGCGCCAGACGACCGGAGAGCGGATCGCCGCCTGGATGGCCGCCACGTTCAGCCCGTTCGGCATGATCGGCTGCGGAGATACCACCACGCCGGCCGTGGCCCGGAGCCGGTGCCGGTGGATCCTGCCGAGCAGCGGCACGGCGAGCAGCGCGACCACCAGGAAGACGAGCGGCAGCACCCACCGGGGCCTGATCACAAGGCCGCCGGCCACCACGAGGAGCGGCACGGCCGCCAGCGCCGGGATGCCCCCGGTCAGGTACAGGGCCTGCCGCCACGCCCGCGGCGACCACGGCGCCCGGTCACGGCGCCGGATCGGCAGGGCGGCGGTGGTCATATAGGCCACGCTATGCCACCGGGCCGGGGCTGCCTATCCAGCGGGGTTCAGGATCGATGGTGGTGCTAGGTGCACCTCGATTCGGGAGTCAGGGCCAATGTGCGCGGCCGCCCCGCGGTGCCATCCTGGGCTGCGCGGCCGGCCTGGCGGGTTCCCGAGCCCGCTTGGCCCGGCCGACTAACTCCGAGACGGGGAGATTTGGATGCAGCAAGGCGCAGTGATCCGGCTGGACGGCGTGACCAAGACCTACCAGGCGGGCGCCCCGCCCGCGCTGGCGAACCTCAGCATGGACGTGGCGGCCGGCGAGGTGGCGGCGGTCATGGGTCCCTCGGGCAGCGGGAAGTCCACGCTGCTCAACCTGATCGCCGGGCTCGACCGGCCCACCACGGGCACGGTCACCGTGGCCGGGCGGCGGATCGACAACCTCAGCGAGAGCGGGCTGGCCCGGTTCCGGGCCCGGCACGTCGGGATCATCTTCCAGTTCTTCAACCTGCTGGACGATCTCACCGTGCTGGACAACGTGCTGCTGCCGGCGCAGCTGGCCGGGGCGTCCCGGCGCACCGCGCGGGCGCGGGCCGGCGAACTGCTGGAGCGGATGGGCATCGAGCGGCACCGGGACGACTACCCGGCGCGGCTGTCCGGGGGGCAGCGGCAGCGGGTGGCGATCGCGCGGGCGCTGGTGAACTCGCCGGATCTGCTGCTGGCCGACGAGCCGACCGGGGCGCTGGACACCGCCACCGGGCTGGCGATCGGGCGGCTGCTGCAGCAGCTCAACGCCGGCGGGCAGACGCTGGTGCTGGTCACCCACGACCCGGCGCTGGCCGAGCGGTACGCGGCCCGCACGGTCCGGCTGCTGGACGGGCGGCTCGCGGCGGCGGAGGTGGCGGCGTGAGCTGGCCCGGGAGAAATTGGCTGGGCCCGGTGCGGACCGCCACCGGCGGAATACTGCGGCACAAGGTGCAGGCGGTGGCGATCGGCCTGGTGGTGCTGGTCTCGACCGCTTCCGCGACGCTCGGCCTCGCGCTGCTCGCCGCGAGCAACACGCCGTTCCAGCACGCGTTCGGCGCGCAGGACGGCGCGCACGTGACCGTCACCGTGAACGCGGCCCGGGCCGGGGCCGCGGAACTGGCCGCCACCCGTCACCTGGGCGGGGTCACCGCGGCGGCCGGGCCGTTCTTCTCCTCGACCGTGTCGGCACAGTTCGACGACCAGCCGTACGGGCAGTTCACGCTGGCCGGTCGCGGCTCGCCGGCCGGCCCGGTCGACGACGTGGTGCTGAACGCCGGGCACTGGCCGGACGGCCCGGGCCAGGTGGTGCTGGATGGCAGCCCAGGCGGCGGGGGCCCCGGGCTCGGCAGCACCCTCACGGTCACGGGCGTACCGGGGACCCCGGTGCTGACCGTCGTCGGCTTCGGCGACTCGATCACGAACACCGCGGACGGCTGGGTGACCCCCGGCGAGATCGCCCGGCTGCGGGCGCCCGGCGCGCCGCAGAGCGCGCAGGTGCTGTACCGGTTCACCCACGCGGCCAGCTACGGGGAGGTCCGCGCGGACGTGGCCGAGGTGAGCAGGGCGCTGCCGCCGGGGGCGGTGACCGGCGCGGCCTCCTGGCTGGCCGCGGAGCACCAGGCCACCGGCAACGGGGCGATCATGGAACCGTTCGTGGTCGCGTTCGCGCTGATCGGCCTGGCCATGGCGGTGCTCATCGTGGGCAACGTGGTCAGCGGCGCGGTGGTCGCTGGGTATCAGCGGATCGGCGTGCTGAAGAGCGTGGGGCTGACCCCGGCCCAGGTGGTGGTCGCGTACCTGAGCCGGGTGGGCTGGCCGGCGCTGGCCGGGTGCCTGGCCGGGGTGGTGGCGGGCAACGTGCTCGCGATCCCGGTGCTGCACAACTCGGCCGACGCGTACGGCGTGGGCAGCCAGCAGGTGCCGTGGTGGGCTTCGGTCGTCGCCCCGGCCGGGATGCTCGCCCTGGTGCTGCTGGCCGGGTTCGGGCCGGCGCTGCGCGCGGGCCGGCTGTCCGCCGCCGAGGCCATCGCGGCCGGCCGCGCCCCGCGGACGGGCCGCGGGTACGCCGCGCACCGGTTCGCCGCCCGGCTGCGCCTGCCGCGGCCGGCCGGCCTCGGGCTGGCGGCGGCGTTCGCCCGGCCCGCGCGGACCGCGGTGGCGCTGGCCGCGATCGTGTTCGGGGCCACCGCGGTGATCTTCGCGTTCGGACTGAGCTCCTCGCTGAGCCGGGCCGAGGCCAGCCAGACCCACTCCGCCACGATCCCGGTGCGAGTCGAGCCGTTCGGTCCGGGGACCGGCCCGGGGCAGGCGCCGAGCGCGGCGCAGGACGCGGCGGTGGCGGCTACGCTACGCGCGCAGCCGGGCACGCGGCACGAGGTGGCGGTGTACGGGAACGGGGTCAAGGTGCCCGGCATCGCGGGCAACGTCAACGCCCAGGCGTTCGGCGGCGACGCCGCGTGGACCGGGTACGGGATCATCGCCGGCCGCTGGTACGACGCGCCCGGCGAGGTGGACGTCAACACCGCGTTCCTGGACTCCAGCGGCCTGGCCGTCGGCGACACCGCCACGGTGAACACCGGCACGACACAGGTCACCGTGCGCGTCGCCGGCGAGGTGTTCGACCCGGACAGCCAGCCCAGGATGTACGGCAGCACGCGGACGCTGCCCGGCATAGCCACGCCCGCGAACCTGTACGAGTACGACGTGGGGCTGCGGCCCGGGGTCAGCGCGGGCGCCTACGTCCAGGCGGTCAACGGCGCGCTCGGCAGCCGGAATCCCTGGCAGGCCACCGCTCAGCGCCACGACGGCAAGTTCTACTCGATCGCCAGCGGCCTGGTGGGCCTGCTGGCGATCATGATCGCGGTCGCCGCCGGGCTCGGCGTGCTCAACACGGTGCTGATGACCACCAGGGACCGGGTGCACGACCTGGGCGTGTTCAAGGCGCTCGGCATGCGGCCCGGCCAGGTGCTCACCATGGTGGTGTGCTGGATCGCCGGTCCCGCCGTGGTGGCCGCGGCGATCGCGGCCCCCGCCGCCGTCGCGCTGAACACCGCCACCGTGCGCGCCATGGCCGGGACCGCGCACACCGGCATCCCGGCCAGCTTCACCCAGGTGTTCCCGCCGTCCAGGCTCGCGCTGCTGTCCCTGGCCGCGGTGGCCATCGCGGTCGCCGGGGCGCTGCTGCCGGCCAGCTGGGCCGCCCGGGCCCGGCCGGCTGTGGCCTTGCGTGCCGAATGAACCATAGGGTGGAGGCCGTGACGGCGGGGCAGCGCGTGGTGATCGCCGAGGACTCGGTGCTGCTGCTGGCTGGCCTGACCAAGCTGCTGGAGAGCGCCGGGTTCGAGGTGGCGGCCACGGCCGCGGACGCGACCGCCCTGCTGGCCGCGGTCGAGCGGGAGCAGCCCGACGTGGTGATCGCCGACGTGCGGATGCCGCCCACCCACACCGACGAGGGCATCAGGGCCGCGCTGGTGATCCGCAGCCAGTGGCCGGACATCGCGGTCCTGGTGCTGTCGCAGTACGTGGAGGAGCGGTACGCCGCCGACCTGCTGTCGGCGAATACGCACGGGGTCGGCTATCTGCTCAAGGACCGGGTGGCCGACGTGGCCGAATTCCTCGACGCGCTGCGCCGGGTGGCGGCGGGCGGCACCGCGCTGGACCCCGAGGTGGTGGCGCAGTTGCTGGTGCGGCGGGGCGGTGACCCGCTGGACGACCTGACCGAGCGGGAGCGCGACGTGCTGGCGCTGATGGCGGAGGGCCGGTCCAACGCCGAGATCGCCGCGGCCCTGGTGATCACCGAGAGCGCGGTGAGCAAGCACATCAACTCGATCTTCGCCAAGCTGGGTCTTTACCCGGGTGACGCGGGCCACCGCCGGGTGCTCGCGGTGCTGCGCTACCTCGGAGTCGACCCCGCGTTATGCGGGGGCGCCTTCGCGGGCCGTCTTCGCGAGGGGCGCCTTCCCGGGGGGCGCCTTCGCGGGGGCCGCCTTCGCGGGGGCGCCTTCGCGGGGGCGCTAACGACGTGGATGCCACATCCACGTCGTTCCAGCGACATGGCTGGGACATCCACGCCTTATGAACGGGCCGGAGCCACGTACCACTAGTCACGGCAGCGCGCCAGGAGCGCAGTAGCACCAGGGACTCGACGCCGGAGGGGCGCGCGGCCCCGTCCATGATCAACTTAGCTAAGGACGGGCCGACAACGCCTGCCACGCCTCTTCTCGCGAGGCTGGTGCTACTGCTGATGCGACTCGCGGGTGGCAGCCAGGATCGTGGACATTTACCCCCCAGATTGCGCGGGTTCCGGTCCACGATCATGTGGACGTTGCGTTATGCGGGGGGCGCCGTCGCGGGGGGCGCGGCGGCGGCGAGCGCGGCCTGCTCGACCTCGATGAAGGATTCGGTGCGCAGCCTCGCCTCGTAGGCCTGCTTGCCGCCGCGGACGCCGAACAGCCGCTTGCTCCAGGCCAGGTAGAAGACGAGCAGCAGGTTGACCAGCAGTGCCCCGACCCGCAGCCAGGTGACCTTCACGGTCAGGTCGTAGACCTCGTACGGCAGGAACACCGAGGTCGCCACCATGGCGAAGTACTCACCCCACCGCTTACCCAGCCACAGCCCGACGCCTTCGGTCAGTTCGATGAGCGCGTAGACGGCCAACCCGATGGCCAGCCAGGTGAGCGTGCGGGCGTCCAGCATGAACGAGTGCTGGATCAGCCCGAGCAGCTTGGAGTGGCTGACGTTGAAGCCGAGATCCTGGTACAGCGCGCGGATGGCCGGCAGGTCGTGGTTGAACGCCCGCTGGATGCCGGCCCGGTCGTACTTGAACCGCCACACCCCGTAGGCCGCGGCGGCGAAGATCACGAAGCGGATGAGCCGCTCCACCGCGAACACGCGCAGGATCAGCTCGTCGCGCAGCTCCCGGCCCCGGCGGAGCAGCGGCGCCGCCGCGGCCGGACCGCTGCCGTGCTGGACCCTTCCGTGCTGGCCTTTCCCTCGCTGGCCGTGGTTCACGAACGCGCCGCAGCGCAGGCAGCGCCAGGCCGTTCCGCCCGCCGTCGGTGCCATCAGCCGGTCCCGCAGGTCAGGTTCGTCCGGCGCGTACGTCACGTGCCCCTTGCGGGCACAGCCGAACAGGCTCCAGTCCACAGGTCGCTCCTCTCGGGCAGGGCCATTCCCGCACTGACGGAGCGGCGCCGCGGCGTCCAGATACATGTATCAGCGCCGACCCCCGGCCCTCTGCGCGGGTGGGGGAGAAAGATGAGCGAGGGAAGCAGAAATGACGGACAGCGGGACCCCGATCCAGAACCAGTCGGCCCGTTTTCGGGTGGGAGGGACCGGGAAAGGGCGGGGCATCCTGCTGCTCTATCCGGACAAGCTGGCGGCCGTGAACTCCTCGGCCGAACTCTGGGGGGTCGTTCTCGGGTCCGTTGTTCTCATTGCCGTTTCCCACTTTCTCGTCCATGACATCCGGGAGCTGGGATCAGCTGCCGGAGTGCTGGCGGGCGGCTGGATCGGACAAGGCGTCGGCAAACGGCTAGCGGCCAGGGACGTGGCGGCCAGCCGCGACGGCGTCAGGCTCATCCCGCTCGACCTGATCGCTGGCGTGCAGTTCAGGAAGTCCGCGGGGATCCGCGGCTGGCTGACAGGCCAGGCCCTGCTCGTGACGACCGCGGACGGAGCGGAGTACGAGTTCCGCGGACGGCTAGACGGGTGGCACGCCGCTCTCGCCGGCGCCCTGACCGTGCGCGGCCGCGACGTCCAGGTCACGCCGCTCGGCATCACCGTCACCCCGCAGGTCATGGGTGAGGAAGGCTGATCGGCGACCTGAGCTGGTACTCCCATCCTTCCCGCCAGGCAAAGTCCTGCTCGATGAGGTCCTCCAGTGGCACGCCGCCGAGGAAGTGGTCCAGGCCCCACCGGGTGGCGACATGACCGATGACCAGGATCCGCTGCCCGTTCCAGCGCAGCGGCAGGTCGCCGAGGAAACGGCCGAATCGCGTTACGGCCTGCCGCCAGCTTTCCCCGCCCGGATACGCCTGGTCCAGGTGCTCGCGGCGGTCGGCGTGCAACTCGGCCGCGGGCATCCCGTTGCGCTGCCCGTAGTCACACTCGCGCAGCCGCCAGTCATACAGCACCGGGATCGCCGAGCCGGCGAAGGCCACCGAGGCCGTCTCGGCGGCCCGGGCCAGGTCCGAGCTGAACACCGCGGTGATCCCGTCGCCGCTACGCCGCCGTCCCAGCTCACGGGCCTGCATCCGGCCCTGTTCGGACAGCTGGCCGGGCAGCCAGCCGGTGGCGCGTCCCTGCTCGTTGTCCACGGTCGTGGAGTGGGTCTCAAAGACCAGCCCGATGGCCACCAGCCAACCCTACGGGGTGCCGCTGGAGGCCGCACTGCGGGAGCGGCGCCCGGATACATGTATCAGCGCCGCTTCCCGGCGCTCTGCGGCGGGTGGGGGAAGGAGATTGAGAAGGACAGAAATGCTGGACATCCACGCCCCGATCCAGAGCCAGTCGGCCCGGTTTCTCGTCGGCGACGCCAGGCAAAGGTGGGGCTACGTCCTGCTCCACCCGGACCAGCTGGTCACCGTGGTCAGCCCGACCGACATCGTGGGTTACCTGGGCGGGCCGGCGGTGTTCGTGGGCTTCGGCGTCCCGCTCTTCCACCTGATCGGGTGGCTGGGAGTAGTCATCGCCGCCCTGATGGGCCGGCAGTCCGCAGACGCCTACAACAAGGTGCAGGCGATCAGAAGGGCGGCGGCGGGGGGCGGCGGCGTGACGGTCATCCCGCTCGATCTGATCACCGGCGCCCGAACCACGAAGTCCCAGGGGTTCGGCAGCTTCTGGGGGCTCCAGACCCTGGTCGTGACGACGGCGGACGGACCGGAGTACGGGTTCCGCGGGAAGATGGCCGGGTGGCAGACGGATCTCGCCAGCGCGCTGGCCGTGCGCGGCCGCGAGGTGCGCGCCACGCTCGACGGCATGACGGTCACGCCCTGGGCGGGCCGGCCGGCATCAGCGGATGCGGTGTTAGCGGATGCGGTGTCAGCGGATGCGGTGTCAGCGGATGCGGTGTCAGCGGACGCGGCGGCCCATCTCCTTGGTGGAGTAGCCGCCGAGTTCGGTGACCGAGGCCTGGAAGCGATCGGAGCGGAGCAGCGACCACAGCGGGGCGAGCAGCGGGCTGTCCATCGCTTCGGCCGCTACCACCAGGTCGTACGGCTCCTGGGTGACCGGCACGAAGTCCAGGCCGAACGCGCGGGCGGCGGCCATGATGCCCAGGCCCGCGCCGGCGCGGCCCGCGGCCACGGCGGCGGCCACGGCCAGGTGGGTGGGTTCCTCCCGGGCGTAGCCGTCGATGTCGTCGGGGCTGACGCCGAGCCGCCCCAGCTCGTAGTCGAGCAGGACGCGGGTGCCCGCGCCGCGCTGCCGGTTGACGTAGCGGAGGCCGGGGCGGGTCAGGTCCGCGATGCCCTCCAGGCCGAGCGGGTTGCCGGAGGCGACCATCAGGCCCTGGTCGCGGTGCACCAGCCGGACCACGGACACCTCGACGCCGCCCAGGACGCGGTCCAGGTAGGGCAGCGTGTACTCGCCGGTGGCCGGGTCCAGCAGGTGGGATCCGGCCAGGTGGCACAGGCCGTCACGCAGCGCCACCAGGCCGCCGAGCGAGCCGACGTTCGACGAGGCCAGCGTGACCATGGGGTCCGCCGCGCGCAGCGCCGAGGCGGCCAGGTCGAGGACGAGGTCGTGCGAGCCGATGGCCACGATCGTGCCGGCGATCTCGTCGAAGCCGCGCAGCAGTTCGATGCCGACCTCCTCCCCCGCGTGGTGCCCCTCGAGCCCGGCCGGCACGACCAGCAGCCCGTCGGCGCGGACCAGCGAGGTCAGCACGCCGGCGCCGCGGGGCAGCGGGGTGGCGACCATGACGCCGCCCACCACGCCGAGCCGGACCCGGACCCAGTCGTCCAGGCCGAGCGGGGAGGCCAGCTTGCGGGCCAGCCGGGCGGTGGCCCGCGGGCGCTGGTGCGGCGGCGCGCCGGCCAGCTCCG
>Ga0306920_100009269_pt1 | contig 13117 bp, 11 predicted proteins | sample flu12Cox44000170_FD_204666 | JGI IMG/M metagenome (GOLD analysis project Ga0306920, IMG submission 204666) | Lab enrichment of tropical soil microbial communities from Luquillo Experimental Forest, Puerto Rico - flux4day.12C.oxic.44.000.170 (v2)... | ecosystem: Environmental > Terrestrial >...
ACTCTGATCGAACCAGACTTCGATGCCGGCGGCGCGCAAGGCTTCCGCGACGTGCCGCACTGCTTCGGCATCCTGCGAGGCATAGCTGAGAAAGACCGCTTTGTGCGACTCGCTCATGGGCGGGAGTGCTGCCGGCAGCATCGACCGACCTATTGCACTCCGTATTCGAACCCCCGGGTTGGTCTCGTTCTTGTCTGGCTCTTAGGATGCGGGAGGCAGCGGCCTTAAGCAACGGTCTCGAGGATGGAGGGTCCTCGCAGCCGCGAAAGACGAGCGAGTCCTGAAGCAAACGGGGCCAGCGATCACACGGGCGCAACCGCCCGCGCGACCGCGGCCCCGGCACTTACCGTCAGTTACTGCGGTGAGTAACTCTTCACTTTCTGATCGCAGTAAGCCTTGACATCCTTCGCCGGCGCGCTCGGATTGGCGGCTTGCACCTGCCGCAGGCAATCGTTCATCAGCGTCTTCTTGTCAGCTTCGCTCATGCTTGCACTCGAGTCTGCCGGCGGAGCGGCCTGCTCTTGCGGCGCCGGGCTCGTTCGCGGTTCTGGCGCCGGGGTGGTCTGCTGTGCCAGTGCAAAGCTTGCGGCCGCGAGTGCGCCTAGTCCTAATATTGCTGCTCGTTTCATCGATACGCCTCCTTACGTTTACAGGAGGAGCCTAAGACAAGCCTTCCGAGCGCGACTATCGGAGATCGCCTACATCGACGCGCCTGACACCTCATCCGGGCATCGAATGCGCACAGCGAGCAGAGTTGTCGCCGATCAAAGACATGTTTGGAACGACCGGATGTAACTGAGACGCAGATGAGTTCACCTGCAGTTCAGCATCGATACTGTATCTGGAGAGGTACGCGACACTCGAAAGGCTGCGATGCTGCTTCAACGGATGAAATCGCTGGCGCTGCCCTCCGGTTCGATGCACAAGCTCGGGACCTACGTGGTGGTGGCGCTGATCGTTCCCGGTGGCAGTTTGATTGCCTTCTTCATGTTGGCTTTCCGACATCGCACCTGGCTCGCGAGCCCCGGTTGGCGCACCGTGGTTCGAATCGCAGCGCTCGGTACGAGCCTTATTTTTCCGGGTTAGAAATCGACGGGTGAGATCGGCTCGAAGCCTGGGTCGTTCTGCCGGGCGAGCTGCAGGCCGTCGCGGTCGATCTTTCTGCCTTTGACGTAGACGCCGACGACCTTGCGGGTCTGCGAGATGTCGCGATCGGGCCTGCCATCAACGACGATCAGTGTCGCCAGCTTCCCCGCCTGGATCGTCCCCCAGTCACTCGCACCGATGAAGCGCGCGGCGTTCTGCGTAGCGATCGAAATCGCCTCGAGGGGTGTGAAGCCGGCTTCGACCAGCAGCTCGAGCTCGTGATGCAATCCTTCACCCTGCATGTCGCCGGGATAAGGTGCGTCGGTGCCCGCGGTGAGCAACACGCCGGCTTTAACCAGAGCCCGAGCGTTGCCCATCGCATTCTGCAGCAGCCCGGCCCAGCGCTGCGTCCGCTCGGCCTCTTCCGCTGTCAGCTTCCGCGAGGCTTCCGCTCGCAGTCCCTCGAGAAACGGCGGCGGCGAGGTGTCGCGCACCAGGGGATCCTGCAGGAACGTCAGGTTCGTGAGGCGCCGGCGGCTCTGGCTCTCGAAGACCGACAAGGTGGAGATGAAGGCGACCTGGCGATCGTGCATGAGTTGCACGTCGGTCGAGCTCAGCTTGCGCGTCGGTAAGTGCGCGAACCCGTAGATGCCATCGGCGACGAGATCGGGGGAGCCGTTGCGTTGCCATTGATCGATGATCACGCGGAGTGAGGCCTTGTGCCCCTCCTCCACCAGCCGCTCGAGCACCGAGTGCGACAGCCCGACGTAGGCCTTGATCAGATCGACGTGATCGCGGCTCAGCGCCCGGACCACATCCGGCACCTGCGCAACCGAGACGACCGCGCGCGACAGCGGCGGCCAGGCCGGATCGGCCCCATCGATCAGCGGTCCGACGCAATAAATGCGCGGCCCGAGCAGCCTTCCCGCTGCAACCTCCGCCCGCAGCTGCACGATGAAGGGCTCGACATTGCCGGTATCGAGCACCGTGGTCACCCCGGCATAGAGCAGCGCGTTCATGTAGCGGCGGTAGCCGAGCATGTCGGTCGCCACGCCGTCCCAGCCGCCCATCAGATGCACGTGCATGTCGGCGAGACCCGGCATCAGCGCCTTGCCGCGCAGATCCGTGACGCGGGCGCCGCCCGGGATGCTCACCGACGCCGCGGGGCCGGCGGAGACGATACGATCGCCGCGCACCACGATCGTGGCGTGCTCGACCGCAGCGGCACCCGTGCCATCGATGAGCACCGCGTTGCTGAAGGCCTGCACCGCGGTATCGCCGCGTTTCGGTTGCGCGTCCGCACGACTCCATACGCCGAGCCCCGCCGCGAGAACAACTACGGCAGGGACTAACAGCCGGAAGGCGCGCCGCCGGCCGCTCGCGGCGCGCGGCGAGGTGTTCACGGCTCGCATGGGTTCACTGGAACAAATAGCGTGCCTCGAGGCCGATCGTGCGCGGCTGATTGATCACGAACCGCGGCTGGCCGGGTACCTCCGCCCCGATCAGGATGGCGTCGCCGAGGTTCGCATGCTTGTTGGTGAGGTTCTTGACGAACGCGGTGAGCTCGATGCGCGCACGTCGCGCACCGGCGCGGAGATCCACGATGTTGTAGGACGGACGATACTCGAGCGGCGGGTAGTTGTTGCCGGAATAGCTGTGGCCTACATACGCGTAACTGGCGCGGCCAAATCCCGACCACTCGGATGTCAGCGGCCGTGCGTATTCGAGGTCGGCCGCGTAGTTGAGCTTCGGGACGTTGTACACGGGGCTGCCCACCGGTTGCGGGGTGGCCCCTTTCTCGGTGATGCGCGCATCCTCGTAGCCAAAGGCGATCCCGAGCGTGAGCTCCGGCGTCAGTCGCCCGTTGAATTCGACCTCGGCGCCCTGGCTGCGCGCATGCCCGGAGTTGGCGGTAATGCCGTAGCCGCACAGGGGCAGCGCAACCAACTGCTGGATCTTGTCCCACTCGATCCAGAATCCGGTGCCATTCAGCGTGAAGCGGCGGTCGGCGAAGCTCGACTTGAAGCCCGCCTCGTAGTTCCACAGGCTGTCGGACTTGAAGGTGCCGACCTCGGACGAACTGAGGCCGAGGTTCGTGAGGTCGGTGTCACACCCGATCGGGGCAGGTCCGGGAGGCAGCGCGATGTTCTGGCCGCCCTCGCGGAAGCCCTTGGCGGCACTGCCATACAGGAGAACATCCGGCGTCGCCTTGTATTCCAGCAGGTACTTCGGAGTGAAGCCGCTCTCGCTGGTCGGCGGCGCATCGTAGGTGCTGCCGACGTTACCGTAGAAGACGCCGTTGGTGTACTGGTGGAACGTGTCGTCGTCCTCGAACCACCTCACGCCGACTGTCGCCTTCAGGTTACTCGTGATGTCGAGGGAAGCGTCGCCGAACAGCGCCTTCTCCTTGAATTCACGTTTGTCGATGAAGGTGAGAATGTTGGCGTTGGCGACGCCGAAGAGTTCCTGGGCCGTCCACTCATAGTCGCGGGGCCGCACGCTGTCCGAGTAGAAGCCACCCACGAGCAGCTGAAACGGGCCGCGGAAAGTCGATGCGAAGCGCACCTCCTGCGCGAAGCGCCGCAGATCGAGCTTGCGGGTGATGGGGCTCGGGGTTACGACCGGGGGGGCTGGAGGCGCAGGACTGAAAGCGTACGTGGTGAAGTCGGTGTCGTCCTCGGTCTCGAACGTGTTCCGGTCGAAATAAGCTGTCGATGACACGAAGCTGCCGTAAGGCGCCGTGTAGTTGATCGTGAGGCTCGCCAGGTACCACTTGTCCGAGCCGCCGGTGTCGAGGTCGAACACCTCGCGTTGCGTGAGGTTCTCCGCGTAGTTGTAGGCGTACGGGACACCGTCCTGTTCGGTGCGCTGGTACATGATTCGCGGCGTGATCGACAGTTCGTTCATCGGCTGCCAGCGGATGGCGATCTGCCCGCCGTAGTACCGCATGCTGCCCACCTGCGTGAGGGTGGCGGTGGGCGGCGCCCCATACGGGCCGATTTCCTTGTCGAAATACCCATCGTCGAACTGATGGAAGGCACTCATCCGCACGGCGAGCGTGTCGGTGACGAGCGGAATGTTGACCACCCCTTCCTCGAGATTGTTGAAGCCGCCGTGCTCGGTCCACGAGCCGCCGACGTGCACCTGGCCCGTAAGCCCCTTACCGCTGACGTCCGGCTGCTGGGTGATGATGCGCACCGTGCCGCCCATCGACTCCGCGCCGTAGAGCGTCCCCTGCGGGCCGCGCAGCACCTCGATACGCGCGATGTCGACGATGTGCGGATCGAGCGTCTCGAGCACCGGCGTTTCATCGATGTAGAAGCCGGTGGTATTCGATCCCTGGATCCCGCGCAAGGCGATGCCGCGGCCCGCGAGATTACCGTCGGACGCACCGATTCCGAAGGACAGGTTGGGGATGTCCGTGCCGTAGTCGAAGAACTGCTCGGCGCCCATGGCCTGTAGGTCCCGCTCGGAGAGCGCCGTGATGCTCACCGGCACATCCTGAACCGATTCGGTGCGCTTGGTGGCCGTGACGACGACTTCCTCGAGTCGTGCGGACGATGGCGACTCGCCCGTGGCGGTCTGCGCATGGCTGGGGGTGGCTATGAGGCCGGCGGCGATGACTGCGAATGCGACCGCGCTCGGCAGGTTCGAACGCATCTTCCCCATCCCGATGTCTCCCATAGGCTGTAGTTCTGTCGCCACGCCCCATCGTGCGCAGGCATGCTGCTGGCAGCCCGCCCCTCCTTCTATTAATGAGCAGTTCGGCGGCAAGCACAGCATGCAAATCGACGGGAAAGCTATGCTTCCAGACATTGACGCGCGCGCCAGATCGGTGCATCGCGGCCGCGCCACCGCCTCATATCGGGGCGCTGGCGAGGGGGTGGCAAAGCCGCTACATTTTCCCCTCTGCAACGCGAAGGTGCCGCCCGATGAGTAAGAATGCCGCTGCGACCAGTTTGAGTGAGCTGCAGCGGCATCTGCAGGGCTCACCCTTCCAGCAGCTGTTCGACCTCAGCTGTGTGCGGGTGGATCACGAAGCCGGGGAGCTCGAGCTCCTGATGCGCTACACCCCTTCCGTCGAGCGCTCGGCCGGGACGCGCCAGTACCACGGCGGGCCGATCGCCAGCCTCATCGATATCGCCGGCGACTACGCCCTGTGGGCAGTGCTCGGCTATGGGGTTCCCACGATCAACTTGCGCATCGATTACCTGCGTCCCGCCTCCGCAACCGATCTCAGGGCCGTGGCGCGCATCCGCCGCGCGGGCCGCACGGTCGGGGTAGTCGACATCGACGTCCTCGACGATCAGGGCCGGGTGGTTGCGCTCGGCCGCGGCTGCTACGGAACCAAGGCCGGATAGCGCGGCGGCTCAACGCTTGAGCGCCCGGGCGGCCTCGAGCGCCCGCGCCATGAGCGGCCGCTTGTCCAGTTTGTGAGTGCTCGCCACCGGGAGCTCGTCCACGACCACGAAAGCGCGCGGATGGCTGTATGCCGGCCCCGAGGCGAGCGAAAAACGCTTCAGCTCTTCCAGCGGCAGGCTCCGATCCTTGAGCACCACGAACGCAATGGGGATCTGGCCCTTGATCTCATCCGGCACGGGAACGACGGCTGCCTGGAGCACCGCCGGGTGCCGCTCGAGCATTTTCTCGATCTCACCGGGAAACACGTTCTCCCCGCCGCACACGAACATGTCATCCGCCCGGCCGGTGAAATAGTAAAAGCCCGCGGCGTCGCGGCGCATGACATCGCCCGTGTCGTACCAGCCATCGTGCAGCTTCTCGGCGGTGACCTTCGGGAGATTGAGGTACTCGGTGAACATCGCCGGTGAGCGCACCTGCAGGACCCCCTCGTCCTCGGTTCCGCCGACGAGGCGCACCTCGACCTCCCGCAGCGGGTACCCCAGCGACAGCAGTGGCCGCGGCAGTCCCCCTGGGTGGTCCTCGAAGATCGAGGGTCCCGCCTCCGTGGTGCCGTAGCCGTTGGAGATGGCCGCTTGCGGAAACATTGCCTGCACCCGCTGGACGAGTGCCTCGGTGAGCGGAGCCGAGCCGATGGTCACCGCCTTCACCGAAGAGAGGTCGAGCGTTGCGATCAACTCCTGCTGCCGCGCCATGAGTGCAAACATGGTCGGAATGCCGCTCAGGTGCGTGCAGCGGTACTCGGCCGCCGCCGCGAGGTACGTGGCCGCTTCGAAGCGCGGCAGTAGCACCACCTCGATCCCGTTCATCAGGCAGACCGAGAGGTTGAAGAGTGCGTTCATGTGATAGAGCGGCGCCACGATCATGGAGCGCTCACTGCTCGCAGGCTCGGCGGCGACGTGCACGCGGAGCGCCCACAGCTGCCCGGCATGCGAGAGTACGACGCCCTTGGGGCGGCCCGTGGAGCCCGACGTATAGAGAATCTCCGCGGTACCGGAGGGCGGCTCGCGCGCCGTGAAGGGTGCGGAGCCACGCGCGAGAAACGCGTCGAACCCGTCGGGCCCCTCGCCGCGTATCAGAATGCGCTTGAGGTCCGGCGGCAGGAGCGGCAGTCGCGCGCGGTCGATGATGCAAAGACCTGCGGCGCAATCTCCGAGGATGAAGCGCACCGTGTCGGCCGGCAGCCGGTGGTTCACTGGCACGGCGATCGCGCCAGCGCGCATCGTGCCCATGTAAGCAATCAGGTGCTCGGCGCAGTTCTCGGCGAGTATCGCGACACGCGTCTCGGGCTCGATACCCTCCCGCGTGAGCGCATCGGCAAAGGCGTCCGCCGCCGCATCGAGCTCGCCGTAAGTCCAGGCGCGCCGCGGCGGCAGCAGGTCGATCACTGCCCCATGCTCCGGGGCGAGGCCAGGGCGCAACTGTTTGCCGAAGTTACCGCCTTCCGCCGCGCGGGTCGCTTGCTCCATCACGGTTTCAACAGTACCTTGCCGACTACCTCGCGGTCCTCGAGCAGCCGCTCGGCTTCCGCCGCCGCATCGATCGGCAGTACCCGATCGATCACGGGTTTGAGCCGTCCGTCGCGGATCAGGCCGAGGAGCGCCTCGAGATCCGCCACGGACCAGCCGTTCGAACCGATGTAGTGATGCTCGAAGGTCCAGAGAAAACGCGCATCGGTCACCACCTCGAAGCCCGCGGTCGCCCCGCAGGTGAGGATGCGGCCGCCGCACGTCACCGTGCGCTGCGTGTCGCGCCACGTATCTCCACCGGTGTAATTCACCGCGACATCCACCCCGCCGCCTCCTGAGACGCGGGGCTTGCCGTAGAGCCGCTTCACCGCGTCCACGATATTCTCCGCCGCGTAGTTCACCGTGTGGTCGGCGCCAAGCGCGGCCAGCTGCTCCTGCTTCGCCGCCGAGCTGGTACCGGCGATGACTTCTGCGCCGAGGAGCTTGGCGAGCTGCACGCAGGCGACGCCCACACCGCCGCTCGCGCCGAGAACCAGGATCTTCTCGCCGCGGGCGAGACGTCCCTGGGTGACCAGCATGCGATACGCGGTGCCGTACGCGAGCGGCAGGCTCGCCGCGTCTTCGAGCGATACGGCATCCGGGACCGCAATGAGCTGAGCGGCGGGAACCGCGACATACTCCGCACGCCCGCCGTGCGCGGTCTCCCCGATCATCCCGAAGCGTTCCCCGTCGCGGAACACCGGATCGACCAGCACCCGACTCCCGACTCGCCAGCCAGTCACCCCGGGACCGATTTCGCTGATTTCCCCCGCGATGTCGGAGCCGACGATCAGCGGCAACGAGATCCGGATGCCCGGCATGCCGCGGCGCGTGAAGATGTCGTGGTAGTTGACCGCGGTTGCCGCAACCTTGAGCACCACCTCTCCGGGCGACGCCTTCGGGGTAGGAAAGTCGCTGGCGAGCTGCAGTTGGTCGCGCGCGCCGTGACCGACGGTGAGGACCGCTCTCATGGGGTTGCCCGGCGCTGGATCATGCGGCTAGGAGGGTAGCCGAACTCCGCGCGCGGGAAAGATGCTGCTGGACGACACTCTAACGAAAACGGAAGCCTCATATGACCAATCGGCATGAGGCTTGGCTTCAGCGCGGGCTTACCATAGAGTCGATCGGAACGAGCTACGCGAGCCCCAGAACGATGCTGAGTTCTGCTCCAGCCTACAGCGCCCTCCGGCCGAACGCCGCCGACCTGGTGGTCTCGGACCGGCCGATTGCCGGGCTCTCCTGGAGTGCGTACCGCTCGGTCCTCGAGGCGCTGATCGGCCACTCCGCGCCCGTCCCCGCGCACCCCTCCGGGCAGCCGCTGCACGACACCCGGGCGTATGCGCATCGGGTCGTGCGCGAGTACCTCTCGGGCGAGGATGGCGAGGGGTATTGGGACTACTTCCAGCTCAACGACGAGCTGTCGCTCTCGATCACCGACGCCACCTATCGGCACGACCACTGGATCTCGGTGGAGGGCGGCCGCTTCTTCAAGGTGCGGGTGCTGCTCTCCGGGAAACTGCTGCAATCCAACGGCGAGCTGATGCTGCAGGGACCCCATGCGCAGCTGCACGTCTGCACCGGCGAGCGCGGCGGCGGTTACGCCATTGCTGCGAGCGCAGCCACCCGGCTCGTGGTGCTGCACTGCGCGCCGGAGCTGCTGGCACGGCTCGGGTTTGCACCGGGCGAAGCACCCTACCCGCTGCAGGCGCTGAGCGATCGCAATGGCGCGGCCGGCCTCTCCCTGAAGATTCACCTCACGCCCGAGCTCCTGCGCGCGGCGCAGTGGATCGACGCCTCGCGCTTCTCGGTGCTCCCGGCCGTCCGCACCGTCTATCTCGAGGCGCTCGCGATGCAGCTGCTCTGCCACACGGTCACTGAGCTCTCGGCGCGCGAACCGCACGCTCACGGTGCAGGCATCCCGCCGCGTGACTTGAAGCGCATCTACGAGGCACGCGACTACCTCGCGCAGCACTACGCCTCCCCGCCCACCATCCCGCAGCTCGCGCGCATGGTCGGCATGAACCAGACGAAGCTCAAGGCTGGCTTCAAGCAGGCATTTCAGCTCACGATCTACGCCTACATCCTGCAACGGCGCATGGAGGCGACGGCGCAGCTGCTGGTGCAGCGCGAGTTCAGCGTTGCGGAGATCGCCTACCGGGTCGGCTACGAGTACCCGGCGAACTTCAGCTGTGCGTTCAAGCGCTACTACGGGTGCTCGCCGCGGCAGTGGAAGCGCACCTGAGCGCCCGCCACGCGGCGCGCCTTTTCGCCGGCGTTTTTCACTCAGCATCTTCGCTAAGCTTTTCTTGACCGTGTCGTAGCTCGTGGCTTTCAACATCGATCACCTGTTCAGCCTGACCCGCGACCGCGAAGGTGCGCGGACCTTGCTCACCCGGCTGGGCTTCGATCTGACCGAGCGCGGCGAGCATCCCGGGCGCGGCACTTCCAACCACCTGGCTTTCTTCGGACGCTGCTACTGGGAGCTGCTGTGCGTCGATGTCTTAACCCCTGAGAACGCAGCGCTCGCGCAGCGCGGCAGCGGGCTGGCCGGGTGCGCGTTGCGCACCAGCGATGCGGCCCGCGACGCGCAACTGGCGCGCACGCTCGGTGCCGAAGCCGGTGAGCCGGAGGAGTTCACCCGGCCAGTCAGGGTCGAGGGCGAGTGGCAGATCGCGCGCTTTCGCACCGCCGTGCTAAAGCCTGCTGGCCCCATCGATCTCTATCTCTTCTTCTGTCAGCACCTCACCCCGGAGCTCGTGTGGCCGCGCGAGCCGCGCGACCATCCGAACGGTGCGTTCCGGATCCGCACCGTGGCGGTCGTTGGGCCGAGCGCCGAAGAGGCACGCTGGGGCCTCGCGCCACTCCTCGGTGTCGGCGGGGGCATCGAGCCCGCAATCACCTACGAGTCGGTGGAAAGTTATCGCGCGCGCTTGGGTGATGCCGCGTTGCCCCCGGTGGATGATCGGCCGCGGATCGCGAGCCTCGAGCTTGAGGTGCGCGACCTCGCTCGCTGCGAGGCCTGGCTCGCGCAGCAACGCGTGTCATTCCAGCGCTCGGGCGATGCGCTCCATTGCTACGCCGAGCTCATCGGCCACACGGTTGTTTTCAGCGCCTGACCGTTAGCGCGCCGGCACCTTCGCCAGGAACGCCAGCACCTTCTCCCACGCGTCGAAGGAGCCTTCGCAGTTCGCGTTCGGGAGCCCGCCGGTCGCTTCGAAGTCCTTGGCGACCGGGTGGAAGACGAAGCTCGAGAGTGGACCCCCGGTGCCGAGGCGCGACACCATGTGCCCGGCGCCGGGATACACGTGGATCTCAACCTGATCGGCCTTGCCGTGCTCGATGAGACGCCGGCGGATCTGCTCTGCGCCGATGAAGGACGGCCACATCTCGTCGGCGCCTCCCGCGATCGCTAACACCGGCCCACGCATCCTTTCGTAGGGAATGCCGACCGCGGCCGAGACGGCAGGATCGCTCCAGGTTTTCAGGTAGTACGGCGTTCCGATGAAGCCCGGAGGCTCTTCCGAGTGCTGCGCGTCACCGGCGTTGTTCGAGTCGGTCTCGCCGCGATCGGCCGCGAGGGGTTTGCCGGCGTACGTCCACGCCGCCACCACATCGGTGATGCCCGGGCCAAAGGCCCCGTTAGTCAGGTGCGAGGGGACGTAGACGATCGCGGCTGAGAACTCATCCGGGAAATAGCTCGCCGCGAGTCCCGCGCCTTCCGAGCCACGCGAGGTCCCCATGATGGCGAGGCGCTGAACACCGGTGCGCCGCTTCAGCCACTCGGCGCCGGCGCGAAAGCTCTCGAGCGGAATCTCACGCAGCGTCGTGGGCAGATCCTTGTAGTCGAAGATTCCCTGCGCGAGAGCCGGGTGGCCGTGGCTTGCGAGAAGCGCCGCCTGCGTCTCGGGCAATCCGCCGCCCGAGCCGGCCAGAACGACGATGGGCACACCCGGGGTGAGCCCGGATCGCGCCGGGAAGAACCGGCCGCGCACGCCGCCCGCGGCCGTCACCTCCTCGGGCACGATGCCATTCGCGTAGCTGCGTGTGGCGGTGGCGGTTGCGATCACCTTGCCCTCGATGCTGGCGGCGATCGAGACCGTGTAGAGCGCGCTCACATCGAGATACGGGGAGGTTCCGAGCTCTGGATGCTCCCGCAGATCGGCGAGGTACTCGTGCACCTTCTCGGGTGCGACCGGGAGTGCCGAGCACCACAGGCCGTGCGGACTCACGCCCGTGTAGCTGCCCTCGAGCGAAGGCGACACATCGACATCGATGGTGCCGGACGCATCGGCCAGATACACGCCCACGGCGGTCCAGTTGCGCCCGCGGGCATCCGGCCGCGCAGCGCTCACCTTGACGCGAGTGCCGGGCAGGAGATTCCGCATCGCGACGTGGAGGGGCGCGTCCACGGGTCCGGTCGACGGCGTCACCGAGAGCTGCGGAGCCTCGGTACCGGCGGCGGCAGTCGCGCAGGCGCACAGCAGCGTCACGCGCAGGAGCATTCGAGTCCTGAGGTGACCCCTCTGCCTGACCTGCGGAGCCCCGAGTGAGCCTGCGATGAAAGTCATCGCCCGGTTCTCACACGCAGCGCCGCGCCGCTCGCAGCCGCCATGTTGCGCAGCGGCCGGCCGATGAGGAGCGCGACGACCGCGGCGGCCCCGTTGAGGAGGCTCAGCAGCAGGAAGTAGCGTCCCTCTCCCCAGGGCTGCGCGAACCTCCCGAGCCAGCCGGCAAGATAGGCGCCTAGGCCGAGCGTCAAGGCGTAGAACGCGCCCATCACCGCGGCAGTCCAGCGTCTCGGCGCGAGGCGGTAGACGAGTCCGTAGCTGGCCGTCCACGCAGCAACCTCGCCGGTCGCCAGCACCGTAATTCCGATCGCGGGCAGAATCCAACCGTGCGCAGGCGCGCCTGGATGCGGCCAGGCGACGGCGTCGAAGAGCAACAGGCCCACCGCTCCGAGCAGGAGCGCGAGCGCATACTTGTGCAGGATGTCGGGTTCGCGCCCGCGCCGCGCCCGCCACGTCCAGAGGGCAGCAAACGCCGGCGCTGCCACAATGAGCGCGGCGGAATCGACGGACGTGAACCACTCGGTAGGAATCTCGAACGAGCCCACCTTCCGGTCGATGTTGTGCTCGAGGAACAGCGACATTACGCCGTAGAGCTGGAAGGAGCCGGTCGAGTAGATCAGCAGCAAGGCTGCGAACACCGCCAGTATGAAAAGGCGCTGGCCGGCCGCCCGCTCCGGCGCTGCCGGGGAAGCGGCCTGGGCGGTACCGGCACCGGCGCGGCGACGTTGCAGTCCGCCACTCAAGGCGATGTAGACAGTGAGCGCTGCGCCAACCGCGAGCGCCGAGACACCGAAGGCGGCCGCCCACCCGTACATCACCGCGACGGCGCCGGCCACGAAGCCGGCAATGAGCCCGCCGACGTTGATGGCGGTGTAGTAGTAGGCATACGCGGTCTCGCGCACCGCATCGTCACCCTCGAAGTTGTCGCCGAGCACCACCACCAGGGTGGACTTGAAGAGCGAGTTGCCGGCCACGAGCAGCACGATCGCGCTCCAGAACGCCGCGCTCACCGCGAGATAGAGATGCGCCGACTCGGCTGTCAGCCCCGGAGGCACGCGCCAGGTTCCGAGCGGGGCGGTGATCGCGGCGAGAGACGCGGTGGCGCCGGGCTGACCCAAAGCCTCGAGCACGCGCGGCACCAAGGCCGGCGACATCAGCAGCACGTACCCGAGGCACATCATCGAGCCGCCGACGATCAGGGCGCGACGGTGACCGAGCAGCCGATCAGCCACCCATCCGCCGACGACCGGCAATGCGTACATGAGTCCGCTGTAGACCCCGAGCAGCGTCAGCGCCGGAGTATGTTCCCAGCCGAATCCCCCAGCGCTGCGGTCGGCCGACAGGAACAGCGCGAGCAGCGACAGCATCGAGTAGAAGCCGAAGCGCTCGCAGAGCTCGAGCGCGATGGCGAGCTGTGCGCCGAGCGGCAGCTGCCAGGGGAGAGCGCTCGGTTCGCGCCTGCGGGGAACGGTGTCGGTAGCCATGCTATCGCTTGACGATCTGGCCGCTTCGGATCAGGTCCGCGCCGTCCACCGA
>Ga0306920_100009270_pt1 | contig 13115 bp, 8 predicted proteins | sample flu12Cox44000170_FD_204666 | JGI IMG/M metagenome (GOLD analysis project Ga0306920, IMG submission 204666) | Lab enrichment of tropical soil microbial communities from Luquillo Experimental Forest, Puerto Rico - flux4day.12C.oxic.44.000.170 (v2)... | ecosystem: Environmental > Terrestrial >...
CGTCCAGGGGACCGGAATTTTGCGGCCCTCGTGATCGACGAAGTAGGCAACTGTGCTTTCCTGACGCACTTCCACGCCGCCCAGCCCGCGGACAAAGAAATCTGTGTAGAAGTCCTCGCGGCGAAGCTCGCCGTCGGTAACCGATTGGAGGCCGACTTCCTCCTGACGAGCGACAATCCTCCGAACTTCCGCGTCCTCCAGGTTCCGTAGTTCGTGGGCTGAAGCTCTTGCCGTTTTGTAGCGCTGGCGGAGGTTCTTCAGTTCGGGTGAACGAAGAAGGCTGCCCACCTGGTCAGCCCGAAAAGGAGGATCGTGCGGAGCGGTCCCAGCCATTCCCCTTATTTCCCTCCTGGATACCGAATGCGCTTAACGATAGACTCTTAGCAGCGGCTAATTACTACGTCTTATGGCCGCTGTCAACCGGGTTGTATCCAGGGGTGATAGGCGAGCCATCCTATGTTGTTCATTCCAGAGCTACGCGACACTTCTAAGACAGTCTTTGCATGCAGGCGGTTGACATCGGACGATCGACTCCGATATACCGCTCGCCTACGCTTGGGAGGGGAATTGGTGGTACTCAGATCCCCATGAGACAAGCGAGAATTGCTAGTCTCCTAGCAGTACTACTATCTTTGTCGATAATGGCGCCGACCCGCCAAGTCCTCGCCCAGCAGGATCCCTCCGGCCAGTGGTCGGTCCGGTTTGATGAAGACACCCGCGAGCGTACGGCCGGCGCGGAAATCGGCGACTACCTTGGTCTGCCCATCAATGAGGCAGCGCGGCTACGTGCCGACAGCTGGGACGCAGCGCTAGTGGAACTGCCTGAGAATCAGTGCAGGCAGCACGGTTCCGACTACGGCTGGCGCGGGCCCTCGGCGTTGCACATCTGGAAGGAAATGGACCGTGCGACGCAAAGAGTGATCGCCTACCACACTCACTTATCCGCCTACGGCGCAGAGCAAACGATTTGGATGGATGGTCGTGCGCATCCACCCGACTATGCGCGGCACACCTGGGAAGGGTTCTCGACGGGCGAGTGGGAGGGGGACCAGCTGGTCATCACGACGACTCACCTCAAAGAAAATTGGCTTGGGCTGAATGGTGTTCCCCGAAGCGATATGGCCACTTCGCGTGTACACATCATGAGGCACGGAAATTATCTGACCGTGGCTGTGATTATGTACGACCCGGTGTATATGACCGAGCCGTTCATGCGAACGACTGATTTTGTCTACAACCCCCAGCAACAAATGGCTCCCTGGCCCTGCGAGCCGGTTGACGAAGTGGATCGCCCGGAAGGTGTCGTGCCGCACCATCTGCTAGGTACCAACACTTTTCTCGATGAGTTCGCGCGACGATATGGAGTTCCCTTCGAGGCAACTCGGGGCGGGGCAGAAACCATGTACCCGGAATACAAACTAAAATTGAAGAACTTGCCCATCCCGCCGCCGCTACCGAAGAAGAAAACGGGGCAGTAATCAAAAGCCTCATCCGCCCGCCGCTCGGAATACGGCAGGCCCTGTCGTTCACAGCACTAGCAGGGAACTGCCGGGTCGATAGGGTCACCGGTCTTGTGGTCCGTCATTTCGCTAGTGCGCCTCACTTGTGCGCGTGCGCTCGAGCCGTGCGCCAACCTTCCGCATACTGCGTGCGCGCGACTTCGGAGTAGGGAACGGGGCTGACGATGGCGCGAATTTCCGTTTGAGCGTGGCGTTCGACCGTCGGCTTGGCTGACCCTCCGCCTTCCTCACCCCAGACAAAGGTTACTTCCGTGCCGGGCTCGGCATATTCTTCGTCGAGGATCGCCAGCGTGAGCATCCTTCCTTCATTCGAGCTGTAGCCGCACCAGGTGGAGATGCCGGCCATTTTGCCTTGGCCGAGAACTTTGTCGTAGGGCAGCGTGGCGTAAACGGCGGACGGAAAATCAAAATACTTGGCGCGGTCTTTCTTCCGGAACATGGTGTTGATCGCGCGTGTGATGTCGTCGCTATCGAGCGCTAACGTCACTTTCTTGCGCTGCGGCTGCTTGGACATTTTCTCGAGCGCTTCGCGGCCGATGAAATCGTGATCGAATTTCACGATCGGTCCGTACCCGAGGTCCCACGGATTGAGGTAATAGTCTTCGATATTATTTGAGTAGTAGCTGCCGCCCAGCGAGGCAATCGCCTCGTATCCGTTTGCGGGAAGCCATTGGCGGTATTCCTTCATTTTTTCGCCGCTGTAAATAGCTGGCATCGGCGAGGGAATCCAGCCCGATTCGAGCGTGTTCGAGGAATAAGCTCTCGCGCCGACCAGCCGCATGCCGAACTCTCTTCCAGCTTCAAAGAGTGAAGTCCTGATGAGTTCACCATCTTCCCAGGGGCCGAACAGTTCGAGGCCCGGCTGACCGGCCATGCCGTGGCGGAGCGCGCGAACTTTCTTACCCGCGATCGTGACGGAGGTCATGTGGAAGAATTTGAGTTGGGGAGCCGGTTGGCCTGTAATCTTCTCGATGACCTTCATGGCGTTGGGACCCTGCACCTGATAGCGGTAGGCCTTTCGAACGACGGGCCCTTTCTGGACAACTGCCCGCTCGTCACGCTCGAACTTCACGTTGTACCTGTTTTTTTCGCCGTTGTACTGCACCCAGTTGTGAACCGAGGGGCGCCCGACGAGGTTGAACAGATCCTTGTCCAGGTAGAACAGGATGACGTCGCCAATTACGTAGCCGTCATAGTTACAGGGCACAAACTGCTTAGCCCGGTCCGGCTCGAAGCCATTGAAACTATTGATGCCCAGGTCGGAAAGGAGCCTGAGCGCGTCGGGGCCGGAGACGTACATGTCCATCATGTGGTAGGACTGGTTGAAGAGGACGCAAGTCTGCTGCCAGGCCCGCTGTTCATCGCGCCAGTTCGAATATTCCGGGGGAACAACTGGGTATACATAAGGGCCGGTCTGCGAATTGCGCAGCAAGGTCACCGGGTTCCCGACGGCCTCGATCAAATCCTCTAAACTCTTGTGGCTCACTTTGGCTCCTATGCGTCGCGATTTTGTATACGTTATTCGATCAGAGCGACGACCCGCGGAAGTGTTCCTCTTGAGATTCTCTCGACTGGCCCCGGCGGAAGATAAGAGAAGGCCGGGCGATGTGTCAAGGGTATTGTACTCTCGCTCCGGTTAGCTGCACTCAGGAACTCACAATTCTGTATGCGATGCGGTCCTTTTTCCTCCGACGGTACCTTTGGCCACCCGCTCCGTACGGCTTGGTTAAATGACGGTTTTGGCCTGTGTATTGCTAATTAAGCAAAAGTCCCGGTGTATACATATTTATCTTGACAACAGTACAACCCCCATAGTAATTGAAGCACACAAAGGGCTCGGGTGTGTTGGTGGGAAGCCCGTACCCTCACTTATGGAAGGGACGGTGGGAGATGGGAAAAGTCCACGGGACGTCGAAGCATGCCTGGGTGTGTACACTTGTCGCATTGCTCCTCGTTTTGGTACCTGTTGGGTTTTTGCATGCCCAAGCGCAAACGGCCACGGTTACTGGCACGGCCACGGATTCCTCGGGCGGCGCGCTTGCTGGAGCGAGCATTCAAGCGACGAACACTGGTACGGGTATACCGCAGTCGGTTACCACTGACCCGCAGGGCCGGTACACAATCGCTCAGCTGCCCGTTGGCACCTACAACGTGCAGGCTTCGCTCTCCGGCTTTAAGACACTCGTCCATGCCGGCGTCGTACTCTCCGTTGGCGGTACTGTGGTCGTCGACTTCTCCCTGCCAGTCGGCGAAATAAGCCAAACCGTGAGCGTCGAAGCCGGAGTTTCGCGCGTTGAGACCGAGACCTCCGAAGTCTCCACTCTCATCAGCCCGCAGCAGATGCGCGACCTTCCTCTGAACGGCCGCAACTTTACACAACTGCTCACCCTCGCGCCCGGCGTTTCGACCATAGGGGCGGCAGCCAACTTCGTCACCGGCCGGTTATATGGCATGCAGGATAACTACTCGGTTTCTGGTTCTCGGCCGACTGGGCAGATGTTCCTTCTGGACAGCACGGATATTCGTAACTTCTGGGAGCACGGAACGGGCTCGGGTTACGGTGGCACGTCGCTCGGCGTCGAGGCCATCGGCGAATTTCAGATACTTGCGAACACCTACACCGCGCAGTTCGCTGGAAACGGCGCCGTGATAAACGCGACTTCGCGCTCTGGCACCAATGATTTCCATGGCGGTGCGTATGAATTCTTCAGGAATAATGTTTTGGATGCCCGCGATATAGTCGATCCGGCTTCCGGCCCGCCACCCTTTCGCCGGAATCAGTTTGGCGTCTCTCTCGGCGGCCCCATCAAGAAAGACAAGCTGTTCTTTTTCGCCAATTGGGAAGGACTTCGGCAGAGTCTGGCGACGACGACGGACATCTTCGTTCCCGAGCCATACCTCGCCTTGGGCAAGTTGCCGTGCAATGCCGCCGGCAGCGGCGGGGCTTTTCCTGTCACAGGGGCAACCAACTGCGCTCCCTCAACCGCGGCTAACAGCACGCAGCCCGGAGTCTCGATTGGAGACATTCCTGGCGCGAATCTAAGGTCGCAGCAAATCGCGGCGCTGTGGAGCCTGTGCAAAGGGTGTACCCCAATTGTGCCCAAAAATGTGACAAGCAACATCCCAGGGAATGACTGCACCGCCGTCGGTGCAGGTTGCGATCTGGGTGGATTTTACGAGGTCGCGGTCAGGCCACCCCTAGTCGTCAACGAAGACTACGTCATGGGGCGCGTCGATTACACGCTCGGCCAGAATGACACTCTGTTCGGGCGCTACACCATCGACAACGCGTACATCGGCGACCCGCGTGATCCGATGGAAATCTTCCCGGAGACAGACCACACGCGAAACCAGCTGGTTACCATCACCGAAAGGCACCTCTTTTCACCCACGCTGGTCAACTCACTGCGATTCGGCTATGTTCGCAACAACGAGAATTCACAGGCGCAGATGACCCTGACGCCAGCCCAACTGAAGTCAGCGAATGCGTTCATGACCGCGCTGGGCGGGCCGGCCATCCCCAGCGATCCTCTGCACTTCGTGGACACCCAGCCCGGCGAATTGCCCCGCCAGGACGGCCAGACGACCGGTTTCGAGTTGATCCTGACGCCTATCGGCCCGGACCCCAACCGGCCCGATGAGATCATTCAGAACAAGTTTAGCGGCGGCGACGATGTTAACTGGACTCATGGTCGCCACAGCCTCAAAATTGGAGGCGTCATCACTAGGGTCCAGACCCAGAACCTGCAAACCGCCTATTCCAACGGTGCCAACTATATCTCTTACCAATCGATCAACCCTTTCTTCCGGGGAAGCTACGATGGCCAACTTTGGCTACAAGGGTCACCGTTCCTTGCCTTCGCGGTGCCAACAAGTCCCGCTTTGAACAACGCCACTCGGTATTTCCGGGAAACCCTAGTTAACCCCTATATCCAGGACGACTGGAAGGTTACGTCGCGGCTTACGTTGAACCTCGGGTTCCGTTACGATTACGACACCAATCCCGTGGGGTGGGCGTTCCACAACCAGCCGATGACCTCGCTCATCGGCTCTTATCTGCCACCGACTGGTCCCGTGGCGCCTCCGTTTGGCCCTGTCTATACACCCGTCAAACATGTATTTGCTAACAACATCAACGCCGGGAACTTCGGACCGCGCTTCGGATTCGCTTTTGACCCCACCAGGGATCACAAGACCTCGATCCGCGGTGGCGTCGGCATCTTTTTTGATCCCACGTCCGGCCGCCTCTGGGAGTCCAATTTTATCAACACGTTCCCCTCGGGCTCCTCGTTTCTCATTCTCCCTGCATTCCCGAATCCGTGCGAACTACCACCCGCCGGGAATGGGTGTAACCCTCCGGGCGCGACGAGTCAGTTTGCCGGCGTGACCTATCAACCACACGGCGGCTCCCCGTACCAGTTAACTTACAACTTGAATGTGCAGCGCGAAGTGTTTCATGCCACGGTCTTGTCGGTTGGATATGTCGGATCGGTGTCACGGCACCTGTGGACGCAGGGCGACATCAATCCTCCGCGGTGTATCGGTAGTACTCCCGGCAACGAGTTTCCCGACTGCACGGCTCTGCCGGAAATTCCGAGTGCTTATCCCACCGCTTCGACTTCGACGCTTACTTTTATTCCCGGTAGCCTAAACCACTGCGCGCAACCAAGTCAGAACGACCTGACTGCCGCCGGTGGCGTCGGAACTGGTTGTTACGGGAGCGGCGCGCAGTTTTCGAATTTTGCCACATATAGCTCAGGCTTTCCTGGACCGGCTATCAACGGGGCCTTTGGAAGAATGATCCAAGCCTATAACACGGGTGCCGCGTCCTACAGTTCCCTCCAGGTGAGCCTCAACCACCAGTTCGCGCACAACTACGTAGGGCAGCTCAACTACACATGGGCCCACTGCATTGACAACGGTTCGTTTGCGTCATCCCTCGAGGAATTCGCCCAACTGGTCATCAATCGTTACAACCAAAGGTACTCCTTCGGGGACTGCACCTTCGACATTCGCAATAACATCAGCGGCAATTTCCTTTACTCCTTGCCCTTCAAGGGGAACCGCCTTGTCGAGGGATGGCAGTTTGGGGCGATCGTGGGCATTCACACGGGCTTACCCTTGAATGTCTATAACAATGGAACGTTCACGGATCCCGCGAACTTGAACACCCAGTGGGGCACAAACGCAAACTATACCTTCGCACCCGGATGTCATCCAAATCGCCTCATCAAGAAAGCAATCTTCGACCCCACAACGGGGCTCAAGACAGGCACACAGTGGTTCGACCCCGCGTGCTATGAAGCCCAAGCTCCAGGTTTCTTGGGGAATATCGTTCGCGACAGCCTGCCCGGCCCGGGCACGTTTGACGCGGACCTTTCCATCACCAAGAACACGAAGCTTACAGAGCGGTTGAACATGCAATTCCGCACAGAGTGCTTCAACTGCTTCAATCACTTCAACGTCGGGGGAACGCTGACGGGTACACTCGGCGGCATCAATCAGGCAAATAACCAGACCGGAATCACCGGGGTGTCGCAATCTCCCGTCGTGACACCGCGGCAGATTCAGTTTGCGGTGAAGTTCGACTTCTAAGAACTCGGATTACGCTGTAGCTTTTGCGGCAGGAATCTCTGGCCCGGGGTTCCTGCCGTTCTTTTTTGTGGCTAGCCTGCAAATCCGAAACGTTTCTGGACTTGACTCAGACTGCGCCGTGGCCTTTTGAACGGGCTCTAGAGTTTTTTGCGAATACGCGGCGCTGTTTGTGCTCCCGCTGTTGCGTACCTTATTTCGCACTAGCCACTCCCGAGCGAGCCCACACCAGCTCGATCGCGCCTGAGTTTGGGCTAACGTGCAAGCGCGCAGCGCCGCCTCTGGCAGGCGGAAACGCCGTAACTCAGTCCGGGCTCCCATGTTGCGTCGGTGCAGCTGATTCCGCGCTGCCCGGGGTCAGTGAGACGGCTCGAGCGGGGCCCAAAACTCGTTTCGAATTTGCTTGCATGCATCAAACAGCTAGTGTATACAAGCGCGAACAAAAGGCGCCTGACTGAAGATTTTAGGCTGCCGCATGCCGCTCGAGGGTAGGTCCACCCCCCACTCTCGGGCGGCATTTTCTTCGCGGCTGATTTCCCCTCTTCTGCGAAGACAGAGTAGCAACAGTGTTTGCTTGCGTCAGCCGGACTTGATAACATCCACACTCATCACGGTACGTCCTGATTCAGCTCAGCGCGGAAAATGGCCGGCAAAAACTCACGAGTGATCGTCAGAATTCGCGAGATGATCTTGCACGGAGAGCTTGTTCCAGGCGAGCGCGTGCGAGAGGTTGAACTTGCGAACAAGCTCGGCGTTTCGAGAACACCAGTCCGCGAATCGCTGCCCATCCTCGCACAAGAGGGGGTGCTGACCCAGCTTGATACGCGCGGCTTTGTCGTGCGTGCATTCACGGCGCAAGAAATCATGGATGCGATCGATGTGCGCGGTGTGCTCGAGGGCCTGGCTGCGCGGATGCTGGCCGAACAAGGGCCGCCACGCCGCCTGATTCAGTCGCTACACGAATGCCTGCGGGAGGGCGATGAGATTTTCGCCAAGCGGTACCTGGTCGAAGCCGACGAGGCGCGCTATGGCGAGATGAACAAGCTGTTTCACCAACTCATCGTGGAGGGATCTGGGAGCAAAGTAATCGCAGATGCCATCGAACGCAATAGCCGCATTCCGTTTGCCGCTGCGCACGCCATTGCCTTCGACCGGGTGAATTTGACGGCTCAATACGACATGCTCCACTTCGCGCATCGCCAGCATCACCGAATCGTCGAGGCGCTCGAAAACGGCGAGGGGGCCAGAGTTGCTGCGCTGATGTTTGAACACGCCTACATGACCAAGAAGAGCATCAACATCTCACGCGCAAGCTTCCGCCCCAATCCGGAGGCTGCCACCGCCCCGCCCGAGGAGCCAGTGAACCGAAACGGTTCGGATGGCTGAGGCCAGTATCCCCTAAAGCCGCACATCGTCGATCGGTCCGAATAGAGCCCCTTCCAATGTTGAATGCTTCGCAGCATTTGAACCCAGGTCAAGAGCGGTGTGGCCAGCCAAAGCTTACGGCCGCCTCACACGACATGGCCGGCAAACACCTACCGGCCTAGGGGAAGCCTGAGATGATTTTAGAAACGGAACGCCTGCTCGTGAGAAATTGGATCGCGGCCGACCTGGAGCATTATCTCGCGTTGGCTAAAGACGTGGGTTACAACTGTTTCTCGCCCCCTGGTTATTTTCTGGTCGGCACAACCCAGCAGGCGGAGCAGAAGATTCGCGACAAAATGGCTCTGTTCGATGAGCAGGGGTTGGGGAAGTTTCCGATTTTTCTCAAAGCGAGCCGGGAATTCATCGGCACGTGCGGCTTGGAACCATTCGATTTGGACGCTCACGCTGAGATCGAGTTGGGCTATCGGCTTTGCCTCCGGCACTGGGGACAGGGGTACGCAACCGAGGCGGCCAGTGTGGTTTTGCGCTACGGCTTCGACCAGCTGGGCTGGCGGAGAATCATGGCTTTCGCACTTGGGGAGAATCGGGCTTCGCTCAGAGTTCTGGAAAAGCTAGGGTTCCGCTACTTGAGGGAGTTTCTGCATGCCGGGCTGCCCCATCGGCTTTTCGTGTTAACTGGGCTCACCAGCTAGCGACGCCCAGGTATGGCAAAACCGAAGAATTACAAGGCAGCTGGTTCCAGAAAATCAGCGGTTTGTCCGCAGGACGAGTCTTGTGCTACGGCAACCACTGCTGGCCCGAAGCCCAGTCCAGTAAGCAAGGACCCCAAAGGTTCACAAGCTTGTAACTGCGTTGCGACCGAAATGTGACAGAAAGTTTGCGCCAGTACGACAACCCTCCTCGGGTAAATCCATAGACTGCACCTGAACAGTAAATCTGTGGCAGTTTTGCCGCAGGAAATCGAAATGGGAAAGTGAGGGCGAAACTATGCGTTTGCAGACATTATGCAAAGTGGCTGGAATTTTCCTTGTCTGTCTCGTTATGGCAGCAACGGCATCGGCCCAATACGGGGGCGGCGGCACCATGGGAGGCGGCACGGGAGGGACAGCAGGCACGGGAACCGGCAACATGCCGCGTTACAGTTCTGGCTCCGGCGTCGCAATTGGAGCGGGAGTTGCCGCAGGCGCAGCCGTTGGAATCGCATTACTGGTTCATCACCGCCACAAGCCAGCTCCTTCAGAAGCTTTGCTGATCGGCTGTACACGGCTGGCATCGGACGGGATTAGCTTGGAGAACGAAAACGACGGGGAAACATACCGGATAGCTTCTGGCGGTCACTTGCAAGCTGGAAAGCGTGTCGAACTCATGGGAGTGGTGACCAATGATCGGTCCGGAGCACCGGCATTTCGTGTGCACAACGTGGTCAACGACTATGGAGAGTGCAGCCCGACCCTTCGGGCGGAAGATCTGCAGAAGAACGATGCAGGCGCTACGGCTAAGTAAGAAATGCCGGCTCCGGATCGCGTGGGGCTGGGTCGAAAACGGATATGGCCGAGGCTCATGCGACCGCGCCGACCGGATCAAGGCAGCCCGCTTCTCCCTCGGTAGCCACCCTCAAGGTTGTGCGTAGAGTGAGTTGGGCGGTGTCGCGCTGTCGTAATCGCGGCCGTATTTGTTCTTATGAGTGGTGGCTAGGTTCGGATTGGTGGGCAAGGAAATGGTGCCAAGCGAGTGGGCGGCTTCCGAGATCGACACTTCCCGGCTGAGATCGTCGAGATTTTTCGGTAGCGCGCGTTCATTCCAAACCTGAAGTTCGTAGCGGCCCTCAACCACATTTGAAATCGAAACTTGTCCCCCGCGACCGGTCACGGCATAGTAAGGTGTGGCCAGGACTACAATCACTGCACTCATTTCCGGATGTATGTTGCAGAAGAGATAGCAAATGCCTGGCTTGTCAAACAGTACCGAGCGCGTGCTTCCAGCCTCATAGAGACCAAGATCGAAACGCTTGCCTTCGAATAATGAAAACACATTATGAAAAAAGGGGTCGTCATTGGGAAACTGCACGAGCGAACCTCGTTGGACAACCAAAAGATGCGGCTCAAAAGTCTTGTGTCGCTGGACCAACCGCAAGCCTTGCTCCTGCCGAGCAGCCACCTTCCCTTCGTCGCTCGACAGCGGCGTCAGCCACACGACGACTTCGGAAGCATCCGGGAGGCGTTTACCGGTTTTTTGATCTAGGAGCTCGATCAGGCCCGTGACGCTGACCTGCGTACGGACCACTGGCCCGCCACTCAAAATCGCAAGGCATACTAGGATGCTGTAGGCAAGCAGCCTCATCGCTAACTCCCACTCATTAGAAGAGGACCCCCACACTCATATCCACATGATTTGCCGAATAGGGTGCGGCGATGGTCGTGAATGTTCGTACGTGGCTGTACTCCAAAGACATCAGCACATCGGATCGTGGGTGGTAGATAACATTGACGAGCGAAGTCTGATTCCGTGCAAGCCAGGCGCTAAAGTAGTTTTGCTGACCAGAAGACGAATTGCGAACCTCGCTCCCCAGCGGATTGTCCTGTCCGAAAGCGCTATTGAATTCAATTCTCCCGCTCGCGCGGAACTTCAACTGAGCCCAGCCGCCCAGCGAGTCGAGCCCTTGAACCACGGTAGCGGGATCTGAGATTGGGCCGTTGAGCACAATGCTCCCGCCGATACCTCCGCCGAGTCCACCCACTCCGCGCCCTCTATAAAACTCTCCTGAGAGAACCCACCTCGGCGAAAATGAGAGGTTAAAGTCGGTGGTTGCCGCCCAGGCATCCACTTTCCGGCTGAAGCCCCAATCCTGCCGTGCGTAATAGCCCCCTTGGCCAACCGTAAAAGGTATGCCGAAGATTCCGTGTGTCCACGCAAGGCGGGCGGCATAGGCGGGCTGTCGCGTGGTCTGGCCAATCTGAGGAGCGCGTCGATACTCGGAAACCGGGGTTTGACCGGAAAGCGAATCGAGTAGGCCCGCCTGAACGAGCAGGTTCGATGATTCTGAGAAATCCAGTCGATGCTCGACGCGAATCTGCGGGGTCCAGCTCCACAGCTCGCCCGAGTAGGAAAGGGCGGGCTCGGCCAATGAGGCCAGAGAGGTCGGTGCGAGTGGTGAAAGGAAAAGAGTATCCTGCCCTAAGATGATCGAAGTGTGGTGCCAGTCGAAGCGGATTGTGCCGGTGCGCAGCCGGGCAAATCCGAAAGTCACACCGTTGGGAGCATTGGGAAAACCGCCACTGAAATCGAATTGAATATCGGCGGTTGTCCGCGCCCCCGCCACGTCGGGACCGAAAGCTTCAAATCCGAACTGGGACTGACGCAGGCTGCCGCCGACAGTCACCCCCGGAACAAGCGGTCCCGCATCGGCCGCTAGGGCCGGAAAGTCCACGTTATCGACGGCTCCGACGTTGCTGAAAAGGTTAAAAAGCACGATTCCGGAGAAACGGACGCGATATTTGGACGCGCTCTCAATTTTCGTCTGATACTGATCATCGACCTTGCCAGCCAACAATTGCTGGTTCTCCTCCAACTTCTCCATGCGCTCGGCGACTGTTTGTGAAGTCTCCGGCCGGGAGGCCCCGCCAACCTGCTGTGCGGCAGTTGGTGCACCTTCTGAGCTTTCAGTGCTCGCCCGTTCGTGGTTAGCCTCGAGCTCGCGGCGAAGCTCGACGGTTTCGGCGTGAGAGCGTGCCACTTCTTCGCGCATCTCGACTACGAGCGATTTCAGCTCGCTCACTTCTGCCTGCAGATCGTGCAGCGAATCGCTGATGGAATTTTGAGATGGAATTTCGCGCTGTTCTACTGCCTGCGCACCGGCGGCGAACGGCCTAACGGCGCACGCGGCAGCTAAAAAGGCGATTCGAAGCGCATGTACCGAGACAAAGCGGTCCCGCATCATAGGGCCCTCCTCAGTTTCCTTTGAGTAGTGGATTGGACGCGGCATGCCCGCGCGCAACCCCTCCGATGCCTTTAGGACCCTAACGCGGCTGCAAGGGATGGGGCATGGGGTGCTCCCGAACCGCATCAGCCGATCCCTGAATTGGCAGAACGATCTTGAACACCGTCCGACCTGCCGAAGCGCTCTCGATCATGACGTCCCCGCCATGGTCTTGAACGATCTTCTGAACAACCGTCAGGCCGAGTCCCGTGCCATTCTCTTTCCCGTAGCTCACGAAAGGCTGAAAAAGTCTCTCGCGGACCTTGTCTGCTATTCCCGGACCATCATCCGAAATGCGAATTTCCAGATGGTCGTTCAACTCTCGAATATCAAACGTTACGTTGCCCGGACCAGGTGCGACCGCTTCACAGGCGTTCAGAAGCAAGTTATGGAACACGCGCTCGAGCTTTTTTGCGTCGAACCACGCTTCATCGCGACCGGCGCGTGCAACGGAGATTTTAACGCAGTTGAATTCCGGCCTCGCGCGCACAGAGTGGATGGCTCGCTGAATGGTCTTCTCCATGCTGCCGTAAGCCAACCGCATCTGGCTGGGCGCGCGGGAAAACTCCAGAAGCGAATCAACGAGATCGTTCATTTGTTCGATAGCGACGCGAATTTCCATGTAAAGCTCTTCGCGCTGC
>Ga0306920_100009271_pt1 | contig 13114 bp, 13 predicted proteins | sample flu12Cox44000170_FD_204666 | JGI IMG/M metagenome (GOLD analysis project Ga0306920, IMG submission 204666) | Lab enrichment of tropical soil microbial communities from Luquillo Experimental Forest, Puerto Rico - flux4day.12C.oxic.44.000.170 (v2)... | ecosystem: Environmental > Terrestrial >...
GGGGCTGGCGTCCGGGAGCACGGTCCCGTGGGTGATGTCCATGATTTCCTCCTCTAGCCGACCCGGGACAGGGCCGCGGCCGGGCGCAGCCGCGCCGCCCGCCAGCCGCCGAACGATCCCGCGATCATTCCCCCGGCCACCGCGAGCAGCACCGCGAGGGCGATCGCGGTCACGGTCACCGAGGCGGACATCGGCACCGCGATGGTCGTATGGCCGGCCGCCGGTCCGCCGCCGGTCACCGGCCCGCCTACGCCGCCGGGCCCGGCGATCTGGGTCTGCAGGCCGCCGCTGGTCGCCGACGGGACGGTGGCGAACAGCTTCGGCGCGATCTTGTCGATGATCGCCACGCCGGCGAAGCCGAGGCCGACGCCGATGACCCCGCCGATGATGCCGGTCGTGACGGACTCGCCGAGCACCTGGCCGACGATCCGGCGGCTGCGCCAGCCGATCGCCTTCAGCGTGCCGAACTCCGGCACCCGGCGCGCCACCGCGGCCATGGTCAGCAGGCTGGCCACCGCGAACGCGGCGATCAGCACCAGCACCGCCAGCCACTTGCCGAGGGCGCCGGCCAGCTTGGCGGCACTGGCCGCCGATCCGGTGATCTCGCTGGCCAGGTCGCTCGAGCTGGTGACGGTCGCCTGCGGCAGCAGGTCCTGGATCTCCTTCTGCACCGCGCCGATGTCGGCGGCGCTGGCCGCGGTCACGTAGATCGTGTTCACCTCGTTCTTCATCGACTTGCCGGTGGCCGGGTCGACGGCCAGCGCCTGGGCTCGGCTGAGCGGGATGTAGACCTCGGGCGGGCTGCTGGCCTGCGGCTGGGTGACGATGCCGACGACCGTGAACTTCTTGTTCGCTATCGTGACGGTCGAGCCGACCTTGAGCTTGTGCGCGGACGCGTAGTTGGCGTCCACCACGGCCACGTTCCTGGTCGCGTCTTCGCTGGTGAAGGTGCGCCCCTTGGTGAGGCTGGCGTTGCTGAGGGGACCGAGCTTGGGGTGACTAATGTCGGTTCCGTCCACGCTGACGCTGGTCGGCGGCTGGAGCTGGGAGCTCGAGGTCTTGGGGAGGACGACGCGGTTGTCGGTGAGCAACAGGCCGCCGGCCGCCGCCGACACGTGGCTGAGCTGGGCGATCTTGGCGGCGGTCGCCGCGCTGAGCGGGCCGTGGTCCCCGCTGACCAGCGTGTCGATCGTGCCGCTGGTGTAGCACTTGCCGTTCAGGCAGACGGTGGCGTGGCCCCCGTTCCCGCCCGGCCCGCCCTGGCCGGACTGGCCGGTCGTGGGCCTGCTCGACGGGGGCTTCGGCTTGGTGGTGACGGTGACGTCGGTGCCGATGCCGTAGAGCGCCCTGAGCACCTTGGCCTGCGCGGTCTTCACCCCGGCCGACGCGCCGATGACGGTGATGACCAAGCCGATCCCGACGGCCAAGCCGAGGGCGATGAAGATCGCCTGTCGCATTCTGCGGCGCAGTTCGCGCCTGAGATAGGTGAGAAAGAACATGGCGGCAGGTCTACGCGGCCGGCAGTTGCACGGGGGTTACACGGTGGTTTGGCTTGGCTGGCTTGGCTGGCTTGGCTGGCTTGGCTGGCGTCGGCTCGTGTTACTGGCGTGCAACCGTTCGTCGGGCACAGTGGGGCTTCGGGAAGGCTCTCCGGGACCGCTTCGTGAAGGAGGCGCATGCTGATGGAACCCGATGGCGGCGAGTGGATCCGTGCCGAGAGCCTGGGCGGAGATGAGGGCCTGGGCCGGGATGACGGCTGGCCGGAGGCCGGTTCGCCGGAGGCCGGTTCGCCGGAGGCCGGTTCGCCGGAGGCCGGTTCGCCGGAGGCCGGTTCGCCGGAGGCCGGTTCGCCGGAGGCCGGTTCGCCGGAGGACCGCTCGCCGACGGCCGCCGCGTCCGCGGCCGCGCCCGGGAAGGGCTGGGGCCACGGGGGCGTCCCGGGATTCTCTGGCTGGGCGGCCGCGGCCGTTGCCGTGGTGGCCGCGGCCGCGGGGGTTGCCGTCGGACTCCTCCTGATCAGGGGGACGCCGCCGGTCAGCGCCGCGGGCGCGGCCGCGCCGAGCGTGTCAGCGGCGCCGAGCGTGTCAGCGGCCGCGCCGAGCGCGCCGGCGTCCGCCGGGACACTGCGGATCCTCCTCACCGGGCGGGTGCTGGCGGTCAGCCGCACGTCGATCACCATCGGCGGTGCGGGCCCCTCGGTGACGGCTGCCGTCACCAGCGCCACCACGATCACCGGCAGCGTACACGGCATCGGTGGTGTCAAGGCCGGCGATCAGGTCTCGGCCCAGCTCACCGGCACCGCGACCCACCTGACCGCCACCGCCATCCAGGACCCGGCCAGTCTCTGACGCGTCCGAGCCGATCAGCTGGCCGGCCCTCAGCTGGCCGGCCCTCAGCTGGCCGGCCCTCAGCTGGCCGGCCCTCAGCTGGCCGGCCCTCAGCTGGCCGGCCCTCAGCTGGCCGGCCCTCAGCTGGCCGGCCCTCAGCTGGCCGGTACCGTGCGGATGTCCAGCGCCGGGCGCCCGGCCGCGGACGCGAGGGCCTTGTTGATGGCCGCGAGCACGCGCTCCGGCTTGCGCCTGATCTGGCCGGGGGTGAAATGGAGCACGATGATGCCGTGCGCGCTCATCTCGGCGTGCCGGCGCAGCGTGCGCTCCCAGTCCGCGGGCGACAGATGCCATTCGCGCGAGTCCACCTCGACCGCGACGCCTACGTCGGCCCACCAGGCATCCGGCATGCCCAGGAAGACCTCGCCCGCGAACAGCCTCGCGTTGAAGTACGGCACCGGAACCCGGCCGCGCCGCAGCAGGTTCCGCAGGTCGCCTTCGGCCACCGAACGGATGCCGGACGCGACTTCCGCCAGCGCCTGGCGGAGCCTGGCCGACCCGCGCACCGGACCTCCGCTGAGCTCAGCGGTGAGCTCCGGGATCGTGCAGCGGTTCCGCTGCACGGCGTCGGCGACGATCGCCCGGACCTCGTCGGAAGCGGTCAGGGTCAGCGCCGCGTCCGCGACCGCGCGCGGCGGCGGAGCGAAGCGGACGCCGCCGGCCGTCCAGGGGCGGGCCGGCAGCCGAGTTGTCCGCCACACCCGGGCGAAGCCGGTGCTCTGCAGCTTCCGCGCAGCCGGAACGAGCACGTCAACGACGTCCGAGAGCGGATGACGGATCTCGTGGCGCCACAGCGCGGCGATTCCGGTGATCATGCTGCCTTCCCCCGCGTAGAGCATGGCCGCGACCTCCCGTTGGGGGATGGTCGGTTCTCTGGCGTCGACGAGGTAGACGGCGGGTAGCAGTATCCGCCAGGGGCCGTTCGGCCGGGTGCGGTGGCGGAGGGCGGCGGCCGTCAGGCCGCAGGCCAGCGCCTGCGAGCGCGAGATGACGTAGAGCTGGGTGTCCAGCGTCTTCGCTAGCGCTGCGTGATCATATTGTGCCTTTCGCGTCATGCGCGCATCATGCCACCGGGGTCCGACATCTTGGCCGGCGCTCGTCTCCTGCGATGGATGACGCTTCCGTGCCGTGGATGCCGCCCGCGTGCCATGAATGCCGCTCCCCGTGCCATGGATGCCGCGTTCGCGTTGTTGGAGCGCGGCGCCAGCCGCGTGCAGGCTCCGGAACACGGCCGCACGCGGCACGTGGAAACGAACTTTGGCCACACTGACAACGCCAGTACCGTACTCCGGCTCCGAGGCAGGGAACTTAAGACGTGGATGCCACTTCCATGCTGCTGGAACGACGTGGATGTGGCATCCACGCCTTATGGAGCTGGCGCGGGCGGGGCCGGGATGGCGTCGGCGGGGGCGGGGTGGCACGTGAGGGAGTGGAGGTGGCGCGGGCGGGGCGGCGTGTTACCGGGATGCAACCTGGGGCCGGGCACCATGGGAGCGGTGGCGTTTGGGCAGCCGCGGGAGCTCGGGTGCTGAGGAGCGCGATGTCACGGAGAGCGCGGCGCTGAGGAGAGCGGGGTGCTGACGGACAGCGGGCACGTTGGGGAGGGGTCGGGCGTATAGCGGGTAGGGCGCGCGGCGGTCTGGGGGCGGCCGGGCGTGGCGAGTCGGCGCGCGGCGGTCGGGGGGCCGGGCGTGGCGAGTGGCGAGTGGTGGTCCGCGGGCGCGGGCGATCGGAGGTGCGGCCGTGCGGGTGCTGGTGATCGAGGACGACGGCGAGCTGGCCGAGGCGATCGGGGCCGGGCTGCGGCAGGAGCGGATGGCGGTGGACGTCGCCTTCGACGGGGCGGACGGTCTTGAGCGGGCGCTGGTGACCGACTACGACGTGATCGTGCTCGACCGGGACCTGCCCGGACGGCACGGCGACGAGGTGTGCGCCGAGCTCGTCCGGGCGGGCTGCCGCGGCCGGGTGCTGATGCTGACCGCGGCCGCGACCATCGAGGACCGGGTGGACGGGCTCGGCCTCGGCGCCGACGACTACCTGCCCAAGCCGTTCGCGTTCGCCGAGCTCGTGGCCCGCTTGCGGGCGCTCCTGCGCCGGGCCCAGCCGCCGCTCGCGCCGGTGCTCGAACGCGGTGACCTGCGACTCGACCCGGCCCGGTGCAGCGCCAGCCGGGCCGGGCTGCCGCTGGACCTGGGGCCGAAGGAATTCGGCGTGCTGGAGTTGCTGCTCGCCGCGCAGGGGCGGGTGGTCTCCGCCGAGGAACTGCTGGAGAGGGTGTGGGATGAGATGGCCGACCCGTTCACGAGCGCGGTCAAGGTAACGGTGAGCCGGCTGCGCCGCAAGCTCGGCGATCCGCCGGTCATCGAGACGCTGGCCCAAGCCGGCTACCGGATCCCAGCGTGACCGCGCCGTCGCGGCCGTTGCCGCCGGTCCCGCCGCCACCACCCCCGCCGCCGGCCAGGTTCCGGTTCCGGGCGCCGCGGACCGTGCGGCTGCGGCTCACCCTGCTCTACGTCGGCCTGTTCCTCGCCTCGGCCGCGTGCCTGCTGGTCATCACGTACCTCCTGGTCGCCCGGCAGCTGCCGGCCACGGTCACGATGCGGACTGGCGCAAACGGCACCCCGGGGATCAGCGGCCAAGCGGCCACAGGGGGCACCGGGGCCGGCACCGCGTGCTCGCCGCCGGCCGACGGCAGCGTGCCGACCGTTCAGCAGATGAACGCCTGCCAGCTGGCGGTCCAGCAGGAAGGCGCGCGGCTGCGCAGCGACACCCTCGAGCAGCTGTTCATCGAGTCGGGGGTCGCGCTCGGCATCATGGCGGTGGCCTCGGTGGGCTTGGGCTGGCTGATGGCCGGCCGGGTGCTCAGCCCGCTGCGTACCATCACCTCCGCTGCCCGCCGCATCTCGGCGCGCAGCCTGCACCAGCGGATCGGGATGACCGGGCCCGACGACGAGCTCAAGGAGCTCGGCGACACCTTCGACCAGCTGCTCGGCCGGCTGGACGCCTCGTTCCGGGCGCAGCGCCAGTTCGTCGCCAACGCGTCGCACGAACTGCGCACTCCGCTCGCGCGGCAGCGCACCCTGCTCGAGGTGGCGCTGCGCGACAAGCAGGCCACTAACGCCTCGCTCCGTGCCGCTTGCGCACGGGCGCTGGCCGCAGGCGAGCAGCAGGAGCGGCTTATCGCCGCGCTGCTCACGCTGGCCCGCGGCGAGCGCGGTCTGGACGCGTTCGAGCCGTTCGACCTGGACGCCGTCGCGGCCGGGGTGCTATCCGCGCTGCGCGACGATGCGGACGCCCGCGGGGTGACGGTCACTGCCGACCTCGGCGCCGCCCCGGCGCTGGGCGATCCGCGGCTGGCCGAACGGCTGGCGGCGAACCTGGCCGACAACGCGATCAGGTACAACGTGGCCGGCGGCCGGGTCGAGATCGGCACGGGCGAACGGAACGGCCGGGCGTTCCTGGCGGTGAGCAACACCGGCCCGGTCATCCCGCCGGACCAGCTCGGCCGGCTCTTCCAGCCTTTTCAGCGGCTGGACCCCGGGCGGGGCGGGAGGGGCGGAGGGGAAGGCGGGCCAGGGTTCGGCCCGGGGCGCGGAGGTGCTGGTCCGGGGGGTAACGGGGCAGGCACGGAGCACGGTGGTGCTGGTCCGAGGGGTAACGGGGCCGGGCCGGGGCGGGGCGGGCTGGGGTTGGGGCTGGCCATCGTCAGCGCGGTAGCGGCCGCGCATGGCGCCGAACTGCGGGCGGTGACCAGGGCCGCGGGCGGGCTAGCGGTCGAGGTGGTGTTCCCGCCGGTCCCCGCCGGGGCCGGCCGGCGGGCGGAGGAGCGGGCCGCGGCGCTGGCGTGACGGCGGACAATGGGGCATGGCCCTGGCCGCGTTCGTGGTCAACCGGACGCTGCTCCGCGATCCGCGGCGGTTCCTGCTGCGCTGCCAGGTTGCGGCGCAGGACCGCGGCTGGGATGCGTGGTTCGGGCCGGCCGGCGGGGCGTCGGACAGCCTGGCGTGGGACAGTCTGGCGCTGACCCGCCGCGCAATAGCCGCCGGGGCGAGCCTGGTGTTCGCCGCGGGCGGCGACGGCACCGTCCGGGCCTGCGCCGAGGCGCTGGCCGGCCGCGGCGTGCCGCTCGCGATCGTGCCGCTGGGCACCGCGAACCTGACCGCCCGGGCGCTGGGCGTGCCGGCCAGGCCCGACCGGGCAGTGGACGCCGGTTTCGGCGGCCGGGACCGGACGATCGACCTCGCCCGCGTCGAAGGCGAGGACGGGGCCTGGTTCACCGCCATGGCCGGCATCGGCCTGGACGCCGCCGTGGTGGCGGCGGCGGGCGAGCAGCTCAAGCGGCGGTTCGGCTGGGCCGCCTACGCGATGGCCGGGGTGGGGAGGCTGACGATGCCGCCGGATGAGTTCACCGTCCGCCTGGATGACGCCGAGCCGCTGCGCCGCCGGGCGCGGTGCGTCGTGGTGGCCAACGCCGGGCTGCTGCCGGGCGGGTTCACCCTGCTGCCCGAGGCCAGCCTCGACGACGGCCTGCTGGACGTGGGCATCCTCGCGCCGTCCGGCGCCTGGGACTGGATCCGCCTGGCCGGGCGGGTGCTGGCCGGGGACAAGCACCGTGACCGCGCGCTGGAGACGCGGCAGGCGCGCCGCGTCCGGATCAGCGCGGATACCGTCCTGCCGCGGCAGGTCGACGGCGAGATCGTCGCGCCCGGCCGGGCGCTCACCGTCTCGGTGTGCGGCGGAGCCCTGGTCGTTCGGGTCCCGGAATAATAAAACCGTGCCGCTGAGCCTGGCCTGCGGAGCCTACGACCGGACCGCGGCGCTGGCCCGCGGCGACATCCGGCCGGAAGGGTCGGCCCGACCTTTCTGGCGCCGCCGGTGGAGGAGGCCCTTTCCCGGATGACCCGGCACCGGGAGTTCGACGCCGCCGAGATGTCGCTGTCCACCTGCCTGATCAGCCTGGATCAGGGCGCGCCGAACGCGTGCGATCCCCGGCCTCGTGTCCCGCGCCCGAGACCCGCGAGGCGTACGTGATCTAGACGGGGACACCGGCCTCGTGCAACCGGGCGGCGTTCCTTTCCTCCAGGGCGGCGTAGGCGCGCATCTCGTCGTCGCAGGGCTCGATGGCGCCGGGGGTGAACGCGGCCGGGTCGACCTCCGCCCGGTAGACGAACGTGGCGTTGCCCTCCAGGACCGGGTGCCACCGGTCCCCGCGAACCGTGAGCGACACCGTGGCCATGCCGCCTGCGTTGCGCACGGTCACCCGGCGTTCGGGGCTGACCGGGGTGACGCGGGAGTAGACCGCGCGGGAGGCGGCCATGCCGGAGCCGCAGGAGGCGGTGAGGCCGGCGCCGCGCTCGAACGTCCGGACGAAGACCTCGGCGGGCACCAGCGGGAGCAGCACGGACAGGTTGGCCCCGGCCGGGAACACGTCCGGCCGGGTCGCCACCTGCTTCCCCATCGCGATCAGGTCGGACTCGACGTACTTGCCGACGAGGGCGACCAGATGGGGGTTCGGGATGGTGACCGCGGTGAACTCGAGCGCCGGGTCCAGTTCGGGCAGCCTGGCCTCGGTCAGCGGGTTCCGGCCGGCCACCACGGGGGTCTGCGGGATGAAGTCGACCGCTGGGTGCTCGAGGCTGATCTGGCGGACGCCTTCGGACGTCGTGGCGCCGCGGCGGACGGTGTACTCGGCCTGGCCGCTGCGGACCACCGCGGTATCGGCGCCGCGCTGGTCCAGGATCACCCGGCCCAGGCAGCGCATGCCGTTCCCGCAGAACTCGGCGGACGAGCCGTCCGGGTTGAAGAACCAGGCCTCGGGGACCGGGAGGGCGGCGTCGTAGAAGTAGATCCCGTCCCCGCCGAACGGCCCGGCCCGGTCGCACAGCCGCCGGACGAAGGCACGCAGGTCGTCGTCGGAGGCGAAGTCGCGCGGCGTCATCGCGGCCACGAAGATGTCGTTCTTCGAGCCGTGCGCGTTCAGGATCTCGGTCACCCCGTCAGCCTATCCGGGGCGTCAGGCGCTGAAGGCGTCCTGCCACGGAGTGGTGCTGAACGGCGCGGGGCCGGCCGGGCCGAACGCCGGGTAGGTGGAGAAGCGCATCCCCTCGGCGTAGTTCCGCAGCGCTACCCGGGACCGGTCGAGCATGTTGGTGGGCAGGTTCCCGGCCGGGAACCAGCGCGCGTCGGGCGAGGTGTACTCGCCCTGCCAGCCGGACACGGTGAGGAAGAAGGCGATCCGCCCGCTGCCCGACACGTCGTGCATGACGTGCGCGAGTGACACGTTCTCGGCGCGGATGGCGATGCCGGCCTCGGCCGCGGCGACCCGGATCGCCGTCTCGACGATCGTCTCCCGGTCCGCCAGCTGGCCCGTCGGCGGTTCGTACGCTCCGTCCCCGTAGCCCGTGTTGGCCCGCTCCCGCAACAGGATGCGTCCGTTCCTCATCAGCAGGAGGATGACGTCCACGACGACCGTACGGCGGTGCTGGACCTCCGCAGCGATCGCGGTGTCGCCGGCTCTGCTCATAATGACCGCCTCGCCGCGCACCCAAACCCCCAACGCCTACCTGAGCCCCGGCCCGGCCAATATCGGCTTCGTACGGCTCCCGATACGCCTGCCCAGGAACAAGCACGGTACCTCCGCGAGTCTGTGGATCGCCATGTGCACAAGGCCGGCCAACCTGTGGACGAGGCGGGGAAAACGATCTCCGTGCTGTGGATACGATCACGAACTCGCCTTAGCAGGAGGGCAACGGGGGCTGTGGAGAACCGGGCGGCCGTGTGGACGAGAGGCGATCGAGAATAGTTGAAAACCTGCATTCACCTCAGGGGCGGGAACGGGCCTCCCAGCGGGCAACGGCCTCGACGGCCAGGCCGCGGTGCCTGGTCATGATCTTGATGATCCCGTCCACGTCACGCGCCTCGAACAGGTCCATCATCAGCTCATGGTCATGCCGCGCTTCCTCGATGTCTACCAGGCCGGTAAAGGTATAAGGTGCGGCGACATCCCACAGATAGGCGAGGAAGCGTAGCAGCCGGTCGCTTCCGGCCCGGCGGAAGGCGATGAAATGGAACTGGCGATTAAGGTTCAGGTATTCACGCCGCTGCCCAGGCGCGGTCAGCTTCCGCATCTGGCCGCACAGCCTGCGCATTTCCTCGATATCGTCGCTGGTAAGCCTGGGGATGGCCATCATGAATGCCTCGCGCTCGAGTATCTCGCGCCAGTGATAAATGTCGGCCAGGTCTTCGGACGACAGGACGCGGACGAAGAACCCGACCCGCGGCTTGTGCTCGAGATATCCGGATGCGGCCAGCGAGGTGAGCGCCTCGCGCACCGGGATATGCGATACACCAAGATCAACCGCGACCGCGCTCGGTGATAGCTTGGCTCCGGGTTTTAGCTCACCAGAAACAACCGCCTGTTTGATCCGCTTCTCGATGTATGACAACAGGGCCTCAGGCTGATCCTGACGGCGCTCGTGAGAGAACGGCACGGGCACCTGCACCTCCCCCTGAACCATGAATATATTATAGCCAGCCGATCCCGCCGGGTTGGATTGCCGTCGGCTGCTGGGAGTGTATGCGCCGGGGTGCGGGCCGGCAGCATAACCGCGTAAACGCAGCCGGAATTTAAGTGAATTGACCCGCTCAATGTGACACGGGTAATGGCGAGCGGGCGAGCATACAGCCGGGATTGGCTATTGGGGGACCCGGCGGCGCAGTGACCAGAGCTGGGCGCCCCGCTCCACCTCGAGCGCGGCGGCCCATGGCAGCCGGGGCGGCCCGAGCTCGGTGCGCAGGCTCGCCGTGGCCTTCCTGGCCAGCTGCGGGTCATGGGCGGCCCGGAGGGCGAGTTCGGCGGCCCGCTCCTCGACCCGCTCCGACGGCAGGGCCTCCCAGGCCAGGCCGAGCTGGACGGCTCGCAGGCCGGAGATCTCCTCGCCGAAGATCCCGGCTGCGGCGGCGGCCTCGGCTCCCGCGCGCCCGGCCAGCAGCCCGAAGTGACCGCCGCCCGGGTGCAGCCCGATCCGCAGGAAGCCGCTGATCAGCCGGGCGTCCTCGGCGACGATGCGCAGGTCGGCGGCGAGCATCAGGTTGATCCCGGCCCCGACCGCGGCGCCGCGGACCGCGGCTATGGTCGGCATCTCCAGCTGGCCGGCCCGGGTGAAGGCCCGGTAGATGCCGCCGAGGGCCTCGTACCGGTTCTCCTCCACCGGGTCGCGGGCGCTATCGTCCAGGGGGCCGCGCGCGGGCCCGGGGCAGAACGGGGCGCCCGCCCCCCAGATGACGGCGGCTCCGACGTGCCGGTCGCGGTCGGCCTCGTCGCAGGCCGCGACGAACTGGGCGGCCAGCTCGTTGTTCAGGGCGTTCCTGGTCGCGGGCGCGTTCAGGGTGATGAACGCGACGCCTTCGGTGATCTCCAGGTCAATCACGGGGTGGGCTCCTCGGCGGGGTAGCGGTTGGCGGCCTGGCTCAGGCGGCCGGCGAGCACGGCGCAGCGGCCGCGCAGTTCGGGGGGCTCGAGCGGGGTGAACGGGATGCCCAGCAGCGCCAGGTGCAGCGCGATCGAGTCGAGAGAGTCCGCGCCCGAGGTGAGCAGGCTACGCCGCTCATCGATCGCCTCGACCACCGCGACCGTGGACGGCACCATGGCCGCGACCACGTCGGCGGGCGCGTCCAACCGCACCCGGGCCCGCCAGCGGTAGGGTCCCGAGGATAGGCCCTCGCTGACGAACCTGGCGGCATCCGGCGGGTCGGCCGGGCGCGACCGGGCGCCGGTCGGGCGGACGTCTTGCATCCGGTCCGGCCGGAAGCTGCGCCACTCGCCCTTGTCCAGGTCGTGCGCCACCAGGTACCAGCGCCGGCCGGTGTAGACCAGGCGGTACGGCTCGACGTGACGGCGGCTGTCCTGCCCGGAGCCGTTCCGGTAGCGGAAGCGCAGCCGCTCGCCCTGCTGGCAGGCCAGGGCGATGAGGGCGAGGTCGTTCGGCTCTACCGGTGGCTGGGCCGGGAGCAGGGGCCTGAGGGGTACGGTCGCGGTGGTGAGGGCCTCCACCCGGCGGCGCAGCCGGGGCGGCAGGACCTGGTCGATGGCGGCCGCGGCGCGGGCCGCCGCCTCCTGGCTGCCGCGCAGCGCCGGGTCGGACGCCGCGGCCCGCAGGCCGAGCGCGACCGCGACAGCGGAATCCTCGTCGAGCAGCAGCGGCGGCAGCCGGGCGCCGCCCGGGCCGAGCGCGTAGCCGCCATGGCGGCCGGGAATCGCGTGTACCGGGTAGCCGAGCTCCCTGAGCCGGTCGATGTCGCGGCGGACGGTGCGCGTGGTGACGCCCAGCCGGGCCGCCAGCTCGTCCCCGCGCCAGCTCGGCCGGGCTGTCAGCAGCGGCAGCAGCCGGAGCAGCCGCCCGGCGGTATCGGTCACCCGCCCATCATGCCGCGCTTTTGCGGACCGGACCTGTCCTGATTGCTGCCTAGGGTGGGATGACGGAGAAAGCAGAGCGGAATTGAGGGAGAAAGCAGAGCGGGCACATGACCGATGTTGACTGGACCTTCCAGCTGGCCGAGCAGCTGGACTGGCACTGGCGCGCGCAGCTGCGGCCGCGGCTGAACGGGCTGACCGACGAGGAATACCGCTGGGAACCCGTGCCCGGCGCGTGGAGCGTGCGGCCGCGCGGAACGGGGACGGCGCCGATCGAGGTGGGCGCGGGCGAGTTCACCATCGACTTCGCCATGCCGGAGCCCGACCCGCCGCCGGTGACCACGATCGCCTGGCGGCTCGGCCACATCGTCGTCGGGGTTCTCGGCATGCGGGTGGCCTCGCACTTCGGCGGCCCGCCTTGCGACTACGCCACGCACCGCTACCCCGGTGACGCCGCGACGGCGCTGGCCCAGCTCGACGCGGTCTACGCCGGCTGGATCGACGGCGTGCGCGGCCTCGGCCCGGACGAGCTGGCCCGGGCGATCGGCCCGGCCGAGGGCCCATGGGCCGACCATTCCATGGCCGAGCTGGTGCTGCACATCAACCGGGAGACGCTGCACCACGGGGCCGAGATCGCGCTGCTGCGCGACCTGTACCGGTGGGGCTTTGACGGCCAGGGAGCCTGACCATGTACTTCAAGATCCAGGTGGTCATCGACGCCGCCGACCCGGCCAAGCTCGCCGACTTCTGGGCCTTCGCGCTGGACTACGTGCTCGAGCCGCCGCCGCACGGCTTCGAGACCTGGGAGGATTTCGGCCGGTCGATCGGGATGCCGGAGGAGGAGTTCGGCGACCAGGCGGCGGTGATCGACCCGGCGGACGAGGGTCCCCGGATCTACTTCCGGCGCGTGCCTGAGCGCAAGACCAGCAAGAACCGGGTCCACCTCGACGTCCGGGTGGCCGACCGCGAGATCGGTGGCGAGGAGCGCAAGCGGCTGGTCAGCGAGAAGGTGGAGCAACTGGTGCACGCGGGCGGCAGCATCGCCTGGGTGAACGAGGACGTGCGCGGTCACTCCATCGTGCTGCTCGACCCGGAGGGCAACGAGTTCTGCGTGTCCTGAGGTCGCGAGCCGGGGCTGCCGCGCGGCCCAGCGGTGGCGCGGTGGGCCGGCGGTGGCGCGGTGGGCCGACGGTGGCGCGGTGGGCCGACGGTGGCGCGGTGGGCCGACGGTGGCGCGGCTCGGAACGGCAGGACCACGGCCGTCTTACATCACACGGGCCACGTCAGCCTCGCGCCTTTCCGCTTCGCGGGGCGA
>Ga0306920_100009272_pt1 | contig 13114 bp, 7 predicted proteins | sample flu12Cox44000170_FD_204666 | JGI IMG/M metagenome (GOLD analysis project Ga0306920, IMG submission 204666) | Lab enrichment of tropical soil microbial communities from Luquillo Experimental Forest, Puerto Rico - flux4day.12C.oxic.44.000.170 (v2)... | ecosystem: Environmental > Terrestrial >...
AATGAAGCACGACAGCGACCCAATTACTGCATCGCAGGCATATCATGAGAGGAGGCTTGCGTGGTGGCACGCCTCTCTAGGTATTCGTCGAGGTGGGTTTCTTCTGTTGATCGCATTCGTGATCGACGCAGCGATATTCTATCGTACGATGATTGTTGAGTTCGCGCCCTATTTCCCGCGCTATTTTGATCAGACCAGCTACTATCTTGATACGTATTTACTTATTACCAGAGCTCAGACAGACGGATGGTATGTTTTCCTTCAAGACCTTATTTCTCCCAGGAGCGCGACAGGCAACGGCTTTACGTTACAAGGTGCAGTATTAGGTTTTATTTTTGGATCATCTCGGACCGTAATTATCAGTCTGAATTTAGTATACTTTTTCGCTCTGCAGCTTACCTTATTTCAGGTCATTCAAGAACGCACGCGCAGTGCGACATTCGCCTGGATTGCGATCTCATTGCTGTTATCCGCTCCTACCGTTTTCAACGTTATCGGCGGGATTTTTGATTATCGGATCGATTTCTCGGCCTTATGCCTTTATGGCATTTGGACAAGCCTTCTCGTGTGGTCTCGGACGTTCCTCCACGCGAAGCGAACGATCGCGATAGTGGCGGTCGGAGTGCTTTTAGTTTCCATGCGATTTTTCACTGTCCTCTATGTCGCCGGGGTACTTGTCGGGTTATCGGTCTATTTTTTGCTCGCGGCAAAGCTAGGTTCATCCCTTAGCAGGCGGGAGCGCTCGCTGCGGCGGTTCAAGAATGTTATTATTTGCGGCAGCGCGACGGCCGCTCTAGTGCTACCGCTGCTCATTCTGTCCTGGCGTCAGATCTATGGCTATTACGTCGTCGGCCACGTATTGGGAGAGGAAAAATACATCGTTGCCCGCGGCCTGGGCTTGCACACGATTCTCGATCACATCCTGTATTATCCGAAATGGATATTGTTCAACCATATCGGGCGTCTAACGCTTGATATCATGATCGCCCTGGCGATCATTTCTGTCGCGAGTGCAATCTTGTATGATCATATTACGCTGCGACAGCTAGGCGCCCGCCTAAGGCCCTTCCGTCTCGATTTTCTGACACTAGGTCTCGCAATAATCGTTCCTGTCGCATTCCTCACTGCGGATATTGCGAAGTCACCGGTCGTGGGCGGCGTTGTGGTGGTGCCGATCATCTTGATTGTGGTGCTGCTTTGCGAGGCTTTGCGATCAAACAGAGGCAGGTTAATTCTTCCAGCCGCGTCGTTTGCACCAGATGTGGCCTATGCCTCACGCCTTATCTCGCGTCCAATGGCGATGCTCATGACCTACAAGGGTCTCCCTCTGACGGCGAAGATTGCTGCGATTAAGGTTGCTGCGACAGTCCGCCGACTGTCTCGCTCGTTGGGTGACCTGTTGCGCGGCGTTTCGCTCGGACGTCTCTGGTCTATTAGCGCGTGTGTCGTGGTCCTTTTGGCGATGTTCGCGTTTGCCAAGCGGGGATTAGCGACTCGCATTGACATCCCGCACGCTGATCTCGAACGAATCAACCAAATCAATGCCGCGATCGGCGATTATGTCATCAAAAATAGCCTCGAGAAGCCGAAGATATCATTTGATCGAATTGCTGATTTTCTCAACTGGGGCACGTTGAGACTATCGGTCTATGAGCGTCAGCATCGCCTTGTCGATTTCGATCCGCTTTTTGGGCATAACACCTATGGCATTTTTGCCACTCCTCGTGAGGCTGCCCAGTCTCTATTCGCCGCAAGCGATATTATCGTCTTGACTGATTCGGTGAAAGGACGTGAAGATCCGTATCCTATAAATACAAAGATCCGGGAATACTGGAACGACTTGCGGGATTGGACCACGCGGAACCGCATACTTTTGTTTTCGACTAGCATTCTCGATGTTCCCCACGCAGTGTATGTACGCGGACCTGTAAAGGGCACAGCTCGCGACGCCAACTAAACTATTCAGCCTCGTACCCGACTGGGGAAGGACCGGCAAGATTGTGAAAGCCCATCGGTATGCAAGAATGGCCTCAGCGCCAGCTTCAGGTCTGGCCAGTTGTTCAAGCTTCCGCAAGCCGAATCACTGTTCGCTCAGACTTTCGGCGTCACATGCTCCGAGAGCGATTGACTTTGACGTATCTTTGCCGGTGAGCCTATGGGATTGATGGGTTGCTCGATTGGGCTTTTTGCTCTCTGGAGCCTGATTGGTTACGGGCCTTTAGCCGCTCTTGTGCCCGACTGTCCGCCGGCGGTGCGTATCCTTTTGGCACCTGCCACCGGCTTAGCCATCGTAACAATACCCACCTTTTGGCTTAATCGCCTAGGGTACCCGGTCCAAGTGTTCGCTCTCCCGGAAGTTGCCCTGCTGGTGATTTGCTCGATTGCAATCACGCTGATTGTGCGGCCGGCGCGACAGCTGAGCTGGTCGATCAGCAATCTCGCCGCATGCGTCTGGTTGCTCCCTCTCCTCGTGGGCGCCATGACATTCGTGGCATGGCCAGGACTGATGTATGGCCTCAATTGGCTGGGATATGCCAATGACGACATGGCCAATTACGTCCTGATGACTGCGCGGATTCATAACTATGGCTATTTTGACGCACCTTCGCGAGAGGCCGTTCTCCGTGGTAGCGATATGAGCCAATTTTTCTGGTTTGTTCACGACCGTTACGGAGGTGAATGTGTCCTTGCCGTTGCCAGTATTCTGCTGGACCGCAATGAACCAGAACTGTTCATGCCCACAATGGTGGCATTACACGGAGTCCTTGTTGCGGCAGTGGCCGCTCTAGTTGGCAATGAGCGGCCCTTTCCCAGCACGATCATTGCGGCATTTCTTGCGGTTGCGATTAATCCGCTCGTCGCGCTCAGTACTTACCTTGACCTCTTGTCCCAAGTAGGTGGGCTTGCACTCACGGCCGCTCTGCTGGCGTTGTTGGTTGACCCATGGCGACGCGGAACAAGGGAAACGATAAGCGCTACAACCCTGATTACCTTGATATTACTTGCCCTCTTCATTTGGTATTACGAGGTGCTGGTCCTCGCTCTGCCTGCAATCGGACTTTACTTTATTTTGAACGCAGGGCGATTAATTTCCGCCTGGACACGGCTGGTGCCGGCCATCGTTACGAGCTTTTTTAGCGTCGCACTTCTATCGGGCAGTTATCTCAAAATCGCCTACGACAATATTCTATATCAGATTGGCGTTGGAAACGTGGTTCGTCCCTCCGACAGCCTGCTTTTTCCATATTTCCTGATCCCGGAGGGGCTATCGAGCTTCTGGGGTTTATCGCCGGTCGTCGGGGCGGTTCCCGGGCCCAACGATCAGAGACTTGCCGTCTTGCTCTTTATTGTGGCCGTAGGTGCGGTGATTATTGGGCTATGGCAGCGAAGGCTTTCAGCGTGCATGATCACGACGCTTTCTGCGGTCGCCATCCTGCTGCTCTTGAGGCATGCCGATTTCGGCGTGTTCAAGGCGGTGCTCTACTTGCAACCTTTCCTGGCTGCCTTTGTTGCTGCCGAGCTGGCATCAGCTCTCAAAACACGCCGGACCAAATTGGCGGAGTTTGCCCGCGGCCTGCTGCGCGGCACATTTATCGTTGTGCGCGGGGTTACAACCAGCATTCCAATTTTTGCCGCCGTCTGCGCCATTTTTGCCTGGGTATCAATTAGCCAGATCAGAACCTTCGTTCATTATGGCCAGATCGCAGCGGATCGCTCGGAAGGTGCCTATTTCAACCAGGTTCCGGGAGCGAGTCGACAAGGACTACTGGCGCTTCTCAGAAAACTGCCGCGGCCCGTGGAGGGAAGCAATTTTGTTCTAGACACTGATAATTCGGTGCTGACCAAACTTGCGACTTTTTTTACCAGGGGTACTCCCGTACAAATCATCTCGTTTAATCCGTTTGAAATTATAGCTTTCATACAAAAGTACGATCAGGCCTATCAACACCGAGCGAGCCAAGCATCTGAAAGCTGGTTCATCGATTTCCCGTTCACGTGGACAACGTCTGGTGACGGCGACTTGGTCCGCCTTGCGCGTCGGGCCAGCTCGAATCCAGGGCCTCGGGATATCCTCATTGCGAGCACGGCTGACAATGCAGTCCTGAACCGCCTTTCGCTTCAATATCCAAATGATGCTCCGGTTGTTTTCAGATATGTCGAAGGTATGTCGGACCATTTGAGTTTTCTGCCAACGGTCCTGAAAGGCCGGCATTACGCTGACTACGATATTCCGGCCGAAAAGTTTAGTGAGTACCGCAGCAATGTGGCGCTTTGGCCGAATGAGCCTGATTTTTTCTACAAGGGCCGAACAATGGCCGGCGCCGGCCGATACATTTTGCTTCGCGTGATCAATCCGAGTAAGAAACCGCGGCTCATGCTGGAAATGACCGCAAGCTTTAATCTGGATAGGGAGAGTCGTTTGCCGCCCGCTAAGATCTTTGCTCAACCGAATATCCCGCTTAGGACCGTCGGCCGCGGCAGCGCGCGGCTCTACTCGCAGCGCTTGACTCCTCTCCAATTTGGCGAGGCATATGTGATCGGCATTGATATGGGCACTGATGGTCGCCGGTTCACTGATGAAAAAGGCAATCTTACTCCTGACACGCGACGGTTGACCGCATTCATTCGAGACATCTCGCTTGTTTCGGATGAAGCCTACACCGCCATGAAGGCGCCAGCGCGGGTGGCTGCCTTTCCTGAAGGCCTCGCCGACAAAATCTTGGAATACTCGGGCATCTACGAAGATGGACGGATCGGAGAGCGGGCTTTTCTGCGGCTCGCCGGGCCGAAAGAGCCGGCACAGTTTCGCGTGTCGGGAATGATGGCGGAGGATCCGCAGAAGTCAGGCGTATGGCAACTGATCGTACGGGTCGATGGGACAGAGAAAGCGCGCGAGGCGTTAAAGCCGGGGCCATTCACCATATCGTTCGACGTGGCATCTTCAGAAAAAGCCAGCACTGTGGAGCTGGAGGTGAATACAAGCGACCCTTTGTCGGTCCTGGACCGGCGCTCCGCTTCTGTACGACTTTCAAGCGTGGGTTGGGGCGACTAGGTTATGCCATGAGATATCGACAGCGGATCACGCGATATCGGGGGGGTTGCAAGCAGCCAGCAATTTCGGCCGATGATGGCCTATCGTCATAAGCTGGGCTGGGTTGGCAAATTGCGCTCAATCAGTGCGATGCGAATCTTGGCGGTGGTCGTTCTCAAGCTTTGGTACGGCGACCACTATCCACTGGGCGGTGCCCACGATCAAGCATGCTCGTTCTTTCCCTCGGCTGGATACAACTCGCAGCGGTCGGCGCGCCGGCAAAATCTGGGGCGAATTGTGACTAGATTAGCCGACAGCCTCTTTACATCGTCGAGGGGGCGGTCAATATGACTTTACGCATTCCCGCGGCCCGAATTCAAATGAACGGCAGGGGCTAATTTCGGTGTCCGCGCATGCGACGAATTCCTGTAGTCTGGCTGGTTCATATCCATGGAATATTCAAGTACGAGCGGGGCGGCCATGGACACGTCGGTGCCCCGCTATGATCGTTTCAAATGGCCCAAAGCAGTGCCAAATATGTCCCCCGAGCAAAGTCGCATTGCGGACGAGTTCATGAAGTATTGGCACAAAGTGCTGCCGCATCGTTTTGGCGTAATTGAAAAGTTCAACCAGCTCTATCCGCTGCGCCACCTGCCTATAGCTGATCGGTGGCGTACCCTTGAATTGGGTGCGGGTATTGGAGGGCACCTCGAGTTCGAAGCACTGGATCGGCAAGATTATCACTGCATCGAGCTTCGTGAATCGATGGCGCAGGAAATTCGACGCCGATACCCGTCAGTCACGGTTGTCACTGGGGATTGCCAACAACGAATCCCATATGGCAGTGCCTTTTTCGATCGGGTCGTCATAATCCACGTGCTGGAGCATTTGCCTGACTTGCCGGCAGCCATGGGAGAAGTCGAGCGGGTACTCAAACCTGGGGGTATCTTGGCTGTCGTGCTTCCGTGTGATCCTGGGCTCGCCTACGAAATTGCTCGCAAGATATCAGCCGAACCTCTGTTTCGGGCGAGATACAAGCTGCCATATCGCTGGTTGATACGCCGCGAACATATCAATTCGCCGGCCGAGATCATACACGTTATCAAAGATAAGTTTGAGATTTTTGATACATCGTACTTTCCCGTCCCAGTGCCACTAGTGAATCTGAATCTCTGCATTGGATTGACTGCACGAAAGCTGGAGCGGAATTCAGCTAACGTTATGATGACACGAACTGCGACACGTCAAATCATCCTGCCTTCGCCGAACACCGCGAATGCGGCCAAAGCAGTATGGACCGGCGAGGGATTCGTTGTCGGGACAGCAACCGAGCGTATCTTGTCCTATAGCGTACGGGAGTCTGGTTGGGACGACGGCATTGCGCGCTTTCATCGGCAAGAAACTGCCAGCGATCATTTTATTGAAATCGCCTCGCGCGCCCACGCGATGAAGGAAGTCAAGCGGTCAATCGTACAAACGCCCTCGGTGATCATGGATATTGGATGTGCAGCGGGACATTTTTTGCGCGAGCTCCTTCAGCAATTGCCCGAGCATGTCATCATCGGATCCGATTATACACTCGATACGTTGCAGGAAGTGGCTTCGAACATACCGTCTGTCCCACTACTTCGCTTTGATCTGAGTCAATGTCCGCTACCTGACGACTTCGCCGATATTGTGGTTCTGTTAAATGTTTTGGAACACATCGAAGATGAAGAAGGCGCAGTGGCCCATCTTTTCCGAATCCTGCGACCCGGCGGTATTGCCATCATCGAGGTTCCGGCGAAAGCTGCGCTCTTCGATATCTTTGATCGCGTGCTTATGCACTTTCGACGCTACGAAATGCGCCGGCTGACGCGACTTTTGCGCAAGGCCGGTTTTACGATCGAACGTCGCTCGCATCTCGGCTTTTTCGTATTTCCAGGCTTCTATTTTTCGAAACGCCTTAATCAGTTGCGCCATCCGGCTCGACCGGATGTGGATGAAATGCGGATCGTATCCAGAATGATATCCACAACACGATCGAGCTCACTGATGCGCTACGTCATGGCTGCAGAGAGTGCGTTGCGCGAGCACGTCTATCTGCCCGTTGGTGTTCGTTGCCTCGTGACTTGTCGAAAATGACGCAGACATTGCGTGATTGTCGTCGGAGGTCATGTCTTGGGGGCACGACGGTGATCTTCGCCGGCGGCGGCTGTCCACCCACCAACATGGTCGTGGGTCCGTCTAGCTAAGCGGCGCCAATGTGCTGAACGGCATCCGAAAGGTCCTTTGCTACAATTACCGTCGGAGCATTGCAGAAGCGCGTGTGCGCATTTTTGACCAAAATTGCACGCACGCCTGCCGCACGAGCACAGGCGACGTCGCTCTCCCGGTCTCCAATCATCCAAGATCGCGCTAGATCAAGATCAAGTTGGGCGGCAGCGATGAAGAGATTGTATGGACCTGGCTTGCGGTCGAGCGACGGCCCACTGAAATGCGGCACGATCCCGTCGGGGTGTCCATAGGAATAGAACACCGCATCGAATCTCACGCCGTCGTTGGCCAATAATTCGACAAACCGTTCATGTGCAAGCCATAGTGAGCGAAGATCGGTTTTGCCCTTGGCATAAGCTGCCTGGTTCGAGATCAGAACAAGTGCATAGCCCGCTTCGGCAAGGCGGCGGGCAGCTGCCGCAGCGCCCGGAATCAGCAGCACATCCTCTGGCCGGAGGGGTGCCTTCCATTCGCCAGTTTGGGCATAGAAAATCTCTTGAACCAGCACCCCGTCCCGGTCGAGAAAGACCGCAGGTCGGCTCACCGCACGGATTCCCACTTCATCTCGTTGGCAAGCAGTTTCGGATGACTCACCATGCCATGCCAGACGACAGCCTGAAACGCTTCGGTGTGGGGCGTTACGGTTGCTGGGTTCACGGTCGGGACGACGACGCATGCGTCGGCTACTTGTCGAGTATACCCACCATCGCGGCCGACGATTCCAATGACCCGAGCGCCAACCGCTTTCGCGAGCTTGAGCGCCTCGACGATGTTGGCTGAGATGTTCTTCTCCGCATTGCCCCCGCCGACAGAGAACACAAGAACAACATCGTCCTTGCGGATCCTGCTGCCGCGCAACCAGTTGCAATATGCCGTGCCCCAGCCTTCATCGTTGACCCGAGCAGTAAGCTCCGACACATTGTCGGTCGGGGCGTAAGCTTCGATACCGCAGATCTTGCGGAAGTCGTTGACCGCGTGCCCGGCGTGGCCGGCGCCACCCCCCACCCCGACAATGAACAGCCTTCCGCCACGTGCGCGAGCCTCAACCAGGATGTCGATCATTCTGTCGACCTCAATCTGATCTATGCCCTTGGCCACCGCGGCAACTTCTTCGTAGTAGCTGTTCGTGTAATCGCTGACACCCATTGCAGTTCCCTTCAAATACGCGTCCGTTTGGGCGAGCCCTTCGGGCGTGCCAATTTCATAAAACCGACGAGTGACCTCGTATCCGGCAAGCCGGCCGGCCGCCGCCAGTTTGGCATACACGTCCGCAAGGTCGAATGATACATTGGCATTCCACTCGGACAGTGCGTCATCAGATAAGATGCCCAGACCATAATCGATGTAACGCATGTCCGAAGCCGGCGCACGCTTGTCATACCGCACTACTCGCGCGCCGTCGAATAGGACGTTACTCGTGTCCCAGCGGCCCTCGTTGCGTAACACGGTCATTAGTGCTGGAGTCCCGCTTCGCCGAAACGCAAGCAGGATTGGGGCGAGGGCAACATCAAGGTAACTATCACCATAAAGCACGAAGAATGTTTCCCCCAGCAAAGGGAGCGCGCACCGCAGCGCGCCGCCGGTGCCTACAAGGGTTGGGCCATCAAAGCTGTACGCGACCTCCAAGCCGAATTGCCTTCCATCGGCGACAAAGTCGCGAATCATTTCGCCCAGATGAGCTACACACAGGACCACTCGCCCAATGCCCTCACGCCGGAGTAGCCGCAGCTGATGGGCAATAAAGGGCTCGCCGGCCACCGGCACTAGCGCTTTTGGCAATGTTGCGGTGTGTGGGCGAAGCCGCGTCGCAAGCCCCCCCGCGAGGATCGCGACTGGCGGCACAGCGTTAGAGGCCATCTCTACTGCACCAGGACCTTAGTGCCCTCAAAGTCAAAGTGGAACCGAACCTCGGGCAAACCAGCCTCACGCATGGCGTGCCTCAGCCGCACCTTGTCCTCAACATAGAACATGAGAAACCCACCCCCACCTGCGCCGATCAGTTTACCGCCATTGGCCCCGTTCTTCATTGCAAGATTGTACCAGGCGTCAATTTGCGAGTTCGACATGTCACCCGAGCGCTTACGCTTATGCTCCCAGTGCTCGTGCATCAAGCGGCCAAACCCAGCCATGTCTCCCTTCTCCAGTGCGGATTTGCTGCGAAGACCGAGATCTTTCACGTAATGTAGGTTGTCGATCATCGCACTATCTCGACCCTTCGTGCGGGAGTCTTGATCGCGCAGAATCGTCGAAGCAGATCGCGAGAAGCCGGTGAAGAACAGCAGAAGATTATCCTCCAAGCCGCAGCGAATCTCTTCATCGACCGCGAGCGGCGCCGCCTCGACAATTCCATCCTTGCGGAAGGTGAAACAGGTAATTCCCCCAAACGCGGCGATATACTGATCCTGTTTCCCGATCGGCTCGCCTAATTTCTCTATTTCGATGAAGCAAGCCTGCTCGGCCAACTCGCGTGGGTGAATGATGCCACGGGCGTGTGCGTGCAGCGCACGCAGAAGCGCGGTGGTGAAGCTGCCTGAGGAACCGAGACCGGTTCCTGACGGAATATCGGCAAGTGTAGTGATTTCAATTTGTGGCATTCCAAAATCGAATAGTTTCAGAGCCTCGCGAACGATAGGATGTTGAACCTCATCGATCGTGTTCACATGCTCGATTTTCGAGTACTTGAGATAGACACCTGGCACGAACGGCTTGATTACCGTCACGTACACGAACTTATCAATAGCGGCCGCCATCAGGAATCCATCATGATCACGATAGTAGGAAGGAAGGTCAGTACCGCCGCCTCCTAACGTGATCCGCAACGGACTACGAACTATGATCATGTGGGGGTCTCGTAAATCTGCTTAATGATACGCAGACGGCAGGTTCACGCAATCTGGCCTCTCATGGACGGTTGAGCCAGCCCTCGCCCAATTCGCTGAATTCGACGTCCGGGGAAATTTCCCGATTCGATTTTCCTCGTGGCCGCTGGCGGACCCATTTCGGGCCGCATGCCATCACCGGCAATTGCTTCCATTTCAACGCCCGCGAGGACCGGTAATTTTGGTCTTCCCCATTCTGCCATCACTCCTGAAGGAACCTGTACTCTTCCATTGGGTGGAATCGACATGCATGAAAGCACGCGAGCGAACGCAGTAGCATAATTCTACTGGCGATATGAGCGTGCGCGGCGGAGAAAAAGCTCCGGCATGCATGAGATGCTATCGGACCACTATTACGTAGCGCGGCGAGAATGGCATCGGCAAAGTCAAGCACAGTTAGCGAAATTGGCTGAGCTTGGCAAGCCAAACTCGACGCTTTCAGGAGCCTGGTCGACCTCTGAAGCTTGCGGTCAGCTGTCGTGATCGGCTATCGTCCGTTCGATACTATGCCACTCGTTGGGGACCGCGGCGTGCCAACCGCAAAACGCGAAAGAATACTTAGGCCGGCTCGCTCAAAACGCGGGGAGTTGATGCCATTTGCATTGGCGCGGGGATTGTTCGCCTATTTATGGGTTGTCGCCTACGCCGCTGCTGTCCGGCAGACGCGAACGCGACCCGGTTCGTAATGCGCTCGTTTCACCCGCCAAGGGTGGAGCCGCAATCTCTTTGGGAGCTATGACCATTCCGCGCCGAGGTGGTGTAAGGAGGACGATGTGAAAGCTGGTCCAGATCTTGGCCAATCCGTAGCTTCGTTGAGCGCAAATGCCAGTTATTTTCTTAACAACATCCAGCAATATCAGGAGTCAGTATCCACGATTGACACCTACAGAAGGATAAGTGCCTTCATTTCTGAAAAACTGTCGGGCGTCCGCGAGCTCATAGATATTGGAAATGGCGGTGTGTTTGACTATGACACGTCGCTCGTCACCAGCATCACTGCCGTCGACGTGTTTTTCGATGATTTAACGCCTGACCTTCTCCATAAATATTTCCCTGCGAACGTGCGGGCCTGCCAAGGAAGTGCGCTCGCAATCCCGGAGCCGGAGGGACAGTTCGATATGGCATTGATGGTCATGCTTCTACATCATCTTGCCGGAGGCGATTGGCTGACTAGCTGGCACAATGCCCAGCGCGCAATCGATGAGGCTTGGCGAGTTTTGCGGCCCACCGGTCGATTGCTGATTGTCGAATCATGTGTCCCGTGGTGGTTCTTCCAGATCGAAAAACCATCATTCCTGATACTGTCAAAACTAGTAGGGAGCGTGCTATCGCATCCAATCACGTTCCAATTTCCAGTCGAGATGATCGCCGATCACTTGCGAAGACGATCACAACACGTGACGACACAGCAAATAGCCAAAGGCAAGTACGTACTGCAGTTTGGATTCAAATTTCCTTCTATCTTCACACCAATTCAGATTTGGGGGATAGAGGCATACAAGCCCGAACGATGACCAATGCAACGCACGTTGATAATCAAGCGATAGCCGAGCATGAGATTGGAACCGCGGACAAGGAGCTTTTAGCACTGCGGACCGCGTGAAAAGTTTGATAAGCTTGCATCGTCTGTATCAACATTTTCGTGACGACAGTTGATTGGGGACACTCATGATCTTGTGGGGTGCGCGCTTGACCTTTGGCTAGTCGGCCTCGCAGTACTATCGAACACTTCCTGATCTTGTGAGGCCAGCAGCGCTGAACAGCGATGCCATGCTGGCCGCAGGACGCAATCACCATCGACGCAGATCAAGTCGGACTCCTTCCCTGGTGGGCGCTCGACGATAGAGATCAGTGATGAGCTCTTCCAAACTAAACCGTTTAGTTTATTCTCATGCGCCGAAGAGATAGTCGGCATAACCAAGGGCCCGGCGGCGTAGCGCCGCCTTACTACGAGAGAGGGGGATCGAGGGGTCCGCAGGGTCGTAGGGACGGTAACCGTGTCTCTCGATTTCATCGAACAATAGATCGGCGGAAAAGCCCGCTTCCTCAAGCGCACGGTCGTCGACTTCAACGAGCAGGCGTGGATGAAACCGGGCGATCGTCGCGCGCGCACCGCGCAGAACGCGAACTTCGGCCCCCTGGACATCGATTTTGATGAGCGATATCGCAGGCCAGCCGCGCGCGGCCACGAGCTCATCAATAGCCCACGCGCGTACCGGCTGCCCTTCCTTGCCGATTCGGTGATCTGCTGGATGAAATCGATTAATTGCTAGACGCAACATCCCAGGTTCCTCGGCCGCAACCCCCTCGATGACCTCGACGTTGGCGGCGAGGCCGCTCCTCTCGAGGCGATGGCGTAGCAACCGAAGGTTCTCCGCCTCAGGTTCGATAGCGATCACTCGACCAGTGGGGCCCACCCAACGCGCAAACCGCACCGTAAAAAATCCCATATTGGCGCCGACATCGATCACGGTGGTTCCCAGACGTGTCCAAGCGCGCAGCTCTTCCGCCGCTTTCGCTTCGAAATGTTCCTTGTAGAAGTCATAGACCGAGACGAACAGCCGTTTGCCGATATCCGTATTGGATAACCGGCTCGTGGCCGCCGCGCGATACGCCTTGAGACATAATGTCTGGATCAGCTTCTGCATGAGATGTGGATCCGTAGCGAGAAAGCAGGAATTTTACACAGCCTTGAGTTTCCGATAAGCGAAGATGACCATGCGCATCAATAAAAGACCGTGTTGGAATCGCGAGATTTGGGTCTCGCCGTAGGTCCGGTTGGCGTATCGAACCGGGACTTCCACGACCTTCAAGCCGAGCTTCGAAGCGCCGAAGATCAGCTCGAAATCGCCGAATGGATCAAAGTCGCCGAAATAGCCGTGGTTTTGCCTGATCCGCTCATAGTCCTTGCGCATCAAGATCTTGGTACCACACAGGGTGTCGGTGA
>Ga0306920_100009273_pt1 | contig 13112 bp, 11 predicted proteins | sample flu12Cox44000170_FD_204666 | JGI IMG/M metagenome (GOLD analysis project Ga0306920, IMG submission 204666) | Lab enrichment of tropical soil microbial communities from Luquillo Experimental Forest, Puerto Rico - flux4day.12C.oxic.44.000.170 (v2)... | ecosystem: Environmental > Terrestrial >...
ACCAAGTCGCATCTGCTGGATCGAATTCGTGGCATGCTCGGCGGACGCGCAGCCGAAGAGGTTATCTTCAATGAGGTTACCACTGGCGCGGAAAACGATCTGGAACACGCCACGGCCTTGGCGCGACAAATGGTCTGTATTTTCGGTATGAGCGAATCGGTAGGATTAGTACGCTGTGCGCAGCGACAGAACGGCGCATACCTGATGGGAGCGGATGGGACGTTCCAGCGCGACTGCAGTGAACGCACAGCCCAGGAAATTGACGATGAAGTCAAAGCGATACTCGACCAGGCGTACGAACAGGCCAAAACGATTCTCACCGATCATCGTGATCAACTCGAAGCAGTCACGCAGAAACTCCTGGAAAACGAAACGCTCGACGCCAGGGCGTTTAGCAACCTGATCGGCCTGCCAATGGAGAAGGAGCCCGAGCGCAACCGGGGAGCTTTTGAAGGCGCCCCTCCGGATGTGGGCAACGGCCAACATACCCAGGTGGAATAGTCGCCCGACTCATTTTGACAAAATCGTCACCGCAGGCATCATTGAGGAGGGGCGCCGCCGCGTCTGCCGCCAACATAGGGTGCTATGCCTGTTCGATACAAAGATTATTACGAGATTTTGGGAGTGCCGCGCACGGCCAGTGACGCGGAGATCAAGAAGGCGTTCCGGAAGCTGGCTCGGGAATTTCACCCGGATGTCGCCAAGAACAAGAAGCAAGCGGAGGAGAAATTCAAGGACATCAATGAGGCTTACGAGGTTCTTGGCGATCCGCAGAAGCGTAAAAAGTACGATGAACTGGGGCCCAACTGGAGCTCGGGTTCAGAATTTCGGCCACCGCCTGGGTGGGAATCTTATAGCGGCACCGGCGGGTTTCCCGGGCGCGGCCCTCGTGGCGAAGAGTATGAGTTCCACTTTGGCGGCACCGGATTCAGTGATTTCTTTGAGCAGTTGTTTGGAGGCTCCCGCGGAACGCGAGGCGGAGGTTTTGGACGCTCGGGGGGATTGGCTGAGGAAGACCTGGCGGAGCGTGGGCGGGACATTGAGGGTGACATTATGGTCACGCTCGAAGAGGCTATGCGAGGTTCGGTGCGATCGGTATCAGTACGCCATGGGATTCACTGCGAACACTGCGACGGCACAGGGCAACGCGCCCGACATGTTTGCAATGTGTGTGGGGGTTCCGGACAAGTGGCAAAAACAGACACCTACCAGGTGAAAGTGCCTGCCGGCGTCAGTGACGGGCAGCGCTTGCGCGTGGCTGGACGGGGAGAGGCCGGTTTAGGCGGTGGCGCCGCGGGCGACTTGTACTTGCGCGTGCGTTTTGCCAAACATCCCGACTTTGAGGTTTCAGGTTCTAATCTGATTTACGAGGCTGAGTTGGCTCCGTGGGAGGCTGTCCTGGGGACCAGCATTTCGGTTCCTACTTTGAACGGACGAGTGAACATTAAGATTCCTGCCGGTACTCACGGCGGGCAGAAATTGCGTGTGCGTGGGCGCGGCTTGCCACAGCGTGGCTCCGACAGTGGCGACTTGATCGTTGTTACGAGCATTGAGGTCCCTTTGCAGGTGAGCGAGTCAGAACGCAAGTTATGGGAGCAGCTTGCCCGGGAATCCAAATTCAATCCGCGAGATTGAACCTCGATTGCTGTCCAGCTAAAAAGAGGGCGGAGCCTGCTTTTGGACTAACCGCCGAAAAATCGTCCGTTTCGCATGCGTCCCACCTGGGCAAGAACGCTGGTGGTGCCGTTTGGATCGGAGACGAATTTAAACTCGGAATTTTCGGCCGACCAAGTCATTGTAGCCTGGCTCTGGACGATATCGCCTTCCACCATATTAGTCGCGTCCTCAACCTTTAAGCGATTAACAACGGGCCCGCTCCATTCGATATCAAACGAAACCACCACGGGATTTGGTGGCTTTAAGTGGAAGACCCCATTCGGGATTTGAAAATAATCAAAGGCGGGCAGGTTCTCGACATCCATTGTAGCCGAACCGGCGCCTAGATGGACGTCGACGTCATTATCGTCGATTCGGGTCGTCCAGAAGAGGCCGCCTGGCCAAGGGTCGATCCCCAAATTCAAGTCGTGAACCTGCGTCGAAAAATCGGGAGTCAACTGACCCCGGTAGAGGTCTAGTCAGACAAACCCAAATGTCCCTTGGTGCACCTTCCCGTCTTTACCGAGGTACACGCCCTGCATGAAACGCATGTCGGTGTCATACAGCAAGGTTTCGCTGCTCCCATCGGGATAGGTTGCCTGGCCAGTACCCTGGACCTCAGAGTAACCCCAAAAACCGTTAAAATCTGCAATGACACCTGGGATACTGGTCGGACCGGGAAACGAGAGGGCAAAGTCAACACCCGCTATGTTAACGGTGTAGGGAATGGGATTTGGCCCAGCATTGTCTGTGTTGCCAGCCATCGCCAACCGCGGAAGCAGCGCTGATGCCCCCAGCACTCCACCTGTCACGCCAGCAGTCTGACCTATGAACCGGCGTCGCGAGAGGCGAAGGCTTGCAGGTCGTTTTTGGCGCTGGACTAAGTCCATTGAGGTAGCGCGACGGGTCGATGTCCGATTTAGGAAAGCAGCCGCAGCCAAAGCAGATTGTGGGGTCATATTGGTTTTGTATCATACTATAACTTTGTGTCAATGTAAAAATTGGAAAATCTAATTAAGGGGTTATCCTTTCAGAAAGATCTTCTCAGCTCGTAAGTAACTCGCTTTCAGTCAGGGATCTAGCCTCCTAATCACCTTCTAGCAATTACCCTGCAACAATTGCGCCCACTCCAACAATGCTTGCTACAACAGGGGCGTTGATCCAGTGTGCGAGTCAATGAGTGAAGCGCTACCCACCTGTCAGATGCGAATTGCCTCTACCAGCGCTGATTTGGTCACGACGTACGCGCGCCGGCAGCGTTGGGAAATCGGACGTCCCATCACATTCGACGAGCAGTACTCGAGTATCACCGCACTCGAGGCGTTTGCCAGCGCGTTTGCGGCGGACATTATGAATGGTCTTCGGTTGCGGGCGACGAATAAACGAGTTGAGATTCTGCAAATTGAAGCAGTAGTGAAGGTATGGCTGACGAACCCCTTAACCTTCCTCGAGGTTGTGGGCGAAAGTGGCGATGCATCCATCCAAAGGCTGCATCTGCAGCTCTACGTCAGCACCGTCGAGCCGGAGGAGATAGTCCAGGGATTACTGGAAAAAACCCTGGCCTGCTCACCCCTTTATCTAACCTTACGCAAGGCTGCCGAAGTAAAAATCGATTTAGAGATAGCTATTTAGCAGTATTCGGTTTAAAGTCTTTGGAGTCCTCACTCCCCAATCCAAAGTAATTAGATGAACTGCCATCTATACTATGTATCGGCTAAGTGCTGAACAATCAGACTTGGTCGCGCGGTCGCGCGAGATAGCCAGAACGCAAATTGCTCCACATGCAGTCCATGTGGACGAGTCCTGTTGTTTTCCTGGTGAGTCTTTAAAGGCGCTTGGCGACGCCGGGTTGCTGGGGTTGACTATTCCATTGAGCTACGGCGGTAAGGAGCAGGGGTTGCGCGTGGTATGCGCCGTGATCGAAGAAATCTCACGTCAATGTGCCTCCACGGCGATGATCTACATGATGCACCTGTGCGGGGTGGCGTGTTATCTGGCTGCTTCGAAAAAACCGGAAGGTCCCCTTCGGCAGGCTGCCGTTGGCAAGCACTTGAGTACACTGGCGTTTAGCGAGAAGGGCTCGCGCAGTCATTTTTGGGCGCCGGTCAGCAAGGCGTCACGCGTTGAGGCGAATGGAAAGATCAAGCTGAGCGCCGAGAAGTCGTGGGTCACTTCTGCCGGCTATGCTGACGGCTACGTGGTATCCACACAATGGGAGAACGCAACCGCGCCGACACAATCGATGCTGTATCTCGTGTTCAGAGAGGACCCCGGCATCAGTGTCAGCGGATCCTGGCACTCGCTCGGGATGAGGGGCAACCAAAGCGCGCCGATGCGAGTGGACGGCCTGGTAATCGACGAAAATGAAAGAGCCTTGTGCGAAGCGGGCAAGGGTTTTGACATGATGCTGGCTGCTACTCTGCCACCGTTCCAATCGTGCCAGGCTGCCATCGCCTTGGGCATCTGCGAAGCGGCCGTTGCCGCGACTCAGTCGCATCTGACAAGCTCGCATTTCCAACACCTGCAATCCCGTTTGTGCGACTTGCCCAACCTCCGGGCACAACTCGCGAAGATGCGTTTGTTTACCGACCGACTACGGGCGCATCTCGTAGGCACGCTCGATGCCTTCGAGTCGTCCTGTGCCAACGCGCAAGAGTTACTAATGGAAATTAAGGTGTCGGCAACGGAAACCGCGATCGAAGTGACCGACCTGGCAATGCGCGCCTGTGGCGGCGCGGCTTTCAGCAAGCACTTGGGCATAGAGCGCTACTTTAGAGATGCAAGGGCGGGTTCCGTGATGTCGCCCACGACGGACCAGCTATATGATTTTATTGGCCGCGGGATGTGCGGCATGGACCTCTTCTGATGGGAGTTTTAAACATGGCAACTTTCAAACCGATCATTGTTGGCGCTGTCCTGTACGATCCAAAGGTATCAATCATCTGGGAGATCATCCGGGACTTTTTCGAGGCGAGTGGCTGTCCTATGGACGTGGTGTTTTATACGAACTATGAGTTGCAAGTGAAAGCGCTGGTTGACGGCCATCTGCACATTGCCTGGAATTCACCACTGGCCTGGCTCGATTCGCAACGGCAGTCGGGGAATGCTTGCCGCGCAGTGGCTATGCGGGATATTGACCGCGACCGGGTCTCACACATTGTTGTGAGCAAAGAGCGACAAGGAAGGGGATTATCCGCACTGCGCGGCCAGACCGTTGCCTTTGGGGCGAAGGACTCGCCGCAAGCGACGCTCATCCCCATTGGGCTTTTGCAGCGGAACTCACTGGAACCCGGACGCGACTTCACCGTGCGTCATTTCGACGTGCTGCGTGGCAAACACGGCGACCACGTTGGAGGAGAGTGGGAGGCCTTTCAGGCCGTGAGCCGGGGCGAAGCGGCGGCTTGCGCAATGCTGGATATGAATTGGCAAACGTGGACGCGAGACGGGCGTATCAACAGCCAACAGTTCGCCATTCTGGCCACCACCGATCGTTTCGATCACTGTGTGTTCACTGTTCGGCCTGGCTTCCCAGCGGAGGATGAGCAGCGCTGGTTGAAAACTCTTTTCTTGATGGATTACAACAACCCGAAACACAAGGAAATGATGGATATGGAAGGCCTCAAGCAGTGGCTGCCAGGGCGCACCAGTGGGTTTGGTCCCTTGGGTGAAGCTGTCGAGCGCCAACAATTTTTCATTTAGTTGACTGAGGCATGAGTGGCTTGCCGCTGTTTCCGGTGACCACAGTCGGTAGCTGGCCGAGGCCGCTGGCGTTGTTACGAGCGCAAAAGCTATGGCGCGAAGGGCAGATCGAGGAAGCCCAATTTCAGAAGGCCGCCGATGATTCGGTTCAGGAAGTGGTGCGCCGGCAAGAAGAGGCGGGTGTGGATATTGTGACCGACGGCGAGCAGCGGCGCGATAATTTCGTCTCGTTCGTGGCCACACGGCTTGAAGGCACGCGGTTGATGACGCTGCTCGAAATGCTCGATTTAATCGAGAATAAACTGGGTTTCGAGCGACTGCTGCAAACGCTGGATGTTCCGGCCTACTCCATCAGTAACGCCACTTGTGTGGGCCGCATCGCTCGCCGTGGTTCGCTTGCTGCAGATGAAGCCAGGTTTTTGAAACGCGTCACCAGCAAGCCGATTAAAATTGCGTTGCCGGGTCCTTATCTGCTCACACGCTCAATGTGGGTCAAAGAAGCCAGCGCAGCCGCGTATTCTAGCAAAGAGGAGTTGGGCAGCGATGTGGTGCGTGTGCTGCGTGAGGAAATCAGCGAATTACTCCAGCTGGGTGTTTCCTTCATTCAATTGGACGAGCCCGTGCTCACTGAACTCGTTTTTACCCAGGGACAAACTCGCACGTTCATGTGCGCAGCACTTTCGGCCCGCAAAGATCCGGCGGAAGAACTTGAGTTCGCTGTTCACCTTCTTTCCAGTGTTCTCGAAGGGTTCAACGGGGCGCGTTTTGGATTGCACGTTTGCCGCGGGAATTGGAGCCGCAACGAATCCACGCTGCTGAGCGGCAGTTATAACGCGCTGGCGGCGACGCTTAACCGAATTCCGGTCCGTCAACTGGTGCTTGAGTATTCGACCGAGCGAGCCGGGGCCTGTATGCGTTTTAATCCCCCAGAATTGGGCCTGGGCGTGATCAACCCGCGGACGGACACGATTGATTTACCCGATGACATTATCCGGCGCGTCGATCGCGCCCTGGCATTCTATCCCCCCGCAGCAATCTTCCTGAATCCCGACTGCGGTTTTTCAACGTTCTCAAATCGCCCGATGGCCAATGAAAACATCGCATCGGCAAAACTTCGCTCGCTGGTGACAGCAGCCCACAAACTAAGGGGAAGTCATTGATGCTTGACCTTTGGAATTTGCCACCGTAATTGAAATGTCACTGAACCTAACCCTCGAATGACCCTCGTAACCATGGTCCAAAAGTGGCCATTTCACGCGCAGAGTCCCTTTGGCAAGCTCGCCGATTTGCAGACTTTGAGGGTTTTGATTCAGTCTCACTTCGATCGGAGAGTGAAGGGTGCCTGGTGGCCCCCGCGGTCTTCAAAACCGTTGTCGGCTCGGAAACGGGTCGGGGTATGTTCGATTCGTACCCTCTCCACCAATTTGTTTACGCTCGGTGAAGTTAGGAGCAGAGCCGCTTCAATGGGCTCCGGAAAGGAGGTGATCAGGTGTGTCGCGCGAGCAGATTCTTAAACTCACGTCGCTTTCGTCCTGCGCGGGTTGAGCTTCCAAGCTGAGCCAAAAGGCCCTGGCGCAGGTTCTGCGCCAGCTTCCCAAAGTAGCGGACAAACGTCTGATCGTCGGAACTGATACAGCCGACGATGCAGGTGTTTACCGCTTCGACCACGGTCGAGCCCTGGTGCAAACGGTGGATTTTTTCACACCCATCGTTGATGACCCGTTTTTGTATGGCCAGATAGCCGCCGCTAACGCTCTCTCGGATGTGTATGCCATGGGTGGGCGGCCATTGACGGCTTTGAACCTGATTGGTGTGCCTGACGAAGTTGTTCCAACGAAGGTCGTCAACGCGATCTTGCGCGGGGGCGCTGCTAAAACAAAGGAAGCCAAATGTCTCGTGGTTGGAGGACATTCCATTCGCAACCCAGAACCGTTTTATGGTTTGGCGGTCACGGGTGTGGTGGCACCTCAGCGTTTGATCACAAACGCAAACGCCCGTCCTGGTGATTTACTTATCCTAACCAAACCGTTGGGCACCGGCGTTCTTACCACAGGGATAAAGCGCGGGTTAACATCCGCCGTCAGCGCGAGCAAAGCCGCACGCTGTATGACTCACTTGAACATCGTAGGTGCCGTTCTGGCCGAGCGAAGATTGGTTCGTGCCGGGACCGACGTTACCGGCTTTGGGCTGCTCGGTCATTTGGGCTCAATGTGTCGTGCCAGCAAAGTTGGAGCAGAGCTTGTTTTCTCGCGCGTCCCCTTAATCAGCAACGAAGTGATGGCACTAATTGAAAAAGACTGCATCCCCGGCGGGAGTCGGCAAAACCTAGAGACGGCAGAGGCCATGATGACATGGAGTGGGATTTCGCGCACGGGCAGGCTTTTGCTCGCTGATGCCCAGACCAGCGGCGGGTTGCTCCTTTCGGTTCATCCGCGCAAGTTGGATCGTGTGCTCAAGATTCTGAAACATCATCGAACGCCCTGCGCCGCGGTTATCGGCCGCGTCGTCCGTTCGTCGAAACCGATCATTCGGGTTCAGGCGTGAACACCAACTCCAGGCTCAGGTCCGTTCCTGCAGTCGAGAAAGTGCTTCAAGCGCTCGGCCAGGTACAGCTCTCGCGACCGGCGGTATTGGCGGTGGTTCGCCGTGAACTGGCTGCGATTCGAAGCGAAAAGAGTGTTGCCGACTTCGATGCTGTCGTGACGCGCATTCGGACTGGGCTCGATTCACTTCTCCTCTCCCGGATACAACCTGTCATCAATGCCAGCGGCATCCTCATCCATACAAATTTGGGCCGCGCACCTCTTGGTGAGCCCGTGGTCGAAGCGCTGTCTAGAATCGGCAGCAATTATAATAGCCTGGAATATGATCTGGCTAGCGGCGAGCGAGGCGCTCGCGCCCTTTACCTGGAATATAACCTGGCGATCCTTTGCGGCGGAGAATCCGCTACGGTGGCGAATAACTGTGCAGCCGCACTATTGCTGATTTTGCGACATTTCACCCGCAACGCCAGGAAGGAAGTCATTATTTCACGAGGCGAACTCGTTCAGATCGGCGGGGGCTTTCGGATTCCGGAAATCCTCGAAGCCAGCGGAGCCAGGCTTCGAGAGATTGGTACCACGAACATGACCTCCCTGCGCGATTACGCCAAGGCCATCGGCAAAGAAACGGCCCTGATTCTGAAAGTCCATCGGAGCAATTTTTCCATGGGAGGATTTGTTGAATCTCCTTTGACGGCTGAAATCGCCAGGTTGTCACGCGAGCGGCGCATCCCATTCGTCGAAGACCTCGGTAGCGGCGCCGTGCTGAACACAGAAGAATTGGCCAGCATCGACCACGAGCCAACCGCAGCCGAGGTACTGGCCCAGGGCGCGCACCTAGTGTGCTTCAGCGGAGATAAGCTTTTCGGCGGGGTGCAGGCCGGGATTATTGCCGGGCGCCAAAAGCTGGTGAAGGCTCTCAAGCAAGACCCGTTTTTCCGCGCCTTGCGCTGCGACAAGCTCATTCTGTCAGCGCTTCAAACCGTTGTGGATCTTTACCTGAACAAAGCAGAAAACAGGATTCCCCTGCTGGAGATGCTGCAAGCGCCATTGGAAGAATTGCGTCGACGGGCGGACAAATTGCTTCAGACCCTGGCAGACCAGCCAGTAACCACACGCATCGGCGAAGGCAAAGCGCGGATTGGTGGAGGAAGCCTGCCGGCCTCTGCGCTTGCATCGATCACGCTGGACCTGGTGCCGCGCAATCTCGAGTTAGCTGACTTCGCAGCGCGGCTGCGGTTGGGCTCGCCGCCCGTAATCGGTTACATTTCCGGCGGCCGTTACCGACTCGACCTGCGAACAGTGTTTCCTCGTCAGGACGAAGATATGGCACGCGCAATTCTCTGCGCTCTTCAAGACCATGGCTAAACAGTTTATTCTGGCTACAGCGGGCCACGTTGACCACGGCAAGAGTTCGCTCGTCAAGGCGCTGACTGGCACAGATCCGGACCGGTTGCCGGAAGAAAAGGCGCGTGGGATTACAATCGACTTGGGGTTTGCCTGTCTGGATTTGCCCGGCGGCACTCCTGGCGATCCGGCCTACCGTTTGGGTATTGTCGATGTTCCTGGCCACGAGGATTTCGTTAAGAACATGGTAGCTGGAGTGGGGTCAGTGGATGTCGCGCTTCTGGTGATTGCAGCTGATGACGGGTGGATGCCTCAAACCGAGGAACACTTGCAAATCCTAATTTATCTGGGCGTGACTCGCCTGGTCGTAGCACTCACAAAAGTCGATCTGCCCCAAGTGGACGCCGAGCGCGTCAGTGTGTCCATCCAGCAGCAACTGCGCGATACTCCCTTTGCCTTGGCTCCGGTTGTCCCCGTCTCGACCCTGACTCAAATCGGGATCGACAGGCTGAAGTCGGCTCTGGTTTCCATGCTTTCGGAGACAGCAGCGCCGCGAGACATCTCCAAGCCGCGTTTGGCAGTGGACCGCGCGTTTACGCTGCGCGGGATTGGCACCGTCATTACGGGAACGTTGACCGGAGGAACATTGAATGTTGGTCAATCCGTCGTGATTCAACCCGCCGGACTGTCAGCGCGAATTCGTAGCATTCAATCCCATAACCACGATAAGCCTTCCGTTTACCCGGGCTCGCGTGTGGCGTTGAACCTTTCGGACGTATCGGTTGGCGGCCATATCGCCGGCACGGGTGTGCGGCGGGGCGACGTCGTTACACTGGCGGGATTCGGTCCGCCGGTCTCGGCCCTGGATGTGCTGCTGAGCCGGTCCGGCCGAGCATCGCAAAATCCCGGGTCGGGGCCTCCGGCCCTAAAAGATGGCGCTCGCGTGCGGGTTCATCACGGCAGCGGTAACTGGGTCGCGCGGGTGCGGTTATACGACGGCAAGCAAGTAGAGCCTGGCGAAACTGCTTTGGCGCGGTTGTGTTTTGAGGCTCCCATTTTCGCTTTCGTCAACGATCGTTTCGTCCTGCGTGATTGGCCCGAGCAAGTCACTTTGGCTGGCGGTGCAGTGCTTGCCGAGAACGCCAACCCTCGAAATCCAGCTCACCGGGCTTTTCTGAAAAATTGCGCAGATGGTCTTGGCAATGCGGACCTGCGAGTCGCCGCGGAAGTGGGATTGGAGGGCGTTGTCAGGCGCGCGGATCTCCTCGCGAAATCGCATTTCAGCACCGCAGAAATTGACGCGTCCCTTGCCCGCCTGGCCCGCGAAGGAAAGCTTCTCATGGCTGGCGAGTTAGCCGTTGACTCGCGTTGGTGGACCGCAATCTGTGACCGGGCAATTGAGGCGATCGATGGCGCACATAAGAGCCATCCCGACTGGGCTGGCCTGCCCATCGCACAGCTGCGGTCGGTTCTCCAGGACTCTCGTTTGCCTCCCGGCGCTTTTGAAGCCCTCGAGGCACATTTGCTAAAGAACGGATTCGCGCAAACTGGCACTGCGATTAAAAGGGTATCTCACCGCCCCGCTTTGCCAGCCCACCTTCAGACCACTGGCGCCGAGTTGCGCACTCGGCTGGAGTCCAAGCCGTTTGAGCCGCCCTCTCGCAACGAATTGGCACGGGACGCCAACGCGCGGCAAGCCTTACGATTCTTAATCGAAACCCAGGAAGTTATTGAGCTTAACTCCGAGACAGTGATAACACAGGATGCCTTTTCGCGCGCTACCGGCATAATCAAGGCCTTCTTAATCGCGCATCGGTCGGCCACCGTCAGTGACTTGCGCCAGGCCGTGGGCGCCCCCCGGCGGGTGATGGTGCCGCTTTTGGAACGTCTGGATCACAATGGATTAACCATCCGCCAGGGCGACTTTCGCGTGTTGCGCACGGTTGGCAAGAACACTTCCAGTGAAGGGTAATTGGCGGCAATTAGGGAATGCCCTTGAGGTCAATGCGAAGAGGGAATGGAGGAGCGCACGGTTATTTTCGTGCTGAGGTGTAAATGCAACAAGCTTGCTGCGCTGCCGCCGTTGACGGCAAGTTCCAGGAATCCGCTGGAGCCCATTACGGCTATGGGCCTGCCGACCTCGACCTCCTGATAAAACTGACCGAGGCCGCACGCTCGTTTGCGGCCCAGGCAAACTGACACGGGGTCGTGAATCGATTTAAGATCTGAGGCCGAAATATTTGTAATGGCGTTGCCAAATCGATCTATATAAAGAACCTCTCCTTGCAATCCTTGAGCGGTAGCGCGGGTCTGCGGCCAATCGACGCGAACATAATCCCTCACCCGCGGCCCGAGTTTGCTCAGTAGAACATCGCGGCTCAGGTGAGCGGCGACCGGAGCAAACACGTCGCGGCCATGGAAAGTTGCGCTTACTTCGTTTAGGAAATATTTGGAATTCTCGATTCGGTGCACCACGACTTCATTTTCCCGGGCGAGCGCCCAGGAGAGCACTCCGTTGTCCGGGCCGACGAACAGGAACCGGGAGGTTTTAACCGCGATAGCCGGGCGTTTCGAACCGACGCCCGGATCTACGACAGCGACGTGGATCGTGTGCTGCGGGAAAAATGAGTAACTCGCCGCCATGGCGAATGCGCCTGCCCGGATGTTACCCGGAGGAATCTCGTGGGTCAGATCGACAACCAGTGCCTTGGGCGCGAGTTGGAGCAGTACACCTTTCATTGTGCCCACAAACCAGTCCTGCGTTCCGAAGTCAGTAGTGAGAGTAATTGCTCGCACCAGTTTGCCTAAAGCTATTTCAGTGCAACCACGAATGGCGCTAATGGACACGAATCCAGACCAGCGCCTCATCGCCGGCCGGCGCGGAGTTTGAGCTGCGCGAAGGTTTCCAAAAATTGGGCGCGGTCAGATGACCGGTATCGTTCCGGCAGATACCGACGGTCGGAGCAGGCCAATACCGCGGCCAGTTCCTGCAGGGCCAGCAAATCCGGGTCGAGTGGATCAATGAATGAGTTGACCGCTTCCTCGAGATCCTCGCATTGAACTGAATCGTCGCGTTTCGCCAACACAGCGCGTTCCTTGGCACGCATCAAAATTGATTCAACATCGCTCCCGGTTAGCGGCCGTTGTCCAAGGGAATCGTGAATGTATGCAAGCGTGCTTTCGGTCAAAGGAATATTCTTTACTCGCGCGACGGTGCTGAAGAGTTCCGCGACATCCTCCGGTCCCTGTGCAGGAAACAACGGCATGCAAAGCCCAAAACGGCCCTGACGCTTCATGTCGATCGAGAGGAGATCCGGTCTCGAAGTCATCGCCACCCATAGCTCTCTTCCACGCAGGGTCGAGTCGCCGATGTGCGCGGCAAAAGCAGCGAACACACGCCCGGACACGCCGCTATCTCCGTCAGCCTCACGCGTGCCGAAGACAGCGTCAGCCTCGTCGACCACGACGATAACCGGGCCAAGGGCGCGGATGGTCATAAGAATCCTGGCCTGTTGACGCTCTGTGTCGCCGACCCATTTGGAGCGGAACTCGCCCATCTCCATGACGGGCAAGCAGCATTCGCTGGCAAAGCAATCAATTAAAAAGGATTTGCCAACTCCGACTCGACCCGGCACCAAAACTCCTCGTTCCAGGACATCGGTTTTGCCATTGCGGATGAGCCAGGCAAGTTCGCGCAACCTAGCTTTGGCGGCAGTGTGCGTGGCTACACGATCGAGTGAAACCCCTGGCTTCGGATCCTTGAACCGAACCAGACCCTGGCAGTATTCCTCGATCAGGCGCTTCTTGCTCGCAGTAACCAATTCCTGCGTGACACGAGTGCCATTGCGGATTGCTTCAGCTAAGAAGTGG
>Ga0306920_100009274_pt1 | contig 13111 bp, 12 predicted proteins | sample flu12Cox44000170_FD_204666 | JGI IMG/M metagenome (GOLD analysis project Ga0306920, IMG submission 204666) | Lab enrichment of tropical soil microbial communities from Luquillo Experimental Forest, Puerto Rico - flux4day.12C.oxic.44.000.170 (v2)... | ecosystem: Environmental > Terrestrial >...
TGCGCGTGCCGGCCAGGGCGGCGCGGGCACCGGCAGGCAGCCGCTGCGGCAGGATGACCAGTCCGGTCTCCGCCGCCACGATGCCGCCGCTGGTCCGCAGTAGCCCGGCGCGGTGATGCGCGGAAGTGACCGGGCCGGCGTCGAGCCTGCGGTACTCGGATGCGGTCAGCTCGCGGTCAGTGCGGCTGAGCATCTCGAAGCCGATCTCGATGTGAGCCAGTTCCTCAAGCAGCAGCGTTACCGGGCGCTCGCTCACAGCCAGCACGGTGACAAGCAGGCTGGCCAGCCCATCGGCAGAAGCGACGTCGCACATGCCGGGCGGCCTGCTGGCGGTGCTTGCCATGATGTCCGGCGCGGTGACCCGCCGCACCAGATGTCGGGAAGCCCCAGCGCTCCAGTCCGCACTCCCGCGATCGGCTCGGGCCGACGGACGTCCGCGGCCGGTTCTCCCGCGACCTAGCCTGGCGGGGTCTGGCGTCGCGGCAGGTGTGTCGGCCCACTCCCGTTGCTCGGCTGAGGCTGCCTGCGGCGTAAGCGGGTCACCAATCGGGCCGTCTGATCGTTCCACGTGCGTCCAGTCCTTGCCGTGCTCATGACATGTGGGGAAGCCGCCAGGCCCAGCCCGGCCCGGGCGAGTCATCGGGCCGGCCCAGGGTCGGCCTGGGTCGGCCCGGGCCGGGGCCGAGGATGCGAAGAGCCAGGCCGCCTGGCCCGGCGGGGGCCGCTGGTCGGGGCCGCGGTCCGAGGTGGGGCCGTTGTCTCCGGGAAGTCGAGCGTGACGAACCGATCCGGAGTCTCCGGGCCGTTGCTGGCCGCGGCGGTAAGGCAGGCAGCGGCATTGCGGGCCGCGGACGCCTGCAGCAGATTCTGCTGAGTCTCACGCAACACGGCGACTGCTCGCGCCAGCCCTGCGAGCGAGTTGATCAGCGTCCGGCGGGTGATGGTACGGCGGGATCTGTCGGGTATGCAGGCGGCCAGCAGGTACGCCGCGGTGCGCAGCGTAGCGCCGCCGGAGGACGGCGGCGGGATGCGCCCCCAAGAGGCGCGGGCCGCGCGGCTGAAGCCGTCGGCGGCCTGCTGCAGTTCCGGGCTGCCGGTGGCCTGCGCGGCGGCGGTGAGGACGTCAAAGGCGGCCCAGGCGATGTCAGCGGACTGCCCCGCGGCGGGGGAGGCGCGGAGCTGGCGGGCCGCCCCGGCCGCTACCGCCGCGGCGTAGCTGAAGATGTCTCGGGTGTCGGCGTCGGCGAAGGCCTCGGGGCCGGGCGGGATACCGGGAAGCCCGGCTGACCAGCGGCGGCGGAGCGCTGGCAGGCTCAGCTGCCCGTCCAGCGTCTGGCCGCCATACCAGACCTGCTGGCCGTCACCGTGGTGAATCATCCCGGGCAGGCTGACGGCGTACCCGGTCACCTCGGCCAGCCGGCCCGTGTCGTAATGAAGCAGGACCAGCAAACCGGCCCCCTCAAGGTCGGCGAAGAAACCCCGCTCGGCCCGGGCGGCGGCCGCGCACATGCTCACCTCGCGGCGCAGCACCGCCCGGGCCGCCCCGGCGGTCATCCCGTGCCCGTCCAGCCGCGGCCGCGCGTCGGCAGCCTGGCCGGCTTGCTGGTGTCCCCGGCGGCCAGGCTCGGGCCAGCGCTGCCGCAGCTTGGGCAAGGTGAGGTCAGGCGCGAGCTTGCCCCCGCCGAACCAGATTTGCTCGTCGGCCGCGGTCACGTCGCCGGGCAGGCCGACCGCATACCCGGTTACCTCGCCCGGGTTGCGGGCGCTGTGCCGCAGCCGGACCCGCAGCCCGCGCTTATCCAAGGCGGCGAAGAACTCGGGCTCCGATCGCGTCCCAGCTGCGGCCATGGCCACCTGGCGCTGCAGCGTCACCCGGGCCGGCTCGGGCCGGTCGGCTGCCTTCTCCTGCTCGGCCCGGGTCGGCCTTTTCGCGGCGGTCCGGTCGGCCCGGGCCACTACCACCAGTCCGTACTCGGCTTCCATGGCGCGTAGCGCTTCGCCGAGCCGGTAGTAGTCGTTGTGCAGATGCGGCCGCCGGCGGTCCTGCCGGGCCAGCGTTGCCACGATGTGAATGTGGTTGTCACCGTGGTGGACGGCCACCCACGGCACTCCCTCGTCTTCCTCACCGCGGCGGGACAGGCCGGTGCGGTGCATGACCTCTTCTGCGATCCGCATCCACGCGCCGTCACCGAGGTTAGGGTCGTCGGGAGCGGCGCGGACCACGCAGTGCCACACTGGTTTCTCTGATGCGCGGTCGCCAAGTACCGCAAGCGGGGCTTCCATCAGCCCGGTCAGCATCCGGAAGTCCCGGCGGCCGCCTCGACGTTGCGGAGGCTCAAGTTCGGCTGGGTGCCGCCACCCGGCCACCAGATGCGGGCGGACGTGCTCGCACGACTTTCCAGGGCCAAAAAGGTAGTAGAGCAGCCCGGCCAGACGGGTGCCGCGCTGAAGAACCCGGCCGATCACCGCAGGCTCTTGCAGATCATCACAATGGCCTCATCGGCACGGCGGGCCACCTGTATGCAGTAGGCCGCGGCCGGGCTGACACCCGCTCTCGGCTGGCTGGCGGCGTTTCGCCGCGCTACGGCCTGAGGCAGGTCCTTGAGTAGTCGGCGGACAAGGATCAGCTCGGCCAGCGCTTCGCGCTGCAGGTCGGTGATCGAGCCGGCTCGGTGCTCGGCGACGTCCATCCCCGCCTGGGCCAGGTAGGCGGCAAGCGCTAGCTCGCGCCGATCCGCCTCTGCTGTCATTGTGGTCAGCTCGGCCTCAGATAGCCGCACCGTGACCTGGTACTTGCGTCGCTGGCGCTCGCGCGGACGCCGCGCGCCGCGCATGCTTGGGTAAGGCAGCATGATAGCCTTTCGCTGCCGCCGTCCCAGCATTGGCGCTTTATCAGGTTACATCACGCCGCGCCCGGCGTGTATTAAGAGGTTCTTACGCATATCTTGCTGCCCACTCTTCTGAATGTCGCCTGGCCTGCGGAAACCCTTATGACTGAGGCCGCAGCCAGCATTATCACTGGGCATCATGCAAAAGCCAACCGAACAACGCGAATCCGCCCTGCAGCAACGACGGAAAGCACACAAAACCGGCCGGCCCGGTGGCCCGAAAGCGGTCTGGAAATGGCCCGAAAGCGGCCCGGGCCGGGGGTGGCCCGGGAAGCGCAGCCCCGGGCCGGCCGCGCCAGTAGGAAGCCAGGCCCGCGGCGTGCCCGGAGGTGGGCGGCGGCCGGTGACGGCCAGCATGACGTGCCTGGCCCGCTAGCGTCCGCACCGGCCCTATCTACGGGCCCGGGCCAGGCGGCCCGCGGGCCGGCCCGGGCGGCCCGAGGGGCCCAGGCCTCGGCTGCTTGGGCGGCTGCAATCCGGGCTCGGCGGCGCAGCGCGGCCCGAGCCGGAGCCCGGGCCGGGGCCGGGCCGGGATGCTGGCGGCCGGATCGCGATTGCCCGGCCGCCAGCGGGCCTGGCGCGACCGCGTTTCAGGACCGGCCGATGTCGGCGGCCCAAGGATGTGGTGGGGCGGCCTGTCACTGATGAGGGCGTGGCCCCAGGCGTGTATCCATGCGGTGAGCCGGAGGTCGGAGTTGGCGGACGGGACCGGCCAGATCCGCCGCCAGTCCTGCCGCCCGCCGGTGGGGCCGACCTGATCGAGGTGCTCGCCGCCGCGGGCTTCGCTGGCCGGGTAGTGCTCGAGCATGGTGACCGGACCGGGCCACGCCACAGCGATCGCGGCGACGCCGATCACGGCGACGATGGTGGAGTCGGTGGCCGTCTCGACATGAACCTAATGCTCGTGGAACAAGATCGCACGCGCCTCGTGCCCGCTGATTCCGCCGACCCGGGTGTCGATCACGACCCGCCGCGGATCGAGTTCGGCGACGTCTGGCGAGGTGCGGAACCGATCGCTCAGCTCGGCGAACCGTCCGCCCTCGATCACCCCGCGCCGCAGCCTGGCCGCGGCGTCGAACGAGCGGCCGATCCTTTCCTTGCCGTACACGGCCAGGCCACTGCGGACGATGCCGACCGACATCATCAGCAAGGGGCTGGCGCTGGAGCCGTGTAGCGAGCGAATAAGCGTCTTTCGCGAGTCGAGCAGATAAAGGACTTCACCATCCTGCCGACGTACTGGGCTCCCGGGGGGCGACGAGCTAACTCCGACGATGAAGATGCGTTCCCTGGCGACGTAAGCCGGGCTGAGGTCAGGCTCTGGCGGGTGTGGGCAGATACTGGCGTGGTGAGCGCCGGGCAGCTCAGCCGGGAGGAGGTCTTGGCGTTCCTCGCGCGGCAGCCGGGCGCCCCGCGGGATCTGGAGGCTCTTGCGGGCGGGGCGTGGTCATCGGCGTGGGCCTACCGGGTGGGCGGCGAGGAGCTGGTGGTCCGTTTCGGGCGGGAGGTGTCCTGGTATGAGGCCGACCGGATGGCGATGGCTTTCGCCAGCCCGGACTTGCCCGTGCCCGAGGTCAGGGAGGTGGGCAGGACCCCGTCCGGGCGGGCCTATGCCATCTCGGTGCGTCACCACGGGCGGTTCCTGGAGGACACCCCAGCAGGGCAGGCCGGTGCCCTCACCCGTACCCTTACCCGCCTGCTCGTTGCCCTGTACCGGGTGCCGGCGGGCCCGGATGCCCGGGTCGCCTGGCACCGGGCGGGCACGCCTGCGGGGAGCTGGCGGGAGTTCCTGCTGGCCGGCCTGGTCGATGACTCCGGGAAACTGGTCCGCGGATGGAGCGCTGCCCTGGTCGGCGACCGGCAACTGGCCGCCTTGTCGACAGCGGTCACCGGGCGAGTGCGGGCCCTGGCGCAGGCCTGTCCGGAGCGCCGGGACCTGGTCCACGGCGATCTGCTGCACGGCAACGTGCTGGTGAGCCCGGACGCCCAGGTCGAGGCGGTGCTGTCCTGGAAGTGCTCGGTGCGCGGCGACTTCCTCTTCGATGCCGCCTGGTGCAGCTTCTGGGCGCCGTTCCACCCGGGGATCGCCGCCGCCGACCCGCTGCCCGGGCTGCTCCGGGCCCCGAGCGTGCGCGACGAGCCCGGCGCCCTGCTGGACGCCGCTGCCCGGCACCACTGCTATGAGCTGCACATCGGCTTCACCCATCTGGGGTGGAACATCTGGACCGGGAACCAGGCGGGTCTGGCCGCTACCGCCCGGCGCCTGGCCGAGGTCCTCGAGCGCGGCCCCCTGCCTTTGACCTGCGACTGAAGGTAACGTGGAACGGCGCGGCTGCCCGGGCCGGGCGGCGACCGGACGCCAGTGGCGGTACAGGGCTGCCCGTGTGCCGATCCGCAAGCAAGGCGCCCGGGCGGCTGCGACACTGAGGCCATGCCGGACGGCGCGGATGAGTATGTGGTGGCAGGCGAGCGGCGCGTGGAGTACTGCCTGTACAACCGCGGGGCGGCCCGGCGGCCAGTGTTTCAGCACGGCACGCCGGGCCAGGTCGGCGAGTCGCGGACGTCGTCGACGACGCGCGTACGGTCTTGGACGTCGTGGGACGGGATCGGTTCGCGGTCTGGGGCGGCTCAGGCGGAGCGCTGCATGCGCTGTCGATCGCCCGAGGCCGACGGCCGGGCCCTCGCGGCACGGCACGAGGAGGAAGGCTGCCTCGAGCGGATGAGCCTGACCTACCGTCACGGCGTCGACGGGTGGCTCGAGCACCGCATCGCCGTGACCCGGCCATGGGGCTCCGAGCTGCCACAGCTCACCACCCCGGTCAGGATCTGGTACGGAACTGGCCGATGTCCTTGCTTCCCGCGACCACCACGAGTACCTGCTAGCGGCAATCCTCGGCGCACGACGCCGGGAACTCCGCAGCGGCCGTGTCCTAGGCAGCCAGGACCTCGCGGCAATCTACGACTGGCGGGCCGATCCGTCTCGCCAGCAATTGCAGATGCCGCTTGCGATCAAGCGTTCCGCTGATTCCCGGCATGCTCCCGCCTGCCGGGCTCCGCACCCGGCTGCGCCAGCTCACACCCGTAGCCGGTAACAATTCACCGCCTATGCGGGGAATCGCTCACGCTCTGTCACGGGAGCAGTAGCAGCTCGGGTCGCGGTGATCCGGATCGGTTCAAGGTGGACCAATGTCGTAGGTCGGTCCTCCTTGGACGGCGCTGCACGGTGCTGAGCTGCAGCCTGAACTGCAAGGGCGGCTGTCGCCGCTGGAGACGGGGTGCACGGGGAACACCTGGCGCCTTGCCGCGCAGGCAAATGGGTGCTTGCCGTGAAGGGCGATAACCCTAGCCTGGCGGGGTACGGGGCGGAGCCCCGGGACGCTGATACACCCATGGCGGCGACTGGCCTTCTGACGCTTTTATGTTTGTCAAGGGCTCACCGGAGGATTCATCGACCGGGTGAGGTGCCGGTAGAGCTCGCGGGCGATGTAGCGCTTGAGGCAGCGGCGGATCTCCCGCATGGTCTTTCCCTCGGCGGTGCGCCGGGCGACGTAGGCGCGGGTCCGCGGGCAGCCGCGCATTCGGACCAGCGCGATGGCGTGAATCGCGCGGTTCAGCGCCCGGTCCCCGCCGCGGTTGAGCCGGTGCCGGACGGTCATTCCGCTGCTGGCCGGGAGCGGGCTGGTCCCGCCCAGGGCGGCATAAGCGGCTTCGCTGCGGCACCGGCCCGGGTGGGAGAAGCTCACGATGGCCTGCGCGGCGCTGACCGGCCCCACTCCGTACCGGCTGGTCAGGCCCGGAGCGATGTCGTCGACGATGGCTAGCAGCTGGCCGCGGTTGTCCTTGAGCTGCTGTCGGCCCTGGCCGAGCGCGAGCGCCAGGCGGCCCATCTCAGCCTGCCGGACGGCCTGCTCACGGCTGGCGTGAACAGAGAGCTCACGGTCGGCGAGCGCGGCCAGGGCCCTGCCAGACAGGGTCGTGCGGGCGGCGCGGCGGTCGGTGTCGTCCCCGGCCAGCAGCAAGGCACGCAGCCGCCCGGCCTGCGCGGTGCAGGCCCCGGAGATCTCCTGCCGGGCAACTAGCAAGATGCGCAGGGCCTCCCGGTCGCCGTCGGCGCGCGGCACCGGCAGCCGGCTCGCATCCAGCCGCAGCGCGGTCAGCACCGCCAGGTGCGCGTCGATCGGGTCGGACTTACCCCTCCCGCGGCGCTGCCTGCGGCTGGGCTGCTCGCACTCGAGCACCAGCAGGCCCGCGACGGCCAGCGCCCGCGCCAGCCCGATCCCGTAGCTGCGGCTGCCCTCGATGCAGACCGCCACCCGCGGTCCGGGCGCCACCTCGGCAATCGCGTCCAGCAGCCGGGCGAACCCGCCGCTGTCGTTGCCGATCCGCATCACCGCGATCGGCTTGCCCGCCGCGTCGGCGATCTCCACCTCATGCGTATCGCGGTGCGTATCGATCCCGATGACAGCATCAACTACCTCTGCCAGCATGGGGCATGCGGCCTTCTCCTTCCACGGTCAGGGCCGACGTCGGCACCGGCCTGGATGGAGTCACCGGGCGGCACATCTGTGACGGGTCACGCCAACCGGCGGACAGGCTTCTGATCAGGACAGCACGGTGGGCCAGGCCGGTCCGGCGACCCGGGGACAGGTCAGAAGAAAGGCACGTACACGCGGCCAGATCCGTAGCGAGTCACCCGGACCACCGGAACCGATCCTGGCGGCAGTCCACCCAGAACCGCCGTAACGACACACTCACAGATTCGTAGCTACCGGCACCGTCTGCGCGAGAATGGCGGGATGACTTCGCGTAAGACCGCACCGCCGGATGTGCTGTTCGTGAACGGTGCCGCGTCGGCTGGCAAGACCTCGCTGATCCGGGCAGTCCAGGATCTGGTGCCGGTGCCGTACCTCCACGTCGGCCTCGATCACTTCTTCGCCTCTGTTCCTGAGCCATGGGGCGGCGGCGGCCCAGGCCGCTACTGTGGCGCTGGCTTTGGCTACCAGGCCTGCGCGTCCTCCGCTGATGCCATGCCGCGGACCGCCATCACGGTCGGGCCAGCCGGAGCGGCAATGTATGCCGCCTACCGGCGGTCTCTGGTAACGCTGCTGGAGCATGGCTGCAGACTGGCCATCGACGAACTGCTGGTGTCGGAAGAGATCGGCGCGGACTATCTGGCGCTGCTGGCCTCATACGACGTGCAATTTGTGCTGATGACTGCTGGGCCTGACTGCCTGGAGGAACGCTGTGTGATGCGTGGCTACCAGCCGGGATTCGGCCGGTGGTCACTGATCGCAGCCGGCCACCTGCCGCATGGCTACGATCTGACTTTGGACAGCGAGCAGGTGATGACGCAGGAGTGCGCTGCCACGGTCGCGGCTAGCTGGGGCCTTGCCGACGCCGCCCGCGCGGCTGCCGACCTGGGACCAGGCCCTTGTCAGCATCCGCGTGAGCAAGATCGGTTAGTGGCTCAGGGCCTCGATCGCTGCGGCTGCGGCCGTCCCGATGACGGCGTTGATAGCCGCCTCACCTTTCCAGGGCTGGCGCGCACGGGTGAAAACAGCCGCCGCGTACCGGCGCCCGTCCGGGCATGTGATGACACCTATCTCGTTGCGCATTACTCCCACGAGGCTGCCGCTCTTGGCGGCGACGTGGGCCGGTGCCGGAAACGCGGCGGCCAGGCGATGCTTAGTTAGCTGCTGGCTCATCAGCTGGCGGATCCGCTGGCACGCTGGCGGCGGCCCAGCCTGATCGGACCAGATCAGCTCCAGCAAAGTGGCCATGTCCCTGGGTGTCGTATGCGTGGTCAGGGCTGGCGTCAGGGCGGTAGCGGTCAGTATGCGGGCAGCCACCTGATCATGTTCCTTGTCGGAGTGAGGCTGTGAGCCCCAGGCCAGCAGGGCTGTCCAGTCGGTGAACCCGGCGTCGCATCCGATGGAATTGATGATCGTGCGCAAGTCGGCGGTGATGGCCGTGTCAGCCAGGCCGAGACGGGCCGAGCTGGCGTTCACCGTGTCGATGCCCACACGGTGAAGCAAGACATCGGCGGCGGTGTTGTCGCTGATGGTCAGCATCGCGGTAACCAGGTCGCGCAGCGAGGTTTCGGCGTCGTCGCAGAACAATGAGAACCCGGTCGGGCCGGGCGTCCGGGACGCGGCGGGCAGGATTATCCGCTCATGCGGGCTGAGCCGACCGTCAGCGAACTGCGTCTCGGCCTCCAGGGCAACCGCGACCTTGAACACCGACGCCGCCACAGCCTGCCGGTCAGCATGAACAGCAATTTCGTCACTTCCGTCGAGCGCCTGGACACAAAGCTGCCCATCGCAGCCAGCTTGGCCGAATAGCTTGTCAATGGCCTCGCGCACGGCACCACGATCCCATTCCCCTTACCGCGCCGCAACTGACCTGGGGGTTTACGTGTTTGCGCACTTGGCCTGGCTGCGCTCACGACCTGTGGCCCCCGGCACCGCCCCCAAGGCGCCGGCAAGCGACGCCTCGTCCAAGGCCCGGGCCGACGCGTCGTCTGGGCCCCAGCTCTACGCATCGTCCCCGGCCGCGGGCGACGCCTGGCCTGCCCCGGGCCGCAGTGACTCCGATGCTGACGCCCTGGTCCTGTTCCTCATCTCCAGCCTGTCCCCGGCGACATGACCGCGCCCTGTCATGTCCCAGACCCCTCCCCCGAACCCGGTCGCCGCCGGGCTCGGGGGAGGACATCCGCCCTTCCACCCGCATGCTGGCGACCTTGCCAGGACGGTGTACGTCCTTGACTATCCCCTCATGACTACGACTACCGATCAGGATCAGGCTGGCTTCGGTCACCATCCCTCCAGTGCCGCCCGGCCTGTCGCGCTGGTCACGGGCGTGGGGCCGCACTGTCGGCATCGGCGCGGGCATCGCGACTCAGCTGGCAGCGTCGGGCTGGGACATTGCCTTCACTTACTGGACTGCCTACGACGAGCGGATGGCCTGGGGAAGCGAGATGGGGGCGACCGAGGTCATCATGCAAGCCCTGGCTGGCCACGGCGCAGCGGCGGTGGCAATCGAAGCGGACCTCACTGGCATCGACGCCCCATCGCAGATCATTGACAAGACTGAGCAACTACTGGGCAGTATCACAGCCCTGGTGATGTGTCACTGCGAATCCGTCGCCTCTGGCCTGCTGGACACAACGGTCGAGAGCTTCGATCGGCACTTCGCCGTCAACGCCCGCGCCACCTGGCTGCTGATCCGTGAGTACGGCCAGCGCTTTCAAGGCTCCCCGGGAACCGGGCGGGTTATCAGCCTTACCAGCGACCATACCGTCGGCAACCTGCCCTATGGCGCCAGCAAAGGCGCCGCGGACCGGATTACCCTAACCGCCGCGCAGGAGCTATCCCACCTTCGTGTCAGCGCCAACGTCATCAACCCAGGCCCAGTAGACACCGGCTGGATGTCCGATGAGATCAGGCAGAGTGGTATCAGCCAGACACCACTGGGCCGCCTGAGCACGCCGCGAGATGCCGCACACCTGGTGGACTTCCTTTGCTCGCCCCAGGGTCAGTGGATTAACGGCCAGCTCCTGATGAGCAACGGGGGCTTTGCCTAGCTCACGCGGCTATGGCCACTACTGCGCCCCGCCGTTCTCCTATCTGCCATACCCTGGTGAGCGCTCGCCGGGTCCAGGCGAATGCAGATCGTGCCGTGATGCCCGCGCTGTTGACGCGGTGATAGCGACTGGGAGCAGCGGACGCGAGGCAAGTCGACCGCATACTGAACCGACCTGGATGACGATAGGGTCCAGACAGACCAATGGTGCCGCCCCTTTGTGGGACGGCGCGAGCGCGCCGGGCGGGCGCCCCACAGCGCAGAGCCCGGCGCGGGGAGCGCCGGACCCGGCGCCGCGCAGCGGCGCCGCTTGATTCAGTAATAGGAAAATTCGGCAAATTAGGATCGCGTGATCGTGTCCTCCGTCGGGTGATACGCGACACTCATCCGCCAACTGATCTGCGACAGTCCAGAGCACTGATCGCGGTATGAGCGAGACAACCACGGGTGTGGTCTTGGAGGCGGCTCTGCAGACCGCCCGCTCAGCGGTACGTCCGACCTGGAACAATGTCGCCATGTCGGTACCCCCTCCCGCAGACCCACGCAGATCATTTGACGGCGCTGCCGAGATTTACCACGGGATACGGCCCAGCTATCCGCCGTCCATGTTCGACGAACTGTTTCGGCTCCTGCCCAGCCATCCGATAGTCCTTGAGGTCGGGCCAGGTACCGGCCAGGCAACCCGTGACCTGCTCAGCCGAGGGGCGAACGTCTACGCCGTCGAGATCGGCCCGGCGATGGCCGCAAAGCTACGCGAAGTTCACCCATCTCCCGCTCTGACGGTCGTCGTCGGTGACTTCGAGGAAATCGCCCTCGAAGAACACGGCTTTGACGCTGTTTTCTCGGCTACCGCCTACCACTGGATCTCCGCGAAAGCGCAAGCCGACCGGCCTGCGAGGGCCCTGAAGCCCGGCGGTCTAGTCGCGATCGTCGACCTTAACCAGATCAGCTCGCCCGAGGACAAGGGGTTCTTCGCCGGGGCACAACCCATCTACGAGCGATACGGCCAAGGGCATACCGGGCCGCAAGCACCTGCACGCAACGCGGTAGACCCGCCGATTCGCCGCGTACTCCGTGACGACCGGCGGTTCTCGAACGTCGAGTTGCGGGCCTACGACTGGGACCAGACCTACAGCGCGGCCGACTACCGCCAGCTGATGCTCTCCTACTCCGGCACCCAGATGATGCCGCCGCCAGCCAGGCAAGGGCTGCTCGACGACATCGAGAACTTCATCCGGCAGGAATACGACAACCAGGTCACCAGGCCGATCGTCGTCACTCTGACCACCGCAAGATTGTCTTGACACCAAGACGCGGCTCACCAATAGAAGACGACCGTCCCACAGGCCGCTCCGCTACCCATTCCAGCGTCTAGACTTGTCGCACATCAGCTGGCGGAGATGCGTCGCGCGTCAGATGTCGGATCACAAGGATCGCGTGGTCGGCAGCGTACCGCGGCGCTTTGTCAGGAGACCTCGTGCCGTTCCCAGCCGGGGGCCAGCTTGGGCAGGCCGTTAAGCAGCTCCGCGAGAGTGCCCGCTTGGGCTTCCCGCACCCGGGCGGGCGCTTTCCCTTGGCTTAACAGCCCGAGATGCGACAGGCCGCCGCCGGGCTCGGCGCGATGATCTGCCGGGTCCGGACCGATCCGGAATTAAACTGTCGGTTCAGGTCGCGTCCGGGTCGAATGGCGCGTGCTCGCCCGGCGTGAGAAGCGCACCGTTCGCCGTGGCCTGGCGCGCGGGCTGCTGCTGGGCTCCCTGGTCCGCGTGCAGGTCACCGAGGAGGTGCGTCTGCACGAACCGCTTGGGATTCAGGTCCTCGATCTCGAAGTCGGCGAACTCCGGGCCCAGTCCTTCCCGCAGGTCGTTCTTCGCGCTCTCGGCGATCCTGCGCAGGTCGCGGAGCGCTCGGCCGGCCTGGGAGGCGATCTTGGGCAGCTCGTGCGGCCCGAAGATGACCAGCGAGATCACCGCGAGAACCAGCAGCTTGGGGAGGGACAGGTCGAACACGGCTCAGTCCTTTCCTCGGCCGTGGAACTGCAGCGGGGACAGCTCGTCGTCGGCCAGGCCCGCATACGGGTCCGGGCGCAGCCGGGCCCGTCGCCGGTCGTGGGACCACACAATGAACTCGGCCGCCTCCACCAGCAGCACGCAGGCCCCGCCGAGGATCAGCATCGTGAGCGGGTCCGGGCTCGGGTTGGCCATGCCCGCAATCAGGAACACCCCGAAGATCAGCGCCCGCCGCCACTTCCGGAACCGCTCGTGGGTCAGGATCCCGGCCAGGTTCAGCATGACGATCAGCAGGGGTATCTCGAAGGCCATCCCGAAGGCCAGCATCATCGCCATCACGAAGCTCAGGTACTGATCGACCTGGATCAGGTTCTGCACGCCGCCTGGCGTCAGGCCGAGCAGGTAGTGCATGGACCGGCCTAGCGACAGGTAGCACAGCGTGATGCCGATGCCGAACAGCGGGATAGCCGTGCCGAGGAAGATGTAGCTCCACCGCTTTTCCCTGGCGTGCAGGCCTGGCGCTACGAACGCCCAGGTCTGGTACAGCCAGACCGGCGAGGACAGGATCACCCCGGCGATCAGCGCGACTTTCACCCGCAGGTAGAACGCGTCGAGCGGGCCGTTCAGGACCAGCTG
>Ga0306920_100009276_pt1 | contig 13111 bp, 6 predicted proteins | sample flu12Cox44000170_FD_204666 | JGI IMG/M metagenome (GOLD analysis project Ga0306920, IMG submission 204666) | Lab enrichment of tropical soil microbial communities from Luquillo Experimental Forest, Puerto Rico - flux4day.12C.oxic.44.000.170 (v2)... | ecosystem: Environmental > Terrestrial >...
CCACGTAGCCGTCGTAGCGGTGCACCGCCGCCATCATCAGCTGCAGGACGGGGTCGAGGATGGCCCGCGCTTCTTCGGGGTCGATGTCGCGCATCAGCTCGGTTGAACCCTTGAGGTCGGCGAACAGCGCGGTCACCGTCTTGCGTTCGCCTTCGAGGCGGGCAGGGTCTTCAGGCTGTGCTGCGGTCGGTTCGGATGTGACGGGGATCGAGAGTTTAACCGATGGTGCTTGCGCAATAGCCGGCTCGGCGCTGCCAGTCAGCGTGGCACCGCATTCACCGCAGAATTTTTCGTTGGGCTCGTTGACGGCGCCACACTTTGCACAAGTGGCGGCGAGCGGCGCCCCACACTCTGCGCAGAATTTGCGGCCTTGCCGATTATCAGCGCCGCATTTGGAACAGCGCATATTTCCCCCTGATGAGTGACTAAGCAGTCAACTCATTGAGCAGCGCCTTGGCCTCTTTCAGATCGGCGGTGTCGAAGCCTTCGGTGAACCAGTTGTAGATCTCGGCCAGCATCGTGCGCGCCTCATCGCGGCGCCCTTGATGCTCGAGCAGGCGCGCCAGGCTCAGCGTCGCTCGCAGTTCGGGCCACTTTGCACACTGTTTGCGCGACACCTCGATAGCCGTGCGAAAGGATGACTCGGCTATCCCGGCTTTCATTGGATCGCCCACCCGCACCAGTTCGCCATACAAGCGGTGCAGTTCCGATTTGGCCTCTGCGTCGCCTGTTTTGGCCGCCACTTCCAAACCCTCCGCGGCGACCCTCAGTCCCTCGGCAGGCTGTGGCGCGGCCAAGCACGCCGAAGCCAAGGCGGCATATTGCCAACCGGGAACGACGGCTCCCGACATCGCGTAGGCGTCTAGTGCAGGTTTTATTTCGGCGATGGCCTCCTCCGCCCTTCCTTGCAAGGTAAGCGCCTGGCCATGGATAATTTGGCCGAATGAAAGCCAATTGGTGAAGCCGTGCTCAGAAGCTAGCGCAAGCAAAGCTTCCGCATGTTTTAGAGCCAGCGCCGCTTCTCCGCGCCATACCAATATGGTCGTGGCCCCGTTTAGGGCGAATGCTAACGGCAGCAACTGCGCTCCCTCGCTGGCTGACGCAAGAAATTCCAGCGCCCGTCGCAAACCTTTATCCGGGAAACCCAAAGCGGCTGTACACCAGCAAGCGTAGCACCGACATGCAGCCCGAAAATGTTCCTCGCCGTATGCCAGAGGGCTTGAGCGGAAACAATTCGAGGACCTTCTCGGAATGCTCGAGCGAAACGGTTAGATCCCCTAACCCCCAAAAAGTGTTGGCAAGCGAACCATGGGCCACCAATTGCATGGTCCTATCGTGCTCGTGATCGGCGATCTCTAAAAGCTTCCAGCCGATTTCCTGCGCCTTGCTCAGCTCCAGCCGAAAGGCGGCCAACACTGACATATACGCCAATGAATAAAAAATCTGGGTAGTGTCCCCCAGGCGCTGAGCAAGTTCGTGCCGTTGAGTCAGGTGACGCTCATATTCTGGAGCGGCATAGCCGCTCATCACTATCGCCGATTCCGTTAAACCGGCGCGAATTACAATCTCTTTGCGGTCACGCTCGGTACCAGCGGGCTGATCACTGAGTCTTTTCAAAGCCTGTTCCAGGTGTGCTGCTGCCTGTGAGTACGCAGAACGTTGCTGCGCTTGCTCAGCCACACGAATGAGGTAATCAATCGCCCGCGCATCGTTGCCACTGCGGCTATAATGATAGGAGAGCTCCACCAGGTGTTCGTCTATAGAATCAACAAACAATGCCTCAAGCGCCTGAGCTGCACGCTCGTGCAGCACCTTGCGACGCTCGATCAGTAGCGAGTTGTACGCCACGTCTTGCGTCAGCGCGTGCTTAAACTCGTATGCGACCGTGGTACCGGATACCGCTTGCTCGTAAATGAACTCACCTGCTTGCAGATTCCCGAGCATCCGCTCGATCTGCGGCTTCGCGACGATCTCCATGATCACCGCCAGCGGTGCTTGGCGCCCCACCACCGCGAGCGTCTGCAACAAATCCTTCTCTGCCCCGGCTAGCCGGTCGATGCGTGCTGCTAATATTCCCTGCACCGTCGGCGGCATCCGCAACTGCCCCAGCGGCCGCGTTATTTTAACGGTGCCGTTGCGCATTAGCGCACCTTCGTCGAATAGCGCCTGCACCATCTCCTCGATAAAAAACGGGTTCCCCTGAGTGCGCTCGATCATCAGGTGCTTGAGCGCGTCGAGTTCCGCGCTCTCGCCCAACAATGCCGCCAGGATCTCGCCTGCGCTCTCCCGCCCAAGCGCGTCCAGCCGCAATTGCGAGTAGTACGACTTGTTGGCCCACTGATGCCGATACTCGGGCCGGTAGTTGACCAGCAGCAACACCCGCGCGTTGCGGATACTGTCTGCGACAAGGTCGAGCAGAGTCTGCGTCTCGCCGTCGATCCAATGCAGGTCTTCGAAGATCACTACTATGGGCTGAACAAGACTATCGCTGACGATGATCCGTTTGATGGCGTCGCGCGTTCGCCGCTGCCTTATCTGCGGATCCATCTGCGCCAGCGGGTCTGGCGTTTCCTGGATTCCGAGTAACCCCCACAGGTAAGGCACGGTATCATTCAAACTGGGGTCGAGCGCCGCCAGCGCCGTCCGCACCTTTTCGCGCCTCGTGGCCCCGTCGTCTGCGCTCTCGATCCCGAAGTAGCCGCGGAGCAACTCCAGCACCGGCAGCCATGCCGACGCTCTCCCGTATGAAACCGAGTAGGCTTCGAGTAGTTTGCATCCACTCGGCAATAGCGCCTTGAATTCATAGACCAGCCGCGACTTCCCGGCCCCTGCCTCGGCCACGATCGCGACCAACTGCCCATGACCGCTCATCGCGAGTTCGAGCGCGCGCCGTATCTGCGCCAACTCGTGCTCGCGTCCCACGAACCTGGTCAATCCGCGCCGCGCCGCCACGTCGAAATGACCCCGCAAGGGTCCTGCGCTCATCACTTGGTAAACGTTGACCGGCTCGGCGATGCCCCTGAGCATCGCTGCTCCCAGATGGCGCAGTTCGAAATAATCCTCGACCAGCTTGCGCGTGCCCTCGCTCACGATTACCCCGCCCGCCGGCGCGACGGTCTGCAGCCGGGCGGCCAGGTTCGCGGCATGACCCACCGGCGAATATTCCGTATGCGCACCGGTGTTGACTGTGCGCAACACGACCTCACCGGTATTAATGCCGATGCGCGCTTCGAGCGGTGGCTGGCCTGCTGTCCTTGTCTTCTCGCCGTAGCGCCGGAGCTCATCCTGGATTGCCAGCGCTGCGTGCAGCGCGCGCTGCGGATGGTCTTCATGGGCCACCGGGGCTCCGAACATCGCGAAAATGCCGTCGCCGGTCGATTGCGCGACGTAGCCGTCGTAGCGGTGCACCGCCGCCATCATCAGCTGCAGGACGGGGTCGAGGATGGCCCGCGCTTCTTCGGGGTCGATGTCGCGCATCAGCTCGGTGGACCCCTTAAGGTCGACGAACAACGCGGTTACCGTCTTGCGTTCGCCTTCGAGGTGGGCGGGGTCTTCAGCCTGTGCATCGGTCGGTTCGGGTGTGACGGGAATCGAGGGTTTAACCGGTGGTGATTGCGCAATAGCCGGCTCGGCACTGCCAGTCAGCGTGGCACCGCATTCACCGCAGAACTTTTCATTGGGCTCGTTCGCGGCGCCACACTTTGCACAAGTGGCGGCGAGCGGCGCCCCACACTCTGCGCAGAATTTGCGGCCTTGTCGATTATCAGCGCCGCATTTGGAACAGCGCATGATTGTTCCCCGCTTTATTCTGTGACTAGTTCGTCGAGCAATGCCTTAGCCTCTTTCAGATCCACGGTATCAAAGCCTTCGGTGAACCAGTTGTAGATATCGGACAGCATCACGCGCGCCTCATGGCGACGGCCTTGCGATTTCAGCAGACGCGCGAGACTCATGGTGGTACGCAGTTCCCAAGCCTTCGCGCCCATTTTGCGCGCGAGCGCAATCGATTCTTGGAAGTCGCTCTCCCCCTTATCGGTCTGCCACTGCTTGAGCCGTAGTTCGCCGCGAACCCTTAGCGCCTCCGGCTGCGAGCTTAGCTCCAGGGTATTTGCGCTGAGGGCTTGTTCAATCGTCTCAAGAGCCTCTTCAACCATACCCGCGCGCTCCAGCGCTTCGGCGAGAAATGTCTTAAAACGGCTGATTCCCAATGATCCGGCTTGGGGAAGTCCGCCGATTCCCTGGCGGATTATTGCGATCCCCTCGTTCGTCTCACCCAACTGAGCGCGCGCGTAGCCCAGAATACACCGGGAGTTTGCAATGGGATGAGCAAATTGATGCTTCTCGGAAAGGTCCAGTGCCTGCGCGGCCAGAGTCTCGGCCTGCTTAAACTCCCGCATATCGACTCGCACCATCGCTGAATACAACCGCGCTAGCGCTATATCGGTGGGGGCGTGCTTTTCTTCCGCGATGGCGGTCATCTGGTCCAAAAACTGATGCGATGCGTCGGGCCGGCCGAGCATCATCGTGTTCTTGGCAGCCACCGAAAACATTCCCGTAACCACACCTGGTAGCTGCCTGAAATCGGGGTCGTCGAAGAACTCCAGGCCTGCCGTAAACTGTTCCTGGGCGCCTGCGAGGTCACCACGCCAGCAACGGGCCGCCATTTGGAGAAAGCGAACGTTCGCTATCACGCTCGGATTGCGCGCGCGAACTGCAATGGCAAGCGCTTGGTCAGCGAGGGCAATAGCGCCCGATAGGTCGCCCGAGAAGAAGGCGCCGAAGCCCTTTCCAGTCAAAGAGCCGCCGAGCTTAACGAGATTACCGGTCTTTTCAGCCACGGATATGAGGCGTTCAGCCACGTCCATCGTTTCACTCGCGGCCAGTCCCTTGGTCTGGTAGAGAACGCGGTGAAGAGAGCGGACTAGCTCTAGTTCGCGAGCGTCACGGCTGGGCGTTCCAGGCAGCAAGCTCACCAAGTCCAGCACCTCTCGATAACTCGTCCGAGCCTCCTGAAATGCGCTGCGCGCTTCCGCTGCCTTTCCAGCCCTTTCCCATTCCGCGATCGCAGGTTCGACCTCGCCGGCCTCGCTCCAGTGGCGAGCGAGAACTTCAGGGTGCGCCTGCTTCAGGTCGGGGAATTTCTCATCGATTGTGCGCGCCACCAGCCGGTGCAGTTCTTTGCGCCGGCTCTTGAGAAGCGCCTCGTAGGCGGCGTCACGGATCAGGGCATGCTTGAACTGGTAGGTCGCCTCGGGCGCTATCCCGCGAAAGTAGAGCAGGTCCGCGTCGGTTAATTTGTGCAGTTCACTTTCGAGTTCTGATTCAGTGCCTGGGTGCAACGCATGAAGCAATTCGTAGGAAAACTCCCCACCAATAACTGACGCAAGCTGGAGCACACTTTTGGCTGAGCCGAGCCGGTCCAGCCGCGCCATCAATGAGTCATGCAAAGTCACCGGAATAGCGCGCGTGCCGATGCCGCCACTCTCCAGCACCGCGCGCGTCAGCTCTTCGACAAAGAGCGGATTGCCGCCGGTGCGTTCGATGACTGCATCGATACTTTGGTTATTGAGGGCATTGCGCGCCGCCACCTGGGCCACCATTTCGCGAACGTTGCGCCCGCTCAAGCGGTTCAATGTGATTTGAGTATGATGTGAGCGCATCGGCCATTGAGGGTGAAACTCGGGGCGAGCCGTGCAGATCAGCATCAGCGGGACCATCACACCTTGGCCCGCGAGCAGCTGCAGTAGTTCGAGCGTCGATGGATCAAGCCAGTGGAGGTCTTCGATGACCATCACGACCGGCTGCAACCTGGCTGCACCGAATACCCATCCCGTCAGTGCGGCCAGCAACCGCCGGCGCCTCTGCTCGGGAGTCAACGCGATGGCTGGATAACGTTCGCCTACCGGAGGTTGCAGCAGATCCGCGATCAGCGCCACGGAATCTTCGGGCTTGAGGCCAGCCGAGGCCAACGCACGCTCTAAACGCTCCGTGCGGTCGTCGGGGTTCGTGTCGCCCTGCAGTTCGAGCCACTGCGAGAGCATCTCACTAATGGCATGGAAGGGAGTGTTCTGGAAGAACTGGTCTCCTGCGCTCTCCATCCAAATATGTGGCGCATCCCGGATACGGTCATGAAACTCTGCCACCAGGCGTGACTTGCCAATTCCCGCTTCGCCGACCACAAGCACGAGCTGACCCTCACTCTCGCGCGCACTTTCCCAACGGCTGAGCAAAAGCCGCAGCTCCCCCTCGCGGCCAACGAACGGCGTGAGTCCTCGCGCCACCGCAAGCCGTCCTCGAACTCCAGTTGAACGCAGGACTCGATAGAGCTCGACGGGATTGCCGACGCCCTTGAGTTCCTGGGCCCCGCGTTCTTCAACCACAAACAGGCCGGAGAGAAGCCGATGGGTCGCACCGGTTATCAGCACGCTATCTGGAGCGGCTGCGCTCTGTACCCGCGCAGCGATATTGGGAACGTCGCCGAAGACGTCGGCTTCCTGGCCTGCACTTGCGCCAACGACCACCACGCCCGAATCGATGCCGACCCGCGCTGCCAATTTCGCATGTGCCGGTTGTGAGTTCAACTTAGCGATCGCTTCAAGAATCGCGAGCCCTGCGCGCGCAGCGCGTTCGGCGTCATTGTCATGTGCCTCGGGCCAGCCGAAGTACGCCATTACGCCGTCGCCAAGATAATGGGCTACGTAACCGCCGAACCGGGTTATGGCTTTGGTCGCGGAACGATGATAGGAAGCGACGACCTCGCGCCATTCTTCGGGGTCGAGTTGAGCCGCAATCTCGCTTGAGCCAACCAAGTCGCAGAACAAAACTGTCAGATGTCGCCGCTCTCCGTTGGCGGAGGCGGCAATCGGAGTAACTTGTGGTTGTTTCGGACCAGCGGTCTCACCTAATCCAGCACCGCATTCACCGCAGAATTTTTCATTGGGTTCGTTGACGGCGCCACACTTTGCACAAGTGGCGGCGAGCGGCGCCCCACACTCTGCGCAGAATTTGCGGCCTTGCCGATTATCAGCGCCGCATTTGGAACAGCGCATATTTCCCCCTGATGAGTGACTAAGCAGTCAAACTTCAGCGAGTGGCGGCATGATATAGTTTGCCTGCCTAATTTTTCTTCGCGCTTGCTTCGAGTTCGACACCACAAGGGACGATGACACGGGCGACTGCGTTGTACACCGCTACGTTCATCACCAGCTCCATGATTCGGCGATTGTCGAGGAAGCGGCGCAGCGCCTCGAATGTGGCGTCGCCGACCTTGACGTTGCTGGTTGCTTCTGCCGCGTAGCGCATTACCGCACGCTCATCCTGGTTGAAGTCCGCTGACGATTCGAAGTGTGCCAGCTGCTCCAACTGCTGGCGCCTGACGCCGAGCCGCAGCGCCATGTTCCAATGATGAACGAACTCGTACTCCGCGCCGGTCAGCCGCCCGACCGTGAGCAGCGCGAGTTCGCGCAATTTCGGGTCAAGTTGGGTGCCGTTGCGAAGTTCATTGGCCAGATCAACAAACCGCCGGAGCAGATTGGGCGCGTTGGCAATGGTGCGATGGATATTGCCGGGCTCGGTCCCGCGCACTTTGACAAAATCGTCCCAGATGAACCGCTCGGCTTCGGGCAAATCGCTGCGGCTGAGATATGGAAGCTTGGCCATCGTGGTCCCTCCGTCAAGCCAAGTTAGCTCCTTGCCGAGGAAGCGGGGAAGAGCCGCAGATTGCGAAAATCAAATCTCTGCTGACGAAAAAGGGCCTGGATTCTTTGGCCGTTTATGAATAACAGGTCCCCTGCGCGCTGGCCGAACGTTGAGAAATGCAGTCAACGCGCGCTAAGGTTTTGATCATCGCCGGAGGGAAATCACGATGAACGAGCAAAGTTTCGTCACGCTGCCGGGAGAGGAACCCATATGGAATATGGCACCCGGCAGAAGCGCCGCCCTCAAATTACTGAACCAACAGACCGGGGAAAGCGTGATGGCGTTCGAGGAAATAGCCCCGGCGGGCACCGAAACGACGCTCCATCTTCACCACCACAGTGATGAGGTGATGTACGTTCTCAGTGGAGAATTTTCATTCAAAATCGGCCATCTGGTTAAAACTGGCGGGCCGGGGACCTGTGTATTCATGCCGCGCGGCATCCCCCACGCATGGAAGAACAGCGGCACCGAAGTGGGACGGGCGTTCTTTATGTACATTCCGGGCGAAGCAGGGAAACTGTTCGAAGAGATGAGCCGAATGCAGCGCTCGGTACCATCCGTGACCGAACCGGAGGTCGCGCAGCTTTTCCGCCGCTACGGCTGGGAAACTGTTGGACCACCCCCGTTTTGAGATGAGGGCGCATCGAGGGGACACCCGCCGAAGCTCACGTCGCAGAAGCGAGCCAGATAATTCGCATGGGTTCCAGGGGGAGTAAAACGGCCGCCGACGCTGCTCTTTTATACGGAGCTACCGATCGTCGTGATCTAGTGGTGAGCGCGATGCGCTGTTCGAACTGCGGAGGTGAGAACCCCGCCGGCAAGAAATTCTGCGAAGATTGCGGCGCGCCGCTCGCAAATCCTTGTCCCAAGTGCGGCGCCGAAACTACTGCCGGTAAGCGCTTCTGTGGAGCATGTGGCGCGGCACTCGAGACGACTACGCCGGCCGCCGCCGAAGCACGCTACGGTGGCCTCACCGGCGAGCGGCGGCATTTGACAGTGCTCTTTTGTGATCTGGTTGGCTCGACCGAGATTGCCTCGCGCCTCGATCCCGAGGAGTGGCGAGAGACCATTGCGAGTTATCACGCTGCTGCCAGCGAGACGATAAGCCGATTTGGCGGTCATGTTGCCAAGTACCTCGGGGACGGGATCATGGCTTATTTTGGCTGGCCCGCGGCGCATGACAACGATGCTGAGCGGGCTGCCCGCGCGGGTCTCGCGATGCTCGAGGCGATTGCGAGACTCAATGAAGAGACATCTTCATCTGATCTGCGCACCTCGCGGACTCGTTTCCCTTCGGCAAGCTCAGGGCTTCGGCTCACCGGCTCCGCTGGCGCTCCGCCTAGTGCACCTCCGAAGCTGTCCGCTCGGGTCGGCATCGACTCGGGAACGGTGGTAGTTGGTGCCGGAGCCGGCAAAGACGCCGAGGTGTTTGGCGATGTCCCTAATATCGCCGCCCGGGTGCAGTCGGCTGCGGAACCGGACACGGTGCTGATCACTGCCGCGGCGCATCGGCTCATCTCGGGGCTCTTCATCGTCGAAAACGCCAGTACTCGTGACCTTAAAGGTGTCCCCGCACCGATTGAGCTCTTCCGTGTCATCCGCCCAACCGGCGTCCGCGGACGCATCCGTACTGCACGAGGACTAACTCCGTTCGTGGGGCGCGAGGAAGAGTCTTCAACTCTGCTAAGGCGATGGGAACGCACCTGCGAAGGCGAGGGCCAGATGGTCCTGGTCGTGGGCGAAGCGGGGATCGGGAAGTCGCGCCTGGTGGCAGAGTTCCACGAGCGCATCCGAGATACTCCGCACATCTGGATGGAGAGTGCGGGCGAACAGTTGTTCGAGAATTCGGCGTTTCATGCGATCAGCGAAATGCTCTCCCAGTGGTTGGAACCAAGGCCGAGTGAAGCCGGCCGCAGCCCTGAGCGAAGCCGAAGGGTCAACGAGTCGGCGGGGAGCTCATTTGAAGAGGACTGTGCCGACCGTTTGGAGCGCGCTCTGGACTCGGTCGGCCTCAAGGTAGACGAAGCCGCACCCCTGGTCGCAGATCTCCTGCAACTTCAAGTTGGTGCCCGTTACCAGGGAGTAACGTTTACACCGGAGGAGAAGCGCCGACGGCTTCTTGCTGTGCTGACCGGATGGATCTTGGGTGCCGTGCGGCTGCAGCCGATGGTAATGGTGGTGGAGGACCTTCATTGGCTCGATCCATCTTCCCTGGAACTCCAACAACTGCTGGCTGAGCAGGGTGCCATGGCGCCGCTAATGCTTTTGTACACCGCGCGGCCGGAGTTTCGTCAACCGTGGCCGCTCCGCTCGCACCATACCCAAATTACACTCAACCGGCTGAGCACCCGCGATGCACAAAAGATGATTGCGCAGGTGGCCTCGCGCCATGCGCTCCCCCGCGAAACACTTGATGCGGTGGTCGAGCGCACCAGCGGGGTGCCGCTATTCGTCGAGGAGCTGACCCGAGCGGTGTTGGCGAGCAGCGATGCGAGGCCGGGCGCACACGCGATACCCGAAACCTTGCACGACTCGTTGATGGCGCGGCTGGATCGGCTGGGAGCGGCAAAGGAAGTGGCTCAGCTAGCCGCCGTAATCGGCACAGAGTTTTCCTACGAACTGCTTCAACTGATCTCGGAAATTCCCGAAGGCGAATTGCGGACAGCGCTTATTAAACTCACCGATGCTGAATTGATCTATGCGAGGGGCTTCCCGCCCGAAGCGACCTACCAGTTCAAGCATGCGCTTATCAGAGACACGGCCTACGACGCGTTGCTCAAGAGCCGCCGTCGAGAGCTGCATCGGTTGGTGGCACAGACGATTGACAAAAGGTTCGCGGCGCTCAGAGAGCAGCCTGAAGTTCTTGCCCATCACTGGACAGAGGCGGGCGAAACCGAGTTGGCGATAACTCAATGGTCAAAGGCAGGCAAAGCAGCAGCAGCCCGCAACGCGTTCCGTGAGGCGCAAGAGAGCTACCAGCAGGCGCTCGGCCGCTTGAATTCGCTGCCCGAGTCATCCGAGCGCGACCTTCGCGAACTGGAGTTCAGGCGTGCTCTTGTTCCTATACTTCACGTCACGCGGGGCTGGGCTGCACCAGAGACAGTAGCCGCGATTGATCGAATAGGGGTGCTGGCGGAAAAGAACGGAGACTTGGATTACGTTATCCAAGCAGGGACACCGCGGTCTCTTCTTGCCTTCCTCACGGGACAACTTCGTACGGCACGAGAACTTGCCGACCAAGTCCTCGTGCTTGTGCTACGAGAAGGCAACCCCTGCAGGATCGCAGAGATCTGCACCGTTCAACTAATGGTGCGTTATCATTCCGGCGACAACGCTAGTGCCGAAGAGCAGTTCAAAAAGGAATTCACTTTTTTTAATAATTCCGATTTCTTGCAAATCCCTAACGGTGCCGCGCTTGCAGCTTTTGGCACAGCCGCCTGGAACGCTTGGGTTCTCGGTAGGCCTGATCTTGCCCGTCGGCGAATGGATCAAACAAGAGCGCTAGTCAATCCAGCTAATTCGCATGACTTACCCTGGTTAGGCATTCACAGTTCGATCCTCCATGTTCTGCTTAAAGAAAACGAGCTTGCGGAGACCGTCGCACGAGAGTCGCTCGAGTATTCTGAAAAATATAAATTCCCAAACGAAGCTGGGTGCGCTCGATGCGTTCTCGGGTATGCGCAGGCACAGTTAGGACGTCCGAATGACGGTCTTCAGCTGATTCGTCGTGGAATGGCCGAGTTGCTGGCAATCGATTACCGCATTCTTCTCCCCTATTTCAATACATGGCTCGCGTCCGCGCTGAATTGTGCCGGGGCACTCGCAGACGCCCTGCAAACCGCCGAAGCGACGCTCGGGATTAATCCTGAAGCAACCGTATATCGTCCCGAAACTCTCAGAATATGTGGCGAATTGCGACTGCAGGCAGGTGATGCCGAAAGGGCTGAAGCTTACTATCGCGAGTCTATCGCGCTCGCAAAAATGATGGCTGCGAAAGCGTGGGAACTGCGCACAACCGCGAGCCTCGCGCGGCTGCTCGCATCGGAGCATCGCCCCGACGAGGCGCACGCCATGCTCGCTGAAATCTACAATTGGTTCACTGAAGGCTTCGATACCCCCGATCTGAAGGAGGCCAAGGCGTTGCTCGAACAACTCGGCCCCCCGGCGCCTTCTATCAATCCCAGAACCTAGAAGCTCGCGCCAAATAGCAATTAAAACTGGCGCCAATTAATTACAGCGGCTGCAGAGGGCCCTAATCAGGCGAACAGCATCTCGGACATCGCGCCGCCCGGAGGCATCATCGGCATCACCGCTTCCTCTTTAGGGATTACGATGTCGATCAGGACGGGACCGGGGGTGGCGAATGCCTCCTTCATCGTGGCCGCCAACTCTACTTGCCGTTCAATACGGAACCCCTTGGCGCCGTAGGCATCGGCGAGTTTGACAAAGTTCGGCACCGACATCGCGGAATAGGAGTAGCGTTCCTGGTAGAACTTCTCCTGCCATTGCCGCACCATCCCGAGGAAATAATTGTTAAGGATGATGACCTTTACGTCGACGCCGTACTGCACCGCCGTCCCCAGCTCCTGGATGTTCATCTGGATCGAGCCGTCGCCCGAGACCACCACCACCCGGCGATCAGGCGCGGCGAACTTGGCGCCAATTCCAGCCGGCAATCCGTAGCCCATCGTCCCCAGACCACCCGAAGTGAGGAGCGAGCGTGGCCGCTCAAAGGGAAAGAGCTGCGCAATCCACATCTGATGCTGGCCGACGTCGGTCGCGATGATGCAATCGCCCTTGGTCAGGTTGTGCATCTCCTCGATCACCTGCATCGGCGAAACCGAATCCCGCTCACGAGCCTTGCCGTTTTCGTAGAGCGGCCGCTCGCGTTTCCATTCCAGGATTTGTTGGTGCCATTTCGCCCAGTCGCGTTTGCGGCGGCCTAACGATTCGCGCTCGCGCACGACCGCGAGCATATCCCGCAGGATGCTTTTGATATCGCCGACGATCGGAATATCGACTCGCACGTTTTTGGAGATCGAGGACGGATCGATGTCCATATGGATGATTGTCTTGGCCTTGGGCGCGAAATCCGCAATGCGGCCGGTGACGCGGTCGTCGAATCGCGCGCCGACTGCGATCAGACAATCGGTGTTGCACACTGCGGTATTGGTGCCGTACGAACCATGCATCCCCAGCATCCCCAGACAAAGCGGGTCGGAAGCCGGGAACGAGCCGAGACCCATCAACGTTTCGCAGATCGGAATTCCAAGCCCGCGCACGACCTGCACGAGTTCGGACGCGGCGCCCGACCATTGCACGCCGCCACCGACGTAAAACAATGGCGTATCGCTCTGTTCGATGGCATCGACGGCCCGTTCGATCTGGCGCGGATTGCCTTTAATCGTAGGCT
>Ga0306920_100009277_pt1 | contig 13110 bp, 10 predicted proteins | sample flu12Cox44000170_FD_204666 | JGI IMG/M metagenome (GOLD analysis project Ga0306920, IMG submission 204666) | Lab enrichment of tropical soil microbial communities from Luquillo Experimental Forest, Puerto Rico - flux4day.12C.oxic.44.000.170 (v2)... | ecosystem: Environmental > Terrestrial >...
GGTCGGCGGCTGAGAACGTCTCGTAAGGGTGGTAGGACGGAGCGATGTCGATCTCGATGAGATTGTGGGGCGCCCTGTAAGTAGCCGCGTTGCCGTGGTCATTGAAGTCGTGTAGCCACACATTGACGCCGCCGTCGGGCACCCAATCGAGCAGTCGCTTCTGGTCGGCGAGGCCGCTGAGGACGCTCTGGGTGATGTGCGGCACGAGGTAGTTCTCGCCCCGATCGTAGTACACGATCCGCAGCTCCTCGGTTTCGAGGAATACCTTGTCCGCCGGAAACGCAGAACCGGAAGCGAAAGCCAGAACGGTGGTGACCACGAGTTGTGGCCACCGCCCCCAGGTATTTGTCGTGTTATCCAATTACGAAGGCGAGCGGCCCGACACTCTGTTCGGGCCGCTCGCCGACCGCCTGATCGTCACGAGCCGCGCTTAGGTCACTTCCACCGGATGACTTCGCGCTTGTAATGCCAAGTCAGACTGGTTGCTCTGCTCGTTAGTTGGAGGCTCTCTCGGCCTTCTCGCTCATGAGTGCTTTCTCGGCCTTCTCGCTCATGAGTGCTTTCTCGGCCTTCTCGCCCAAGAGGGCCTTCTCGGACTTCTCGCCCAAAAGGGCCTTCTCGGACTTCTCGCCCAAAAGGGCCTTCTCGGACTTCTCGCCCAAAAGGGCCTTCTCGGACTTCTCGCCCAAAAGGGCCTTCTCGGACTTCTCGCTCATGAGGGCTTTCTCGCCCTTGTCGGCGCCTACACCGCCGCTACGATCCGACGTGTTACCGGATGCGTCAGTATCGGTTCCCGTGCTCGAGGTCCCAACCGTTGAACCGCCACCAGACGCGCTTGTGCCATCCACGTAGGCGCGCTTCGCCGCAACGATAGTTCCTGCGGCGTCCTTGCCCGAGGGCGTTTCGTGATAGCTCAGGTACGCGACGGCACTGACGGCGAGTACCAGTCCGCCGACTACCCAGACTGTTTTGCCAGACATCTTCAGCCCCCTCAGTTTGTTTGCATGACTCGATGGTTTCTTGCGCTCTGAAATACGTACAGTCGAGCTTCAAAAAAGTTGGTCTACCTCGCGCGTCAGGGTCCCGCCGGAGCGCGAAGCGTCGCGCGACTCAGCGTGCGCTCGCCGATCAGGAACGACAGCTCGATGTCCTGCCCCTGCATCCTGACGCCAGGGAGTGGAATCGTCTTGCGCGTACTCCCGCCGGGGTCCGAGCTCCCCAGGCCACTCATTCGGAACGAGTGGCCCCCGCTTGTGATGAGCACGTCCACAGGCTCCGCAGCGGACACTTCCAGTCCGACGGCAAGTCCGGTCTTGTCGCGGTAAAGGGTCGCACGTCCGGTAACAGGGCCACTCTCCACAGCCACCGAATCGACGGTCGTCAGCGCGTCCGCGGCCATCGTGCCAGCGGTCTCCCTGCCGCCGGGCGCCGGCCCCTGCACGGTCTCATAGACGATCGCTCCGGCCATCAGCAGCCCCGCGACCATCGCCGCAAGCCGCCAGCGGCCGAAGGAGGCTCTGCGGTAGGCCGGGGCGACCGGGACCGACGGCAGCCGGTTGAGGATCGAATCCTTGAGCTGCGGCGGCGGCTCGAGTTGCCCGATCGCGTCGAGGCGGCTGCAGAGACCCTTCAATTCATCGCGCAAGGCTCTCATTTGTGGATCGACGAGCAGAAGCCGCGCGAGATCGGCGCGCTGCTGACTGCTGAGATCGCCATCGAGCTCGGCATGAATGAGCGCCATGCGTTCGTCGTTGGTCATGTCAGATCACTTCGCGCCGAAGGAGGTGCTCGCGCAGGCGCTCGCGCGCGCTGTGCAGCCTCGATTTCACGGTCTTTTCGGGCAAGCCCAGGGCCTCGGCAATGTCCTCGTAGCTCAGCTGCGTGATATGCCGCGCGACGACCACGGTGCGTTGATCGGGGCTGAGTAGCATCAGGGCATCCTCGATCGCCTGTAGCGCCTGCTCGCCCTCCGCACCGCGATCGGGGCCCGGCCTCTCGTCGGCGGCGTTCGCATCGAGCTCGCCACGCGGCTTGCGCAGCGCGAGTGCGTTGAGGCTTTCATTGATCGCAATGCGGTACAGCCAGCTGTAGAACCGGAACGCCGGATCGTAATCTGCGAGGTGCTCGAAAGCCTTGAGGAAACTCGTCTGGGCGACGTCCAGTGCGTCTTGCCGGTCGCGCAGCATCCGCAGCGCCACGTTGAAGACAGGCTTCTGGTAACGAATGACGAGCTGTTCAAAGGCATCCCGGTCACCTTCCCGACAGCGCAGCACGAGTGCCGCGTCGTCCTCCTCCTTCACGACATACGGTCCCGCGCTCAAAAAGTTGGTTCTCCCGTCCCGAAAAGTGCCGCTTCGAATCCGGTGCCAGGACCATCGACGATCCGAGTGAGGCCGGCGCATCGGAAAACGTGGTGGATCGGGATGATGCGCGGTTCGGGGAGGGCAGGCAGGACGCACTGCGCCGCACCGCACCGCATGGGGCAGAGGCGCCCGATTTTCACAGCTTTCCCCTCGACAGATTCAGCCCGACGCTCTTCTTATGTAAAGGGTATCACCCCGACACAGGGCGTTCCCATCGTGGGTACGCTACGCGATTTTTCTACCCGCTGCATGTGAGCCAGGCCGCAGATCCCGCTCAGCCACCGAGGTGCTTGCTCATGCGCAGCTGGTTGCGCCCCGCGATACGCGCGTACCGGACGCTGTCCATCATCTTGCGCACGAGGAATACGCCCAGTCCCCCCACTCTCTGGTCCGCCAGACTCGCCATCACGTCGGGCGGCGGCAGCGACAGGGGATCGAACTCAGGGCCATCATCCTCGACGGTCATGGTCACAGACTCAGCATCCCGGTGCAGCGACACCTCTACCCGCGGCGCGATGCCCGGCCGCGAGCCGTGCATGACGATGTTCATGAAAATTTCCTCGAGCGCGAGCTCGAAGGTGCTCACCTGTGCCGCATCCAGGCCCACAGCCGTCGCAGATTCCTGCAGGAATCTCATGAGTACGCTGAGCTGCGCGGCATCGGCCGGGACGGCCGCGCGTCGCGCAGTCACGCGCGCCCTGGCTGCGTTTGTGCGAGCGCGGAGGCCCGGTCTGCGTGTACCGGGATGATGCGGCTGAAACCACTCAGCTCGAATACTTCGCGCACCGCCGGCTGCAGCGCACACAGCGCAAACGCCACGCCTGAGCGCTGCGCCGCCCGCGCCCCCAGCAGAAACGCCCGCAGGCCGGCGCTCGAGACATACTCGAGCCCGGTGCCATCGATGATCACCGCCGCGGGTGGCTTCCCGGCACCGCCCAATAGCCGCTCGAGCGCCTCCTGAAAGCCGGGAGCGGCGTCAAAATCCAGCCTGCCCACCGGCACGACGCAGGAGACCTCGCCGATTGTCTCGATCCGCAGGTTCATGGCGGCCCCCAGGTGAGAACCGTGAGAGTAATGTCATCCGACTGCGGTGCGGTGCCGGCGAAATTCGTGACGCTCTGGCAGATGCGCTCGACGAGCGCCGCGGGAGTGCCGCCGCCGTGCACGTGCACCTCATCGGCCAGCCGTTGCGCTCCGTAGAGCTCCTCGGCGGGGTTGAAGGCCTCCGTCACGCCATCCGTGAAGAGCACGAGCCGATCGCCGGGCAGCAGCTGCGCCGTGTGAGTGGGATAACGCCCACCCGGCATCGCACCGAGCACGAGTCCACCCGCACCGCGAAGGGTTTCGACGGACCCGGCGGCGCGCCTGATGTAGGGAGGGTTGTGGCCGCCATTGGCGTAGCGCAGCACTCCGCTCTTTGGGTCGAGCACGCAGTAGAAGACCGTTACGAACAGATCCAGCGGATTCTGCGCACACAGGGCATCGTTGGTCTGCGCCAGGCATTCCCCGGGATCGATGTGGTGGACCGCCAGCTCGTGCAGGTTGGTGCGCGCCACCGCCATGAAGAACGCCGCCGGCACGCCGTGCCCGGAGACATCCGCAATCACCAGCCCGATCTGTCCGTCCGGCAGCTCGATATAGTCATAGAAGTCCCCGCCCATCGTGGTCGCCGGAATCATCCGCGCCGCGGCCTCGCACCCGGCTCTGGTGGGAAAGGCCGCCGGCAGAATCGCGAGCTGCAGCGCGCGGGCGACCTCGAGCTCCGCTTTCAGCTGCGCCTGGGCTTTCTCCAGCGCGGCGTTTTTCTCGGCGAGGTCACGCGTGCGCTCCTCGACCACCTCCTCGAGGAAGTGCGTCTGCAGCTTCAGCACCCGCAAGAGTCGCAGCAGGCGCAGCGCCCGCAGCCAGCGCGCGTCAAAACCCAGCAGGTAGAAGGGTGCGATCGCGAGCAGATCGACCAATCCCTGGTAGCTGAAGATGAATGCGAATTTGTTACGGGCTGCACCGATCCGCAGCAAGTACTCGAAGGTGAATATTGCGACGACGATGATCTCCGCCACATGCAGCGCGCGCGTTGCCCACTGCGGCAGCCCCGGAATAGACTCGACGCCAATGGAGGCAATGCTGAAGATGACCAGCGCCAGGATGATATTTTCGAAGGCACGGGCATAGGGCCCGCGGCCTTCCACCAGCAACTGCGCGAGACCGCGGACCTTCGCTCTCACGGCGTTCGCCCAGCGCAGCACCGGCGTCAACACCGCCGGCAGCGTCAGGCTCGCCCGGGCGGTTCGTGCTCGCGGTGAAACCGGTGGATGGTCCACAGGTAGCTCTCCATCAGGGAATCCTTGCCCAGTGCGGCGAGAATCTCGAGCCGCCGGCCGGCAGCGAACGTGCGCGCCAGCTGCGCGCGCGCCCGCGAGAAATGCTTCAGCTGATTGCGGTACTGCCACAAGAGCTCGCGGGTAGCCATCTTGTTCTGGTGCAGCTCCCAGGAAGCGAGTATCACCGCCAGGAGCCCGATAACGAACGTGAGAAGCTGCTCGAGAGATCTTCCGAGCACGATCGGTTCATGGGCGAACTCGCCGAGCAGCAGCAACAGCACCACGATCGCGAGGATGGTGCCAAAAAGGATGCGCTTCATCCACTTGGTGCGCACGCCGCTACGATGCAACTGGGCCACTTTGCGCACGAAATATCGACACTGATTCTCGATCCAGGCGAGATCGATGCCACCGTGCTGCGCGCCGGCTCCCGGACCCCCCTCCAATGATGGCGCCTCGACCGCGATCAGCACGTGACCGATCCAGCCAAAGCCGTGGAAGCGGTTTATACCTGAGAGCGACAGCACTTCCTCAGCATCGACCATGTGATCGCCGCCCGCCAGTCGCAGATAGAACTTCACCCGCAGCGTCTCCGCGAGCGCGCGGCACATCAGGTGCTTGGCGAACCAGTGACGCTCGTGCAACAGGTAGTACACACCCACGCTCGAGGTCAGGATGAGCAGGTAGGCGAACAGCAGCAGCCGCGTGCTCATGAACTTCTCGTACGTGAGATACGCGAGACCCATCGCGAACGCAACCAGGTTGAAAAACGCGAACAGTTGATCCGAGCGCCACTGAAAATGCAGCGCCAGTGCGTCAGCCTTGCCGTACTGGGTATCGATGCGCTTCAGCACCGGCACATCGCGCGGATCTATGTGGAGTGTCGGCGGCAGGCTGGTCATCAGCGAGTCCGGCGCCGGAGGAGGGGGCCAGCCGTGCTCTAAGCGCTGGTATTCGCGGTTATAGACGTTCAAGGATCGCAGGTGAACCTCGAGTCGATGCGGCATCGTCGGCAGCCGCTGCAGCGCGTTGTCGCCGAGTCCCGCGAGGAAGCAGGGTGATCCGGCGTCCGCCGCCGGTGAGCCCGGGTCCACTCCCGAGCCATTTTTCGCGCGCTCTGTAGGGATCCAGTAGACGAGCCGTGCCGGCAGGTCCGCGTTGGCCAAGGCTTCCGAGAACTCGAGCCGCTCATCATCCTTGTTTCGGTCCGTACGCACGCCGAGGTAGCGCAGCACGGTGTCGGCGGTGCCACCGGGCAGGGGCGATGACTCCCCGTCCCATAGCGCGATCAGCAGACTGCAGCCACGAACGAGATGCTGGGTGAGCTTCGCGTAGTGAACGTCCCGATCGGGGATGGGCGCGCCTTGCTCCGCGCCCGCTGCGCTCAGCGGCAGCTCGCGGCAGCGGACACGAGGGTGCGCCAGGACTCTCTTGAGCAGGTCAAAGGAATCGGGATCGAAGTCCGCGGCATAGTGCTCGAGCGGCATCGGCAGCATCGCATCGACACCGAATCCGAGCTCGATGGCGATCTGGGCGACGAGCAGGTCCGCACCCGTCGCCATGCCCGCAACGATCCACAGCTCTGAGTCCGGCAGATGCTCAGCGAGCTGCCTCAGGATCGCGGTCACCGCAGCGCGCAGCTGCGGCAAGTCATCGGCACGCAGATCGCGATGCCCGGAAACCCCAACGACGAAAGGTGAGACGGCGTCGTTCTTGCTGTCGTTCGACAAAGATTGGTTCGCTGCTGGGGTGAAGTTCGTACTCGTCGTGGGGATTGTGCCGCGTGCGGGCCGCGCGGGACAACGGTAATTCTCGTTGGGCAGCCGAAGGGAGTCGCACTGTTGCGGGCAAGTGCGTTAAAATACGCAAATTATTAACCCTTCGGACCGCGACAGGACGAGACACGCGGCCAGAAGGGACTCTTCCACAAGGGCAGTGCCTTGGATTCCCCCAAATACCGGGCGTTCTTGAGCTATAGCCACCGCGATGCGAAGTGGGGGACATGGCTGCACAAGGCGCTCGAGTCCTACCGACCTCCCAAGCAGCTCATCGGCACGGTCACCGCGCGCGGGCCGGTGCCGAAGCGCCTCGCGCCAATTTTCAGGGACCGCGAGGAGCTCGCCACCGCGACTGACCTCGGCACGGTCATCAATGAAGCTCTGAGACAGTCCGCCTGCCAGATCGTCATCTGCTCACCGAATTCAGCTCGCTCGAAGTGGGTCAACGAGGAGATCCTCGCCTTCAAGCGGCTGGGTCGCGAGGACCGCATCTTCTGTCTCATCGTCGACGGTGAGCCCAACGCATCGGACGATCCTGCGCATGCCGACGAGGAATGCTTCCCGCCAGCGCTTCGCTATCGGTTGGACGCCGATGGCCAGCTCAGCACCGTACGCACCGAGCCGATTGCGGCCGACGCGCGGCAGGGCAAAGACGGGCGCACGAACGCGAAACTGAAACTCATCGCAGGCATTCTGGGCGTGGGCTTCGACGGCCTGCGCCAGCGCGAGCAGCGCCGTCGGCAGCGGCAGCTCTTCGCGATCGCCTCGGGAGCCATAGCGGGCATGGTGATCACCAGCGGACTGGCGGCAGCCGCTCTCATCGCGCGTGCCACGGCCCAGCGGCAGACCGTCATTGCGAAGCGTGAGGCGGAGACCGCCCGCCAGACAACCACCTTTCTCGTCGACTTGTTCAAGATCTCCGATCCGAGCGAGGCGCGCGGCAACAGCCTCACCGCGCGCGAGGTGCTCGACAAGGGCGCAGCGCGGATCGAAACACAGCTGGCGGAACAGCCCCAGATCCAGGCGACCCTCATGGATACCCTTGGGACGGTGTACATGGGCTTGGGATTGTACGGCCAGGCGAAGCCGTTGCTCGAGTCGGCGGCCGAAAAGCGGCACCAACTCGTGCCTGCGGAGCCTGCCGAACTTGCACTGTCGCTGAGTCATGTCGGTGATCTCTTCACTTTGCGCGCGGAGTACCCGGGCGCCGAGGCCGCCTATCACCAGGCGATTGCCCTGCAGCGTTCGCTGCCGGCTGATCAACGCGATGACGCTGCGCTCGCAAACAGCCTCTTCGGTCTGGGCGATGAGCAGAAGCGCGCCGGCCAGTTCGCGGACGCCGAGCGGACTCTGCGCGATGCTCTCGCGCTGCAGCAACGTCTCTACAAGAGTGCCAATGTCGACACGGCGCGTACTCTTACAGCGCTCGCCTTCGCGGTGAGTGAGCGCAATCTCAACGAGGCGATTCCCCTGATGCAGAGCGCGGTGGCGATGCACCGCCAGCTTTGGGGTGCCGAGCCATACCCCGACTACGCAGACGCCCTCAGCGGTCTTGGCCTGCTACTCCGCGACCAGGGTGACTACGATCAGTCGGAGAAGTTGCTGCAGGAATCGCTGGCGATGTACCGGCGCCTGCTGGGCGACAAGCATCGCGATGTGGCGATTGCGCTCAACAATCTCGGACTCGTGCAGCATCGGAAGGGCAATCTTGCAGAGGCCGAATCGTCTTACCGACAGGCTCTCGCCATGGAGCGCGAACTTCTCGGCGAGGTGCATCCTGATGTTGCGCTCACTCTCACTAATCTTGCGTATGTGATGTACGACATAGGCGATGTCGAGGGTGCGCTGCAGGTCTTGGGCAAATCCCTGGACGTCTACCGCAAGCTCTTTCCTGGTGATAATCCCGAGGTCGCGCGCACCATGAACCGTCTCGGCTACTGGTACACGGAGAAGCGTGACTATGCCACCGCCGATCGCTACCTCGAGGAGGCGCTCTCGATGCGCCGGCGGCTTTTCGGGAAGTCGCATCCCGATATCGCGAGCAGCCTGACGCATGTCGCAATTCTTCAGGTCGCGACGCACAAATACCAGGACGCGCTGCTCTCTTCGCGCGCGGCGGTCGAGATGTTCGCGGCGGCGTCGGATTCAGACTGGAGGACTGCGGTCGCCGACTCAGTCAGCGGCGCGGCGCTGACAGGCATTCGCCATTACGAGGACGCAGAGCAGCATTTGAAACGTGGCTACACGATTCTTAACAACGACGCCGGCGCACTGCCGACGTATCGCGCGCTGGCTCGGAGCTATCTGGAAGCGCTGTATCGTGCGTGGGGACGTCCGCACGACGCGGTGCGCTACGCGACGGTCGATTCTTCAGCGCGCGCTCAGGTCGTGGTGCCGGCGGCGGCGGGTGACGGTCAACGTTAAATCCAAACCTTCAACTCCGCCTTCAACGATCTTTAAGCGTCTTCAAGGCGCGCTTCAAGACACACCCTCGCTCAGCCGGCATGGTAGCGACCAGTCCCGTGGCCGTATCCGTCGCTGCAGGCAACCCATTCTTACAATTGGTTTAAGGAGCCACTCTTAATGAAAGCCAGGTTTCAAATCCTGAATCCATACCGAATCACGGCGGCGCTTTGCACACTCCTCCCGCAGGCCTCAAAGTCAAATTAGGCCGGCCGTTGCCGGTCGAATGTGCTAACGTGTTTGTATATTGGCGGCGCTCAAGCTAGCGTCGCTAGAGAATTGAAGACGGCATCGAGTCCGTCATTAAAAGTAACGCCAGGGGCTTCTATGCGTAATCCCAAACCCGGGGTGTTGCGATCGTTTTTTGCTCTCATCGCGCTGCTTGCCACGGCTGGGGTTCACGCCCAGGCCCAGACAAGCATCACAGTTCAAGCGGCGACCAACGTCTTCGACCAGATCTTAGGCGTGTCGTTCGCGTCCGGCTCCACGACCGTGCTCAACTCCGATGAGGCATCGCTTCATAGGCTGGAGTCGCTGACGTTCGTTACCAACCCCAATACATTCTTTGTCGATCTGCTGGCCGCGGACGACGGGGGCAAAATCCTGCGCTATGCCACCGATTTCACCTGCCAGCCTCCCCAGTCCTGCACGACGGGCACCGTGGTGTCGCAAGCCGCGGCAATCGGTAACCCGAACGGCCTTTCGGCGGATCCCTTCGGCAATGTGTTCGCCGTCAACAACGCTCCCGGCATATCACCGCAGCCGCAGGTGTGGGCTCTGCCGACGGATGGCAATGGCGGTTACCTGCAAGCGGTGAACATCGACACCACCAGCTCCGCCGGCGGCAGCCTCCTTAAGCCGCAGGCCGTGGTGGAGACGATGATCGTCCGCACCCCGCTCGGCACCCTGGCGAATCCGGGTGATCTTTTGGTGGTCAGCCAGGCTCCGGATGAGATATTGCTGTATCCCGGAAACGGCGCTGGCGCCGGGCCGCTCAGCCCCAACCACTCTCCCACAGTCCTGATCCCGCAATGTCCTGCGCCCGTTTGCATTCCCGCGGGCACTACGCCCGAGGGCATCGCGGTTTGGCCTGCGGACAACAGTCTCTTAGTTACGACGTTTGGCGGTTCGATTCTACGGTTTGAGATCAGTGGTGGCACCATCACGCAGGGGCAACCCGTGAGTGGCCTTCCCGCCGGCAACTTGTACAAGATCAATTCAGCACTCGCAAATGGCGGTCCGGTGGCTTACGTAGCGCAGAGCTCGCCCGGTAACCACGGGAGTATTCTGGAATTAACTCCGTTCGGGAATAACGGTATTCAATTTTTCGCGAGCGTGACCGCGCCAGGCTCGGTTCAGGGGATCGCGGCCACGAATACCGCTCAGGCCCCGGAGGGCAATTGTCTGGCTGTCAATGGTGGCTGCGACCTCTTCGGTGACAAGCTGAATAAGCATACGATCATGCCAATCCCGGGCGGCCCCAAACTAGCCGCTTCCAACCGCTTAAAGTAAACGACGTTTGCCCCGGTTTCGACGACACGAACGGGGTTAACCCGATGATCATCCCCGGCTTCTTCCGCGGCGGTTCGGGTATCAGTGGAAGCGCCTTCGCGATGATCAAAACCCAGACCGCTAACGACCAGTTCAACGCGACATACGTCCACACCGAACAGGACCCCAATGCGTTGTTCCCCAACGCGAGCAACCCGGTCTGCGGGGCCAATGGGGGGACCGCTGTGGTTCTCTGGGGGCCGCGTGCTGGAGAGGGCCTCATCGCAGAAGAGAATGTCAACATCGTAAACCCGGGCAACGCCAACCCCATGCCCACCCTGGTGGATGCCGGCGACGGCTGCGGCTCGAACACGGGGGGTGGACCGAAAATGTCGATCTTTACCTCGGGTCTTGAACTCGCGTTGCAGGGAGGGAACACTCCGGCCAATCTCGAGGCTTTCGTGCAGCAGAAGTACACCAATCTGCTGACAACGATCACTGAGCTGTCGGGCGGCCAGAACGTCAGCGCCGCAGTGGCGTCGCAGCTCACCAACAATAACGGCACCGGATGCGTCGATTTGAGCTTGAGCCTTTTCAACAAGGCCATGGGCGAGATCCCACCGCAGCAGACCGCCGACTTCCAGGACGCTGCTGACTTGCTGACGAACGCAGACGCAACCGGCACCACGACGTGCGATTCAATCGTCACGACCAACGCATACGTTCCGGGAGCGTTTCAAGAAACGCTGCCTCCGCCGCCCCCGCTGCCTCCGGGCTTCACGCCGGTTTACAACCCCAGCGGGCAGCTTCGCTGGCGATTTGCGAACATTTCCAACGCGATCACGATGCGCCTTCTCAACCAGACGCCAGAGATAGCGAGCAGTTGGCCGACTCCACTCGCCCTGAGCGTCTCTCCCCAGTACATGTTCGGCCAGTGCCTTGCACCGGGCTGCCCGCCCCAGCAGAACCCCTCGACTGCGACTCTGTCGTGGGCCTTAGTGAACGGCACGAGTAACTGCGCATGGACCGGCACCACCGATCCGAATTTCAAACCGAGCCCGCCGAAGCCGAATCCCTTGGCCAACCCCCCCTTTGTGAAGGTGGGGCCATTTGCCGCTCCCCCTGCTGGGTCTCCCGCGGCGACCTACACCTACGACCTTACCTGCAAGGTTCCTGTGGGGACGATGCCTGCAGGGGGAAACATGATGTTGGTTTCGACATATCTGACGGTGTGGCCGGCGATCGCGGTGACTCCGGCTGCGCAGAGCGTAGTGGCTAACCAGTCGGTGCAGGTCAACTGGACCCCACCCGCCGGCGCCACGGCATGTACGTTGGCCTTTAGCGGTCAAGGATCATTCAATAGTGGATCCACAACTTTCGTTCCGGGCCCAACAACTGGAACACAATACCAAGCGTCATACCTGACGAGCGTGCACGACGTCTCCAAAGGTGTTACGTTCGCAGCGACCTGCACTGCCGGGGCCTCCGCCGGAGTCGCTTCGATAACCGTTACCCACCATTGATCCTAACCCGCTCACACCAGCGCGGTGATCAGGCGATTCGGTGATTGCGCGGCGGGCGGCGCGCGCTCCTGGCGCGCCTGCAGCGTAGACGCCGCGTAGACCGCAGCTCGGGGTCACAAGTGACCCCGACCACCCGTCGCACACGTTCAGCTCCGGGTGGGGGCCGTTGTGCGTCGGACCGCAGCAGTCCTGCGAGCCGATGCGGCTGCTAACTGCCAATCCTTTATGACCGCTGCGTTCGCAGGCATCATTCCAGCCTCACCGTAAAGAGCTGCTGCTAGAAAGAGATCCGCATGCGCTTGACGCTTTGTCTCAGCGTTCTCGTCTTATGTGTGGCTCGACTGTGCTTCGCCCAGGATTCAGCCGCTGCGCCGGCGGCCAACGCCACGCACATCATGGTCGTTCGGGCCCGCGTGCTGATAGACGGCACGAGCGCGCAGCCCAGGCAGAACCAAGAGATCGTCATCCGCGGAGATCGGATCGCTGACGTTTACGCGGCAGGAACGCGTCCGCCACCTGCCGGCGCCGAGGTGCTCGACCTGGGCGCCGCCACCGTGCTCCCCGGCCTCATCGATTGCCACACGCACATCTTCCTGCAGGGAGAGGTTCCCGCAGCCGGCGGCTACGACGTGCAGCTGCTCAAGTTCCCGGCCTCCTACCGCGTGGCGCGCGCGGTCGTCGCGGCGCGACGCGCGCTGGAGCAGGGCTTCACCACGATTCGCGACGTGGAGACCGAGGGCGCCGGCTACGGCGACGTCGGCATCAAACAGGCGATCAACGAAGGTTACATTCCCGGCCCGCGCATGTTCGTGTCGACGCGGGCGATCTCATCGACCGGCGGCTATAACCTCGAAGGCTATGCCCCCGAGATCGTCGTGCCCAAGGGAGCGCAGCTGATCGATGGCCCGGTGGAAGCGCGCAAGGCCGCGCGCGAGCAGCTGGATCATGGCGCCGACTGGATCAAGGTGTACATGACGCACCGCTCGTGGGTCGATGAGCAGGGTGCGCTCGTTTCACAGCCCACCCTCACGGTCGAGGAGCTCAAGGCGATCGTCGATGAGACGCACGGCTGGCGGAAGAAAGTCGCCTGTCACGCCTACAACGGCATCGGTCTGCAGCGGGCGCTGGATGGCGGTTGCGACTCCATCGAGCATGGTCTCGAGCTGACGGA
>Ga0306920_100009278_pt1 | contig 13110 bp, 8 predicted proteins | sample flu12Cox44000170_FD_204666 | JGI IMG/M metagenome (GOLD analysis project Ga0306920, IMG submission 204666) | Lab enrichment of tropical soil microbial communities from Luquillo Experimental Forest, Puerto Rico - flux4day.12C.oxic.44.000.170 (v2)... | ecosystem: Environmental > Terrestrial >...
AAAGATAAAAACGAGGTGGTCGTTACGTTTATTGTTGAATCCGGAGGCATTTATGCTGCGAATTAGTTCTTTAAACCCCCAAAACCGCTATTCACTGCCGACCGAATTTCTAGCTCATTATTAGGCTGGATGCCTCAAATTGAGGCCAACGGTGATTCATTTTTGGGCTCCCCGGCAAACTCGGTGCTTCTACAAATGCTTTAAGCTTTTCATCCGCATGAAACCGCCTCTGCTGAGGTTGTCAGCGATGATTTCCCAGCACTTCACGGGACGCGGATTCTGCCTGATCGAGACGCACGAGCACGCGGGCGAGTTCAGAGAATGGTAGCGCGGCAAAAATGCTTGCAATTACCGGGTTAGTTGGCCAGCTTAACATTGTTCTGGGGGGAACAGCCGCCCTTCACGCCTGTCGGGTGTGGGGGGCGGTAATTTTTTGATTCCAACGCCTACCCCACAAGCCTAAACGTCGTTAAGTTTTTTCCATGCGATTGCTGCGAGCCTTGTTTTTTCGCCCGGTGGTTTTCTTGGGCATCGCGTAATCGGGGGAAGCCCCGTCATCGACAATTGTTTTGATCACTTCGCCGATGTCAGAGCGCAGTAGCCAATCGACTGCGATCCGGACGAACTTCGACGTATCCAGGATCGCGCTCCGCTCCACGATGGCATTGATTCGCTCTTCCTGATCTGGCCGTAGCCGGATGTTTACGATTTTTTTCGTCATTTGATCTTATAATTTTCTAGCTGACTTTCATAAACGTTTCACTGAGCAAAGCCGGACACAGTTATTCGTCATGTCGAACGAAATCGAGACATCCCGCCGAAATTAGCTGTAACTCGTGCCACGGGATTCCTCGACTTCGCTCGGAATGACAGGCATCGCAATCCGGATAAATTCCGAATGTCCATGTACCCGACGAAATTAGGCCAGATCACCAATCTATTTGAATCGCTTCCGGAAGATGAACGGCGCGAGACGCTCGTTTCGTATGCAGATAATGCGAAGAGGCAGGAGCCGCACGAGGGCGAGAATTTTGAGCTCGTCGATGTTCGTAAAGATGAGGAGTGCACCGACACAGTCGGCGTTTATCTGCATGTGGATGAGAACGGCAAGGCGCATATCCGCATGACGCTTGGTCCCGAAGTGCAAACGCTCACTCGCGCGATGACGGCGATTCTTTGCAAGGGGCTCGAGGGTTCGACGCCGCAGGAAATTTTGGATCTGCCGAGTGATTTTGTGACGCGGATTGTCGGCACAGAACTGGTGCGCCTACGCAGCCAGACTGTGTATTACGTGCTAACGCGGATAAAAAGCATCAGCAAAGTGTATCTGGACCGCCGACGCATGGCGCAGGTGGCGTAACGGAGCCCCGGCTGCCAGCGTGATCAGGCTGCAAGACCGCCAATCTCGCGAGTTACCCAAGCCGGCTGGCATCCACATTGTGTTCGCGCGTGAACTTCGCGCGATTTTGTTTGCCATTGCCCATCAACGATGTGCAAAAATCACGAACCGATGAAAATCACAACTCCTGCTATTTCGCTCCTCGCTGCAATCACATTCAATTCCTGTGCGACCCAGGCGCCGCAACCAGCGAATTTCGGTTGCCAGGGAACCGATTCGCCTGACCATCAGTTGCGCGCATGCGTGGTTGAGGTTGGTAAGTTCCCGCCTCCTCTGAACGAATCACGCGTCGACATTCGCGACACGTCAGGCAAGCTCGTTGCATCGCGCAATTTCGGTTCGCCCAAAGGCGACCAAGGCCGCAGCGTTGTTCATTCCGCGTGGACACCCGACTCGAACTTTTTTGTGTTCAGCACGCGCAGTTCCGGCGGACATTCGCCTTGGCACTGGAGCACGTATTTCTACAGTCGAAAAACGAACAAGTTCGCTTTGCTTGACGACACGATTGGCCCAGTGATCAAGCCGAATTTCAACGTCCAAGCACCCGACGTCGTGCAAGCCACTGTTCAGGGCACCGCATCAGATCCGAGCGACATCAAAACGGGGCACGTCGTCAGCAAGCACCTTGGCACACTGTAGGTGCTCAAGTAGCACATAATGGTTGCGTGCATGTTTGCCTGTTACGTCGGCTGCGTATGCGAAGCCTGCTCGACTTGTCAGGCGAGATGCCTAAGTTACGTTCGGCCCGCAGATGCCGCGGAATAACGAACTCAAAAAAATCCTTCTCATCGGCTCCGGTCCAATCGTGATCGGGCAGGGCTGCGAATTTGATTACTCCGGCGTGCAGGCCTGTAAGGCGCTGCGCGAAGAAGGCTACGAGGTGGTGCTGGTGAATTCGAATCCGGCCACCATCATGACGGATCCGGAATTTGCCGATCGCACGTACGTCGAGCCGATCACGCCTGAGGTGATCGAGGCGATCATGGAACGCGAAAAACCGGATGCGATTTTGCCCACTCTTGGTGGCCAAACAGCACTCAATGCCGCGATGGAATTGAACCGCAACGGCGCGCTGGCGCGACACCGAGTGAAATTAATCGGCGCGAACGCGCAGGCGATCGCAAAAGGCGAAGATCGCCAATTGTTCAAGGAAGCCATGTTGCGGATCGGGCTCGACGTGCCGCGCTCTGGCGTAGCGCGTTCGCTTGCGGATCTCGATCGCATCGTTGCCGAGATCGGAACATTTCCGCTAATCATTCGTCCGGCATTCACTTTGGGCGGCACTGGCGGCGGGATCGCTTACAATCGCGAAGAACTCGACGAGATCGCTGCGCGCGGCCTGGATCTTTCGCCAGTACGCGAAGTATTGATCGAAGAGTCGCTGGTCGGCTGGAAAGAGTTCGAAATCGAAGTCATGCGCGACCGGATGGACAACTGCGTGGTTGTTTGCTCGATCGAGAATTTCGATCCCATGGGCGTGCACACCGGCGACTCCATCACAGTCGCACCTGTACAAACGCTAACCGACAAGGAATATCAAATGATGCGCGACGCCGCGTTCGCGGTGATCCGTGAAATTGGCGTCGAGACCGGCGGGTCCAATATTCAGTTTGCAGTTCATCCTGAAACAGGCCGCATGGTCGTGATTGAAATGAATCCGCGCGTGTCGCGTTCCAGTGCGCTGGCGTCCAAAGCGACCGGTTTTCCGATTGCAAAGATCGCGGCCAAACTCGCAGTCGGCTACACGCTCGACGAAATTAAAAACGATATTACTCGTGAAACGCCAGCCTGCTTTGAGCCGACAATTGATTACTGCGTGGTCAAAGTGCCACGATTCACGTTTGAAAAATTTCCGCAGGCAGACGCGACGCTCACGACACGGATGAAAAGCGTCGGAGAAGCAATGGCAATCGGACGAACGTTTAAGGAAGCGTTGCAAAAAGCGCTGCGCAGTCTGGAGATCAAACGCTTTGGCTTGTTAGGCGACGGCGCAGATAGAGATGTCGACCTTGAAACACTTCGATTGAAGCTAACGATCCCGAATGCCGAACGAATCTTCTACATCGCGCAAGCACTCCAAAAAGGCGCGTCGATTGAGGAAGTTTACGAGCTTACGAAGATCGACAGGTGGTTTTTACGAAATGTGCAGCAGATCGTGGAGGAAGAGCGCGCATTGCATCGTGGCACGGGCATCTTGCCTGTGGGGCCGGCGGGAGTCTCGCCTGCAGTACGGAAGTCAGGCTGCCAGCCTGATTCGGCCAACGAGCATCTTGCTCGTCGAGCAATAGACCGCCGGGCTATCAGCCCGATCGTTGACTCAACTGCGACAGTTGACTTTCAATTCCACGCCTTAGACCCACGGAAACCAATTGCGCAAAAGCGCGGCCACGTGCCGCATTGGGAACAGCGCGGTGCAACATATTTCGTCACGTTTCGACTGGCGGATGCAATTCCAGCCGATCTTCTGGCGCAGTGGAAACAGGAGCGTACTGCTTGGTTAAAGCTTCACCCACAACCATGGGATTGGAGGACTGCGCGCGAGTACATGCGCAGGTTTGAAGAAGAACGCGAGCAGTGGCTCGACAAAGGACACGGCGCATGTTTGCTGCGAGAAAAACGGGCTGCCGCAATTGTCGCCGACTCGCTCAGTCACTTCGACCGGCAAAGGTATGTACTCGATGCGTACGTTGTAATGCCAAACCATGTGCACGTTTTGTTCAAACCTCTGGGAGAGAGCTCCCTCGGGGACATTTTGCATTCATGGAAATCGTTCACGGCACAGGCGGTCAACCGCGAGATGAATCGCGCAGGAGCGCTGTGGATGCACGAGAGCTTCGACACAATCATTCGCGATGCCGGGCATTTACGCGCGTGTCGAGAGTACATCGAGCAGAATCCCGAGAAAGCGCGACTCCCACGATGCAGTTTTGCTTTAGACCGACGCGATGCACTCCTGACGGATACCGACACGGGAAGTGAGGCATCTTGCCTGACTCGGCCGTCGGGCTGCCAGCTCGACATAGTTTCCGAAGAGCAAGATGCTCGCCCGCCGAGTGAAGCTGGCAGCTTCACTTCCGGCAGCGCGCGAATATTCCTCGGCGCAAAGAAGCTCGGTTTTTCAGACCGGCAATTGGCAGTCGCCAATTCGGTTGCCGAAACCAGAATCCGGGCAATACGCAAGTCGTTAGGGATTATACCCACCTACCGTCTCGTGGATACGTGCGCGGCGGAATTTGAAGCCTACACGCCTTACTATTATTCGACGTACGGCGACGAGAACGAGCGGCGCGACAGCGACAAACGCAAGATCATGATCCTGGGCGGCGGCCCAAACCGGATCGGCCAGGGCATTGAATTCGATTACTGCTGCGTACATGCCGCGTTCGCTCTGCGCGAGCTCGGATTCGAGACGATTATGGTGAACTCGAATCCGGAAACGGTTTCGACGGATTACGACACGAGCGACAAACTCTATTTTGAGCCGCTCACCCTGGAGGACGTGCTCAATATTTACGATCAGGAACAACCGGAAGGCGTCTTTGTCCAGTTTGGCGGCCAAACGCCGCTGAATCTGGCCAGTGGATTGAAAGCGGCAGGAGTGCCTATTCTTGGGACGCAAACCGAAAGCATCGAGACCGCGGAAGACCGAAAACTATTCGCGGCGATGCTGGACAAACTTGGCCTACGCCAAACTCCCAACGGATCGGCAACAAGTACCAAAGAGGCCGTGGCGATAGCGAAGAAAATTGGCTATCCCGTGCTCGTTAGGCCAAGCTTCGTTCTGGGCGGCCGCGCGATGGAGCTCGTGTACACCGAAACGGATCTCAGACGTTACATGACAAATGCGATTGAAGTAACGCCTGATCGGCCGGTGCTCATCGATCGCTTTCTCGAGGACGCCATCGAGGTCGATGTCGATTGCATCTCCGACGGCGAGACGACCGTCATCGGCGCAATCATGGAGCACATCGAAGAAGCGGGGATTCACAGCGGTGACAGCGCCTGCGTGATCCCAACGTTCTCGCTGTCACAAAAAGTCCTGGATGAGATTTCGTCCGCGACGAAAGCAATGGCGCGTGAGCTGAATGTGCGCGGTCTGATGAATGTGCAATTCGCCGTGAAAGGCGATGACGTTTACGTGCTCGAAGTGAATCCGCGCGCCTCGCGCACTGTTCCATTTGTCAGCAAAGCAATCGGCGTACCCCTGGCAAAGCTGGCTGCGAAGGTCATGACCGGAAAGTCGTTGATCGAACTGGGGTTCACGAAGGAAATCGCTCCGAAACATTTTTCGGTGAAAGAAGCGGTATTTCCGTTTCTGCGCTACGAGGGCTTGGACATTTCTCTCGGGCCGGAAATGAAATCGACGGGCGAAGTAATGGGCATCGATGTTGATCTGGGCCTTGCGTATGCCAAATCGCAGATGGCCGCGCCACCTCCGTTACCCAAAAGGGGAAGAGTTTTCATCAGCGTCAAAGATGCTGATAAAGAAGCGATCATTCCCGTCGCGCGCGAATATCTTAAACTCGGTTTTGAAATTGTTTCCACCAGCGGAACCGCAGAGGCGCTGACCAAAGCGAAAATCAAAGTGACCAAGGTTTTCAAGATTCATGAGGGACGTCCGAACGTTCTCGACCGAATCAAGAACGGTGACATCAATTTCATCATCAACACGCCGAGCGGAAAAATTCCGCGAGAACACGAAGTGGTTATTCGCAATGCCGCACTCGCGGCAAAAATTCCGATCATGACGACGGTGCGCGCCGCGCTGGCCAGCGCGAATGGAATTCGCTCACTGCAAAAACGAAAAGTTCAAGTGCGGAGCTTGCAGGAATACCATAAATGAATGACGAAATCCGAATGCCGAATGTCGAAACAAATCCGAATGACTAAAATTCGAATTGTTTGCGGCCATCGCAGAGCGGGAGTTCGTCGTTCCTTCGGAATTCGTTATTTGTCATTCGTCATTTCTGATTTATGAAAATGTTGATCTTAACCATTGCAATAATAGCCTCGACGGTTTTCGCCGCAGAGGAGAAGAAGGAGAGCACTCCTATGAATTCATCCAACGAAGTGGCCGTAATAAAGACAAGCGAAGGCGATATGGTGGTGCAGTTTTGGACGGATGCCGCACCAAACACGGTCGAGAATTTCAAGAAACTGGCGCGCCAGGGCTTTTACGACGGGACAATTTTCCACCGAATCGTGAAAGCATTCATGATCCAGGGCGGCGATCCGAATTCGAAGGATCCGGCAAAAGAGAACAGCTACGGGGAAGGAGGACCCGGGTACAACGTCAAAGCCGAGTTTAACGATCATAGCCACGATCGTGGCGTGATTTCGATGGCGCGCGGGCCGGATCCGGACTCTGCAGGTTCGCAGTTCTTCATCTGTCTTGCCCCGGTGCACCGACTCGATCACCAATACACGACCTTTGGTAAATTAATCAAAGGCCAGGATGTGCTGGAGAAAATCGGGGACACTCCGGTGATCAGGAACAGCATGGGCGAACCGAGCAAACCGACCAAACGCGTGGTGATCGAGAGCATCAAAATCGTGCCGGCTGATTCGGTGAAATAGCAGAACAAAACTGTCTTATTAACACACGGCTTTAGCCGGGTGGATACGGGATCGCAAGCACCAGCCCTTTCGGCGGATTTCGCTTTGAAGGTAAGCTGTTAAAACAGCTCAGTTCGCTTGCGCATCCGCGTTCACCGGGCTAAAGCCCGGTGTTAATAAAACACCTTCTCAAATGAGTTCGGAGCGAACCAACATTGCGCTCGTCCAGATGCGCTGCGGCGCGGAGCCGGAAAAGAATTTGGCGCGCGCGATTGAATTTGTTCGCGACGCGGCAAGACAAGGCGCAGAGATTGTCTGCCTGCCGGAGCTTTTTCGGTCGCAATATTTTTGTCAGACAGAGGATCATAAAAACTTCGATTTGGCCGAGGAAGTGCCGGGAAATTCAACCGCCGACTTGGGAGAAGTCGCTCGGGAAACCCGAACAGTAATTATTGCGTCGCTTTTCGAGAGACGCAGCGCCGGCCTTTATCATAACACCGCGGCAATCATCGACACGGATGGAAAATTGCTCGGTAAATATCGCAAAATGCATATTCCTGATGACCCGCTGTATCACGAAAAGTTTTATTTCGCGCCGGGCGATCTTGGATTCAAGGCATGGGACACTGCGCGCGGCAAGATCGGCGTCTGCGTTTGCTGGGACCAATGGTATCCGGAAGCTGCACGACTGACCGCGTTGCGCGGCGCAGAGATTATTTTTTATCCAACGGCAATCGGATGGCATCCGAGCGAGAAAAAGGAATTCGGAAAGGCGCAACATTCCGCGTGGGAGACAATTCAGCGTGGTCATGCGATCGCCAACGGGTGCTATGTCGCGGTGGCGAACCGCGTCGGTCGCGAAGCGCCCGCCGGTGGAGATGGCATTGAGTTTTGGGGGCAAAGTTTCGTGTGCGGGCCGGACGGCGAAATCATCGCGAAAGGTTCGATCGATCAAGAAGAGATTGTGGCCGCAGAGATCGATTGGGCTCGCGTCAACGAGCAGCGGACGCACTGGCCATTTTTGCGAGATCGCAGAATAGACGCTTACGGCGAGATCAATCGACGACTGATTGATTGAAACACGCTTAGTATCTCAGGCATCCTGCCTGACCGTCCACAGGCTTCCCGGCTTGCTGTTTCCCCCGCGGACACCGATGTCCGCACGACTGGACAGCCAAGGATGGCCGTGTTACGCCCAACACGCTGTTTCAAACATCCCGTTTGTGCCAAGGGACGAAGCGATGAAGAACACAAGTCCTCAACCCATACATCGGCCATGGTATCGCCCGTCGTTGACGGTGCAAATCATGATCGGCTTGGTCGTCGGCGGCCTGATCGGATGGCTGCGGCCTGATTGGGGCAACGCGGTTTATTTTTTGCGCGACATTTTCATTAACCTGATCAAATCGATCATCGCGCCGCTTGTGTTCTCAACGATCGTGGTAGGAATCGCGGGCGCCGGTGCACTCCGGAAGGTGGGGCGCATGGGAATCAAGGCGCTGATCTATTTCGAGATCGTCACCACAGCCGCGCTCGTGATCGGACTGGCGGTTGTCAATTTCACAAAGCCCGGCGCCGGCGTGACTCTCGCCGCCACCAACACCGACGTTCTGACGACAATCGGCCAAACGCATCCTCAGACTTTTGTCCAAACGCTGGTGCACGTTTTTCCCGCGAGCGTGATCGAGGCCATGGTGCGCGGCGATGTTTTGCAGATTGTCGCATTCAGTGTGCTCTTCGCACTTGCCGTCTCAGCCATTGGCGAAAAAGGCAAACCAATCATCCGCGCGATGGACAGCCTTTCACAAGTCATGTTCAAATTCACGAATTACGTCATGCTGTTTGCGCCCGTCGGCGTAGGCGCGGCGATGGCACACACGATTGGCACGCAAGGCCCAGCTGTGCTGTTAAATCTCGGAAAATTGATCGGCTCGCTTTATCTCGCTCTCGTGATTTTCATCGTTTTCATTTTCGGACTGGTGATCCGGATCGCGCGGATTCCGTCAAGACAATTCGTGCGCGCGGTGCGCGAACCTGCGGCGCTGGCATTTGCGACGACAAGTAGCGAATCGGCGCTGCCGAAAGCGATGGAATCGATGGAACGTTTCGGCGTGCCGCCGCATATCGTTGGGTTCGTTATGCCAACGGGGTATTCGTTCAATCTGACAGGATCAACCTTGTATCTCGCGATGGCGTCGGTGTTCGTCGCCCAGGCGGCCGAGGCGACGATGGGGTGGCATATGTCGTTAGGCCAACAAATCACAATGATGCTGACGTTGATGCTAACTTCGAAAGGCGTAGCCGGCGTGCCGCGGGCATCACTTGTTATTCTGTTAGGAGCGCTGAATTCGTTTGTGCCTGGAGGGTTGGGACCAATCGGAGTCGCCATTATCTTCGGCGTCGATGAACTGATGGACATGGGCCGCACATGCGTGAACGTAATTGGTAATTGTCTGGCAACAGTCGTCGTCGCGCGGTGGGAAGGCGAATTCGACGACAGACGCGCCCGCGTGTTTGGCACGCCCGGCGAAGCTGAACTCGATTTAAAGCGCGGCAACATTGCGTTTGCTGATGCAGTCGCCCAAGGCGACTGAGGCGAGCGGCAGATGCGGAAAACCTGAGCCTTTCCCTAGGATGATTCTTTGCTGCAAATAGGGTTGACAACCACCACGCCACCTCGAAAGTCGCACACTTTCACTCAACAGAAACCTATGAAGAAAATACTCGCAACAACCTTGATATTCTCTGCTATTGGCTTGGGCGTGATTGCGTTTGGCGTAGGCGGCTCGTCTCGACCGAATGCAAACGCTGATGCCGTTAACAGGGGCCCGGACGTCGACAATACCAGTGCCGTCGTCCAACTTAAAGGTGCTCCAGTAAGTACCAATCCCAGTACCAAGCCGCCCCACGGGAGAAAAATCGATTTCGACAGCAATGCGGTGCGATCGTATCGAGCCCAGTTGAATGCTGGACGGAACCAATTCAAGCGCTGGCTGCGCGCAAACGCTCCCGCAGCAAGGGTTACCAGCGAATACGACATCTCACTTAACGCAGTGGCCGTGAAACTAAACGGAACGTCGCTGGCGACAATCGCCGCCGCACCGATGGTGCAGAGCGCCGAATACAACGTGCTTTATCACCCCAATTTGAGCCAAAGCCATTTCATCATCAATGCCGACCCAGCGTGGGCCGCTGCTGGTGGCAGAGCCATGGCAGGCGCCGGCATCAAGATTGGGGATATCGATACTGGCATCGACAATACGCATCCGTTCTTCGACCCGACCGGTTTCAGCTATCCTCCCGGCTTTCCGAAGTGCGATGCAGCAGACAGCAATTCGCATCACCAAGACCAGGACTGCAAATATGTCTCTCCAAAGGTGATTGTTGCGAAAGTTTTCTATAACAAGAATAACCAGACCAACTTCGATGCGCAGGCCATTCAAGACCACGGATCGCACACTGCCGGGATCGCAGCCGGAATTTTTAACACCTCTCTGAACGCAGTGGTAAACGGCGTCACGATCAATAGTATGTCCGGCATCGCGCCGGGAGCATTTCTCGGTAACTACAACGTTTTCCCCGGTGACGTAGTTAACGCTCGCAATGAGGACATCCTAAACGCAGTTGATGCAGCGATCGCTGATGGAATGGATGTCCTTAATCTGTCGCTTGGCGGAAATTATCACGGTAACAATGACCTGCTCGCAAACGGACTCGACAATGCTGTCGATGCAGGTCTGGTCGTAGCTGTGGCTGCGGGCAACAGCGGCCCTGGGGCAGGCACTCTTGAGTCGCCGGGGCGCGCCCGCAAAGTCATCACAGTTGCCGCGAGCACAAACCAGCATTTCGTCGGCCAGCCAGTCACCTATCCGGCAGGCGGGGGCGGAACAACGGTCGGCGCAGCGGTTGGCGATTTCTCTGCGCTCCCCGCTACGACATTTACCCTTTTCGATACTGGCAATGATGGCTGCACGAGCGTTGATCCCGGCGCATCGGGTAAACTGGCAATCATTAATCGTGGGGCGTGCACTTTTAGCCAGAAAGTTGCGAATGCCAACGCGGCGGGCGCCTTGGGCGTGCTCATGGTCAACAATGTTGCGGGAGATCCCATTGCAATGGCGAGGACCGCGGGTTTCAACGACAATCTTCCGGCCGTTATGATCAGCAGCAATGATGGGGCAGCGCTGCGTGGCTCTGGGGCGACCACTGCGTCAGCGAGTGCGAGCTTCCAGGAGTTTATCACTCCTGCGAACAAAGACATCCTCGCTGCATTCAGCGGTCAAGGGCCAACATTAGTTGATGTCGCGGTGAAGCCTGACGTAACCTCAGTGGGCGTAAACGTCCTGAGCTCGATCACTTGCGTGGGTAAAGGAGCCGGCTGCCCAGGTGATGGTAGCGGCTGGGCCTTCTTCCAAGGAACATCAATGTCAACGCCGCACATTGCCGGCTCGGCAGCTGTGCTCAAGGAATTGCATCCGACCTGGTCGCCTGCACAGATTAAGTCCGCACTGGTAAATCATTCCGACTTGGTAATTAAAGATTCGATTACCGGATCCCACGATGTAGGACCAACAGCGCAGGGCGCAGGGCGCGAGAACCTTGGCGTCGCCGCAGATGGGACGACGTGGATGGAGCCCGCTTCGGCGAGTTTCGGTAAGGTCACCGCCGGCCGTCCGGTGTCGCTGAACATTACACTGAGCAACCCGACCGCGAGCTCTCAGATGTACGCGGTCACGGCGGCAAAGTTCACTCCGAGCACGTTCGGGGGAACGGTCCCCAGTGTTTACGACGCGGGCACGCTAAGCTCGGGTGATACTCGGATCACTGTCCCAAGCAGCGTGACCGTACCAGCTAATGGTTCAACCACACTAACCGTAACAGTCAACGCAGGCCTGCCACACGGCACGGTAGTCCAGGGTTGGATTGACCTTAACTCCGGCTCCGACGACTTGCATCTCGCATACTACGCTCAAGTCGGTCCGTAAAATCCGCGAAAGTAATCTTCTTGAAACAGGGACGCGGGCAACTGCGTCCCTGTTTTTTTCCGCCTGAAGATCAGGGCATCGACGAATCCGCGCGGTTTCGGCTAAGCTGCCCGGATGATTGATCGCTTTGACCCTGACTTGCTTTTGCGTTCTTACTTTCGCGCCGGCTCAAGGGCAGGTTTTTGCATTTTCTTCAGGTGCTCGATGGCTCTTGTTAACTCCTCGACCCGCGTCAGCAAGAGCGATTCACGCCCATACATGACCTTGAGGAACGCGTTGCGTTCCTCAAGGGCGAGTTTTAGCTCCTGCACGTCTTCTGCGGAGAGAGTATAGCCCGCCTGGAAATGCTTGGGTGTGCCCGGCAGCACATATATCGTCCAGTGTTTGGGAGCGATTTCTTCTGCCGGCCGATCTTTCGTATACATGTACATGGTAAAAGACTTGCGTGATAACTCACGGCCGTCAGGGGCTTGAACCGTCTGAAACCCATGCCAGGAATGCTCGTTTGTTTCAAAAAGGATACAGTGATTAAACAGCGGAGGATAAGAAACAATCTGGTCGTTTTCAAAGTCCCATGGATCGGTGTGAAGCTCTAAATTTCCACCCCACTGCTCATTCCATTCCTTATTCAGATAAATAATAGCGTTGCACCGACGGTGGTATCCAGTTGCGTGGTGTAAGTTGAAATCAACATGCGCATGCATTCCTTGACCCGATAGATTATCGTGAGTTCCGCCGCCGTGATACTCGGGATCATAAAGCAGATTCTGGATCCCGGTAACGCGCTCCATAACCCTGGCAAACTCAGGCGATGAAACGTAATCGTCTACTAAGCGATAGGTCGGCCCGATTGATCGAACGTCGTGGCGGGCAAATTTGCGGCATTTCTCTCCAACTTCGCCCCGCATTTGGCTCTCAATCGGCACGGGGAATTCCTGGAGCATCGCCTCGGCAATAGCTGAATCAAAAAAAGGCGTGATCAGCACGTGTCGAAATGGTTTGGCAGAGTCAAATTTCCCGCGGTAAAAGTCCGCTTTGTCTATCAGGTCACTGGCTAGAATTTGCATGTGTGCGCGAGGTTTGCGCAGCACGGTCACATCGAAACATTCCATGTCAACCTCTAGCGCCGATTCTTGCTTCCGGCCTCGCCTCCATATATTCGTGGGGGCA
>Ga0306920_100009279_pt1 | contig 13110 bp, 10 predicted proteins | sample flu12Cox44000170_FD_204666 | JGI IMG/M metagenome (GOLD analysis project Ga0306920, IMG submission 204666) | Lab enrichment of tropical soil microbial communities from Luquillo Experimental Forest, Puerto Rico - flux4day.12C.oxic.44.000.170 (v2)... | ecosystem: Environmental > Terrestrial >...
CATCCGACGCGACTGCGTAGCCCGCCGCTCGTGCCTGGAGATGACGCCTCGGGAGAAGCGTCAAGTCCGGCTCGCGGCCACCTTGGCAGTATTGTCTTTGACGCTTGTCGGCTTGGAGCTTTGGATACACTACGTGATAGGCCATCCGCTCGTTCGCGTCCTTTCCTAGATCGAATCCCGCCAATTCACAGGCAAAAACCAGTTTCATCCGCTATCCTGTAGCCCATCGCAGGCATACGCGGCAGATCCGGCCCACCAGGCAACCAGAACGCTTTCAGACACGGTTTAGCTGGTATTTCACAGCGCCGTGCTGACGGCCTTCTCAATCCCGCAGAACAATCAATTCGAGAAGAAATCTTGTCCGGCTCGCTGGCCGGACAAGGGCAGAGCTGAGCAGATCAGCACCGTATGGTGCGTGTTTGCGGAGATCACCGCAAGTGACGTCTCGCTGTTGATGATCGACTAGGATTTTGGATAAAAGATGTTGCACAACCCGATATTGAGTTTCTTCAATTCATCCGCGGTAGGATTTATTCGCGATCAATCGTTTTGATACCAGAGACAGAGAAAGGCAACGGAAAATGCTCTTAATCATGGATCCCGAGGTCAGGCAGGTTCTTAAAATGCGCGAGTGTATTAAGGCGATGGAGCGGGCGTTTGCCGAAGAAGCGCGAGGAATCGCGGTGAACAAGCCGCGTACCCGTTACAAAGTTCCGCCCGACCTAGACAAGCCGGGATATATGGCCAACATCATTCCCGGAGCGGTGCCAAGTTCAGGCGTCGCGGCGCTGCGCTACGATTCGACGATCGTGCAGGAGCGCATGGTTGCGGGAACGAAAAGAATGGATTTTCCGTCGCCGCTCAAGCGCAGTTGGGGTTTCGTTTTGCTTTTCAGCTTGCAGACAGGGGAACTGCTTGCGCTGGTCCATGATTTCAGCATGTCGGCAATTCGGGTCGGTGCGACAACGGGTATCGCGAATCGAGCTTTGGCCACGAAAAATGCCAAAGTGGTAGGCATCTTCGGCTCCGGCAACGAAGCACGGACCAATCTGGAAGCGATCTGTGCGGTGCGAAATATAGAATCGGTCAAAGTCTACAGTCCCAACAAAGAACATCGCGATCGATTCGCCGAGGAAATGACTGAATTGTTAAACGTGGAAGTGCAGCCGGTCACGGGCGCCGAAGCTGTGGTTAAAGGTGCGGACATCGTGATGTGCGCGTCAAACTCCAGCGAGCCGGTCTTCGAGGGAAACTGGCTTGAACCCGGCCAACTGGTTACAACCATTGCGAACACGGATGGCGTTCACCGCCGTACAGAAGCGGATGCGATCACGATGACCCGCGCCGACTTCATCGTGCTCAATAACAAAGAGACCGCGGTAACGAACCAGCAGCGCGAGCTTGTCGATCTCATCGATGAAGGCAAATTCGGTTGGGACAAGGTATGTGAGTTGGGCCAGGTTTTGATCGGCAAACATCCGGGACGAAGCAACGACCAGCAGATTATCTATTACAAGAGTAACACCGGTGTCGGTATCCAATTCGCCGCTACCGGCGCATTGATCTACGAAGAATGCAAGAAGCGTGGCTTAGGGAGGGAGTTGCCAAGCGAGTGGTTCGGCGCGGACTTGAGCGAGTGGATGGACAAAGGCTTCATGCCATCCCCGTAAAGGCTTGCCAAGTTGAGCCCGCTCGGCCGAACTCAGCCGCGGGTGTAAATCTCGCAAGAGCGAAGTTCTGATTTTTGCCTTCTACGGCAGGGCGCACGTCTTCCTCCGGTGTCCATTATAAGGTTGACCGATGGTGCACTTAACGAAATAGACATTTAAGGAGGTGCGGACGTATTAGTTTTGTCCAATGATGACGTTCAGCAGGTCCTCCAAATGAGCGACGGGTTGACTATCTTGCGCCGTTTTTTTGAAGAGGATGCGAGCGGGCGCGTGCTCACGCGCCATCGTAGCGAGAGTTGGTTGCCTCACGACCGGTCTGAAGCGTTTTATCAGTGCAAGTCCATGGAGGGTGGCGTTCCCTATTTGGGCAAGTATGCCATTCGAATCGATTCCAACATCACTCAGGAAAAACGTTATGGCGAAATGACCCGGACAGAGCATCTCCCATTGATCAATGGTAACTGGATGGGCATGTTCCTCGTTTTCTCCACGGCGACGGGAGAGTTGTTGGGTTGGATGCCGGACGGCTACCTGCAGCGCACTCGTGTAGGGGCTTTGTACGCTCTGGCTGCCGATTACTTGTCGCGCTCCAATGCTACAGATGTGGGACTCATTGGTTCGGGTTGGCAGGCCGGCGGACAAATTTTAGGGCTTTGTTGTATCCGCAACATAAAGCGGGTCCGGGTCTACAGTCCCAATCGAGCCAATCGAGTCCGGTTCGCGGATGAAATGGAACAAAGCCTGAGGGTTGAAGTGACGCCCGTTGACAGTGCCCGGGAAGCCATCTCCAAAGCCGATGTCGTTGCTTTGGCGACAAACGCCGGGCAGAAGACTATTGAGGCCGGTTGGGTCGAGCCCGGGCAGCACATCAACTCGATCCGTTTTCGCGAACTCGATCCCCTGCTCTATGAACGGTGCGACCGAGTCATCGTCAATCGAACAGAGCCATGGATCCGCAATTACGTACTCGGCGAACTGTCGCCGCGAGAGGTTACGGACGCCGCCTTGCCGAGCGCTCCTTCGGGTCGCGCTGTCGAGGCACGCGAGTTTTTTGGCCAAAAGATCAAGAGAACACACGCTACGGAAATCACGCTGTTTCCCAACGAGGCAAGCAACTATCAATTGGGAGCTCAGTTCGCTGCTGTCGCTAGTTTCGTGATAGACGAAGCTCTCAAAAAAGGGTTGGGTCGCGCGTTGCCGGCAGAGTGGTTTTCGCAAAAGCTGGCGCCATGAAACCTCGGGAAAGTTTGTATTCTTATGAAACAGCGTCTTCGAGCATGACGGAGTTACCGTAAGGAATTTACCTTTCTAAAATTGACTCGCGCATTGATTGCCGGATGCTAAACGTGACGAAATGCTTTTCATGCTTGCTGCACGTTGAGCCGATGACATTCGCACTCGCGACCCCTCAGAGAGCCATCCCGCCTGGCACTACGTCGATTTTCCGTTCAAGCCGGAGGGTGAAGCCGGTAACCGTCAGGACGATTCCGCCACCGCACGACAATGTTCTTACTGCTATAGTGCAGAACCAGCGAATTGCCCTAAACGGGAGTGAACAGAAAAGATCGCGATTGCCTGACTAGGCAAATATAAACGGTCAGGCAGGACTTGCCTGTGAAATCTGCCGCTCGATGCGGCTTTTCTTCTGATTACGATCCACACCATGCGATAGGAACATCGAATGGAGCGACCATTCAGCCTGCAAAGGCACCTCGCGTCCCGGCTCACGAATGACGATGCCGACGTAACCGTTGCAACGCCGACAAGCTCTGGCTAGATAGCGGGCCATCAGGTCACCTTGATAGATTTTTTCGTGCAAGCACCTTCCGTGCGCATAATTGGCGTCGTTTATCGCTGGTAAGATCAAATTGGCGAAACGCGCAATCGCTCTCGGGACTAATTGACCTCTCGTAAGAGGGTCATTTTGGTACGCTGCCGTACCGAATGCTCACCATCTGCTTTGCGGTCTTGTCACGTCATGCTCTTTCTTGTGAGCTTTTCGCCACTTAATGGCGCGGCGACGCTTCAGGGGCATAGCCATTGCGGAAGGTAGGTTTCGCGGTGAGTTATGCAGTTGTCTACAAGACCGGCGTTACCGCACCATACATCCTTGTTTGATCGCGGAGGCGCATGGATATTGATGGGCATAGTAATATCGCTCGGTCAAGGCTGCAGCGTTACTTCGGACGCACCGCATGAACGAATAGCAGCCCCTGCGGTGTTGATCCCCGCCGACAACCTTCACGTTGAACAGCAGCAGGCCGACACTCCACCAATCGAAGCTCCATCTCCGAGGCTCCCTCCGGTGTCGCCCGAGACGCCACCACCCCCAAGATTCATAGAGACTGGCGTCGCATCGTGGTATGGAGCCAAACATCACGGCAAACGCACGGCCAGCGGAGAAGTTTTTAACCAGAAGAAATTCTCAGCGGCACATCCAAGTCTACCGTTGGGTAGCATTGTGAAGGTCACCAATCTGGAGAACGGAAAGTCTGTGGATCTACGAATTAACGATCGCGGTCCCTACGGAAGAGGACGGATCATCGATGTCTCGCGGGCGGCAGCAAGCGTTCTCGGGATGGTTGGAGCAGGAGTGGCGCGGGTGCGAGTGGAATTGATTTCTTCACCTGAAGCACCAGTCGATCTTACACGAGTAAATAAGTCGTCATCGAATAAATAAGTCTTCATCGAAACGCAATTGCAACAGGTATTACATAAGTGGCAATTGGCCTTTTCGCTTCTCGTTTTGCGAAACCCGCCGAACGCATTCCGGCGAGTCATTCTCGGGTGAATTGACCAAAGTAGAAACTTCGTAGGCTTCAAGCCGCTCTGACGGAACCGGTTGCAGGATAAGCGAAAGCACTAACGGATCGCTAACTGGCTCCTCAAGCCACGACCGGCCCATCTCTCTGTCATAGATCACCGGCATCCGGTCATGGATTCGGCTTAAGAGCGCATTTGCCCGCGTCGTGATGATTGTGAAGCTATATAACTTTTTCCCATTCTCCTGATCTATCCAGCAGTCCCATAGCCCCGGAAAGGCAAAGGGCTGACGGGTCTTGAGTTGAATCCACATCGGTATTTTTCGTTTGCCATCACGCTGCCACTCATAAAAGCCATTCGCCGGAATCAGGCAGCGCCGTTTCTGTAGGGCCTGCTTGAATGATGGCTTTTCCAACAATGTTTCAGATCGGGCGTTGATCATACGCTGACCCATGCTCGGATCCGGTGCTCACGACAGCAAAGCCTGGACAAGCAAGAGCAATCGAAAAGAAAAGTGGTTAGACCGTGGCAGAAAGCTGACAAACTTCGTTAAAAAAGCGCGATTGATCTGCCGGTTTTTGTCATTGCAGCTTTCAATTTGGCGCACCAGATTTACCCGCAAATGGCGTTTGGTACATCGGTTATTCTCGAAAGGTTATGGCATCTTCGTTGCGATTTCTCAGGCAGAAATTCAACAAGGAGAAGACCGTCATGCAAATGGAAAAAACCACAGAATTACGGCACGTTTGGAAAGCTCGTGGTAATCCGCCATGTCAGCACCCGAACTATGAACAAGAATACTTCCTGAGCTCAGGGACCGGCGACTACGTCTGCACAACCTGTGGAGCGTATGTCGATCCAGGCGAACTGAAAAAGCGAAGCAAGTGTAAATAACAGGGGGTTTCCACGACCGCGTATGTACATGTTCGCGCTGCAGCAGCTAACGGGTCCTCGCGGACAGCATGGATCGAAGACTGTAACTCTGGCCATTAGGCGTCAGAAAAATAGCTGGTCCTTCGTACGTCTCTTCCAGCCATAGAACGTCTGAAACCTCTGGAGCTTCCCGGTTTCGCTGAATGCCTGTTCCTCATGCTTAGTAGCTGTCCAGTGAGCGCTGCTCGCAGGCTGTATGGCGGTGTAGTCTCACATCGCTTCCTATGCGTTGAGCCATTGCAGGAAAAACAAATTGTTCCCGTCAGGGTCCTTAAGGCTGAAAACCCTAGCGCCCCAGTCCTGATCGGCCGGCTCACTGGTGAATACGATGTCCTTCGCTTTGAGTTCGGCATACGTCTGGTCTACGTTCGCGACGAGGAAACTGATGTGGTCGATGCCAGGCGGGTTGTCGAACAGACTTGCCTCGCGTTTTGACAGTCATGGATTTGCCTGTCGCGTCTGAAACACGAAAAGCTTCGTGTTATTGCCGATGAGTGTGCACCCTCGTTCAGACTCATAGGCCTTGGCGAATCCGAGCTTTTCATAAAACGCTACGGCGCCTGTGAGGTTGGTGACGCAGAGGCCGATGTTATCGATCCCCTCGAACATAAATCGCTCTCCTTTCGATTCAGATGCTTGGGACAATGTTCTGGTTGCAGCGGAAGAAGTTCGTGGCGTCGTATTTGTTCTTCAACGCCACGAGGCGCTGGTAATTTGCGCCGTAGGCATCTCGGATGCGATGGGCCTCTCCCTGGTCCAGTGAGTTGACGTAGACCTCGCCGGAGGAAAACGGCTGCGTCGCAGCGAAGAAATCTTCTGCCCACCGGACGTTCGCCGCCGACTGCGCCTGATCGTCCCAGAATGCGAGGATTTCAAAATGATAGGGAGCGGTACGCAGGCCGAAGGCCGTCGCGTCCGGCGGCACGCGCGTAATTGCACCGTGGCAGTGCTCTACAATTACCGCGGACCATGGCGAAGGCGCACGGCCAAACTCCTCGATCAGTGTGGCGATGGCGGCATCGCTTAACTCCGACATAAAATGCGAGCGCATGGTACAGCGCCGCCCGGCCGGCCGCGCTTCATCGATCAACGACTGGAGTTCGGTGTACCGCATGGGTCTGAGTTGGTCGGCAAGCGGCGTGCCGCATGTTCGCAAAGGCCGAACCACGTCTTCGCTTCTCTCCAGCGGCCCTGCGTAGCACGCCGCCAGTGCGACGACCGGTTCGCCGTCCTCGGAGGTAATGAGACAGGCATAGACGGTCAGCTCGTCCGGCGCTGTTCGCGTACACTCGCGGTAGTGCTGCAAGACTTGCGTGCTTTGCGCAAACGGGTAGGTCACCATTCCTCCCAGTACAACGGGGCCGACCGAATGCAGCCGGTACGTGAAAGACGTCACGACGCCGAAGTTACCGCCCCCGCCGCGCACAGCCCAAAACAGGTCTTCATTTTCTTTGTCGCTCGCCGTGACAAACCGGCCGTCGGCCATGACAAGATCGACGGAAATAACGTTATCGCAGGTGGCGCCATAGAGGCCCATCAGCCATCCATTGCCTCCTCCCAGCGTAAGACCGGCAATACCAACCTCGGAATCGGTGCCGCCCGGAGTCGCCAGGCCAAAGGTCTGCGTCGTACGATCCAACTCACGCCAGCGCACCCCGGCATCGGCGCGCACCGTGCGCGCCGCAGGATCCACGCGAATCGCTTTCATACCCAAGAGGTCGATGACCAGCCCGCCTTCGCACACGGCGGTACCCCCGACGTTATGACCCCCGCCACGTATCGCCACGAGGAGGTCGTGTGCGCGGGCGACTCGCACTGCAGTCAGGACGTCGGCCGCACTGGAGCACCGGACGATCAATGCGGGCCTGCGGTCGATCAGCCCGTTCCACACCTTCCGGGCAGCATCGTACCTGTTATCTGCGGGAGTGATAACGTCGTCGCCTCGAAGGCGACTTTTCAGCTCTCGTAGGGCGGACTGGACAAGTGTCGTCTGTTCCATAGGCTTCTTCTCTTCCGCGAAACAGTAGCATCGTCTGAGACGGCACCAAGGTGCCCAGAACCACTCCCGCAGCTCCTCAGATACGATTTGCGACGAAAGAAAATCGCGCTATGGTGCCTGGGCCCGGCAGCCTAGCCAGATACTAGGGTCGTATGAACTGCGGAGTCAAGGATGTGGAAAGTCTCTTTTTCAGGCTAAAAACCAAGATGACTAAAAAGAAGAAATTGTCAGGGAAAATGTTTTACACAAAACAACGAGCACGAGTTTCGACAGAGGTAGCGCCGCTCAATCTTGGGCAATAATAGGCTCAGTCAACCCAGAGTATTTGTCGTGGAGAGACTTTGTCAAAAATGAATAAGCTAAAGGTCGCCCCCGGGCTGTTTACTCACTGCCGGATGACTGCACACTTTCGATGCATCGCAACCTGCGGCAGATTCAGCTCGGCGAGCCTGCTTTCCGGAATATATCCATGGTCATCCCAGCCGCGCGCTCGATAATAGCTCTGAATCATTTGCCGGAGCTCGTCAGGGCTCAATCCCACGCCGGCACCGACGCCCGTGGGCAGAGTTTCACCAAGCAAACGTTGCGGTAGCCAATCGTCTTCGGGTTGCCACCCTTCGCGGACATTGAACAGTTTCTTTGCTGTATGAATACGCTCGCCGGCACGTTTCAGCTCAGCTCCGGTGTAATCCCATCCCGTCACCTTGCTCAGCACCTCTGCGGCCTCCTGGTAGAAGTCGCTGAAGCATTTGCGCAGGAACTTGCAGACGATCAGCGAGTCGAGGGTGGCGGCGAAATTTTCTGATTCGGCAACCAAACTCCCGCGTTTCGAGTCAGTGCTGAAGCGATCGACTTCGCCCGAAAAATCCGCTTCGTAAGCGCCGGAGCGGTTGTGGCAGGCGCCGCGCGGGCTTACGGCCAATCCCAATGCCATGGTTTTCAAGCTCCGCGGCTCATAGCCGGGGAGCTCCAGACCTTTGACGTGCATTGCCCAATACATACTGTCGCCGCCGACTTCCACGGCGGCGCGACGGGAGCCTTCGGCCAAAAGCGCGCCGATGCCACGACGCTCCGCGATGGCAGCGATGGCAGCGAAAACTCCTTCGGGCTCGCCGAAGCGGAGGCCGAGCTTTTGCGCCTCCGGCAGAAATCCTTTTTCGCCGCATTCCATTGCCCAGGCTAATGTGCCGCCTGTGCTGATCGAGTCGAGTCCATAAAGGTCACAGAGTTGTGCCGCTTGAAGCACCGCGCCGGGATCGCGAATGCCGCAGAGCGGGCCGAGCGCGAAAAGGGTTTCATATTCCATCCGTTGCTCGGCTCCGTCGAGAGCCTTGAACAGTCGCTCGCAGCGAATCGTGCAAGCGGCGCAGCCATGCTTGCGGCTGAAATTATTTTCGGTCAGCGATTCTCCGGTTAACGCCTCAGCGTTGTCGAAGGTCGATTGCTGAAAGTTGCGTGTGGGCAAAGTGCCGAGGCGATTGAACACGGCCAAATTAGCGACTGTGCCCATCTCCCGATATTTGTCGGTAAGCGAGCTTAAACTGCGTTCGCGGAGAACGCCGGCGATCTTCTCGATGCCATTCGCATCGGCGACTTCAGTCGGACAATTACCGCTCAGAGCGATCGCCTTGAGATTTTTTGCTCCCATGACGGCGCCGACGCCGCCCCGGCCGGCGTGGCGTCCTTCATTGCTGATCGTCGCGAAGCGCACCAGGGTTTCACCCGCTTTCCCGATGGCGGCCACTCGCACGGACGGCGATTGAAGCTCAGCGCGAATCATGGATTCGGTATCAAGCGGGCTCTTGCCGCGCAGGTGGTCGGCGGAGCGAATCTCGACGTGGTGGTTATTAATGAAGACGTAGGTCATGGTGGCGGCCCTGCCCGTGATGATCAAGGCATCAACGCCGATCCGCTTCAGCTCAAGCGCGAAGTAACTCGAGGAGAGCGAATCGGCGATGAATCCGGTGAGCGGCGATTTAGTCACCACGGCATACTTGGCGGTCGTCGTGAGGCCGGTACCGACCAGAGGAGCGCTAGCGAAGATCAATGGGTTGGCGAGAGAAAACGGATCCACTCCGGTCGCGGCGTATTCATAAAGCAAACTCGAGCCGAGGCCAATGCCGCCGAGAAATGCCCGTAGCCGCACCTCTTCGATCTCACGCCAAACGCTTTCGCCGGTGGTCAAGTCGAGGTGAAGCAAACGGCCGTAGAAACCGTACATCATTAGCCTCCGGCATCGGCGGAAAGAATGAAAATCTTATCTCCCGAGGAAACTTTGGCGTTTGGCGAGCGCACAAAGTTCAAGCCGTTGATGTTGCAAGTATAGCCATTGATCAGCCCTTCGGAGTTAATAACGCGTCCGGCGAGAGCCGGCAATTTTTCAGCGAGGGCTGAAAAGACCTCCGCGAGGGTCGCTCCTTGTGCCAGATCGAGAGACACCAGTTGAGTTTTGGTCAGCAGGCGCGCCACGCCGAAAAGCTCGACGGAAACCGAGATGGAGTTTCGCTTGTTCCACAGTTGTAACGCGGCTTCGTACTCCGCCGGCGAGTTCATGTTGAGAAAGCTCAACCCTTCGGGATCGATACGGCGGATTTCTTCTTGAGGAATTTTGCGGGTGCGGACCTTGTCGTAAAGAAAAATCGGCCGGAGCTCACCGCGTTCAAGTTGATCCTTGAGGAGCGGCAGCACGCTCGTACGGTAAACCGCGTGCAAGGGCTGAAATCGTTCCTGCCAATAAGGTACGACGACGTCGTGGTCCGAAATCTGCGCTACGAGGTGAGCAATTAGCTGAAGATTGAGAAAAGGCGCATCGCAGGATGTTACGAAACAAACGTCTTTAGTGGCGGCTTTCAAGCCGTGGTAAATGCCGCTCACCGGACCTTGATAGGCTACCTCGTCCCGCGCCAGCATGGTCGGCAAAATCGGTAGATCCTGATCGGGTGCGGCCACGACCACGGTTTCGGCAAACATTTTCTTGAGAGCCCGGAGGACACGGACGATGAGCGGTTCGCCATCGAACGGGAGCAGCGCCTTGGGCCGGCCCATGCGCGAACTTTTGCCGCCGACTAGTACAACCGCGCTCGCGTCGGCAGGCGTTGGATTGGATTCCATGATGTCATCGTAGGGTTGCAAAGAGAATATAGTCAAGGGTGGGAGAACGTAGCGCGATTCATGAATCGCCCCTTGTAGATGCAATCAGGGATCGGTACGAATCAGTCAGTACCGGCCTCTCGTTACCGGTGGCGGTACTTCTTCTTTGTCCGCAGGTAAGATGCTTACGGCGCAGGCTTTGTACTCGGGGATTTTTGCAAGCGGGTCCAGGGCGTCGATCGTGAGCAGATTTGCGGCAGCTTCGGCGAAGTGCATGGGAATAAAAACGACGCCAATCGTCGTGCGTTGGGTGACCCAGGCGCGCAGGACGACGGTGCCGCGCCGCGACGAGACGCGCACGACCTGTTCGTCTTCGATTCCCAGGCGAGCGGCATCCGCAGGATTGATCTCGATGCGCGACTGCGGATAAAGATCGTCAAGCTTTGAATGGCGCGTAAGGGTGCCGCCGTGCCAATGTTCAAGCAACCGTCCCGTGGTGAGGACGAACGGATATTCCTCATCGGGCATTTCTACAGAGGGTGTGTATTCCAGAGCGTAAAATTTGCCTCTGCCGCGTGGAAAGGTTTCGGCGAACAAAAAGGGAGTCCCGGGATGGTTGTTGTCCCACACCGGGGTTTGCAACCCTTGGTGCTCAATGCGGCCATACTTCACTCCCGCGTATTCGGGAACGACATGGCTCATCTCTTCGAGTACTTCGGCGGGACTCTGGTAAGCCCAGAAGGCGCTCCGTGGACGGCCCAGCTTCTTTTCGATGCGCCCGGCTAGATCGCAGATGATCTGCCAATCGGCGCGCGCTTGCCCGCGCGGCTCCAACGCCTTGCGCACGCGCTGGACGCGTCGGTCGGTGTTGGTGAAAGTACCTTCTTTTTCCGCCCAGGAGGCGGCGGGCAAAAAAACATCGGCGTAGGCACCGGATTCATTGATGAATAAATCCTGTGCCACCAGGAACTCCAGTTGTTCCATCATGTGGCGCGTGTGGTTTAAGTTGGGCTCGGACATCATCGGATTTTCTCCCATGATATGAAGAGCCCGTACGCCACCCGGCCCGATGGCACTCATAATTTCTGTTGTGGTCAAACCCAGTTTGCGGTTGAGGCCGCCCGCCTCGATATTCCACGCCTGTTCAAACTTGCGTCCCGACGCTTCGTCGTCGACTCGTTGATAACCCGGATAGTGCCAAGGCATTGCGCCCGAATCCGATGCGCCCTGGACGTTGTTTTGCCCGCGCAGCGGATTGAGCCCCGTGCCTTGGCGGCCAATGTGGCCGGTGAGCAGTGCGAGATGGATAAGGGACATAGCATTGTCGGTGCCGTGTGAGTGCTCGGGTATACCGAGGGCCCAGTAAATCGCCGCGTTCTTTGCCGTCGCGTACATACGCGCCGCCTGAATGATGAGGCTTCGGTCGACGCCGGAAATCGCCTCGGCATATTCAGGCGTGAATTGTTCGATCGACCTGCAGAAATCCTCGAAGCCTTCGGTACGCCGCTCGATAAAATCCTGGTTATAGAGGTGTTCCTTGACGATGACGTGCGCCATGGCGGAAAAGAGCGGCACATCGGTACCGGGCTTCTCTGGCAGCCAGAGCGCGGCCCAGTTGACCATCTCCACGCGCCGGGGATCGACGACGATCAACTTCGCGCCGTGGTTGGCGACGGCGACCTTCATTTGCAGCGCGATGATTGGATGGGTTTCCGCGGTGTTGGAACCGGTGACGAGAAAAACGTCGCTGTGAATGACCTCAGCAGCCGTGTTGCTCATCGCCGAGGTGCCGAGGGCCATTTGCAAAGCGACCACCGAGCCCGCATGACACAAGCGGGTGCAGTGATCCACGTTATTCGTGCGAAACAGCGTGCGAAAGAGCTTTTGCATGAGGTAGTTGTCCTCGTTGGTCGCCTTGGCGCAACAGTAGACCGCCATGGCGTCCGCGCCATCGCGCTTGAATATCGTCACCAGTCGGTCCGCGGTGTAATCGAGGGCCTCGTCCCACGATACTTCGCGCCATTGCCCGCGATCGAAGGCCTGTGTGCGGGCGCCTGGCGCCTGCGCCGTCTTGCGAATGAGGGGCGTAGTCACGCGGTCCTTGTTGTAGATGAAGTCGTAGCCGAAGCGCCCTTTGACGCACAAGTTGCCGTGGTTGACCACAGCTTCGAAGGGCGAACTCACCTTGTAAATGTAGTCGTCCTTGATGTGCAGCTCGAGATTGCATCCCACGCCGCAGTACGGGCACGTTGTCGGGACAACACGATCAGCGGTAATCATGGCGACTTCCTGCGGCGCTTTTTTCCGCCTCTGGTCGCCTGCATAATTTCATCTAAGGCAAGTCCGTTTTCGAGCAGCGCCTCGCGTTTGGGCTTGAGCGCGCCGGTGGGGCAGACGCCGACGCACTGACCGCAGAACACGCAGCTCGTTTCCGGCATAGGCTTGTCGAAGAAAGTGCCGATGCCGGTATCAAAACCCCGCCCCTTGAAGTTGATCGCGTAGGTAAACTGCGCGTCGTCGGCGCAGACTTGAACGCAACGCCAGCACAGAATGCACTTGGCATAGTCGCGGATGTACATCGGGTTGTCATCGAGCAGCGAAACCTCGCGCCGCTCGCCCTCGGGAAACCGCGAGCGATCGGCCCGATGCTCGTCG
>Ga0306920_100009280_pt1 | contig 13109 bp, 18 predicted proteins | sample flu12Cox44000170_FD_204666 | JGI IMG/M metagenome (GOLD analysis project Ga0306920, IMG submission 204666) | Lab enrichment of tropical soil microbial communities from Luquillo Experimental Forest, Puerto Rico - flux4day.12C.oxic.44.000.170 (v2)... | ecosystem: Environmental > Terrestrial >...
GCTCCTTTCCTCGACCCTCCCTATCATTCCGTACGGCGGCGGCTGCAAGGCTGGCATTCCAGGCGGGACTTTCCAGGACGTCAATCCGGGACCAGATGACATCGTATTGGATGGGACCTCAGCCGACACGAGCAGAGCGCAAGTATCGGCGTCGGATCGATCCTTGGGAAAGAACCAGTTTATTTCAAAGTATCCCCTTTCGGCCGGCACAATAAAGCGTTCGCGAAAGGTGTAGTCAGTACCGCTATTGTAGGTCACTTGAAATCTCCTTTAATAGACCTATTGATGAAATGCGCGTTCTAATCTCTCAAAGCCAGTTGCGCTCTATTATCCTCAAAAGAGTGAAAATTGCTTCACGCTTGGTTAAGCAAATCACCGGAGCCTATCCACACAGGAGGAACCCGAGATGATCGACCAAACGAAGCTCACTATGGGACTCACCGTGGAGGAGCTTGAGAAAATGGAAGCGCTGGACAATCGGTTCTGTGAAGTATTGGCGCTCCCAGACAAGTTCGACTACGTGCCAAAGCAAGACCTGGAGCTTCAAGGCCCCGATGGTCTCGCAATCACCAATTTCGGGTGAAAAAGAGAACCGGGGACACATTTGGTCTTGCGTATTCATGCGGGACCCTGCCATTGCCGCTGGGATCGCGCAATATGGCGCCATTCAATCGGTGGCGCCCTCATTCGCTGTAGAGTTGACCCCAGTGAACGTGCAAGACACCGGAGACATCGAACGTGCGGTCAGTGAATTTGGGAGCGCGCCGAATGGGGGGCTGATTGTGACGGCGAGTGCACCGGCGAACCACGTCAGGGCCCGCAGTCGTGGCGAATGGCTGCACCAACAGGCCAGACACATGACTGCACCCGACCGCAAACGTCACCACGCCAACTCTGCACTTGACGCAGGGGCAGAACTCGATTTGTGCGCCGCAGCGGGCGGCAACCCAGCCGACCCCTGCCGAAATTATACGGACCTCGCGCTTACCGCAAATGGATTGAAGGACTTGCGGCTCTATACACAGACGGCCGAGGCTCGCGCCACAGTGACGCGTGAGCGCCTTGTTGTGGGCTTACCCGTGTGAACTCGGGTGCAAGAGCGAGAAACGCAGGCGCCCTCAGGTGGAATGTCTCAAATCGACAGGGTACCGGGCTGATTCGAGGCGCCAGGCGACAGCCCAGTCGAACACCGTGACGCCGCCCTGGTGGCGCTGCCATTCGCCGCCGCGCTGCGATGTGGCATATCGGGCCCATCATTCGCGGCAAGAGCTACTCGCCTGGGATGCCCTCCCAGCCAACAGCAGCGGGCAGCGGTTGGAGTTTCACCTTTCCGGTCCAGATGGAGTCCATTACGTAACAACCCCCTGAGTGGTCCCCTGATGGGGCCGTGGGGAGGTCAAGGTTCGGTTTTCTATCTGGGTATTGAGCTGCGAAGCGGGTCGAATTCCGAGGTGCTGACGCCGTTCTCTTGGGAAAAGTTCCGCGGTTCTGAAAGAGGTGAAGCCTCCCTCGCAAGCGAGTAGTGTTCTCTGAACAATCCAACGGAGGAGACCCATGCAGGTTAAGCTAAGGTTGAAGAGCATTGAGCCCGTACGATTGGATCACGGGCTTACTATCACCTATATCGCATCTAGTCAGCAGCTCGGGGAGCTTGAGCTAAAGATCGTCACTGCCATACAAGCTGATCTGAATGCCGCGGAGCAGGAGGCGCGAAAGACGATCGAAGCTTTTGCAACCGGTCTTCGTATTGCAACCGAGAGCAATCCGCTTGTGGGACAAAAATACTTGAAGCACCCGGGATAACCACAGTCAGCGGAGATGCAATTTTGGGCAGTGCTGTTCAAGAGGCTACCTGTAGCGAGCGCCGCCTGCTAACTTTTGCTGCTCACCGGGACTCGACAGGAGCGAACCGCATATGGCAGCGCACAAATTCAAGGTCGGACAGTCGGTACGCTTCACGCCCGGGAAGATGACGCCTCCTGCCGGCGGCCAGGCGTATAAGATCGTGCGCGTCCTCCCTGCGGAGGGCGGCGAATACCACTATCGGATCAAAAGCGTCTACGAGCCCTATGAGCGAATAGCGCGGGAAAGCGAACTTTCTGCACTACAGGGCTGAAAGCAGCCTTCCGTGCGCCGGGAGGAAGGCCATGATCAATGAACGGGTGGCGCGCCCAATCATGGATGATGAGGGCGTGCAGATTTCAATCGACGAGCCGACTGCGAAGCGGAAGACGCGCAAGTGCGCGGGTTGCCAAGAGGTTGTGATAATTGAAATGGGCAGGAGGTTGCGGGAATTTCTCCTGAAGGATGTTGCTGCCTGTGATTTGCAGAGAAGTAGCGGGTTGAGGCAAGGGAGGTTGCGGCGGATAGACATACGATGTTGCTCATTGGAAGTGCAATCGTGGCTGTCCTCGTCGTCGCGTACGTTAGGTTCGAGGCTGATGGCCCATGGGTGCCTCGGTAGAAGGCAAGTCGGATGCTGAATAATAGGTGAGAGATGAGAGATACGGAGCGCGAATCTGATATTGAAATATTGTGGCGGCCTTTAGAGTGATGGATCCCTGCGGGTCAAGGGATAGCGCTCGCTTTCATAAAGGGCTCGAATTTGCGCGGCATTGTAGCGCTCATCGTTGACTTCGAGTGACGTGCCTAAGAACACTTTGCGTGGGAGTCTTTCAATAGCATACCTGATCGCTTCCGCGGCCTGGGGAAAGCGCCGATATCGCAATCCGGAACGGCCTTTTGCCGCGAACAGCCCGGCGGATGCGGTGTAGTCGAAGTTGGACATGAGGCATCTACCATAGCTCTTTTTGGAAGCGAGGCCCACATGAATGAGAGCATCAGCGAGATCCAGCGACTATTGCAGGAGGTGGCCGATCATCTGAGGACGGGCACTTCGGCCGATACGCGAAAGGCTGCCGCGAAGTTGAAGAGGATCGTGGCACAGGCATCGACTCTAGCTCTACGGTCGAGACCGCGCGACGGTCGTGCTTGTGAAATCACGATGTGCCGTTCACCTTGAGTTGAGGGCCGCAGCACCGGCGGTTGTGGTAGTAGTAGCAGCGCCCATATCGTCGGCTGACGCCAATTTGAGTGTCATCACCGCTTCGACAACATCATGGGTGAAAATGCCGGCGGCGATTAAGTGGTTGCCTGATTGTTGGCATCGCTCCGTTGCCTCGAGGTCCTGAAGGACACGGCCCTCCTCAGGGAGGTAGAGAGAAGGATCATCCCATGGCTCGCGTGACAGTCGAGGACTGCATCGACAAGGTGCCGAACAGGTTCGAGCTGGTGCTCCTCGCAGCACACCGGGCTCGGGCGCTCGCAAGCGGATCGCACATTACAGTGGACCGTGAGAACGACAAGAATGCGGTCATCGCTCTGCGCGAGATCGCTGCAAAGACTGTTGCTTCCGGTGACGTGAGCGAGGGACTTATCCACTCGATGCAGCACAATGCCGAGGTCGACGAGCCGGAGCCGATGGCGGTTCCTACATTGCCGCACGAGCACCGTACGGTCGTTGTGCGAGACGATCGTCTTACTGATACGGTGATCGACACGATTACAGAGGACGCGCTTCTCAGGGGGCTGCAAACGCTTAGGCCCATGGAGCCGTCCACTGGTGGCGGGAGCGGCAGCGAAGGACAAGGGAGCTGAGTGAGAATTCTTCTGCGAAGATAGACGTAGGGTAGTCAGCGCCCGATGAGTGTTGGTTCATCGACGAGTCCGCTTGGCCGGTCGCGAAATGCGTGGTGGCAATTCATTTCCGTAAAGCATCTCTACGATGGCGCGCCGTTGGACTTGGCGGGCCGATGTGTTTTAGGAACGATGTAGGGCGGAAGAGCGCACCATTCCGCCTCAATAAGCCTTCGCGTAAACCGCATCGAGCGTCGCCGACTTCCCGGTGACGAGGCATCTCCCTTCCGTCCCCGACTGCTCGTGGGGCAGGCACCGCAGCGTCAGGTTGAGCTCGGCCAGCTTCCCATCGATGCTGGGATCGCCCGACCACTTGCCAACGACAAACCCGCCCGCGCCTTCGGGGCGGAAATGCTCCGCCAGCGCGGCGTAGTCGCTGATGCCGACGAGAGTCTGCGCCGCACGATACTGCGTCGCCTGGCGCCACAGCGTCTCGACGAAGGCCTCGACCTCGCGGCCGGCGGTCGCGACGAATTCCACAAGAGGCAAGCTGCGCTTTCCGCGATCGCGTCGCATCGGGTGAAGGCGATGGTGCCGCCCACGACGTCGCGAGGGCCGAGCTCGACCACAATCGGCACGCCCTTCTTGATCCAGCCCCAGCGCGTCGTCGCGGAGGTCGAGCTCGACCCTGAGCAACTCGCCGCCGGCTGTTCCGCTTCACAGCTGCGCCGCGAGTTTGCCCGCAACGTCTAGCACCCAGTCGCGGCTCGCCTCGCCGCGCAGGATCGGCACGATCACGACATGCGCCGGCGCCACCCGTGGCGGCAGCCGGAGCCCGTCGTCGTCGGCATGTGTCATGATGAGCGCGCCCACCAGCCGCGTAGAGACGCCCCAGGACGTGGTGTAGGCGAGCTTCTCGGTGCCATCGCGGTCCTGGAACCGGATCCCGGCGGCCGCGGCGAAGTTGGTCCCGAAGTAAAGGCGAGGTCCCGCGAAGTTCTGGGCTCGGGTGATGCACAAAGCTGTCTTCGTCTCGTAGTATCCTGGACGTTATGGGCAGGCGACGGCATGACGCATAGGGGGAATCGGCGGTCGCCCGCAACCGCTCATCGGCCGTCGGCATCCTTGCGCGGACGTGCGATCGGCTGCGAAGCCAATCCCGAGGTCAAGCGAAGCTGGTCAAGATCGATACGGGCAACGGCACACCAGGGACGCCTTTGTCGCGCGACTCCTGAACCAGGAAATCTTCGGCCTTGCCAGAGGATTCCCGCGTGCACTACGAAACCGGCGGGTCTTTGACCGTCCGCGACTTTCCGCGATCCGATCCGCCGCCTCATGCGCATCACGATTGGGACTCTGCTTTCGCACTGGGCGGCAAACCCGAAGGCCTGAGCCAGATGATGTCTCAGGGGAGACTCTTCTCCTCCGCGGCGGCAGCGGTGTGGAGGCCGACTCTCACCATTGAGAGCAAACATTGTGCATTTGCCTCAATTTCCAGCAGGCTGATCCATCCCATTGGTCAGCGCGGCTGCTTAAAGGAGGTTCCTTGTACTGGCATGTTTTGTGCTGGTGCGCGTGTAGCGAAAAGCGGATGCGGGGAGAGGGAGACCTACCTGCCGTCTCGTGACAACTCGGCGGGAGGGCGCTCCGGCCAGAAATGCGGATTCCGGCAGAGCCTCAACCGATTGAGTTCCGCTTGGACACGGCGGCGCTGATTATTATCGACATGCAGCGCGACTTCCTCGAGCCGGGCGGCTTTGGCGAGTCACTAGGCAATGATGTCAACCGGCTGCGCGGAGTAATCGCACCCACGTCGAAGTTGCTCCATGCAGCGCGACGGGCTGGTGTGTTTGTAGTGCACACACGCGAAGGTCATCGCGCAGATCTCTCGGACGCCCCCAAGGCGAAGCTCGAACGCGGCGCGCCGTCGATGCGTATCGGCGATTTAGGCCCGATGGGACGCATCCTCATCCAGGGTGAGGCAGGACACGACATCGTGCCGGAACTTCGTCCAGCGGCCGGCGAGCCGGTGATCGACAAGCCCGGCAAGGGCGCATTCTATCAGACCAGTCTAGATCTCATGCTTCGCAATCGGCAGGTCGTGACGCTGTTCGTATGCGGCGTCACAACCGAGGTTTGCGTCCACACGACGGTGCGGGAAGCCAACGATCGGGGTTTTCGCTGCATCGTAGTCGCTGACTGCTGCGCTTCATATTTTCCCGAGTTCCACACGATGGGCTTGAGAATGATCACTGCTCAAGGGGGAATCTTCGGTTGGGTTGCACAATCCGCTGATCTCATTGCGGCGATGGAAGAGCAGGCGAGCACGAATAAATGACGATTGCTTAGCCGACGAGGAAAATTATGAGCACCACAACCCAAGCAGCTCGCGGCCCGTCCCTTTGGACTTCGGGCGACTGGAATGCGTTCTTTGGCTTCGGCACCAATATTCTCGTCAACATGTTGGTGCTCACCGGCTTGCTGCGTTTCGTGCTGAAGATGCCAGATTCGCTGGTGTTCGGCCGCATCCTCCCCGCGCTCGGTCTGATGATGTGCCTGTCGACCTTCTACTACGCGTTTTTGGGTTACCGGCTGGCGCGGCGGACGGGGCGCAATGACGTGTGTGCGCTGCCTTCGGGCGTCAGCGTTCCGCACATGTTCATCGTCACGTTCGTGATCATGCTGCCGATCGGCATCAAGACTGGCAGCCCAATTAAGGGTTGGGAAGCAGGGCTCGTCTGGGTCTTCTTCCAGAGCTTCATCCTGATGATCGGCGGTTTCATCGCGCCGATCGTGCGCAGGATTACGCCCCGCGCAGCGTTACTCGGGACGCTCGCGGGCGTGTCGGTGACCTTCATCTCCATGCGCCCGGCACTGGAGATGTACATGACGCCGGTCATCGGCATCACTTGCTTTGCAATCATCTTGGTGAGTTGGTTTGGGGGCTACAAATATCCCAAGAACATCCCCGCAGGTTTGGTGGCTATCGCCGTCGGCATGGCGATCGCTTGGGGTTCGAACATTCTCGGCTTCGGCATCGGCGGCTTGAGTGTAGAAAAGCTAACCGGAGCGTTTGCCAATTTCGGGTTCTCGGTACCAATTCCTGCGACGGATCACGTCTTCTCAGGATTCGAATTTCTAAGCGTGATCCTTGTCACGGCAATCCCGTTTGGCATCTACGATCTGGTCGAAGCCATGGACAATGTGGAGAGCGCCGAGGCGGCCGGTGATGCATATCCCACGACCAGCGTGCTGACCGCTGATGGCGTGGTAAGCCTGATCGGCTGCCTAATGGGCAATCCTTTTATCAACGCCGTGTATATCGGCCATCCCGGATGGAAAGCGATGGGGGGGCGCCTCGGCTATTCGGCCGCCACGGGTGTCATGGTGATATTGCTATCGTGGTTTGGCATCATCTCGGTGCTCTTGGCTCTCGTGCCGGTCGTCGCGATCTCGCCAATTCTCCTCTACATCGGTATGCTCATCGGCGCGCAGGCTTTCCAGACCACGCCCGCGCGCCATGCGCCGGCTGTGGTACTGGCGTTGACCCCTCACTTGGCGGCGTGGTGCAAAACGCTGATGGACGGTGCGCTGGGAGCCGCGGGGACAAACGCTGCGGCCATCGGCATGGAAAAGCTAGGGCAAGTTGGTGTCCTCTACCATGGGCTGGAAGTGCTTGGCGGGGGCTCCATATTGACCGGGCTGGTCCTCGGCGCGATTGGTGTCTTCATCATCGAGCGCCAGTTCAGGTCCGCGGCGGCATTCGCGTTCACCGGTGCGGTGCTGACCTACCTCGGGTTCATGCATGGCGAAGCCGTCGGCATCGGGCCTCAAGGCTTTGGCGTCACACCCTCGGTAGCCATCGCCTATGCGATTGTCGCGGCTCTACTCTTGGCACTCAGCCGCGCCCCGGATCTGGTGTCGACATCCGCCGGACAGCGCCAAGCAGCCCTTGAGGCTACGCCGGCAGAATAGCGACGCGTAGCCGGGACGGATGGCCCCAAACGGTGCGGGTCGCTTAGACTTTTTCGGCTCCTCACCGTGCTTGACCAACCCGACGCCACATTGAAGGCGCCGCGGGTGAATGTGCCCGCATGTGGCACCGGGTCGGCAAGTGCGGGCCGCCATCGGGGCCATAGTCCGCCAAATGACAGGGCAAGCTTGCGGCGTTCATCTTGAAGCGCAGCGATCCCCGGCCCGTTGTGGTGCGCGCTACGATGCTCAGTGCCGTGTGTGTTGCTCCTTGGCTCGCATGATCTCCAGCGCTTTGCTCATGATTTCACCCAGATCGCTTGCGCCGTCCTGTGCAAGCCTGAGGATGACCTCAGCCAGGCGAGCCTGCCTGTCCTGAATCATGGTTGCGTCGTAGTTGCCCGCAATGTCGTGCCAAACTTCCCGAAAAGCTTGGTCAAGCAACTTCCGCCTCTTGGGATCAGGGGCCGACGCCGCATCGAGATGATCGCGCGCCATTATCTCTTACTCGGTACCGTAAAGCTCGCGCTTGGCGGACAACGCACCGGCGAGCCGAGTGTCACGCTACTTTAGGCGCACGCGTTGGCGCAACCTTGATCAGGATCAATCACCGGTTCCGTTGAAAGTAACGCTCTCTCGCTCCTTTCGCCGAGCAACGTGTGATGTCCCACAACGAGCTAGGCGACGTTGATTTGGCAACGGCCCGAAGCAACGTGCTGCGCATCATAATGTCGGCAGACCCGGAATGGGCACGCCGAACGTCTGTAGTATCAGGAGCACGTTGAGCAGCAATACCACAATCGTGCCAGCCATCGCCCCGACACTCGTTAGCCTGCTGTTGGCGAACGCGCCCATGATATCGCGTCGTCGAGTGAACATGACGAGGGCGATCATGGGAAACGGCAGGGCGATACTCAGCACCACCTGACTTATCACCAGCGCATTGGTGGCGTTGGCGCCAAGACCGACCACCACGAACGCCGGCAGCATTGTCACAAGCCGACGGGCCCAAATGGGAATCCGGAAGCCGACGAAGCCCTGCATGATCATTTGACCAGCCAGCGTGCCGACCGTGGAGCTTGAAACGCCAGACGCGAGCAACGACAGCAAAAAAACTCCGGCAGCTGCGATGCCAAGCAGCGGCGTCAGCGTGTGATAGGCGGTTTCGATCTGCGCAACGTCGCTATGTCCGGCATGGAAGGCGCTCGAGGCCATCATAACCATGGCCATGTTGACTAAGCCGGCAACCGCGAGCGCGACAATAACCTCAGCATTAGAAATGCGCAGAATCTTGTGTTTCTCTCCCTCGTCGCGACTCGGCACGCGTGCCTGCGTTAGCCCAGAATGGAGATACACGGCGTGCGGCATGACCGTCGCACCAATGATGCCAACAGCCAGCAGGAGCGCCTCACTGCCGGGCAGCTGCGGCAACACGGTATGCAGTACCGCCGAACTCCAATCGACCGGAGCAATGAAGATTTCAACGAGATAGCAAAGTGCGATAACGGCAACCAAGTTGCCGATGATCAGTTCAACGGGCCGGAAGCCAAACCGCTCGAACGTCAATATCGCGTAAATAATGACACCAGTCACCACCATGCCGTAGAGCAGTGGCATCCCGAAAGCCAGAGAAAGGCCGATTGCGCCGCCGAGAAACTCTGCAAGATCGGTCGCCATCGCGGCAATCTCGCTGATCACCCACATCACCCACACAACAGGCTTGGGAAACCTTTCCCGGCACATCTCCGCTAGATTGCGACCCGTTACGATCCCGAGCTTGGCCGACAGGGCCTGGAACAGCATCGCCACCAGGTTGGCCAGCAAGACCACCCACAGCAGTGTGTAGCCATACTTGGCACCAGCTTGGATGTTGGTCGCGAAGTTGCCGGGATCCATGTACGCGATCGAGGCCACGACCGCTGGGCCGACGAACGCCAGGTAGGCCCGCGGGCCGCCGCGGCCCACCAGCACTTGACGTGCCACAGACACCGTGCGCTCGCTTAGCGAACCTTCCTTCTCCGTTACATTTGCTAGCGTGGAGGACATACCACCTACCTGAAAGTGTAGCTCAGGCTACATGACTAAGATAGTGGCTGTCAAACCGCTGTCAACGTACAGAATGTAGCCATGCGAACAAACTGCCACTCAGATTTGAAATCCGCTTGCGCCGGATGTACCGTGCTGACCATGGGAACCGCCAGAAAGCCGCAAGCCATGAAGCAGAAACAAGCGGGTACTGCCATGCACCTCCCGGCCGAACCCACCCAGGCGCGGCGGTTCCGTAAGACCCGCTCTGCTCAGTCGGCGGCCATCAATGAGGACTATGTCGAGCTGATTGCCGATTTGTTGGCGACCGGTGGCGAGGCTCGCCCCACTGACATCGCGCGCCGCCTTGGCGTCTCGCACGCCACCGCGATCAAGACGGTTTCGCGATTGAAGCGAGAGGGCCTAGCAAGCGGCCGCCCGTACCGCGGGATTTTCTTGACGGATGATGGCCGCAAACTCGCCACGCGGGTCAGGTCCCGTCACCGGCTTGTGGTGGATGTGCTGCTGGCAATGGGCGTGCCGGTCGAAGCCGCAGAAGCCGATGCCGAAGGCATCGAACACCATGTTTCAGAGACCACTCTTAAAGCCTTTGCGGAGTTCCTACGATTGCGCACGCCGAGCTAAGCCGCGGTGTGGATGGCCATCTCAGAAAATTGTATTTTCGGATCACGCGGGTGGAGCTGTAACCCCAGCCGACGACCGGATCGCCGGAAACTGATCAGCGGTCACCGTCTCCTGAGCAAGCAGCAGGCGAGCACCATCATCGAGATCGGATCGGCGCGCGCGCAGCACTTCGGTGGCCCGCTCAAATGCTTTAGCCACGATGTCGCGCACGGCAATGTCGATCTCCCGCTCCGTGGTCTGCGAAGCCTCGATGCGATTGGCTGTGGTTCCTGCCAAGAACGGTTGGGGCGGCGGCGCGTAAGTTCGAGGCCCAATCGTCTCGTTCATGCCATAGCGCGTAACCATCTCAGTGGCAATTTCAGTTGCCCGCTGCAGATCGTCGGACGCGCCCGTTGAGACTTCACCGTCAAAGATCAGCGCTTCCGCGGCGCGGCCGCCCATCAGCACCCCGATCCGGTTTTCAAGGTCGCGGCGCGCCAACAGAAAGCGGTCCTCCGTGGGCCGCTGAAGGGTGTAGCCGAGCGCGCCCACACCGCGTGGAATGATTGACACCTTATGGACCGGATCGACGCCCGGCAGAGTCGCGGCCACGAGCGCGTGCCCCATCTCGTGAAAGGCTACGCGGCGACGCTCCTCCGGGCCGAGCACGCGGCTCTTCTTCTCGAGCCCGGCAATAATTCGTTCAATTGCTATCGTGAAGTCGTCCAGCGTCACTGCCTCACCCTTGCGCCGCGTTGCGACGATCGCCGCCTCGTTGACGAGGTTGGCGAGGTCCGCACCGGTGAAGCCTGGCGTCAAGCTAGCGATCTGGTCGAGGTCGACGTTGGCTGCAATCCGCACCTTGGCGACGTGCACTTTCAGAATTTCCGTCCGCCCGGTGCGGTCCGGCCGGTCGACGAGCACTTGGCGGTCGAACCGTCCCGGCCGCAGCAGCGCGGGATCGAGCACCTCTGGACGATTGGTAGCAGCGAGCAGAATGACGCCGGTGCTTGGGTCGAAGCCGTCGAGTTCGGCGAGGAGTTGGTTGAGCGTCTGCTCCTTCTCGTCATAGCCGCCAAACGCACCGGGCATGCGGCTGCGCCCCAACGCATCGAGCTCATCGATGAAGATGATGCAGGGTGCTGCACCGCGCGCCTGCTCAAACAGGTCCCTGACCCGCGCGGCTCCCACACCCACAAACATCTCCACGAACTCTGACCCGGAAATGGAGAAGAAGGATACCCCCGCCTCACCGGCCACTGCACGGGCTAGCAGCGTCTTGCCGGTGCCGGGTGGCCCGATCAGTAGCACGCCCTTTGGGATGCGTGCGCCCAGGCGGCCGAACGATTTTGGGTCGCGCAGGAAGGCCACGACCTCCTGGAGTTCGTATTTCGCCTCGTCCACACCCGCGACATCCCGAAACGTCACCTTGGTGTCGGTTTCGACATAAACCTTGGCGCGCGACTTGCCGATGGTCATCAATCCGCCAAAGCCCTGTCGCTCTGCCATGCGGCGGATCGCGTACATCCAGATCAGATAGAAGGCGAAGATCGGCAACGCCCATGATAGAATGTTCGAAAGAAAGTTGCTCGAAGGGACGCCCGTAACCTTGACGCCGTGCGCCTTGAGCTGGCCGGCAAGTTCCCGGTCGACCCTTACCGTGTAGAACAGCTTTCGGCCGTCGGGAAGCGGGTCCGTCAGCGTGCCCTGGATGGCGTTGGATCCGACGAATACCTCTGCAATTTTGTTCTGCGCAAGCAGCTGTTCGAACTGGCTGTAAGGGATCGTCTCTACCTCAGTGTGTTGGATCCATAGGTATTGGACGAGCATGACGCCGAGAAAAGCAGCGAAGACATACCACGTGGCGAATTGGTGCTTGCGCTCCTGAGGCTCCCTCGGAGGCCGACTTGTAGTCCTGGGGCCTGCCCTGTCTGCCTCCTTATCGAGGCCGAAGAACCGCAGGACGCGGCGGGCCAGTGCCGGCGCGGTATCCATAGGCTTAGTGAGCATTGGGCCTCCGTTGCGATGCTGAAGCATGTCGACCCACCATTTAATTATGGCGAGCATAGTTTGCCATCCGATCTTCGGAATATTGAGGAGGGGTTGTCCGGCCAGGAAGGCTTTGCCTTCCCAAGCGCGCCCCGCTTAATCCGCCGCCCCGTGCTGCGCGCTTGACGCTGTCTTGCTTGGATTTTCCTGCGGCGTGATTGTACCATCTTGAACTAGGGCGTCTGTTTCCTGCGCGTACCTCGAGAGTGCATCTCAACGGTTGAGGCAGCAAGTGCGTAGAAATCTCCTGGCAACGCCCGTGGCTACCGAGAGAGTGAACTAATCTGACGCGAGGGGAGCTGTTGCAAGCATGATGCAGCCCCTTCGGATCGTCGAGTTCTTACTGCTGTTGGCCATCGCCAACGGAACTCCGGTCGTCATCAAGCGACTGTTGGGCGACTTTCTTGCATATCCGCTGGATGGAGGAAGGACATTTGTTGATGGTCGACCGCTCTTTGGATCTTCCAAGACCATCCGCGGCGTCGCAACGTCCATCGTTGCCACGGCGGCCTTTGCGCCGGTGTTTGGGGTGACCCTGACGACTGGGTTAGTCATTGCTCTTGGCGCTATTGGGTGGCGAACCTTCTGTCGAGCTTTCTTAAACGTCGAATGGGCTATGCATCGAGCAGCAGAGCTCTGGGCGTGGATCAGATACCGGAGTCCCTGCTTCCAGCCGTCATTTGCAAAAACCTGCTGGGATTGTCGCTAGATGCCGTAATGGGCCCTACCTCAGCTTAAGGGAAAGGTGGCTGTCTCCCGGTAAGTGATGGTGAACGGGGTCCCTGGATGTTGAGACACCGGGC
>Ga0306920_100009281_pt1 | contig 13108 bp, 10 predicted proteins | sample flu12Cox44000170_FD_204666 | JGI IMG/M metagenome (GOLD analysis project Ga0306920, IMG submission 204666) | Lab enrichment of tropical soil microbial communities from Luquillo Experimental Forest, Puerto Rico - flux4day.12C.oxic.44.000.170 (v2)... | ecosystem: Environmental > Terrestrial >...
CCGCCTGATCCACGGAGCGAAGGGTATTGTCGAGTGAATCCATCACTACTAGAACGACACCAGAAGCGACGATGCCAAAGACGAGCGCAACGAGCATCATTTTGAATTTTTCCGGCTTTACCGGCCTGATCGAAACCATTGGTTCCTGGATGATGCGGAACGGGCTGCTTTTGATCTCCGCGCTGATCGTTGTTTCTCTAACTCGCATCATCAGCGAGTCGTACATCGATCGCTCCGATTCCACTTCGCGTTGCAAGACGTTATATGGAATCCCGATCCTGTTCATATCAAGAGCGGCTTGCTGCTGTTCATGGAAAGCCGCGGCGAGCTTGTCCTCGGTATCTTTGGCCGTTTTATAGCGGGCCGCGAGAAGTTTGTGGGCGTTTTGTAGGGTTGCATTCAGGGAATCTTGAAGCTGCTGGATAGAAGCCTGCGCCCGGATATACCTGGGTTGCAGCTGAGGTTTCTTATAAGCCGATAAATAAGTAGTTAAGAGCTGGCGTAACTCCCCTTTTGCTGTGTTGATCTGATTCTGGAGTTCAGCCACCTGAGGAATCGCCTGGACACTCGTAATTTGCAATAGTCCAGCGAAGTCGTCCGGATTGGTACGCTTGACCTGCTCCATATCCGACTCGAGCTTTATGCGATCGTTCTTGGCCGCCATCGCCCTGTCGTTGAGCTCCTTGAGCTGTTCAACAGTAATATTCTCGCTCTTCTCTAAGGACAAGGCATCATAGCGCTCCTGATACTCCTGGAGTTGCCGCTCATCAGCTTCCAATTTAGCCTTTAGTTTCTTGCCCTCTTCTTGCAGAAACTCAGAGGCCATTCGGGAAACGTTGTATTGTTGCTCAACCGTTTGTCGAATAAATTCCGTTACCACCGCATGGGCAACCTCATTGGCCCGTGCCGGCTGCTCGTCTAGCACCGTGATATCGATCAGTCGAGTGCTCCGCCGAAGCTCGGTACTGATTCGCTCAAGCATTTTTTGAGCGATCACCGTATCCAAATATGGCTTTCCGTCCGGGAGCGGCGGAAAAACTTTTGGATCCTTGTCTAAACCCGTGGCGCGAGCCACCCGTAACATCAGACTTTCACTGCTGAAGCTCTCCGCGACCGTATTAAAGTAGTCCTCGGTGGTGAGAATTTGCGGCTGAACATCCTCCACCTTGCCGAGGACTCTCTGTTGTTCACTTTCTAATTGCACCACTGCTTTGGAGGCATATTGCGGCGTCTGGTTTACAACCCAGACAAACATACCGCCAAGCGCAATTGCATTAATCAACACAATTAACCAGAGGTTGCGAATGAAAAGATGAAAATAGCGGCTGAAGTCTAATTCCTTCCCTCCACCTCGCACAAAGTCCCGCATAAGATACCTTTGCGCCTGATTTGATTCATTCATATCGCCACTTAATCTGCACTTACTGGTTATTTTTTCTCGACCCTCCACGGCACCTTTATTGGTCGCAGCACCTTAACAGCAAACAACTGATGCAACGGCCCTGGAGATTTGCTCTGCTTTTTCCGGTACGAGCATTATGGCCGTGTTCGCAGCTGTCGATGCCAGCGATGGGCGAGCTCTGACGGCTATGCGGATAAAGTCGGCAACAGTTTTCGCGTTTACCACTGAAATTACTGATCGAATCACGGCTTCGCATTTCTCGCCGTCCTGGGCTTTCAGCGAAGAGAACACGAACTTTACGATCTCTTCCGACAGCTCGTTATGACTTTCAATAGCGGCCTTGGTAGCCAGCCCTAACTCTTGAGCGGTTGCCTTTTCTATTGCTATTCCAGGGGGCAAGTGCACCGAAATCACCTTTTTTGCGAGGCTAAATGTTTGGATATCGTTTCCGGCGAGCCAATTTAAAAGCCGTTCCAGCCGAGCGCGGAAGTGTGAAAATTTGGACAACTGCGCCCCGCGATACCAACCACAATAGCTGTCGGCGCCCCCGATTTTATTCATTATGAGTTTCATAGTCTTGAGGTTCGTAGCGTGCCATTAATTTGTTACAATAAAGTTAGTTGATTTAGCCGCGGGGAATTTCAGTGGACTTCTGCAACCGCTGCCTGCATCACTTCCAGATATCTGCCAGCCACATAGTCGGCCTGATGCTTGCTCAAGTACTGAGCGACTCCATTCAGCAGCCACGGCGCTCTATCGGCAGCAAGTATGGCGTCGGCTAACGCGATCGCGTTACCTGGCTCGAACAACACACCGTGAGGACCCACAGCTTCTGGCAGTCCCCCATGAGCCGAAGCGACCACCAAACAACCACAGGCTAGCCCTTCCAATGCGACAATACCAAAGGGTTCCGGTTCAAGGGATGGAACGACCATAATTTTATGCTCAGCAATAAGCTCGCTTAGTTCACGGTCCCGCTTCACACCAGCAAAAGCTACCGGGAGTCCTTCGGCTACACGCTTAAACTCAGCGCCATCCGGCCCAGTGCCGACGATCGTTAACTTTCTGTGAACGCCTCGTTGTTTTAACTCTCGCATGGCATCGATTAATACCCCTACTCCCTTTCCCCGAATGAGGCGGCCCACAAAAATCAGGTCATTTCTTCGATTATCCACTACAGGTAGGCGGAAAACTTCGCTCCGGTAAGCGTTCAGTATCACCGTGGCCGGTACGGGAAGCCGATCCGCGACCGCTTGGCTTATAGCGATATTCCTAGCAAATCGCGGCGCCTGCTGTTTCAGCCACACGCGCAGCCCGTTGCCGCGATCCATCCAGTCGTTGTGAATCACTACCCAAGGTTTTCTGATTAAGAGCAACGGCCAAGAGGTCCTTAAGGCCAGAGTTCGTTGCAAGACGACATCGCACCACTGATAAAGTTCCAGCAGCCTTCGAACGCTGGGACGGCGAACAAGCTCGTAGCGCGCCATGGGAAGCGGTTCGCCGGGCGTCTGAGTAATAACCACTACATTATGACCGGCCTTTGCGAACTCTTGGGCCATTGACTCAGCGGCAGTTTCGGTGCCTCCGACGTCAGGGAAAAATCGATGTGCAGTCAAGAGAATGTTCATCCGGCAATCTCGTGTGGCCTATTCCAAAGCCGCGCATGTTTAGCTCGGAATGCGTCATCGTAAATCGCAAGAACGTTTTTAGATACCGTCTCCCAAATGAAGCGCTTTTTGACGTATGCTACACAATCAGCAGCTGCGGGAAGCTGCATTTTTCCGCCTAAATAGGCGTCCAGACCCTCGGCAATCTGGTCCGCACTCCATCCGCAAAGAACGCAGGAGGGAGCTAGCGGCTTGACGACCTCGGTCAAACCCCCGACCGGAGTGACAAGCACGGGTGTTCCACACGCTAGCGATTCGACGGTGGTGAAGCCAAAACCTTCCAGGCTCTGGCTCGGCACGATAGAAATGCTGGCGGCCTGATAGTGGGTTGGCAACAGAGACTCCTTAACAAATCCTAACAAGTGAATACGCTCCTCTAGCCCGAGCGAGCGAATTTGGGTCTGTAAAGCGTCTTGCAGTGGACCTTTTCCACCTATAAATAGGCTTACATCGGGATACTTTGCCGCGACCGAGGCAAACGCTGCTATAAGAACCTGCAGTCCCATGCGTTCGACAAGACGACGGACAGAGAAGATAATGCGGCGTTCTTGCGGCCACCCAAGCAAATCCCGGGCACTTACTCTGTCAGCGGGCTGAAACTGAGAGGTGTCAACAGCTCCGGGAATTACATGTATCTTACTAGGTGCAACGCCATATTTTGCAATAAGCAGGTCGCGGAATGCATTTGATAAAGTGATAAAGGCATCAGCGGTCCGGTAGACGACTTGCTCCAACGCTTTCTTGGCAAAGACGCTGAGCATGCCCTGGCCGCTCAGTAAAGATTCCTCTGCCCACGGCCCGTGAAAATGAACCACGTGAGTAAGTTTTGAGTTTCTTTGTAAAACTGGTAAGGCATACAGCGCGAAGTGAGAAGTCAGAACGGACCGGCACGGGTTGTATTCTGGAGATCGAATAACGCGCTTGCGCAGAAGAAACAAGCGTTGTCGAAGCGGCAGATCTGCTCTACCTAAGGCGCCTGACGCTTTTTGGGAAGCACCTTTCTCGAAGAAGAACCTGCGTGTGTCGAGGCCAATGGAAGTTTTCTCAAAACCCTGGTTCAAGCCCCAAAAATAACGGTCGACACCTCCCTCCGAAGCGTCGCTGTGCATTCCGAGCTGAATCAGTGTATAGGGATGCATCGGGATCAATCCGCCGAGTCGCCCACAGGATAATGCTCCAGGTATTCGAAATAGGCCTCTTCGGTCATTTCAGCCACGCGGTCCCATGTGTAATGCGCTCTGACTAATTTTAAAGCTGAGTTACCTATCGTTTTCCGCAGGTCCGGTTTTTCAAGCAGCGGCCGCAACACTTTCGCCGCATGATCTGCGTCATGTTCAATAAAGTAGCCAGTCTCTCCGGGAGTGATAAAATCCTCTGTCCCGTTGATGCAAGAAGCCACCAGCGGCAGGCCGCACGCAGCAGCCTCAATCGTGGCGAGGCTGAATGCCTCGTAGCGGCTTGGGAAAAAGAAGATATCGGCCGCGCCGAGGGCAACCGCCATATCTCGGCGGAAACCGCCAAAAGTTACCCTATTTTTTACACCGAGCTCACAAGCTAGAGACCTGAACCGGCGCAACTCTGCATCATGACCGGCGACAAACAGTTTAACGGTTGGGGCTCGGATTTTACCCAGCGTCTGAATAGCGATATCCAAACCCTTCCTTGTCCACTCGCCTCCGGCAAAAATCAATATAATATCCTGCGGATGAAACCCGTTGACTCGCCGCCACAATTCCCTTTCCGCCTCCCCAAGCGGCTTAAATATATTTGTGTCAGCACCGTTTGGGATGATTCTCACCGGCGCGGCCCCGATGTCATAGTGTTTGATGAGTTCTTTCTCCACGCCTCGCGAACAGGGCAAAAAAAGGGGCGGAGTGCGCAGCGGTCGGTGAGTATAGGCCCTCTTTTCAACGAGAGTGGTCGTTTCCAGAAACAGCCATCGAGTAAATTTCCGCGCAATAAAAATCCGGCCCGGCTCCGATTGTTTCGAGAGAACTTCGCGTTTAGCCGGCTGAATATTGGGAATCGTGAAGACATTGGCAGCCATAGCGTTAGGGCCGACAGAGTGAATGATATCGAAGTTGCGCCTGGCAATAGTGAATTCCGCTAAAGCATGATAGGTGGCGAAATCGAGGACCGCCGGCCAGGATACTCCCGGCATTTTGTGCCACCTGATGTGCGACAAATCGATCTGTTCTGCTCGGCGGGCAAACAGGTGAACCTCGTGCTTGAGAGCTATGCGCTCGGCAACTTCGTTGAGTGCGCGAGCGCTGCCGTCGCGACGATTACAATTAATCATAGCATAGGCAATGCGGAGGCGACGCATAACAGACCGGCAGACGCAAAAAAGAAAATGAACTTCAGACCGTGGCGGGTATTTCCAAAAACGGCTCGTCGATAAGCATGAGCTTTTCCAACATCCGTGGCGAGAGCGCTTGGCCGAAGGCAACCCACATCACAGTCAAGCCGCAAAAAAAATTTCCGGCTAGCATGCCAACAAGAAACGCAACAAAAAATGTGCGGGCCAAGCCGAGGTAATCATCTAGCAAGCCAAATCGGCAACATGTCGAAAGATGGCACCACAATAGAACAAAGCCTCCCGCAAGGAGTAGCCCGCCCGGTAAACCCAACGCTGTCAAAACTTCAAAATAGCCATTGTCTCCGATCAAGGCGTTGCTATTCGACACCGAACCGGTGTTTAGTCTGCCTCCCAGGCCGGAGGAACCGATGCCGTAACCAACCGGATTACTGATGGCAAGCTTTAGTCCGTCATTTGCAATGCCCACTCTGCCTTGGAAAGATTCATCTTCCTTTATATCTCTAAAGGTGGAAAGACGTCCGTTGATTCTGTCTGCGTTCGGCATGCGATCGAGGCCAACAAAACCGGCTAAAACGATAACAGCGACAAGTACCACGATGCGCAAAGCGCCCCTGCCCCGGTTTACCAATGGGTGGATGAGGATCGAAACGCCAACCAGAACGAGACCGGTCCTGACCAATGTTAGAACAATCGTCGATAGGATCAAGAGCGCCTCCGGCCATCCCAAGAACAAGCGCCAGCGGCGACAGACGACAATGGGAATCAGGGCCAGAGACAGAAATGACGCGCACGGGCCGCGCTCGGCAAAAGTTGAGAAGACGGTCATCTCGGTAGGAGCAAGCTTTCCAAGGTAGCCGACAAATCCTACTCGCTGAACCCAGTATGCATCCCATGGAGGAACCGTTAAATATTGAAACCAACCGTACAGACAAGCCCCTGCGGTGATCCATCCCGCAGATTTCATCCAGCGGTCTGCCGTCCACTCACCAACTGGCGCGGTGGCGGCAAAACCCATGAGCGCGACTGGGGAGAGGTATTCGGATGCGGCGTACACAGCTGCCATCCCGTTGCAGGCCAGACCCACAAAGGTTCCGTATCCGATAGCGAGAAAGAAAAGTATGAATATTTTCTTTGACGTTGCATGCAGTGATCCAAAGCGAGAAAAGAAGGGCAACAGAAGAAGGCACGTCGCAATCAGAGGAATCAAAACGATCGGCGAGAAAGGGTTGAAGGAGCCTTGTGACCAATCCACTATCCGTCGAATTTCGCGGTTAATAACGTATAAGAGAATGGCATATTCGACAAGCAGCGAAGAACCTTTCGCCGCAAGCAAAATAGCAGGCACCAGAAAAGCCGCTGTAACGGCCCATGCCAAAAAGTCAATAGCCATACTCTAATTCGTAGTATGTCGGGACTTCACTTCGGCCGACGCCGTGCCCGAAAATCGACCACGATGTTAATGTCATTTTCAAGAGTTCCTGCAACACCTTCAAATCGAGAAGCGTACTGACAAACGCGGTTCCTGGGAATCTGCTTAATAGGCCGTGCGCTGCGGCTTAACTACCTGTATAAACGTTTTAAGTACGATAACAAAATCCTGCCAAAGGGACCAATTCTCGACGTAGGCGATATCAAGCTTAACCCGTTCCAAGATTTCACTATCCGTGCGAGCCTCTCCGCGGTAACCCCTCACCTGCGCCATTCCAGTTATCCCAGGCTTGATAAAAGCGCGGACTCGGTAGGAGGCCATTATCTCCTCAAATCGCCGATTGTGCACAATCATGTGGGGACGGGGACCCACTACACTCATTTCCCCCCGTAGAACGTTAACAAATTGCGGTATCTCATCCAGGCTCGTCTTTCTCAACCAGCGACCGAAGCGATAGACGCGCTCGTCATTTCGCGTCGCTTGCCGCGCGGGACTATTGTTTTTCGCGAACATCGTACGAAACTTGATGATCCTGAACGGTTTGCCACTTCTGCCGGAGCGCGTTTGCAAAAAAAAGAGCGGTCCGGGAGATTGGCGTCTCTGGAATACTGCAACCAGAAGTGCCAGCGGCGGTAGAATAAGGCTCACGACAAGGCCACTCATCATAATGTCCATCGCTCTTTTCATGAGTCGATTTACAGGATCTTCGAGCGGCTCCTCCATCACCGTAATTAAGTCCAATCCAAACAGGTTGAAATGACTGACCCGTCGATTGAATATTTCAGGCAAATTGTCGATCAGCAACAAACGTGATCCCACCCGATTGCATACCGCCACAATCTCGGAGAGATCTTCCAGCTTTGCGGGCGGCTCCAGAAGCACCACCTGCGATATTCGTTCCCGCCGTACGATCCGTTCCAGATTGCTGAGACCCAGTGGATTTAGACTGTAGGATGCCTCGCCGTTACTGCTAAATCCCTGGAAGAAGCAGCTAGCCTCCAATCCTAAATTACTCATCTGATTGTACCAATTTTCAATGCGTTCAGCCTTCTCGATTGGCCCGACGATCAGTGCCTTCTGCATGTAATCACTGGAAAAAAAGATCCTAACCAATATCGCCGGAAGAAATCGATGACAAAAAAACAGCACAACGTATAGCAGCGGCAGAAAAGAGAACAGGAAAAGACGCGAGATGCGCACATCCTTTGTCGCTACTAGGACGAGCAAAATTGTAGCGCCTGCGGCCGACACGTCACGGAACGCCGTACTATGGTTACTATAAAAATCGGGACGAAGCAGTTGGTGGCTTTTCGTACTGCTGTTTAGAGCGCGGACTGCGAGCGCACAGATCGCTGCCAGGTAATAAATCGCATACCGTTCATACGTTAAGCCCTGCGGCGGTTTCATTACAGACCCGAAGAGCAAGAGGTATAGCCAATAAAACGCGCTAACAACTATCACCAGAACGCTGTAGTAGGCACGATTCAGTCCACGTATCCGATGCCATAGCATGAAAGTCGCCCCTTAAAAGCCCCGGGATTCAATTCCGGATCAAATCCAATTGCCGGAGCTTCGTTCCAGTAACTCGTCCAATAAATTTCTCTGTTTCTCGGAGAAAAACTTCCTTATTAAAGCGATCTGCGTTTTGCCGGATGCGTTGGGGAGACCATTTGATTTGTTCCGCCCGGTCTACGGCTTGGGCCAAACTCTCTTCGGTCGGATCGGGGAATAACACTCCGGTTTCTTCAGGAACCACGGTCTCCAGGGCTCCTCCTGCGGCAAATGCAATGACTGGCTTACCGCATGCCTGAGCTTCCACAGGGGCAATCCCAAAGTCTTCACGTCCCGGGAAAATTAGCCCGCGGCATCTTTCTAGACAACCTTTGACTTCATCGTCGCTTAGGCGGCCCAGAAAGCGAACTGTGGGACCGGCCATTCTTTCCAACCGGTTGCGGTCAGGTCCATCGCCCAGAATCAGAAGGCGTTTTTTTAACCTGTTGAACGCACCCACTGCACGATCGATTCTCTTATAGCCGACCAACCTGGAAATGGCGACATAGTAGTCATCGACCTCCTGTTGAACACGGAAGCGCTGCACGTCTACTGGAGGATAAATTACTTCCGACTCTCTGTGGTAGTATTGCTTTATGCGTGCCTGGACACAGAGGGAATTAGCAATAAAGAAGTCAATCTTTTGGGCACAACTATAATCTAACCTCTGCAGTCTAAGGACGACGTGCCGCGCAACGGCGCGAAGGGCGGCATTGCTTATCTCATGACTTAGGTAATCGTCCGGGTCCCAGAAGAATCTTGGCGGTGTATGACAATAACAAATGCTCGTCGTTTGACGATCAAGACGGACCCATTTTGAATATCCGCTACTGCTGATCCATGTAACGTCGGCATCTATGGGTTTGAGCGAGCGGAATGCCGCTGGATAAGCCATGAAAAATTTCTTGAAATGTTTTCTCGCGCCAGGGACGGCGTTGAGCCAGGTGTTGGTGATCCGCCGGCCGGAGAATTCGGGCAAAAGCCTGGAAGTATCCGTTATGCTCGTGAAAATCCTGGCGTTTGGAAACGCCTCGGCCATCACACTAACAACCCGCTCGGCTCCCCCCATTTGGATCAGGTAATCGTGGACGATTGCCAAGCGTATGGCTGTTTTGGATCTGTCACCTGTCTGATGCATTGTTTCCATTGCTGCAAAACTCCTTCTAGTCCAAACCGCTTCTCGGCATCCCTTTTTGCCGATTCGCCCAGGGTTGCAGCTAGTTCTGGGTTTTCTAACAATTCGTGAATCGCTCTTGCCAAGGCGTGAGAATTGGAAGGTTCAACGAGCAGACCGGTCTCATGATCTTTTACAATCTCAAGCGGTCCCCCCCCTTTAGCGGCGACGACTGGACGTCCCGCGAGCATAGCTTCAACGATGACTCGTCCGAAGGGTTCCGGCGAAGTCGAACAATGAACCACCAAATCGACCCTAAAAAGGAGCGGAACGATATCGCGACAAAACCCGACGAAGTGAATGCGGTCAGCCACACCTAGATCAGTGGCAAGCTTGCTTATCTCCTCGCGAAATATGCGATCTTCGGCCGTGAAAAGGGCCTCTCCAACAATTAGACCGTGCACACGGGGAAGGTCCGCTAGCGCTTTGATTAGGACGTCTTGACCTTTCCATCGAGTAATCCGCCCGAATAAACCGACTAGCGGGAAATCGCCGGGAACAAAACCACCAGGGAACCCGGGCGATCGCTTTCCGAAGGGGGGGCGAAACCGTGAGATCTCAAACCCGTTAGGAATTACTCTGACGAGGTCGTTCTTCCCTCCATTGCTTTGAAAAGCTTCTGCCGTCGCCAGTGAATTTACCACGACAGCCTCCGCCCAGTTCGCCAGCGAAACGATTAAGCGCTGATTGATCGCACTGAAATGGTCGGCAGAGAGAATGTCGTGGAGATGAAAGCAAAATTTTTTACGGAGTACGAAAGCGAGCACAGCCCCGACAATGAGTGCTTTGGCCGTGTTCGCGTACAGTAAGTCGAAATCTTTCGCAATTCGCAGTCCGCGAAATATCAGCATGACTATTCCAGGCGTAGCACGCAGGTAAGCGGATAAGCTCGCAGCCTTATCTACCCGGGCCGCCAGTTTTGGCAAAGTAACGAGATGGACAGCTATATTTCTTGCACGGAGTAACTCCGCAAATGGACCATCCTGGAAAAGCAACACAGCCGATCGCTCTCCGGCGAACTCCGCTATATCTGCCAAACAAAGTTCAGCTCCGCCGAGTTCGCCCGACTGATCCAAAAAAAGAATCGCGGGGAAAGGTCTCACGGCTATGCACCGCAGTTTTACAGTGGCAAAAAAGATTGCTAAAGGCGCTAACCGCTTATCGGCTTAGAAAATTCTATTAATAAAGCGGAGAGGTTCTAACTTCTCTGTGGCCTGACAGCAAGCGGCAGCAAGTCCGCAGCGCTAACTTCCGCGCGAAGACTACGTCCCATCCATTCGATCAAAATTTCCACGCGGTCCCTAGCAGCGATGGGACGAGTCACCAGTGCCTCTAACCCTTGGAATGGGCCTTGCGAAATCTGGACACTCTGTCCTGGCACGAATGGCTGACTTATCTCCACAACCTCATTTTCGCCGACGCGCGCTTTGAGTTGGTCGATTAGTTCGTCAGCCAGGAGCCCCAAGCGATCTCCGAATTGGACAAAACCGCGAACGCCGCGTCCTTGCCTGACTCGCCGATGGAAAGTTGCGTAGTCAAATCGAGCAAAAAGGTACCCTGGAAACATCGATTCGACAAACCATACGGGTCCACGACTTGTGAGTCTTCGGAAACGCACGCGCGGACAGAAGGCTTCCACCTCGGGGTATTGGCGCAGATAAGCCGCCGCGACGTGCTCCCGCTTGGCTTGGGCCCTGAGGCAGAACCACCAGTGCAGCGAGCGTTCGCTCGATATTTCCGAGGCAGTTAGAAGCATCGTGAAGATGGACTTTCTTGACGGTTTACCCGCGCTGCCGCCCCTTCGTCGCGACCCTGCGTTTCAGATTCAGATGAACAAACGTATTTCGTAACCAGCCGGTTTCGAAATGTTACCTCCTGGGCGCCTCGGCTTGTCGTCCGTCTGGGCAGAGTGTGAGCCACTCTCGCTGAATTCCCAGCGTAACGAGCTCCGCAACAACCGACAGCACTGCCATCGATCAGTCGGCCTTCTCGGCAAACTATATTGGCGTTTCAAAATGGAGCAGAACGCAGACTAGCTATCCACTAAGCTCCAAGCCTGTGCAGCGCCTCCGGCGTCATTCAAAATGTGCTTGCCTTTCCGCAACCTAATAAAACATAAAGTGAATGAAGAGACGCCAATCCCATGGCCTTTGCCGGCAGCGTCCCATCTTAGAAGGCTTGGTCCAATATTGGGCGCCCCACTGGGACTCCTTTCCCTGTTACCACTACTGAGCTGTGATGATTCGCTCCAACTGTTTGGCGACACCGATGAGACGCACAGAAGACCTTCATCTCGGGGTACTAGCGCAGATACGCCGCTGCGAGGGGTTTTTACCCACGCTACCGCCCTTCGTCGCGACCTTGCGGTTCGGATTCAGATCAACAAAAGCTTCTCGTAAACAACTAGGTCACGGAATTTCGGGTAATGCGTCCAGCAGATGCACCGCCTCAACTCCCCCAAAAACCTCAGCCGGCAATGGGTAGGCCTTCGCCGGCTTGGTGTCGGTCCTTATGCCCACATCGGAACTTACGAACGGGGTATCGCTCCATGCCTTACAAATCACCGTAGACATCGCGACAAACGTCGACCCCCAAAGATCACTCCAATACTTCATTACAGATTTCGTATTCACGTTAAATAGGACCAAATTCCGTTGCAGTTTCACGGACTTCCCAAGCGCTCACTCAAGGCTGTCGCTAATAATCTCTGTTTTTGTACCGCAAATGATTAGAATTTTTCAAGAAAAACTGCGCAAAGTTTTCCTAAACTCGCCAGTCAGAAAGGGGTGCGCATAGATTCCTTTTCTTCTCCAAGTTTTTTCCGTTCTCAGAAACAGGTTAATTATAGCAGCTTCGGAACATATTAAAGATTATATAGTGTCCGTTCGCGATCCTGGACATTCGCAACTCGTCCGCAGAAAATAACTTACCAGCAGACAACATCGTTTGTTGGAAATGCCCAAACTGCAGGCCTGGATTGCGATTCAGTACGAAACCCTGCATGATGCGGTCACTGTGTAGTTTGATTTACTGCTGAATTGCGATTCAGCGCGTAACTCTTAATGACGCTGTCATTGCATAGTCAGTTGTAGCATCGAATTGCGATTGGTGCGGAGCTCTGCATGATGCTGTTGTATGTACACTCCCCGAGACCGGTTTCTGATGCTCGTCTGATTCGGACGAACTTTAGCTCTGACTCGCGACTCTGAGAAAGCGCATAGCAAGCTGAATATAGGAAGAGATGAAAAAAAAGGGCTGAAAATCCATGAACAAAGTTTTTTCTTTTATTCCTGTTCGCTTTGCGTGCCGGCACCCAGACGATCACGATGGGCGAGACAAACGTTCTTTTGTTAATGGATCACGGGAACGCCGATTTGCTCTTGGCTCAATTCCGCTACTTTGAGTCAGCAAGCTGCACTAGTCAGTCTATCATTCTATGTCAGTACAGCAGTTGGAAACCTTATTGTAGTGTCCAAGAATTAACTGGACAGGGGTTTCTTGGGTTTTCTTTTGCGCGGCTGAGTGGAGCCGGGCTGGATCTGCTCGAGGGTTTGTCGGCAATGAG
>Ga0306920_100009282_pt1 | contig 13108 bp, 11 predicted proteins | sample flu12Cox44000170_FD_204666 | JGI IMG/M metagenome (GOLD analysis project Ga0306920, IMG submission 204666) | Lab enrichment of tropical soil microbial communities from Luquillo Experimental Forest, Puerto Rico - flux4day.12C.oxic.44.000.170 (v2)... | ecosystem: Environmental > Terrestrial >...
TCCCCTCGGCAAAGCGTACGGTCACGGGGTCGCCGCGGGCGGCCGCCGCGATCAGCACCAGCACGGCGACCGCGGCCATGAGACGTGGGAGCGCACGCGCCGGCAACCGCGGTGCGGTCACGGCGAGACCGCCGCTCAGCCCCGGAGACCGAGTGTCGCGAGTCGGCTGGCTGTCGGCACGCCGTCGGCGTCCCAGCCGCGGAGATCGTAGTAGTCGTCGAGCATCGCCGCGAGCTCGTCGGGCGGGCAGTGCATCCCGACGGAGGGCCCGTCGGGAATCGGCTCGTGCATCACCTTCCACGGCAAGACGTCCTGCGCCCGGCGCACGCCCTCGCGCACGTTGAAGAGCCGCTCGAGATTGATGACGCGCTCGCCGATCCTCTCGAGCTCGTCGACCGTGACGTCCCAGCCGGTGACCGCGCGCACCATCGCGGCGTACGGGTCGCCGATGAAGAGCCCGTAGCCGCGCTCCGACGTGAAGCGGCACATGACGAGCGAATCGCCGAGCGCGGTGAAGTGCTGGCTGCGCACGGCGAAGGCGGGCTTGTCCTTCGTGGACCGCCGATCGAACCCCTGCGCGTACTGCGGCGTCGGGCGCGTATCGTGGTGGCTGCCGCCGCGCGTCGCGGTCGCGTAGCCGATCGAGAGCCCCTTGAGCGCGCGCGCCGAGTGCGCGGGCAGCTCGAGCCCTTTCACGGCGTAGACGAGCTTCGTCCCCTCCGGATGGACCGAGGCGGCGAGCCGCCACGCGCCCTCCGCCAGCCGGGCGCCGAACCCCTCGCGACGCGCCGTCATCTCCACGAGCTTCAGCATTCCGCGCCAGTCGCCCCAGCCGAACGGCACGCCGACCTCGCCGCGGTCGAGCCAGCCGCGCTCGAGGGCCTCGGCGACGAACGCCAGGGTGACGCCGATCGAGATCGTGTCCATCCCCTGCAGGTCGCAGAGGTCGTTGGCCAACGTGAGCGCCTCGGGGTTCGCGATGCCGAGCATCGGGCCGAGCGCGAAGATCGTCTCGTACTCGGGCATCTTCGCCTTCGTGCCGGCGAACTCGCCCTCGGCGATCGCGTACTGCTTGCCGCACGCGACGGGACACTTGAGGCAGGTGGTGTCGCGGTCGTGGTAGTGGAGCTTCATCTCCTCGCCGGACACCGCCCGCGCGTCGGCGAACGTCTCCTGCCGCAGGTTGTAGGCGCCGAGGCCGCCGAGGGCGTTGATGGGGCCGACGAGGAAGGGCGTGCCAAAGGTCGTGAGGGCCTTCGTCCCGGCCTTGAGCGGCTCGCGCGTCGAGTCGATGAGCGCCTTGAGCGCCGCGGCGTCAGCGACCTCGGTCTTGCGCGTCCCCCTGACGACGACCGCCTTGAGGTTCTTCGATCCGAGCACGGCGCCGATGCCGCCGCGTCCCGACACGCCTTCGCGGTTCTTCCAGTAGTGGGCCATCGCCGCGAAGCGCACGCGATGTTCGCCGGCTGGCCCGATCGCGATCGCGTCGGCGTCGGCGCCCTCGGCGTCGCCGAGCGCGTTCACGGCCTCGCGCGTCGTCTTGCCCCAGAGGGCTTGCGCCGGCTTCACCGTCGCGCCGGTCTCGGTCACCAGCAGATAGGACGGCGCCGCCGCGCGGCCGGTGATCGCCACCGCGTCGAACCCCGTGCGCTTGAGCGTCGCCGGGAAGCGGCCGCCGAAGGTCGAGTCGAAGAACAGGCCGGTCAGCGGCGATTTGGTCGCGACGCACGCGCGGCTGTTGCCGGGGACGGTCGTGTCGGTGATGGGGCCCACGCCGAAGACGACCCCGTTGCGCGCGTCGAACGCGTCGACGCCGGCCGGCACGTGATCGTAGAGAATGCGCGCCGCCAGGCCGTTGCCGCCGAGGAGGGCGCGGGCGGTCGCTTCGTCGAGCGGCTCGACGCGCGCGGCCCCTGTCGTCAGATCGACGAACAGCAGGCGGCCGCCGTAGCCCTTCACCGCCCGATGTCTTTCAGCCCCTTGCGGGCCTTCTCGACCAGGTCGGGGGGAGCATCCTTCTGCGCGATCAGCTTCTTGTACACGATCTCGGCCGAATCGTTCTGCCTGAGCGCGGTGAAGCACGCTCCGGCGCCGAGAAGCCCGTTGCGTCCGGCCGGCGAGTCGGGCGCGACGTACGCTGCCGTCATGAAGTACTCGGCGGCGGCCAGGTTCTCGCCCTCGGCCTGATAGGCCTCCCCGATCCCGGCGGCGGCCGACGCCACCATGCCCTTGTCGTCGCTCCGCAGCAGGCCGTCGAGTAGCTTGCGCGCCTCCGGCCCGCGCTTTTCCTGCGTGAGCGCGCGCGCGTAGCCGAGCGCCATCTCGGGACGCAGGTCGGAGGCCTTCGTGTCCTTCACGGCGCGCGTGTACGCCTCGAGCGCGCCGGCGCGATCACCGGCCGCGTCGCGGGCGCGCGCCAGGGCACCCCAGGCGCGCGGCGCACGCGGATCCGTCGGCGAGCCCGTCACGAACTGTTCGAGCACGGGCCGCGCGACGTCCGGCTTGCCCGTCTCCACTTGCGCCTCGGCGATCGTCACGCGGGCGGGCTCGAGGAACGGGCTCTTCGGGTAGAGCTTCTCCATCAGCGCGTAGGCCTCGAGCACGGTGGGCCAGGCGCCACCCGACGCCGCACCGGCGCCCACGCGCTCGAGTGCGTCGTCGCCGGCCTCGTCGGACGGGAACTCGGAGGTGAGCCGCTTGGCCGTCGCGAGCGCGCCGGGCCAATCCTTCTCCTCGACGGCGATGGCGGTCAAGACGTACAGCAGCCGCGGCGCCGTGCGCGCCTTCGGCGCCTGCGCCAGCGCTGCCTGGGCCGGCTGCTTGAAATCCTTCGTGTCGCCGCGCTGGAAGGCGACCACCGCGAGCCCGTAGCCGGCCGCCGCTCCGACTTCGGCCGTCCCGCCGTCACGCGCCTCGGTGAGCAGGCTCGAGGCCTGCGCCCACTGCCCCTGGGCGATCGCCGTGGCGCCGAGCCCGAGCAGCGCCAGCGGGCCCACGCCCTCGGCCTGCGCCCGCTTGAAGGCCGTGCCCGCCTCGGTCGGGCGTCCGGCGCCGAGCATCGCCACGCCGAGCGCGGCGTACGCCCGGCCGAGCAACGGCGGGAACGGAGCGCGGCGGATCCAGTCGCGCAGCGGCGCCTCGGCGCCCGCGGCATCGCCCATGCGCAGCATGAGGATCGCGCGATTGAGGCGCGCGAAGTCCGTGCGGGGCGCGCTCGGGAACGTGTTGATGACCCGGTCGAGCAGCTGGCGGGCCTCCTCACGATCGGCGTCCTTGCGGAGCGCCAGCTCGGAGGCGAGCTCGAGCGCGTCGGGAGCGCGCGGGTCGCCCGGGAGCGCCTGCGCGAACTCCAGGAACTCGCGGCGCGCGTCTTCCAGCTTGTCGTGACGCATCAGCGACCACGCGAGCCCGAGCCGCGCGGCCGGCGCCTGCGGGTGGCCGGGCACGTCGGTGAGCACGCGCCGGAACGCGGCCGCCGCCGTCACGTGATCGCCGGCGTAGTACGCGGCCTCCCCGCGCAAGAGGAGCGCGCCGACCCGTGCGTCGGGCGTCGGCGCCGCCGACACGATCGCCGAGAGGTCGCGAGCGGCCTGGGTGTACTCACGCAGCTCGAAGTTCGCCTGGGCCAGCCGATACGCCGCATACCAGCCAGTCGGGCTGGTCGGCTCGATGCGCTGCGAGAGCTCGTACTGCGTTCGCGCCTCGTCGCGATTGCCGGCGAGGCGGTAGCCCTCGCCCTTGAGCAGGAGCACGTGCGCGCGGATCGCGTTCGTGAGCGAGGCGCCCAGGAGCTCCTGTGTGAGCGCCGGCACCTCGGCAGGTTTCTTGGCCTCGATCATCGCGCGCGCCAACCTGATCTGGAGCGGCACCAGCAGCGGTGACTTCTTGCCCTCGAGCCCACGCATCATGCCCCGCGCCGCGTCGGGGTCGGACGGAAAGAGCGCCACCGCGAGGCCCGCTTCGACCCACGCCCGCTCCGGACCGTTGCCCTTGGGCGACGTGAGGTACGAGCGAAACGCCGCGATGCTCTCGGGATAGCGCTCGGCGACCAGGCTCCACCACCCCAGGCGCGCCCGGCCCGATTCGAGCAGCGGATGCGGACCCCCGTGCACGAACTGGTTCAGCATGGTGATCGCGCGGTCGTACTGCCGGACGCGCCCCAGCGCTTCTCCGAGCCAGAACTGGACGTCCCGGGTCAGCGAGGCCGGGGCGCGAGGGACGAGCGCCGTCCAGGCGGCGACCGCGTCGTCGTGGCGGCCAAGCGCGTAGTTGGCCAGCCCGAGGCCGTGCCGCGCCCATGCCTCGAGTTCGGCCGGCGTGGCCGACTGGAATTGCGTGAACGTGTCGCGCGCGCGGGCCATGTCGTTGAGCCGGAGGGCCGTCCAGCCGCTCGAGTGCAGTGCCCACACCGTGAAGTCCGCCGTCTTCGGGCCGCGAGCGAGCTGACGGAAGAGCCCGTCGGCCTGCTGGACCCTGTCGAGCCGGTAATAGCTCTCGGCGAGCCAGTAACGCGCCTCGGTCAGGAGATCGCGCTCCTTGCCGCGGCGGACGGCCGCCTCGAGGTCCTGCACGGCGTCGTCGAACTCGCCCTTGGCGAAGTGCGAGCGGCCACATTCGAGCGCTTTCGACGCGATCCCGAAGGCCGCGCCGACGCACGCGAGCGTGCCCGTGGAGTTGATCGCCGCCGTCGGTTTCGGAGCGGCCGGCACGACGATCGCCGCCAGCGGCAGCGCCGGAAGCTCCGACGGGGACGGCGGCAGCGGCAGGTCGGCCACCGTCACCGACGGCTTCTCGATCGGCGCCTCGGCGAAGGGTACGAGGGTCGAGAGATCCGGCGGCGGCGGCGTGGTCGGCTGCGCCGTCGCGGCCCGCGCCGTCGCCGGCAGCGCGAGGAGCGCCGCGAGCACGAGGAGCGCCGACAGCCGGCGCGTCACGACTTCTTCTCCCCGCTCCCCGCCGGCTTGCTGGGCTGGGTCGGCTGCGCCCGAACCGCCGCGGCGCGGTCGCGCGCCCACGTCCGCAACGTGGCGTCGGGGCTCTTGCTGGCGACGGCGTCGTAGGCCGCGAGGGCGGCGCGAATCTCGCCGAGCTGCTCTCGCGCCAGGCCGAGGCCGGCCAGCGCGCGATACCGGTCGCCCGCCTCGAGATTCTTCACACCGCCGACGGCCTCGAACGACTTCGCGGCCTCCTTGTAGCGGCTGAGCTTGAGCTCGGACTCACCCTCGAGCAGGAGCGCGCGCCCGCGGAGGCCCTCATCGTCGCTCGCGGCGGCCGCCTTGGCCTGCGTCGCCGCCTGTCCCCACTCCTTGCGCTTGAACGCGGCTTCGGCCAGGTCGTACGCGGCCTGGTGCGCGAGCGGGTGGTTGGGAAACTCCTTGCGAAGACGGGCCCACGCCGTCTGCTGCTCTTTGACCTTGCCCGCCTTGCCGGCGATCACGCCGGCGTCGTACAGGTTCTCGGCGGTCGCCGACTTCTCCGTCAGCTGCGAGATCGCCGCCTGCTGCTGGCTGGGCGTGCCGCTCTTGGCAATCGTGCCGGTCATTTTCCGTCGAGCGCTGGCCACGTTCGGATGGCCCGGATACGCCGCGATGAACTCCTTGAGATCGGCGACGCCCGCGTCGCGCTCGCCCATGGCCAGGCGGGTCGACCCGAGCAGATATTGCGCGTCCGGGACGAGCTTGCTCTTGGGATACTTCGCCGCGAACTCCTTGAGCAACGGCACCGCCTCGGCGTAGCGCTTGAGGTCGACGAGGGCTTGCGCCTGATAGAAGGTCGCGGGGGCCGCGTTCGCGTGCTCCGGCCAGGACGCGAGCAGATCGCGGAAGGCCTTGATCGCCGGCTCCGGCCGCTTCAGCTCGAGCTCGGAGAGCCCCAGTCCGTAGAGGGCCTCGGGCGCGAGCGGTGAGGCCGCATCCTTTCCGAGTACGTCGTCGTAGGCGGCGCGCGCGGCCGCGTACTGCTTGAGGCGATAGAGCGACTCGGCCTCCCAGAAGCGCCCCTCGACTTGCTGGGCCGGCAGAGTCGCGATCGGACGAAGGCGACGGAAGGCGTCGAGCGCCTTGTCTGGCTCGCCGAGCGCGAGCCGCGACCGGCCCAGGAGGAGCAGGGCCGGCGCGATCCGCGTGTCGCTCGGGTACTCGACGACGAAGCGATCGAGGGTTCGGCGGGCGATCGGATACAGGCCGTCGGCGAAGGCCCGCTCGCCCACGAGCCACAGCCGGTCGGCCTCGTCGAGGGCGAGCGCGGGCGAAGCAAATGGGCCGGCCAGCAGAATCGACGCCAACGCCGAGATAGAAAGCAGGCGGCGCGTCATGATGACAGCTCATGGTAGCACGCCTGTGATACGGTCTCAGCGTGGCTCTGTGCGTCTTCGATCTCGATCACACCCTCATCCAGACCCCCCTCGACCTCGCCGCGATGGCCGTGGACATGCGCGCGCTCCTCGAGCAGGCGAACGGACCCCTGCCGGCCCGAAAGGAGCGTTACCGGGTCGGTGAGCTGATCGCGCATTGCCGGACGCACGCGCCCGCGCTCGAGGCCGCCGTCTGGGAGGTGGCGCTCGACCACGAGCGCAGGGCCATGGAAGTCGCCGCCGTCGAGCCGGGTGCCCTCGCGGCCATCGCCGGGGCCCGGCGCGGCGGGTTCGCGACCGCGATCTGGACCAACAACGCCCGCGAGCTGACCCTGCCGGCGCTCGCGCGGCTGGGCCTGGCCGACGAGCTCGACCTGGTGGTCACGCGCGACGACATGCGCGCCCTCAAGCCCGATCCGGACGGGTGGCGCGTGATCTCCGAGCACTTCGGAAAGCTCGCGAACGAAGTGGGCGACCCGCGCGAGGCGGTCGTCGTGGGCGATTCGTGGGTGGACGGCGTCGCGGCGGCCAAGGCGGGCGTGTCGTTCATCGCCTACCGGGCCCGGCAGGAGGATCTCGACCGCTGGCAGGTGACCCCGATCGTCCACCTGGCCGACCTGGCGCTGCTTCCGGCCTGGCTTGCCCTGCGCCGCAACGAGCGGAGCTGAGGTGGAGCTCTTCGGCGAGCCCGAGCACGGCGCGGGCGCGCGCGGCGCGCCGGCCGGCAGGCGCGCGGCGGCGCCGCTGGCCGACCGGATGCGGCCGCGCTCCCTCGACGAGATCGTCGGGCAGGAGCATCTCCTGGGGAAGGGCCGCGTCTTGCGCGCCGGGATCGAGACCGGCGAGCTCCACTCGATGATCCTCTGGGGCCCGCCCGGCTCGGGCAAGACGACGCTCGCCTCGCTGATGGCCAGCGTGACCGGCGCGCGCTTCGTCGCGTTCTCCGCGGTGCTGTCCGGCGTCAAGGAGATCCGCGAGGTGATCGCCGAGTCCGAGCGCGAGCGCGCGCGGCGTGGGATCCGCACGATCCTCTTCGTGGACGAGATCCATCGATTCAATCGCGCCCAGCAAGACGCCTTCCTGCCCCACGTCGAGAAGGGCACGGTCGTCCTGGTCGGTGCGACGACCGAGAATCCCTCGTTCGAGGTCAACTCGGCGCTCCTGTCGCGCTGCCGCGTGTACGTCTTGCGGGCGCTCGAGGACGACGATCTGCTCGCGATCATGCGCCGGGCCCTCGCCGACGGCGCGCGGGGTCTCGCGTCGCTCCGCCCGGAGGTCTCCGACGACGGGCTCCGCTCGATCGCGCGCGTGGCCAACGGCGACGCGCGGGTCGCGCTGAACGTGCTCGAGGTGGCGGTCGCGCTGACGCCGGCCGCCGGGGGCGGGCCGCGGCGCGTCACCGAGACGTCGATCCGCGAGGCGGCGCAGCGGCGGACGCTCCTCTACGACAAGTCCGGCGAGGAGCACTACAACCTCATCTCGGCGCTGCACAAATCGCTGCGTGACTCGGATCCGGACGCCGCGCTCTACTGGCTCACGCGCATGCTCGAGGCCGGCGAGGATCGTCTCTACATCGCGCGGCGGCTCGTCCGCTTCGCGTCCGAGGACGTCGGCAACGCCGACCCCGCCGCACTCTCGCTGACGCTCGCCGCGAAGGAGGCCTACGACTTCCTCGGCGATCCCGAGGGCGAGCTGGCGCTCGCCCAGGCGACGCTCTATCTGGCGCTGGCGCCCAAATCGAACGCCGTGTACGTCGCCTTCAACGAGGCGAAGGAGGACGTGAGCGAGCGGCCGGCGGAGCCGGTGCCGTTGCACATCCGCAATGCGCCGACCCGGCTCATGAAGGAGCTCGGCTACGGCGCCGGCTACCAGTACGCGCACGACGCGCCCGACGCGCGCGTGGACCAGGACGACCTGCCGGAGTCGCTGCGCGGACGCCAGTACTACCGGCCGACCGACCGGGGGCTCGAGGCCGATCTCGGGCGGCGGCTCGCCGAATGGAGACGCTGGCGCTCGGAGCGCCAGCGACCTAGGGTATAGGCGATGTGGCCGCTCAATCTCCTCAAGCGGCGGCACTGGATCTTCCTGAGTGCCTGTATCCTGTTCCTCCTCTCCTACTACGGCTTCATCAGTTGGGCCAAGGTCGCGCAGGCGCTCGAGCGCCTGGCCGACCAGCCAGCAGTCCGCGAGCGGTTCTCGACGCCGATCGGCCGCGGCGAGGCCATCGTGACCTCGTTCATGTTCCTGCTGCTGACGCCGCTGGCGATCGCGGCCGGCCTCGGCATCATGGCGTTCCTCGGGGCGATCGGCGCCGGCATCCTGAGGACGATCCTGCCGCTGCGCGACGTCCCCGAGTACGTCTTCCTGAGCGTGGCGTATGTAGGCGTAATCATCGGCATTTGGCTCGCCCGCGCCTACTGGTCGGGGCCCGCCTGGGAGTTCGTCGGGCTGATCGCCAAGGCGATCCTGATCGCGACCGGACCGACCTGATCCGGTTGGGAGGGCTGCCCGCCCTCTGCTGCTAGAATGACTCGTATGCCTCGCCTGCGCGTGGCCGTGGTCTTTGGCGGGCGCTCCGGAGAGCACGAGGTGTCGCTCGCCTCTGCGGCCTCGGTCATCGCTGCCCTCGAGGAGCGCGGTCACACCGTCGTCCCCATCGGCATCGCCCGCAACGGACGCTGGGTCGTCGGCGGTGATCCGATGCGCGCGCTCGCGGCCGAGGCGCGCGTCGCGCTGCCGTCGAACGACGCCGACGGCGCGGTGAAGAAGGCTCTCGCCAACCGCGCCGAGGCGACGGAGAGCGCCGCGGTCCAGGGCCTCGTCCGCACCGAGCCCGCCGGAAGCCTCCCGCTCGAGCTTCGCCAGGGGCTCGACGTCGTCGTCATCATGCTCCACGGCCCCTACGGTGAGGACGGCACGATCCAGGGGCTCTTCGAGCTCGCCGACGTCCCCTACGTGGGCGCCGGGGTCCTCGCCTCCGCCGTCGGGATGGACAAGGCCACGATGAAGGCTGTGTTCCAGGCCCATGGCCTGCCGATCATCGAGTACCTGGTCGTCACCCGCTCCGAGTGGCGCCAGGCCCCCGACCGGATCGAAGCGCGCGTGGCCGAGACGGTCGGCTTTCCGTGCTTCGTCAAGCCGGTCAACCTGGGGTCGAGCGTCGGGATCAGCAAGGTGTCCGAGCGCGGCGAGCTTGCCGCCGCGCTCGATCTGGCCGCGAAGTACGACCGCAAGATCATCATCGAGCGCGGGGTCAACGCGCGCGAGATCGAGGTGAGCGTGCTCGGCAACGACGAGCCGCTCGCCTCGCTGCCGGGCGAGATCACCTTCGACGCCGATTGGTACGACTACTCGACGAAGTACCTCGAGGGCCAGTCGCGGCTCACGATCCCGGCACCGGTCTCAATCGAGATCACCCGGCGCCTGCAGACGCTCGCGATCGCCGCCTTCCGCGCCATCGACTGCTCCGGCATGGCCCGCGTCGACTTCTTCGTCGAGCGCGGGACCGATCGCGTGCTGGTGAACGAGATCAATACGATCCCGGGATTCACCGCGACGAGCGCCTACGCCAAGATGTGGGCGGCCACGGGCCTGGCCTACACCGATCTCGTCGATCGCCTGATCGAGCTCGCCCTCGAGCGGCACCGTAGCAAGGGCGCGGCTGGGTAACGTCGTGACCGCCGACGTCGTCATCGCGGGCGGCGGCACGGGAGGACACACGAGCCCGGGCCTCGCGGTGGCGGCCCTCCTTCGCGAGCGCTCGATCAGCTGCGCGTGGATCGGCTCTCACGCCGGCATCGAGGCACAGCGCGTTCCGCAGGCCGGCATTCCGTACGTCGCCATCTCGACCGGCAAGCTCCGGCGCTACTGGGCGTGGCAGAACGTCGGCGATCTCGCCGTGAACGTCCCGATGGGCATGGTCGGCGCCGTGCGCGCGCTGCACGCGCTGCGACCCAAGGTCGTCTTCGGCACCGGCGGCTTCGTCGCGCTGCCGGTGATGTTCGCGGCGGCGGTCTCGCGCGTGCCGATCGTGCTGCACGAGCAGACGGCGGTGCCCGGGCTCGCCAACCGGATCGGCGCGCGATTTGCGCGGCGCATCGCCGTCACGTTTCCCGACCGCGCGGGACGCTTTCCGGCCTCGCGCGTGGTCGTGACGGGCAATCCGCTCCGGCCCGAGCTGCGAGCGGGCTCGCGCTCGAGCGCCATCGCGCGCTTCTACCTCGATCCGGGGATTCCCCTCGTGTACGTCACCGGGGGCGCCCTCGGAGCCCACCGGATCAACCGGGTCGTCGGCGAAGCGCTCCCGGCGCTCCTGGCGCACGCTCAGATCATCCACCAGTGCGGCAACAATCCGACGACCGGCGACCGCCAATGGCTCGAGGCACGGCGCGCCGCGTTGCCGGAGGGCCTCGCGCGCCGCTACACCGTCGTGCCCTACGTGGGCGCCGAGCTGGCCGAGATCTACGCCGCCGTAGCGCTGGCGGTCGCCCGCGCCGGCGCCGGAACGGTGAACGAGTGCTGCCAGCTTGGTGTACCGGCCCTCTACATTCCGCTCCCCGGCACGAGCGGCGACGAGCAGATGGAGAACGCGCGCCTCGTCGAGCGCGCCGGCGGCGCCATCGTGCTTCCCCAGCCGATGCTGACGGCTGAACGGCTCGAACGCGAGGTCCGGGCGCTCGTCTCCGACCCGGCGCGGCTCAAGCAGATGGGCGAGCACGCACGCACTCTCGGGGCTCCCGACGCGGCGGAGCGCATCGTCGCGGTACTGACCGAATTCTGCTAGGGAGCCGGACGACGCCCGCGCAGATCGAAGCGCAGCGCGCAGCCTTCGCACCGGGGCCGCGAGCGACAGTGGGACTTGCCCACGGCCACGAGCAGGGCGTGAAACTCGTTGAACAGCTCGGGATCGGACGGCAGGTGCGCCTCGAGCCAGCCGCGGACCTCTTCGTACCCTGCGCGCCGCGCGACCAGCCGGTGGCGGGCCAGGACGCGACGGGCGTAGGCGTCGGCGACGAACACCGGCCGGCCCGCCGCGTAGAGGAGAATCGCGTCGGCCGTCTCCGGCCCGAGACCGGGAACCGCGAGCAGGTCGGCCCGGAGCGGACCGAGCGCCATCGCGCGCATCCGGGAGAGCCTTCCCCCCGTGCGCTCGAGGATCCAGCGGGTCAGCGCCCGGACCCGCCGCGCCTTCACGCGCGGAGTGCCGGCGGGGCGAATCACGCGGGCCAGAGTCCCGATTCCGAGCGCGGCCAGCCGTGTCGGATCGAGCGCCCGGCGGGTCCGCAGCGCCGCGATGGCGCGGGCCGTGTTGAGCCAGGCGGTGTGCTGGGTCAGGACGGCGCCCACGGCGATCTCGTACGGCGACCGGCCCGGCCACCAGCGCTGACGACCGAACCGCCGGTGGAGCGCCGCGTAGAGCCGCAGAAGCCGAGCCTTGTCGCGATCGCGAGGCGGGCCGGCGAGACCGCCCCGCCGGCTCCGCGCTGAGCCCATGCCCGCCCTCATCGTCCTTCTCCAGACTCTGCTGCTCGCGGTGAGCGGCCCACCCACATCACCGGAGTATCTGCCCATCCGCGTGGCCGAGGCTGAGGGCTACTTCGCCGCGGAAGGCCTGGCCGTCACCGTGAGGACGACACGGGCCGAGTCGGGCGCCGCCGAAGCCGTGGCGCAGGGCCAGGCGGATCTCGCGGCAACGACGCTCGAGGCGATCCTGCGCTTCGGCCTGCGGGCGACGACGAGCCTGGCGCCGCGACTCGTCTTCGGGCTCACGGCCGCGCCGCCGGTGGCGCTGCTGGTCGCCGGCTCGCACGTCGACGCCGTGCGTTCGATCGAGGATCTCTCGGCGATGCGCGTGGGGGTGACGACGCCCGGGGCGCCGGAGCACGCCTGGTTCGGCTGGCTCCTGGCCCGGGCCGGCATGAGCATCGCCCAGGTGCGCGTGCGGAGCCTCGGCGAGCGCGGGCTCGTGGCCGCGATCGAGTCCGGTGACGTTCACGTCGGCCTCGTGCCGGAGCCCATGGCCTCCCAGATCCTGAGCCAGGGCCGCGCCAAGCTCCTCGCCGATTTTCGAACGCCGCGCGCCGCGGCCACGGTGCTCGGCGTCAGTACGGTGAACGCTGCCATCTTCACGCGGGCCGATCGGCGCGCGCCGGATCGCGATCTCGCGGGGGTGGTCCGCGCCGTCCGCAAGGCCGAGCAACGCATCCGCTCCGCCGAGCCCAAGGACCTGGCCAGCCGGTTGCCGACACGGGTCGTCGGCGAGATCAGCGACTTCGAGGCTCGGCTGGCCGCCTCGCGCGGCCTCTATCTGGCGGATGGCGCGGTCTCGGCGGACCAGGTGCAGCAGACCATCGCGATCATCCGGACCCACACGCCATTGCCGCAGTCCGTGAAGATCCCCAAGCCGGAGGACCTGCTGCTCCAGCTCAAGCCCTCCGCGCGCTGACGACGCCGCAGCGCTCCAGCAGACGGCGCGTCGCGTCCACGGGCAGTCCCACGACGTTGGTGTACGACCCGACCACGCCGTCGACCAGCGTCCCGCCGAGATCCTGGATCGCATACCCGCCGGCCTTGTCGAACGGCGCCCCCGACGCCACATACGCCGCAATCGTGGCATCTGGGTACGCCGCCATCACTACACGGCTCACCACCGCTGTCGACTCCGCTCGACCCGTCGCCGCGTCAACGACCGCGACACCGGTAATGACCTGATGCTCCCGCCCCCGGAGCCGCCTCAGCATCCCCCGCGCCTCCTCG
>Ga0306920_100009283_pt1 | contig 13107 bp, 8 predicted proteins | sample flu12Cox44000170_FD_204666 | JGI IMG/M metagenome (GOLD analysis project Ga0306920, IMG submission 204666) | Lab enrichment of tropical soil microbial communities from Luquillo Experimental Forest, Puerto Rico - flux4day.12C.oxic.44.000.170 (v2)... | ecosystem: Environmental > Terrestrial >...
TTGAACGCCGTCGTCTCGGGCGGCAGCCCCTTCTCGTCTCGTAGGCGCGTGTTGTACTGGTTGTGAACGCCCTCGATGTAGCTGCGCGTGGTCTCGGCGCGGAACGGTACGGCGGCGTCGATGTAGGCGGCGATCTCGGGTTGTCGCCCGCGCTCCAGGTCGCGCTGAAACCCGGACGGTATCTCGAGCGCGAACCGCAGCTCCCCGTCGCGCAGCCGCCGGTCGAGCTGCTGGTAGTTTTGTAGCGGCGGCTTTTCGACGAAGTAGTACCACGGACCGCGGAAGCCGTCGGCGTAGAGACGGCTCGCCTTGCTGCCGTCGAAATCCAGCACGGAAAAAGTCAGGTGGTTGACATCGAGTGAGATTCCATAGCCGAAGACCGTCATCAGCAGAATCGGTCCCAACACGGCGAACGCGAGGCGCACGCGGTCGTGCATCAGCTCCACGGCCTCGCGGCGGGCGAATGCCCAGGTGCGCCCCCAGGTGAACCGGCCGGCGGTCTTGGTGGGGTCGCTCTTCTGCGTGGGGTCCCAGGCGGCAGCCGCCGCGGGCGCGGGCGTCGCTGCGTCTGTGCCCGCCATTTTTTTGTCTCTGGCGTTTGGGTCCTTGGCAGCCTCCTCGATGTAGCCGATGAAAGCCTCCTCGAGATTCTTCGCCTTGCGCTCGGCAACCAGCTCCGCCGGGGGTCCCTGTGCCAGCACCTTGCCGGCATGCATCATCGACATGCGGTCGCAGCGCGCCGCTTCGTTCATGAAATGGGTCGACAGGAAGATGGTGACGCCGTTCTCGCGCGACAGTTTGATGAGCAGCTCCCAGAATCCGTCACGGGCGACCGGGTCGACCCCAGAAGTCGGCTCATCGAGTATCAGCATGTCCGGCTCGTGAATGACCGCCACGGCGAGCGACAGCCGCTGGCGGATTCCGAGCGGCAGACTCTCGACCAGGGTATCGGCGTCGGCCTCCAGGCCGAACATCTTGATCAGGTCCTCCACGCGCTTGCGGCCCTGCTCCTCGGGAAGATCGAAGAGCCGCGCGTGCAGGTTCATGTTCTGGCGAATCGTCAGCTCGGTGTAGAGTGAGAAGGCCTGGGTCATGAATCCCACACGCCGGCGCGACTCTACATCGCCTCCCTTGACCGCCTTGCCGAAGAGCAGCGCAGTCCCTTCAGTCGGTGGCAGGAGGCCTGTCAGCATCTTCATGGTGGTCGTCTTGCCGGAGCCGTTGGATCCGAGAAAGCCGAAGATCTCTCCGGCCTGGATCTTGAAGCTGACATGATCGACGGCGGTAAAGGTGCCGAACCTCTGGGTGAGTCCCTCGGCTTCGATGGCCGGAGGACCCTCCTTCGCCTTGAAAGGTGGCACCACCGGCTCCTTGTGCCCACGTGTCGCTTCCTCGGGCAAGAGCTCGATGAACGCCTTCTCGAGCGTGTCCTGGTTCGTGCGCTGTTTGAGCTCGGCGGGAGTTCCGGTGGCGAGCACTTTGCCCGCGTTCATCGCCACCAGCCAGTCGAAACCGTCCGCCTCGTCCATGTAGGCGGTCGCCACCATGACGCTCATCTGCGGGCGTTCCTTGCGGATCCGCGCAATGAGCTCCCAGAACTGCCGCCGCGCGAGGGGATCGACGCCCGTTGTCGGCTCATCGAGGATCAAAAGGTCCGGATCGTGGATCAACGAGCAACACAGCCCCAACTTCTGCTTCATGCCGCCCGACAACTTTCCCGCGGGACGCTCGCGGAACGGCCACAGGTCGGTACTGGTGAACAGGTCCCTGATGCGCCACTCGCGCTCCTCGCGTGACTGGCCGAAGAGACGTCCGAAAAAATCCGCGTTCTCGGTGATGGACAGCGTTGGATAGAGGTTCTTGCCGAGACCCTGCGGGAGGTAGGCGATGCGCGACGCCACCATGTCGCGAAAGTGCGCATCGTCGATATTGCCGCCGAGAACCGTCACCTTGCCGGTCTGAATTTTGCGCACGCCGGCGGCCATGCCGAGAAGCGTGGACTTACCGACTCCGTCGGGGCCGATCAGGCCGATCATCTTCCCGGAGGGCACATCCAGCGTTACGTCATCGAGCGCGACCGCCTTGCCGTAACGCTGACTGACTTTCTCGAGCCGGACCACGGGCTCGGTGCCGGGGCTGTCCATATGGGCGCCCGAGGCGATTACTTACCTGAATCGGCGGTGGGGCTGGCGGCCTCTGTGCTGTGCCACCAGGGCGCATTCCGCGGGTCTTTCCACTGGAGTTGCGCCGGCCAATCGAGATTCTGGTCGAGGCGGACGTAACCCATGCCAGGCACACCGGCCTTCACGAGTGGTTCGAATTCACGCAGCCTGTCCTTGGGGATCTGCAACTTCACGCGAAACGTCAGGTTGTGACGCTCCTGGGCCGTCTCCACCGTCTTGGGCGTGAATTGCGCATTCGGCGAGATGAACGAGACGAAGGCCTTGATCGGATATTGGGGGATCGCATCGAGAACGATGCGTGCCTCCGAATTGAGCGCCACCTTTCCTACCGTATCGGTCGGCAGGAAGACATACATGTAGACATCGGACAGATCGTCGAGCGTCAGCACCTTGCCGCCGGCCCCGAGGACCTCGCCGGGCTGGGCAGCCCGCGTCTCGACCCGGGCCCTCAACGGAGCTCTGAGCGTGTAGTCGGCGATCTCAGCCTTCAGCCTCTCGGCATCCGCGGTGGCGGAGGCGATCGCGGACTGTGCGGCTGATGCCTGTGACCTTGCCCCAAGCAGATCGGCCTGGCTTGCGTCCGCCTTGGCGCGATCGAGTTCCGCCTCCTGTTGGCTCACGGCACCGCGCGAGACCAGCTGTTTCGAGCGCTTGTATTCCTGGGTGTTGTACGCGAACTCCGCTTGCTTGGCCTGTATCCGCGCCTGAGCCGTGCGCAGGTCGTCTTCCGCCTGTTTGATTTTTGCCTCTGAGGAACGCAGCTGGGCTTCGAGGGGCTCGGTGTCCACGGTCGCCACGACCTGCGCCGGGTCGACCGTGTCTCCCTCATCCACGAGCACCTTGGTGAGGCGGCCCGGCCACTTGGTGGAGACGTCATACTGCTGCATTTCCAGTCTGCCGTTTCCGCCGGCGAAGCCCGGCGGCAGCTTCGGGCGCGACAGGAACCACCACAGCGCAATGCCCACGCCTACGGCCAAGACAACCAGGCAGATGAGGATCAGCTTCCTCTTAGACATAGGCGGCCCCGTTTTCTTTAATTAGAGCGTCACGGACCCTTCATTCTGCGCTCTGCTTTCGATCTGCAAAGCTGCCCTTTCGGGCAGGGGCAAACGGCGCCGCCGCGGCACACACGCCTGGGACCCGCGTCGACGCCAGCCCGTGGCGGAGACTTCTCGAAGCGTCTGGGTCCTATTGGGTCTGCACCAGCGGAATCTGAGATCCGAGCTGCAGGTCCACCATCGACGCAATGCGGCGATCCAGTTGCGCGAACGTGGCGGCTTTCTTCCCGCCGACCGCCTTCGCCACGATCGGCAGATACTTCGCGCGCAACTGCGTGGCTGCGACGTCCACGTCCAGCCAGTTCTTGATGAGTGACATGGCCTGATCATCGGACAGGGTCCCGAACTTATCCGCATACTCCTGAATGGTCGCGTATTTCTTGTCGTTGATCTTTGCGAGCTCTGCGACGTACTGGTCGTAAACAGGCCAGAACTTTGTTGCTTCGGCGTCGGTCAGCTTCAGGTTTTGTGCGATCAGCTGCTTTTTTTGCGAACGCAGGTCCTTGCGCAGCAGAGTCAAGTCCTGATCGCTGATCCGGTGCTGGTCCTTGTCCGCTGCGGCCGGGGATGCCGGTGTCGTCTGCGCACTCGCCACCGTCATGCACACCACGCAGGCGCCCGCCGCCAACACTCCGGCAAGTCGTTTTTTCATGTTCATTTTCTCCCTGGTCATAGGAATCCGCCCGGATCGAACCGGTCGTGCTCGAACGTGCTCTGCGAGTCGAAGCCCGCGGCGCAGGATGGTGTGCAGGACGAATGTCGTCAACTGCACGAACGGGCAGTCCCGCGGCGCTTCAAGCCATGCTGCGCCGCACGCGGGCGCAGGCCAGCATTATCGCGCCGAGTCCTACACGGCAGGACTCACGCAATGTTCAGCCGGCCTGAACGTCGGGCCATCGGGATCGGTTACCAGGTGCAATTTGCGCTTGAAGAACCCGTTCTGGTCCAGATCCTGACCGATGTCGATGATGCCAACATCGGAAAATGGGCCCGTGAACAGCGCTTCGATCCGCCGGCGCGAGGCGGGATCGAGGGCGTCGAACGCTCCGTTCACCACCAGCCACCTCGGCCGCTGCAGGCGGACCCGCGCGAAGGCCAGACTTTGCTTCTCGTCTTCATGCAAACGCCGGTCCCAGCGGTCGGTGGTGTCGAGAAGCGGCCGGAGGCGCTCGAGACCCACCTCTGCCAGCGCGCCGGTCATGGCCGCGTCGTCATAGTCGTCCGCCGCGTGGGGATAAGCGAGCGCGGCACGCAGTGTGCCGGGCGGGACGTAGGCACGCGCCGGCAGGAACATCATCGACTGGCGTGGCGGACGCGTGATCCGGCCCCGTCCCCACGGCCAGATCCCGATGATTGCGTTCAGCAGGAAAGCCCCTCCCTGACCGCGCTCACCGACGATGAGAGTGCGCTCACCGGGACTGACCTCTACGTGCGCTTCACTCAGCCTGATCGAGCTGTCCGCGCCGGCGATGCAGAGATCGTCGATACGGATCGAGCGGTTTTCCGTCTCCTCGAGGTCGATGCGGTCGACAGCAGGCCCGAGTCCATCCATGGTCGCCACCGCGGTCTGGAAACTGGTGACACGCCGGCGAGTGGCTCGCCAGTCGGCGAGGATGGAGAAGTTGTCCACGAACCACCGCAGACAGGTTTGCACCTGGTTGAAGGCGCCGACCGCCACCATCAACTGTCCGAAGGTCATCTTGCCCGACAGATAGCTGGGCGAGGCCACGAGTATCGGCGCGACGATGGTGAACCACCCATAGCCGGAGGTGACCCAGGTCAGGCGGGTCACCGCACCGACGATGCGGCGAGTAGCCTCGAGCACGCTTTCGAATACGCGATTGAGCACCTGCTTCTCGCCCGCTTCGCCGCCATGAATGGTGATGCCTTCGATGTCTTCATTGACGCGCACCAGCGCAAAGCGCAACTCCGCCTCGCGCGCATAGCGCTCGGCATTGAGGTTGACCAGTGGTCGACCCACACGCCAGCTGAGGAATGACGCGGCACCTGAGTAAAGCAGCGCGCACCATACGAGGTAACCTGGCACCTGGATATGGCGGCCCCTGAACGGGAAAAACATGTCCTGCGAGAGAAACCAGAGCACGCCGATGAAGGACAGCAGCAGCAACGTCGACTGCAGCAGGCCGATCAGCAGGTCGGTTACGAGATCCGTGAGATGCTGTGCATCCGCAGACATCCGCTGATCGGGGTTCGCCCCGATAGCGCCTGCATTCGTCAGACGGTAAGCCCGCAGGGGTTTCAGCCACTGATCCAGCAGGTCGTGCACCAGTGACCCGCGCAGGGTCAGCTTGGTGGTTTGATTGAGCCATACTTGCGCGACATTCAGCGTCAACAGTATCGCCGCCAATACGGCGAACACCCCCAGCTGCGTGATGAAGTCCGGCAGATCCTTGCGGGTCACCGCGTCGTAAAAAGGCTGATTCCAGGCGTTGAGTCGGACCTGCATGTGCGCCGTTGCGGCGATGACGATGAAGATGCCTGCAGCCAGCGTCAGCAGCCGTTTGCGCTCGCGCGAAGCCCAGTAGAGCATCGCCATGCGCCAGATCTCGGCGAACACGTTCTCTTTTGCAGAGGGGTCTGCGCCGCTGGCTGGGGATTGAGTTTTACTCAATGGTTCCGTCATGGCATCGATCCTCCGCTCCAGTCGTGAGGTGCTCGAGAGCGCTCACCACGGTACCGTATCAGCTTACGGCAGACAGAAGCCTGCAGATTGGCTCAATTGTGATCGTTACCCCAGCTGTACGTATAGCTGAGCGACACTCCGGTATAGCTCGGAGCGTTTCGGTGCACGAGGGCTTTGGCGAACACAACATCCAGAGAATTATGCGCGTTGGGTGTCCAACTCGCTTCGGCTCCCACGGTGAGATTCTCCTGTGTATTATTCTGCTCCAGGCCGTTGACGACAGTTTCGCCCCGAAAGGCATAGCGACTGTCCAGCGACATCCAAAAACCCGGCGTTACGCTATAGCTGAGGTGCGCTTCGAGGCCGGGGAGCGGCTCCTGGTGGAGGACCTCTACGCCGCGATACGAGGTGTTGTCTGTAAAGAAATAGGCGTTGATGTAGCCGTCGACCTCCCACTTCCGTTCGGGCCCGAAGGCATACGAGATTCCCAGCTCAGGCTTGAACGACCAGCGATGTGAGCCGAGATTGAGCAGCTTGTTGCCGTCATATTCGCCGGTAGGCGCGGTAACCGTCAGACTCATCCCCAGAATCATCGGTCGCTCGTAGCTCGCAAGCTCCGCGGCACTGAGGGCCGGCCCCCCTTTCAGTAACATCGCGAGCTCGAAACTCGAATCGCCTAGGCCGCTGGTTGAGCCGGAAGCGTTGGTTCCGGCGACGGTGCCTGCGAGCGAAGCGAGCGGAACATTCGCCGATACCCACGCCAGCCGGCCCAACATGCTGAAGTTGTGCGTATACGAGAAGGTGCCCTTATTCAGGTCGAGGTTCTCGCTGCTGACAACGAGTGCGGTATCTAGCGAAGCGTTCCCACGCACGTACGCATAAGTGAACTCGAGCGAATTGAGACCCACCGGCCCTTCAGCATAGTTGCGCGCGTCCGTGAACTGGGCCCATGACATCCGGGGAAGGCACAAACCCGTAACGGCAGCAACGGCGGACAACAATCGGATGACTGACATTCAGGACACGACAAAGTGCGGAGTCGGTTCTTCGGGCGCGCTTTCTTCAAGCTGCCTGCAGAATCCTGCCCATTGGTCGCCGTGTGCTTCGCGCGACGACGTCAGGAAGTTCACAGAGCATACGTCAGCGCCCACGGCTGGGACAGCGTCGCTGTCGGGCGACGCTCGAATGTCAGTGGTCTACCGCCTGGCTGCGCGTACCAGCAATGAGGTGAACCGCGCGGGTGTCGACAGCTGTATTGTCGACAGTTGTATTCAGTGGCTCACGGTATTTCCCAGATCTTCCTCCACGAACCGCAGCAGCGCTTCCAGCAACGCTTCGCGTGGGTAGGCATTCTCGGTCACGAACATGGAGGCAATCCATGGGTGAGAGCGATCCACCGGCACCGCCACCGCCCAATGATCGGCGTTTAGGTAGCCGACCAGAGTGCTTCCGGGAATCACCTCGTCGTAGAAGACGAGCTGGCTGTCGTTGCGCCCGTCCACCTTGCTTAGCTTGTCGTAACTGCCGCGCAGCATGCGGGAGATGTGACCGGGGTCCGGAAAGGTGACGAGTGAATAATAAGGAACGTCGCGCGGCAGAGTATGTTGGGCGAGCCATGCTTGACGCACATTCGTCCTCAGGCTCGCAACCGCCTGCTCGTCGCTCTTGCATCGTGCACCTGGCCAGTGTTGCAACAGATCAGCCTGCGAGTCCTTGGCCGGATTGGCGAGGGGCGAGCCCCCCACGGCGCCCGCCGCACTGACCACGGCAGCCAGGTATGGCCGGATCTCCGGGTATCGCACTATCGCTTCGAGCAGATCCGGTGCTCCCTTGGAGTAGCCGATGAGAACGAGCCGCCGTTCCCCGGGAGTCAGCGACATGCCGAGGACTGCATCCCGGATCTGGCGGGCATTCACCTCCGTGCCAGACAGTCCGCCGACCTCCACGAGCCGCGCATCGTAGCCATATTGGGCAAGGTGAGCCGCTACGCTGCCGGTCACATGCAGCCAGTCGGAGAAGCACTCCCATCCGAGCCCCGGGACGAATCCCGCTACCAGGTGGCGGCGCGATGCTCCGAGGTCCACCGGTTTGCCGCTCGCCGCGGGCTCAGCTCCGACCCGGCTCAGCGCGTTCTCACAAGGTCTGTAGTCCGGCAGCGTGTGACCGTGTGCTTCGAGCACGGCGCAATAAATCTCGCGAAAGCGGGCTCGCTCATCCCGGACGCCGGCCTGCTCGGTCGAGACGAGGGTCAGCGGGACGGAATCCTTGGTAAATGGCGACAGCGGCGGGCTCGAGCATGCGCACAGCGCTGCGCACAGCATCACTCCCGCACGGAAGTCTCCTCGACTACAAAACCATCCCTGAGGCCTCACGCGCAGCATCCCCGGGTACAACCCTAAGGATAGTAGCGCCAATCAAACACGAGCCGAATGCCAACCGACCAGACATCGCGAAGGTCGACCGGCGGTGCGCCGGGCGGGGCCACAACACTCGCCGAATGTGGCACGTCGAGCGCGGTGAACAACTGAAAAAGCACCTCCGAGCTCTGATTGCTGGAGAAGGAACGGTAGGCCCGGTACTCGAGGATTGGCAGGTCGAGCACCGTCGATCTGTACTCCACCACCCGGGCGGGACCGCCTGCAGCGCCAGGTGCGAGCACGCGATCATCACCTGCAATCCCGTAAAAGGTGACGCCTAGTTCCCGGCCGAGCACGAACTGGAAACGGCCCACACCGGTCGCGAAGCCCGACTGCCACGGGATCAACCCGCCGTTTGCCGCGGTCACGGCGACAGCTTGGTAGCGCTCCGGGGCGATGAAGTAGAGCGGTGCCAGGAGCAGGAGATCGCCCGGGATCAGATAGAAGGGCATCCTCAGTCGTGTCGACACCGCGGTGCGCGCGGGGATCGCGGCGGTGACGTTTCCACCCGCCTGAGACGAGGGAACGCTCACCGAGTTGCTGGATGCAGTGTCACCCCGCAGTCCGACTGATATGAAGGCAAGACCATCGCCTGAATCACGCATTACGCCGTCCAGACCGAGGCCGACCCGGGCGGCCAGGTCAACGCCGGCTACGAAGCCGTTGCCATTCGACGGCGTGAAGCCGCCATCAATCCATCGACCGTCTATCGAGCCGGCCAGACCGACGAACGGCCCGATCTCACTGCGAAAACGCGGCAGCGCCCCCAACCCGGTACCGAGCCCCGGTATCGGCGTTTGCACCAGAACCGTGGCGAGATCTGCGACAACCGCATGCTTGTATGTGTCCGGCGCGGCCGTTATGCCGGGCCGATCGATCAGTACCTGGTTCTGGCAGACGTTGAACGCGTCCGGATGGCTGGGGGCCGCCGCGGGCATGGACCGCGGCTCGGTGGCAGGCCTGCGGCCACTGGCGGTGTCGAGTAAATGTTCGAGGCTGGAGCGCACCGCCGCGGCGGCACGTTCCGCGTCCTCGGGGCGCATGTTGGCGTCCCCCATCAGCACGACCGACTGGCTGCCTCCACGCCAGAGGAAAACCTCGAGACCGGCCTCGTTGTAATAGTCGTGCGTGCCCTGGCGCTGCGAAGCATCGCCCCAGGTCCCGGCGACATGCCCCGCCGCGAAAGCATCCTCGAGGAAGTGAAGGGCAAACGCTTCATCGAACAGCATCGCGCGCACGAGCGCCTGCCGCTCATCTGCACTGGGTGACTGGCGGGCGAGCCGCGCCGCCTGTTGCAGGGCGTCCAGGTGATACCAGCCATACACTCCGAGGGCATTGATGCGGGACCCGATCCGCAGCGTCATCAGTCCGTATTCCTCTGCCGTCATCCCAGTGTGCGGGCGGGCGAGCAGGAAATGCGCGTTGCTCGAGTAGGCGCGCGTGGCATATTTCGAGTCGGCTCGTTGAATGCGATTGTCCGCAGTTCGCACTGCATTCCGGCGGGCCGCACGCGTGGTCACGCTCTCGACGAGCCGGCGAAGGTCTGAGACCGTTTCCGGTGCTCCCGGCAGCTGCTCAGGGCTCGGGCGGACTGCGATATGAGCCAGATCGACCTTCAGGCGCGCCGCAACGTCGGCTACCGAGAGGATCCAGTGCGACTCGAGAACGGTCGACGTCATCTCCTCCGCCGAGCACGAATGGTCGCCGGCAACCGCGGAGAGTGCAGCCCAGTCGATGCAGGATGGCGCCACACCTTGTGCAGGGTCGGCGCCGAGCTCGCACAGACGCGCTTCCTGAGTGGCACGGGCCGAACGCCACAGATCGTCGAACACTGCCCGTCGCTCGGGGTCGAGCTTCTCGACCGCCAGGACCGCGATATCACGATGCTCGGGGTAGACCCACGCGCTCGCCTGTCCGGTCACGCCCGCCGCCGCGAGGGCCAGCAGGCGGCCGAGTCTTTGCAGTGCGGAGCGAGTGTTGGGCGCCAATGGTGACGGGGGTCTCACGCACTAACTTCCACTGGTCGCCCCACTTCGGCAGCGCAGAGTCGGCATGCTCGCCCGCTACTCGCGGTCCGGTCGGGCGATCAGCCAGAAACAGATGAGAACGATCACACCGCCGATTACAGCGACCGGCAGTGACAAGAGCCTCGCAACCCCCGGACCCAGGCCGGCAGCGCGCGACGGTACACGCATGATCAGATCGAACAGGAATACCACCAGGCCCATTCCAGCGCCAACGGCAGCATAGACGCCGAGTGACGTCCAATGCCGCTTCCGCAACAGGAAATGTGCAGGCATTGCAATCAACAGCGTGGCGCAATAGCTGACGATGGTATAGTGAACCAACAGGGCCGCGGTGCGAGGGTCACCGTCGAGCGCTGCGGGCAAGGTCAACAGCACCCCTGGCACCAGGGGCGCGGTGACAAATCCAAGGATCGCCCGTTCACGCTCGGTAAGTCTGCGCAAGTTAATCAACCTCTCTTGTAGGGCACCGAGCTTGCGCGCGCGTCGGGTTCGCCGGCGGCGCTCCCCTGAAACCTGGCGACTGCCTGTTCCAGGTCGAACAGCATCCGCTCACGACCGAGCGTCACGCCCAGCGGCGAGCGGCGCACCATTTCCAACACGCGCGGGTTGAGGCCAGCGAGACAGAGCACTCTCCCCTCCCCGCGCATATGCTTTTCTGCCGCCACCAGCATCTTCAGCGCCGTGTATTCGATGTCAAACACCGCGCTCAGATCGAACACGACAACGCGCGGCCCGGCCGCGGCGATCAGTGCATTCGCTTTCTGTCCGAGTGCCTCGGCATTGGCGAAAAATATCCGTGCTTCGGTGCGCAACAGCAGCAGCCCGGGGAAGCTCTCATCCTGGGGATGCTCCTCAGAGACCGGCCGGAATACGTTGGTGCCCGGCTTGCGCCTGAGCGCGTAGACCGGTGGGTTGGACTCCTGGTGTGCCAGCGCGAGGAGCGAGACACAAATGGCCACCACGATTCCCTGCAGCGTCCCAAGCAGCACTACCCCGGCCATCGCTGTGACTGCCCATAGCAGCTCGGTGCGCCGGATATGCCGGATGGCGCCGAATTCGGCCGGGCGTATCAGTCCCACTGCGAACACCATGACGATGGCAGCCAGCGTGGCTTGCGGCATATCGCCGATAAAGGGCGCGAGCAGGAGCATCGTGCCGAGCGTCACGGTGGCAGTAACCAACTCCGCCAACTGCGTACGTGCACCGGCGAGTCGATTCACCGTGGTCTGAGTCGTGCCACCACCGGCCGGCATCGCTCCAAGCAGGGCACCGCCGGCGTTGGCGAGGCCCGTGGCTAGCAACTCACGGTTAGCGGCTGGGGCAGGCTCGTCAGCGGCGGCGAACGCCCGGCCGGCTGCGACGGTCTCCGTGAAGCTCATGAGCGCAATGGCCACAGCCGGCAACAACAACTGTGCTGCCTGGGACAGGTCCGGAGCGGTGAGCGAGGGCAAGCCTGTCGGAATGTGTCCGACAGTCTCTACACCGTAATGCGGCAAAGACAGCAAGCTCACCGCGGCAATGGCAGTGGCCACCACCACGAGTGGGGCCGGTACTCGCGGCCACAAACGTTGCATTCCCAGCAGCATGCCGATCGACACTGCACCCACAGTCAGGGTGGCTATCGAGCTCTGAGGAAGTGCGGTCCACATTGACGCCAGGTTGTGGAGAAACGATCCCTTGGTGATGTGAATGCCCAGCAGCTTCGGCAGCTGATTGAACACGATCACGACACCGATTCCAGCCTTGAACCCGGTCAGGACCGGATCGGAGATGAAATTTGCAACGAAGCCAAGCCGCAGGAGTGCGGCCACGACCAGAGCTGCGCCCACCAACAAGGTGAGCGCAGGCAAAGCCGCGAGCAGGTCCCCCGCCGTGCCTTGGGGAGCGACGCTTTCCAGCGCTGCGCCCGTCAGAATGGCAAGGGTCGCGGTGGTACTGACGCTGAGCGGCCTCGAGGTACCGAGGCACGCGTAGATCACCATCGGCAGAAACGCGGTGTAGAGACCGACCTGCACCGGCAGACCGGCAACCGCGGCATAGGCCAGAGACTGTGGGATCACGACCGCAGCGGCGGTCAGGCCAGCAATGACATCCGGCCTGAGCCAGTCGCGCCGGTAGTTGTGCAGCCACGCCGGGAGGGGCAGCGACTTATGCGTTACAGCAGGTGCTGAGGGGTTCGTTTCCATGGCGCGCCCGCGCGTTGACGGAGGGAGTCACGCTTAGCTACCAACGAAACGTTGCTCCCAGCAGCGGGCCGGCAATCGTCAGGTTCTGCAGCCGGCTCGAATGGATCTGAAAATCGATGTAGCGATACAAAAAGCTGATCTCACCCCAGTGAAACACATAGGCGAGGCCCGTGGCTCCCTGCCAGGTGAACTGTGAGCTGCCGGTGCCGACATCGAGGTAGTAGGGCACACGCCAGCCGCCGTCGCCCTGAAACTGGCCCTTGACTCCTACGATTGCGTCGACGATGTTGCTGCTGATCTCGACGTTACCGGAGCGCGCCGCCTCCGGCAGGCTGCCGATCGACCCGGTGAAACTCCACTCCAGTCGCTCCTTCAGAGAAAGGTAGCGCAGCCCGGCGACCACATCCAGGGTGCTCTCTCCCTGCCGCAACACGCGATACTCGCCCACGGCATTCACGATCCAGCTCTTCATATCGATACTGACATCGGAGGTGGTGGCGGCAGGTATTCCGATGCCGCCGATGGTGAAATCGTGGATGTCGGTATTGCGCCGGCCGATGTCGAGATACAGCACATCGCTGAAGAATCCCCA
>Ga0306920_100009286_pt1 | contig 13104 bp, 11 predicted proteins | sample flu12Cox44000170_FD_204666 | JGI IMG/M metagenome (GOLD analysis project Ga0306920, IMG submission 204666) | Lab enrichment of tropical soil microbial communities from Luquillo Experimental Forest, Puerto Rico - flux4day.12C.oxic.44.000.170 (v2)... | ecosystem: Environmental > Terrestrial >...
ACCGGGCCGACCGACTCGTCCAGAACGCCATACTCTATGCGACGCCGGGAAAACACAATTGGGCTGAGATGCCGGGCTATCTCATCCGTCTCGGGAAAAGTCGCGGGGTCAACGTACTCAGCTAGTGTCGGAATAAACGCGCTTCCGAAGACGATCATCGGTCGAGCCATCGGGTAAACGCGCTCGAATACCCCTTTCGTGTCGAGGTACGCGAAAGCCTCTGTTGGCGGCGCAACGAGCGCGACGGTGTTGCGATATTGCTCATTCCGCTCGAGAGGACGGTCTTGCGCCCGCGCCCGGCGAAGCGCTTCGGCAAAGGCGCTGCCACTCGTCGCAACGTAAAGCTGTCGGCCATAGACGCCGATCACAAGAGAAACCGCGTCATTCGCTCTCAAGACGTACGCCTTTACTCCCTCAATCTCGGTCCTGGTCCATTGACCAGAAAATTTTGCTTCCATCAGTCTGTCCGCAAACACTCTGAAACGAATCGGATCCCGGGTCGTAGCCGTAAGAACGAAGCTAAGATTATCGCTTGCCGGATCGCGGTTCAGGATTAGTTCGACGGATTCCAGAAGTTGGCTCACCTCCTCCAGGTTAAATCCGGAGGAGGTTGCCTCGTCGAGATAGGTCTGGAGGGTTTCCGCGATTGACCACTTGCTCGCCAGAGTGTGTGCAACCGCTCGCAGCTTAAGCAGATTGAGCCGGAACGCACCGTAAAAAAGCGGGTTTGGACCCGCCAGCCCAATGCTGCGACGCTCCAGCGATCCTGGCTTGCCTGGAACCTTTTCACAGGTAAAAACGGTGTCGCGGATCCGCGGGCCGTCGAACGAGGTTGCGGCAACGATCGCCTCGACATTAGCAACCTCGGCAGGAGCCTTCCAAGGGAGCCCGGGCTGAGACAATACGCTTCCTTTAAAGTACGTCAGGAAGTCGCTCATGGAGGGGACTTGGCTCAGGCATTTCTGAAAGAGAGCTGATTCCTCCAATCCCGCGCGCGCCTTCCGACCGCGCTCCGCGCAGGCGCGAAGCATCTCCGGATTCTGACCCAAAAGAAGCCAGTTCGCCAGCCTGAGGCCAAACACGGTACGGTGACCCGGTCGATCGCTCACCACAGTCTCACGTTTCTCGCCCGCAGCCTGCACCGGGAGTTCGAGGAGGCGGTACCCGCAGCAATTCTGAAGTAATTCTTGGACTTCGTCGCGCCAACGGCTCAGATCGCTCGAGCACCGGATGCCGGCCACCCAGTTCTGGCGATTATAATCAGTCCGAAAGAAAAAGAAGGAGCTTGGCCGTAGACGCGCAACTGTTTCCCGAGCGGCTTTGTAGTCGTGGAAAACCTTTCCAGCTGGGTGGGTAAGAAATCGTTGTACGGAAGGTTCCGCGAGGATTCCTGCCAGGGAGGTAGCCCTCCATCGCTTATAAGCTGACCCGACATCGCGAACCTCCATGTACACGATGGCATTTCCCGCGGCGAGCCGCACCGCGGGGATCGGCTTTTGATTCCAGCGCCACCATTGCCAAAACGCAACTCCCAACCCGATACAAACCAGGAGGCAAAACGTCCCTCCAACAACTAGGCGTCTCATTGCAAGGCATCTACGAAAGACGTTTCCTGATAGATTGTCTAGCTCGAAGGGCTGACAATTTGGAACCGTTTTACTCGGGTACGAGACGAGCCATCAATGCAGCTGGAGTCCGCAAAAGCTCAGGCTTTTGCAGAGCCAATAAGCACTTTCTCTTCCCCACTTTATACGGAGCTTTCTACGCGGGGACGAGCACGCTGTGGGTTTGCGCGGTAACTTGACAGGGCAGCGACCCACCCCGGGTTGAGCTGATGAGTTGGTGTCTTCCAGATTAACGAGTGGAGGCGCGCCATGGTCGGACCGTCCGAAAGCAGTATGCGTTTCTCGCGCGGAGTCAGGGCGCCCGGACCCTGCTTGAAAAGCTTTGCCGCCAGTGCTGCGATATAACCGCTTACCGCCGACGAGTGAGCCTTTCGCTCCCGTTGCAGAACCACGTGAACCGCGTTATAAAACGGATCCAGGATGGCGTGGACAAAATGATCTCCCTCTCGCAGTTGCAGCTCGAACCTGGCCGTCAATTCACGCGGCGGTTCTGTTTCCTCGGGCGTTACGAACAAGTTCTTCCCTAAGTTTACCCTCCCGCTGATCCAGGCGATCGGAATCGCAGCCCAGAGACCGATCAAAATCGGCAGCAGCCAGACAAAATAGGAGGAGCCTATCCACCAGGCACCAGCGCCGAAAATCGCGCCTCCCAACGCTAAGGGCCAGTATTCGCGAAGCATATCAAGACATCCAGGACCATTCCCTCCGCTGCGCGTCTGGGTGTTCCAGGTGACTGTTTGGCCGGCCAGATTCCTCAACACGAAGCGGGTGTGAAACCACAGCATCACGGGGGCAACGAAGATTGAAAACAACGTCTCGCAAACCACTCCGGCGATGACCCGAACTGGACCGCCGAAACGGCGTACTTTGTCCGGCTTGGCAAACAGATGCATCAGGCTGAGCAATTTCGGGCCGAACAAGAGGAAAATCGTGAGCGCGAAGAGCACCGCGGCAGCTGCCACCGGATAGTCTGCGGCTTTGTGATAGAGATGATCCAGGGCAGACTGAATCGCCCCAATCCCAATGAAAAGGACGAGCAACGGCGCGGAAGCATATGCCAGGATTCCCTGCGCCAGATGCAGCCTGCTGATCGGCTTCATCCTTTCAGCGAAGGCAAACCAGATGTGCTGGAGATTGCCTTGACACCAACGCCGGTCACGCTTGACATACTCGGTCAGGTTGGGCGGCAATCCTTCGAAGCTTCCCTCGAGATCATAAGCGAACCAAACTTCCCAGTCGCCGTCGCGCATCAAGGCAGCTTCAACAAAGTCATGGCTCAGCACCCGACCACCCAGCGGTTCGCGACCGGGTAATTCCGGCAAGGCACAACTGGTCAAGAATGGAGCGATCCGAATGATTGCGTTGTGCCCCCAATAGTTCCCCGCCCCCTGCTGCCAGAAATTCAATCCGGCGGCAAAAATGGGGCTGTAAATACGCGAAGCAAACTGCTGAATCCGGCCAAAGAGCGTTTCCGCTCCGATCAGGCGCGGCATGGTCTGGATGATCCCGGCGCGCGGATTCGTCTCCATCAGGCGAACCAGAGATGAGACTGCCTGTCCGGTCATGACGCTATCCGCGTCCAGAACGGTCATATAACGGTGACGATGCCCCCAGCGCCGGCAGAAGTCCGCGATGTTTCCGCTTTTGCGATTGGAGGGGAGTTTCCGGCGCCGGTAATGAATCCTCCCGAACCCGTTCGTCTGGCGGCAAAGGTCTGCCCAAGCCAATTCCTCTTCGACGACTTTGGACGGGTCGGTCGAATCGCTGAGAATGTAGAATTCAAACCAATCCAGTTCCCCCCGGCCCTGGAGCGAGTCGTAAAGGGCCTTGATACCTCCGAAAACCGTCGCCGTGTCCTCGTTATAAACGGGCATCACGATCGCGGTTGAAGCGAGCGGTGTCTCCTCGTCCAAGGTGTTGGTGATCTTGAGGGGCTCCTGGTCCTCGGCGAGAACTAGAAAACCCAGAAAAGCCTGGGTAAACCCAAAGGCCAGAGTGGTGAACAAGACTCCAAAGAGCGCGAAATCTACAACCCTCAGGGCCGTCCACCCCGCGGCTGTAAAAATGTCGAACATGAGCCATAGCCCAATCAACGCTATTCCGAGACTGACGAGCGCCACACCCCAGCGGCGCTGCGCCACTTTGGTCGCGAAAGCCTCCTCGAAACGCGCTGAGCCAACAACCCCGGAAAGTCTAACAGATCCGTCTTTCCCACTCACCTTAGCGAAACCTTTCGACACGTCATGTTCTCAATTTGTTCAACCTGTTTCCCATCGAGCTCCGACCCTGCGTACCCAATGGCAGCCTAGCGACTCGCGAAGACGAGCAGGCCGATGATTGCTAGCCCGGCACACCAGGCGATGATCCGATTCGCACCAAATGGTGAAAGCGCTGCCGCCAATCTAACCAGGTTGGCGCCCAGAGCAGTCATTTCAAACGGTCGCGGCGTAACACTCGCCACCTGCAGGTGAGGAGACGTTCGCAACCTGACCTCCTTGAGGGCCTCGAGCACCTCTCCCGAGAGGACCCCCTCCTCAGGAAAGATCTTGCCATCAGGCGTTTCCGTCAGAAAAAGTCTCACCCGCTGCTCAACCGAGCGCCGATCAGGCGGCACCTTTTCATCGATCAGGTGGCCAAGTGAACGATCCAGGATTTTCTGGGTCTCGTCGAAAACCAATTCTGTCGCTGGAGTCGATGGCTCCTGTCGCTTGCGCCCGATCGCGCGTTCAAAGCTGGAAAGCAAAATCAGTTCCCGGTCCAGACCTTCGGGAAGACGCAAGGCGCCCAGGTAATCATTCATACGATCCCAAGCCTCCTTCCATTCCGGAGACGAATGTATTCCAATCCGAAGATGCTCTACGTATTGAGAAAATATAGCCATTTTTCCAATAGAAGCTGTCACCTTTTAACAGCAGAACCTATGCCACTCCGAAAACGTTCCTACGTCTTGAGAAGATACAGCCACTTTTCCGAACAGAAGCTGTCACCCCTCAATATAACGCAGCTGATGTCCATTGCCAGGGAGGGAGTCGGATGAAAGATGGTAAAACTCACCAGCCATCCGCGATCGGTCGCTGTGAACTCAACATCTTTCACTTGCCCGCCCTGATTCACCGTAACATAGGGCTTGAGCTCAGCCACCGGAATGCTTTCGCCTTTTTCGGGTTTCGCGTACTCGATTGTAAAGCGCGTTTCGTTCGACCCGGGACTCGGGCGGAGGTTCGTTGAAATGACCCTGAACTGGGTTGTGTTCGGCTCATCACTGCGCCACAGGAGCTGATAGGCAAATTCAAATTTCCCGCCGGCGTCCGGAGGATCTTGCAGCTCCCACCCCGCCACCTGATTGTCGGTGTATTCGTCGGCGGATGGAATTTGCAGCAGTCGCACGAATCCCGGGCCGAAATCGCTCTTGGGTATCACGGTCAAACTCGGTCGCTTTTGATCTTCGGCCTCTCGGTCGAGGTAGTGACTCAGGTCCCTGTCGCGCTGGAGAAACGAGAAGGATCTGATACTGGAAAACTGTCTCACCGTTACGGAACGAGGATTGTCAAAAGGCACCCAAAGTTTTTCACCGGAGACCGTGTCCATGAAAAGGCCATCGGAATCGTGCACTTCAGGGCGAAATTCGCGCCGTTTGAAATCCGTTTTGTTCATTGAAAATTCGGTTTTGCCGCTGGGTTGATAGTCGGGCTTAAGCGTCGGTTTATTCACCGTGTTCTCGCCGAAGTAAAACATGCTGGTCAAGGGCGCAATCTCGAGCACCTGGGGCTTCTTCCGCACAAAGATGGTCCCTTTGACATCCATCGTGACGGTTTCGCCGTAGCGAACGTCAAATTGGTACCCGCCCGTCACGCTCTCGCTATCCAGCAGAACATAAAATACCATGCTGGAATCGCCAGGATTCGGTTCACGAATCCAGAACTCGCGAAAATCAGGAAACTCTTCCGGGCCGCTGACACCGTTGTTCACGGCCAGTCCGCGTGCCGATAATCCCCAATGCATCCCCTTTCCGATCGCCCGAAAGTAGCTGGCCCCGAGAAAGGACATGAACTCATCCTGGATTCCCGCCTGGCTCGACGGGACGAAAGCCTTGAAACCGACAAAAGCTTCGCGGCCGCTGAACACTATCGGCTTGTCGTAGTAGAAGTAAGCCGGGGAAAAAGGGATATCTCGGATGCGGTCATTCTCAACAGCGTGAAAGACAACCCGTCGCTTAAAATAATAGCCCGGATGGAAAAAACCGAGGCGGTAAGGCGCATCCGCCCAAACTGTGCGCGCGGGCAAAAAACGGATCCGTCGATAAAGGTCGTAGTCAAGATTTTGCAGGTCGGGAGAAAGTTGCTGAACCTGTGGAACAAACGGTTTTTGGGCAAGCGCCTCCGCCTTCTTAACCACGTCCTGGTAATCGAAAGGGGCGGAGTGATCCTGGGCCTGGGCAGTGCGTACTCCAAAGAGGACAACAAACAGCGCCACGAGAATTCTCATAAGCGCATGGACGATGGCAGCGCCCGCCCGGCTAAGCAAATAGAACGTCTCACGTTTCTGTAGGGCGCGTGGGCTCACGCGCCGGGATTGTCACCCGGGGCCTAAATCGGCGGCTGATCCAGCAACTCGAATGTTTCGCCGAACTCCGCCCTGCGAGCTCTTGAACCCCGCACCGCGCATGAGGTGCCAGAAACGAGAACTGCAATTTGCTACCTGCGATTTGCTATTTGCCATCCTGGTGGGAGCGAGCTAGTGTTCCAGTGAACACAAATGCCTGATTTAACTGTCCGGCAGCGCGAAGTACTGGAGTTTATTCAGAGGCAGCAACGGGAGACCGGGCTTCCTCCGACCAGCCGGGAGATCCAGTCGCATTTCCGGTTTCAAAGCCAAACAGCTGCGATGAACCATCTTCGTGCGCTGGAAAGGAAGGGCGCGATCGAGCGTTCACCGGGAAAGGCGCGGGCTGCGATCGATCCGAGATTGCGATGGAGACCGAATTTCCGTGCGATCTCGCTGCTGGGGCAGATCCCGGCTGGTTTGTCCGTCGAAGCCGGCGAGGCGGAAGAATCTACCCTGGGAGTTGACTTGAGCGCGTTTGGCCTAGAGACAACAGCGCAGGTTTTCGCGGTACGGGTGCGCGGCGACTCGATGATTGGTGCGCAAATCGCCGACGGCGACACAGTGATTCTCGAGAAAAAAATCCCGAAAAACGGAGATATCGTTGCCGCTCTGATTGACGGGGAAGTCACGCTGAAGCGGTACGTGAGTAGTCGAGGCAAATCCTTCCTTAAGGCGGAAAACCCTGCTTATCCCGATCTCATGCCTACTGTGGACCTCGCGATTCAGGGCGTGATGGTCGGATTGTTAAGAAGAGTATGAGGGATGCGTTTCACGTTTCTTGTGTCTCGTTTCTCCAGCGCGGTTTGCGATCTGCTGTTTGCTATCCTGAAAGGTTGCCAGTTCAACGCCTTGAGCCATCTTGTGCTCTATGACGGCCAACGCTTCTGAAATCCATCGATCGCCCCCCCACGAAGTGGATCGCTCAACCGCCCGAAATGTTCGATTTTACGCGACCCATTCTACGGACCTGCTCAATCAACGCCTCGAGCAGTTGGAGTCTGAAGTACCGATTGAATCGGTCATCCATCGAAATGGCAGCATCCTCACGATCGCCGGGTTGATTCTCTTTCTCATCCGACGTCAACGATGGTGGATTCTTCCCCTCACTATGGCAACGCTGCAGCTCCAGTTCTCCTCCACCAATCGCGGACCACTCGTTACTTTCCTGCGCCGGCGCGGGTTTCGCTCGCAGGGAGAAATCGAGGCGGAAAAAATGTCTCTGCGCGCGCTGCGGGGCGATTTTTCGGCTGTGGGCGAGCTGGCCGATCCGATAGCACGAGCTCGAAAATGCCTGGAACTATTCTTATGATTCTACGCCTCGCTGTCGGAGCAACTGCAATGCTAATTGGATTTCCCTCGGTGGCTGTGCCGCAGGAAATCGGATCGGCTCAGGGGAATCCGGTCATCCTTTCGGTAATCGCATCCATGCCGACCGGCGGGGGCTATCTGACGACTCGGGCGGCAACGCACGACCTGGAAAGAGCAGTTCGTGTATCTGGCGGCAGGCTGACTGTCACGCCCTCCCTCGCGAGTCCCAGTTATTGTTCCGGCGCAACGTACCTCGTGTTTCTCCAGGCTCTGGAAATAGCGAATGGCCGTTCGCCGTTTTCCGGGGCGCTCGCGGAGGCTCTGGCGGTGAAGGATCAACCTGATGGAAGCGGGGTATGGGGGAGATGGAATGCCAATGGACCGGGCACAGCCTGTTTATTCCGCGAGCTTCAACTCGGGCGGAGTTTCACCTCGTTCGAAGCGGCTCGGCCAGGGGACTTCATGAAAATCTTCTGGACTGGAAAAGTGGGCCGGCAGGAGCATGGCCACTCCGTGATCTTCCTCGGGCTCGAGCGCCAGAACGGTGTGGAGATGGTTCGGTACTGGTCGAGTAACAAACCAGCCGGCTTTGGTGAGAAGAGCGTGCCGCGATCCAGGATCGCCAACGCGATCTTTTCGCGTCTCGAATTCCCGGCGAACATCCAGCGTGCGTCCACGCTCAGCCAGCGCGACGCTTACCTTGCCAGCCTCCTGACTCAGGACTCTTCCTTTGCCGAAGCGCTCACGCAAGCCGGGGCGCGCAGGTAGAGTTTAGCTCTCAGGTATCGTTTCACGTTTCTCGTATCTGGTTTCTCGTGTCTCGACGGCTCTTCCGGAAAAGTTGCCTTCGAGAAGCCTGAAACGTGAGAGATTTGCGAGCAATCCAGCGCCCTGAAAAAAAGACTTTGCATCCAGCGCGGAAATCCCCCACCTTCCCCCCCGGTACGCTGCCCCGGGGGTGCCGAAACAAATTTTTTATGAGCAACGAGTCCGCCGAAAACACGAATGGATTCCGTATCACGTCAGAACCGGTTGTAGAGAATGAATACGTCGAGCAGGAATCGAAGTACCTGCCCTCGGTAGATCCAGGAACAAAGCCTGAGTTTGAGCATCTGGGGGAGTTGCCGTCGGGGTATGATCAAATGTTCTTGATCGCCCGCGACCCGCACTGGCTTTTCACTTACTGGGACTTCGACTACTCGAAATTTCCCGCCGAACGCCAGCTCTACCTACAGGTCCTGCGCAAGGACGTGCTCGAACAGACGATCGAAATCAACCAGATCGCGCGGAACTGGTATATCCCCGTGGAATCGGCTGACACGGACTACAGCGTCGTCTTCGGCCTAAAGGACAGCACCGGCACCTGGCATCGGCTTGGCTCTGCTGGCCCCGCTCACACTCCGCCGGAGTCGGTTAGCCCCAACTGGGACAGTCTGTTCGCGACAGTACCTTTCCACCTGAGCTTCAATTTCTTAATCGACGTCATCGCGGCAGCCCGCGCATCCGGTGAACCGCTGACGGAGGCACTGGCTCGCTTGCAACAGTCAGCAGCCAACAAACCGGGCGGACCGTCAAGCTGGGGTTTTGATCAGATTCGCATCCTGCAGACGCTGCTGGGCAAGGATATGGTGGAGCGCCTCTTCTCGCTGGACTCTGCTCAGCTTGCGGCTGTTCTCAAAGAAGAGTTGTATTCCAAGCTGGGTTCGGAGTCGGCCAGCGAGATCCTGGCCAAGGGGCGGCTGGCTGAGCTGCTTGCCCCGGCGGAATCGAGCTTATCGAGCGGATCTCTTCGGGAGCTTCTGACAAGAGAACTGGCCAGTGGCGGGCTGAGCAGTTTCGGAATGGCCAAGGTTGGGGGAATTTCCTCCGCCGCTGCGAGCGAGACCTTGGCCAGCTGGCAAGCTGGCGTAAGGGAGATCCTGTCCAAGTGGGAGCAAGCGGTCAGCTCTTACGGCTTGACCAGCGAAACGTTAGCGAGTTGGCAAGCTGGTGTCCGAGAGATCGTCGCAAAATGGCAACAAGCGGTCACTTCGTACGGCCTGACCAGCGAGACGTTCGCGAGTTGGCAGGCTGGGCTTGGCCAGATCACCTCCAGCTGGGAAAGAGCTATCACGTCATACGGCTCCAGCAGCGAGACACTCGCCAGCTGGCAAGCCGCACTCGGGGAAATTTCTTCGAGCTGGGAAACCGCCTTGAGCTCCTTCGGTCTGAGTTCGTTTTCCTTGAGCTCTGAGGTGCTGTCGTCTTTTTCCAGCTGGAGCGGATTGGAGTTCGGCCCTTCCAGCTGGAACCAACTGGTCGCCGAAAGCAGCCTTTCCAGCGGGTTCGGGGCAAGCTGGAGCGGGCAGCCTTTCAGCCTCCCGGAGCGGGAGTTTTTCCTGCACGTGAACGCGGAGGTGATTTTCTACGGTGGCACTCATCCGCAGGCCAAAGTGACGATTGCCGGCAATCCGGTCCAGCTCCAGCCTGATGGCACCTTCCGGTATCATTTCAAGTTTCCAGACAACGATTTCGAGATTCCCATTGTCGCTCTCTCACCGGATGGACAGGAAACGAGATCGGCGGTTTTGTCCTTCCGTAGAGCCACGCAACGCCATGGGGATGTCGGGGCAACCTCGCAACCCGCCTATCTCACGGAGCCGATGGGCGCGCGGCAGAAACGGTGATTGCAGCAATAAAGGCCGTACCCCAACGGCGTAATGGACAGAGCCACTGAAATTATCCGGGAGCTGCAGGTCTCCTACGCCATGGAGCTGGAAACGGTAGAGAATTTCCTCGCCAACTCGATTCACTTGGACGAGGCACCCGCTGAAAGGATCAAGCACGCTCTCGCAGAAAACGTCGAAATTGAGTTGCGGCACGCGCGGCGCCTCGCCACCCGAATCAAGGTGCTCGGGGGGCGTGTACCCGGCTCGCTCGAGCTTTCCCGAAACCAGCAAACCGTCCAGCCGCCCGTCGATGCCGCCGATGTCGTTTCAGTGACGCGGGGTGTGATTTTCGCCCAGGAGACCGCGATTGCGCAGTATCAGAAAATCCTCAAACTTTGCGACGGGTTTGATTTTGTTACCCAGGACCTCATAGTTACGTTGGTATCGGACGAACGAGAGCAGCGGCAGCACAAGACGGCGAAGCCCAACCAAAGCCAATCAATAAAACCGCGGATAGACGCCAAAGAACGCGAATTTGATTTTGATCGAAACTATTCGCGTCAATCGGTGATTTTACTGAGCTCGCTTATAACGGATCGATATTTCAAGCGCCCGGATACGCTACCGACACCACCAAGGCAGCCAACGCCGAGGCCGCTTGAACAATGAACAGAACGACTTCGGCGAAGTCAGAAAAAGCGCCCTCGCGCGTCGCCCGAATCGGGAGAAACCCAGCTCTCAGCTTGGTGCCTTTGGTCGATCGCCTTTGCAGCCTGACCCAGACGCCCTGCAAATCGGATTGATCTCGTTGCACGTCCAGTGCTTAGGCGGGAACGCAAAGCGAGGTTGTCCATTCGGAAAACGCTGCAGCGTCGTCCTGGCCCCTTCCAGTCAGCGGCTTGGTGTAGAATAGTCGGGACCTTTTCATAGAATCGTAGCTCGTTCCGATCTGACCGTCATTTGCTACGCTTCGGACTGATAATGGCCGTCAAGGCGGCCACATGGGTGTCGAAGGCTCTTCTCCCGTCCGCCGTAATAGCCAGGAAAGTCTTTGGACGCCGGCCGACAAACGTCTTCTTTACCCTTAGATACCCAGCCTGTTCCAGAGTCAGCAAATGAGCTCCAAGGTTGCCGTCAGTGAGGCCGAGCTTTGTTCTAAGGAACGTAAAGTCAATCTCCTTGGACGGTGGCAACTCATTCAGTGCTGCCATGATCTGCAGCCGGGCAGGCTGATGGATGACGGAATCCAGCTCAGCCATCGGAAGGGTGACTGTTGCAGTGCAGGAAATAGCGCAGGTAAAACCCGGACAATATAAGCGGGATCGCAGCGAAGATTGCGAACCAGACCCAGAAAATCGCGCTGAAGACAAGTAGACCGAGCAGGATTGACAATGAAATGAGCAGACCGATCCAGAGCAAGGTACTTATTCGGAACCAGAGGCCGGCGAGGATGTAGGGCTGGATCCAGAGCAGGGCAAAGTAGGCAAATACCCGGACGAAGGTCGGGGTGCTGGTGGTATCATAGACGCCGAGAATTCCTGGTGCGAGGTATCCAAACAGGAGGAGGGCTCCCACCGCAGCGACGAATCGTCGATCAATTGGTGCTCTAATCTGGCTGCTTTGAATGGAAGCAATAAGGAATGAAGCCACCAACCCGGCTATGGCCAAAGCGTTGATGTACGGCAGAGCGCCTATGTCGAGGTAGTAACCTAGCACAGCATAAATGAGCCAGATCAAGCCCCAGACCCACATATACCAATGACCGCGGTAGGCTCGGATGGCGCGGCGCATCGCGACCCGGGATTGGCGGACAGACTCAAGGAGTTGCGCCGCTTGGACCTCAGGCAATTCATCAGACATGGCAGAATACTCTGCAAAGCAGAGTACTTTGTCAAACGGCAATCTGGCGGAGGCCAAAGCAATGCTTTCACCTGATCGACTTTTCTGAGGGACTGGACTACTCTGCGCGGGATGGCTAAGCCGAAAAAGGATCGCCCGCTCGAGCGGTTCGTAGCTTATCTCGAGATCGAACGCAACGCCTCCCCAAGGACTGTCATTGCCTATCGCAGCGCAATCGAACGGTTCAAACAATTCGCCGGGCCAGCCGTCTCCTGGCAGACGGCAACCGCAACACACTTCCGGGCGTTTCTGCTCGAGTGCATGAAAAAGAGCATGGCCCGGTCTTACGTTCGTCTCACTTTCGCTGCCCTCCGAAGTTTTTACAGGTTCCTGGTCGAACGCGAGGGACTTACCGACAATCCGCTGAAACTCGTACAGCTGCCGAAGGCTGAAAAGAAATTGCCGGTAGTCCTTTCGGTGAGCCAGATCGATCAGCTTCTGACCGAGCCAGAGAAACTCGCCCGCAAGAACCAGGCCCCGGCCTGGGCCGCGGCGCGGGACGCCGCTATCCTCGAGCTGTTTTACAGCAGCGGCCTCCGGCTAAGTGAGCTCGTTTCCCTGAACGTTCCCGATGTTGACCCCTATACCGAGTCCGTCCGAGTTATTGGAAAAGGCAGAAAAGAGCGAATTGTCCCGGTCGGTGAGCCAGCCCTCAGAGCGATCCAGAAGTATCGGCAGGAGGCCGGGGTAGAGGCGGGCCCGCTGTTCATCAGTAAGCTTCGAAAACGCCTCTCGCCACGCTCCACCTGGCTCCTCCTCAAGAAGTATCTGGGAGCAACCTCCATTCAGCTCCCGGCGAGCCCGCACAAGCTCCGGCACAGCTTCGCTACTCACCTCTTGGACAACGGTGCGGATCTGCGCAGCGTTCAGACCCTGCTCGGTCATGCCAACCTCTCAACAACTCAGATCTACACACATGTAACGACCGAGCGCCTCAAAAAGGCGTATGATCAAGCGCATCCGAGAGCGTGAGTGAGTAGAGAGTAATCAGTAATCGGTACTCAGTATTCGGTATTCCG
>Ga0306920_100009289_pt1 | contig 13103 bp, 5 predicted proteins | sample flu12Cox44000170_FD_204666 | JGI IMG/M metagenome (GOLD analysis project Ga0306920, IMG submission 204666) | Lab enrichment of tropical soil microbial communities from Luquillo Experimental Forest, Puerto Rico - flux4day.12C.oxic.44.000.170 (v2)... | ecosystem: Environmental > Terrestrial >...
AGCATCTCGCGGCCCACGATCGCCGCCTGGGTGACGAACAGCCGGGACAGCTCCGCATCGCCGGCGCGCGAGCGTGGCGCCGTGTCCTCGAGACCGGGCGCGAAGCGCAGTGCGTGCCCATGCGCCGGGACGCGCAGGCTGCCCGTGTTCCACGGCTCGTCGCCGGCCGTGAACCACGCGACGCCGTGCCCGAACGATGCGCCCCCGCGGCCCCCGGCATCGAGCTTCAAGGCCGTGCGGCCGCGCGCCTCGATCGGCTGGTCGAGCTCGAGCCGGAGCTGGCCGCCCGGCGGGAGCGAGGCGACGCTCAGGACGTCGCCCGCCGCGGTGACGCCCGGCACCGGGCGTGAGAGCCGCGCCGGCGTCTGGACCTGGAGCCGCTCGGCCGGCTCGGCGTTCGTGTTGAAGAGCCAGAGCACGTTCGCGCGCGCGCCGAGGAACACGCCCTGCACGAGCCGCAGCCGGTCCAGGAGCCGCGTCGCCGTGTCGCACCAGATCGCGGGATGCGCCGCGAGCCGGCGGGCGCCGGCGACCAGGTCGGGATGGGCGCCGCCTCCGGAGTCGGTCCAGCGGTGCATGTACTGGTAGAGCATGCACAGTCCCCACGACCGCTCGAGGTCGCCGAGCACGTCGTCCTGCGTGACGAAGCGGAAGCTCCGCTTGGTGGCGCTGAACCAGCCGCGCACGTACGGCTTCTCGCGCTCGAAGTACGGCATCGAGGGATTCTGGGCGAGCGTGTCCGGGTCGCGGGTGCGGAAGAGCCGTATGTAGCGCACGCGCTCGCGGCAGAGGTCGCCCCAGAAATACGGACTCGCGGGATCCTCGCCCGAGCAGCGGTGCGAGCCGGCGTACGCCGACAGCATCCAGCGCAGCGGCCCGCGCGCCACCACCTTCTCCTGCCAGTACGGGTTGTCGGCGTTCTTCGCGTGACAGATGTACGTGGAGGCGCGGGGGAAGCTCTTGTCCAGCTCGGCGAACGCGCGCTCGATCGTGGCGCGGCGGTTGTTCCCGGCGGTGGCGCCGTGCAGCGTGATCTCGAAGCCGCGCTCGGCGAGCCGCTCGCAGTAACGCCGGTAGTCGGGATCGGCGAGTGTCACGCCACGCTGGATCGAGGGCGGCAGCGCCGGGATGCCGCACGGCTCCTCCGGCGGGAACGCCCACACCGTCTTCGTCGCGCGCACGCCGTTCGCATCCAGCACGTCGTACACGGCACGGACCGTCTCCAGTGTCGCCGCGTCGGTGTCGTCCGTGATGGTGAAGCCGGCGCGGTAGGGGGAGGGCGGCCAGCGGAGCTCAGCGACGGCCATCGTTCGTGCCCGAGGCCATCACGATGCCGCTCATGCGACGCACGCCCGGCAGCCGCTCGCCCACGCGGTCGACCCAGCGGAACACCCGCAGCCATGCATCCGGCACGCGCTTCGACGTGAACAGGATGTGCCGCGTACGCACGTCGTTCCAGCCCGCCCCGCGCACGATCGCCTGCGCCTCGGCGGCGCGGAACAGCCGGTCGTGGATGTGCGGCGTGATCCCGAGCGATCGCTTGACCGGGCCGTACCACGGGCACTCGGCGTTCGGGAAGTCGGCGACCAGGCGTCCGCCCGGGCGCGCGACGCGGCGGAACTCGCGCAGCGCGCGCTCGGGGGAGGGGCAGAAGCGAAGCGTCGAGAACGACATCACCACGTCGAAGCTCGCGTCGGCGAAGTCGGTGAGCGCCTCGGCGTCGGCCACCTCGAAGCGGACGTTCGTGACGTTCCAGCGCTGCGCCCGGCGGCGCGCGAGCGCGATGCTCTCGGGCGACAGGTCGACCGCGGTGACGTGCGCGAACCGGCGCGTGAGCAGGAACGTCTGGTGGCCGAAGCTGCAGCCCACCTCGAGCACGCGCGCCTCGGGCGGCGCGGCGGCCATCGCCAGCGCCGTCTCCACCTTGCGGTCCAGGAAGTAGTGCGCCGCCGGATTCTCGGGGACGCGGGCGCCGCCGCCGGCTTCGAGCCACGCGGCGTTGTCGAGATCGGCGGCTTCGGACGCGTAGAAGTCCTTGAGCGCGTGCTTCTGCTGCGAGGTGTCGATGGGGGACTCCTGCTCGGTCGTGAGGGGTGGGGCTCCCACGTCGAGGAACGGGCTCACGAGCATGCCATCGGAGGGCCCGCACGCGCGAGCGGCAGCTCGCGAGCGCACCGGAGCGTCGCACCGGGATCCGCCCGCGGCTGGCATGCCGACACCGTTCGGGCGCAGGGCCGCGCTCAAGGCCTGCTATCGGTGACCGGCGCGACCGCTTCCGGGTGCAGCGCCACCACGGCAAGGAGCCGCGCGTGGAGCGCCGGGTTCGCGGCGACCATGCGCCGCCCGTCGAGCCGGAACGGCTCGCCCTCGTAGCCCGTCACCGCGCCGCCGGCCTCGCGCACGACCAGCGAGCCCGCCGCCACGTCCCACGGCGAGAGGTTGCCCTCCCACATGCCGTCGAACCGGCCCATGGCCACGTAACAGAGGTTCAAGGCCGCCGAGCCGTCGCGGCGCACGCCCTGCGCGCGCAGCAGGAAGTCCTGGAACAGCGGCACGTGGCGCTCCGGGTGCTCGCGTACGTCATACGGGAAGCCGGTCACGAGCAGCGCCGATTCCACTTCGGCGATCCGCGACACGTGGATCGGGACGTCATTCAGCGTGGCGCCGTGGCCGGCGGCGGCAGCGAACATCTCGCCGCGCACGGGATCGAGCACCGCGCCCGCGGCCATGGCGCCGTCCACCTCGACGCCCACGGAGACGGCGAAGAACGGGTAGTTGTGCGCGTAGTTCGTGGTGCCGTCTAGCGGATCGCAGAGCCAGCGCACGCGCGCCGCCGGCGCTCCGCCGGACGCGCCCGACTCCTCGGCGAGGATCGCGTGATCGGGGAAGCGCGCGCGGATGCGCGACACGAGCAGCGCCTCCGAGCGCCGATCGTACTCGGTGACGAGGTCGATGCGCCCCTTCTTCTCGGGGGCGTGCGCGCGCCCGTGGCCCTCGAGCAGGATCGCGCCCGCCTCGCGCGCGAACGAGCACGCCGCCTCGAGGAGCGCGCGCGGATCCGGCGCGCTCACACGCGCCTCGCGGCGCTGTACTGGCAGAACACGCGATAGGCGCAGTAGCCGCAGTTGCGCTGGTCCGGCCGCGGCGGGAAGCGGCCCTCGCGGATGCCGGCCGCCGCCTCGCGCACGCGCTCACGGGCGCGATCGAGGTGCTCGTCCTCGACGACGTCGGAGCCGGTGACGCCGCTGTCCACGAACTGAAGCTCGACGCGCGCGGGGCGGACGTGGCGCGTCTCCAGGTAGGCGAGCGCGTAGAGCCCGAGCTGGGCGTCGCGCAGCGAGCGCTTCGCCCGCTCGTCCGCTTTCTCCTCCTCGTCGACGTCGGACGTCTTGTAGTCGACGAGCACGATGCCTTCGGCGCGCTCGTCGATGCGGTCCCAGCGGCCGATGACCACGTCGCCGTCCACCTTGAACTTGAACTCGGTCTCCACCGCGAGCGGCTGGACGCGCGCGGCGGCGTCGCGCTCCACGAACCTGCGCAGCGCGGCGCGGCCCCGCTCCAGCATGCGGTCCTCGTGCTCGCGGGTGAGGAAGCCCTCGCTCGACCACGCCGACTCGAACGCCGCCACCACGTCGTGGGCGTCGATCGGCAGCCCCTTGATGCGGTGCTGGTGCCAGATCTTGATGGCGTGGTGCATCGCGGTGCCGTACGTGAACACCGGATCACCCGCGAGCGGCACGTGCGCGAGGTGCGCGAACAGGTACTTGAGCGGGCAGGTGAGCCAGTCGTCGATCTGCGCGTGCGACAGCGTCAGCGGCTGCCCCTCGGGCACGGCGGGAAACGGCGCGGGCGCCGGCTCGGCGACGGGCGCATGGCGGCGGATGGACTCCAGCGCCGAGGCCGCCTTGGCGCCCTTGGGCGGCGCCGGCAGGTCGAGCGCCTCGAGCACGAAGCGCGAGAGCCGCGCGGCGCGCTCGCCGCCGTAGTCCGCCGCGTGCGTCAGCACCAGCCGGTCCATCGCCCTCGTCATGCCGACATAGAAGAGGCGTCGCTCCTCTCGATAGTGCTCCTCAGACGGATCCTCGGCCTCCGGGTGCGGGGCGGGCCGTAGCTCGGACGGGAACTCCAGCCCCTCGCTCCGGCGGTAGAGCGGGAAGCGCTGCTCGACCAGGTCGACCATGAACACCACGGGGAACTCGAGCCCCTTCGCCCCGTGCGCCGTGAGCAGGCTCACGGCGTCGTCATCGGTCTCGATGTCGGCGGCCGCCGGGTCGTCGCCCATCTCGATCAGCAGGTCCAGGTGCTCGATGAACGCCGGGACCCGGTCCTCCTTGAGCAGCGGACCGACGCGTGTGGCGATGCCGAAGAGCTTGTTCAGGTTCTGGACGCCCTCGAGAGCCGCCGCGGAGCCGGCGCCGCCGGGCTCCCCGCCGTCAGCCGTGAGCGAGGCGAGGAGCCCGCTCTCGGTCACGAACTGGTAGAGGACGTCCGACGTGGGCCGGCGCACCGCGGTGTCACAGAGCGCGGCGTGAAGCGCCGACCAGCGGGTGACCGCCGTCCGCGTCACCGCACTCACGTTCTCGATCGCAGGCTCGCGGCCGGCGGCCGCGTCCTCGGCGATGCGCATGAAGCCGCGGTGCGTGCGCTTGGCACGGTGGCCGAGACGCGCCAGGTCCACCGGGTCCGCGCCGAACAGCGGGTCGCCCAGCATCTGGTGGCTCGCGCCGCCGTCGGGGTCGGCGACCGCGCGCAGCGCGTTCAGGCACAGCAGAACCTCGGCGCGCGAGTAGAGCCCGCGCATGCCGACGCGCCGGAAGCGCACGCCGCGCGCCTGCAGCGCCTGCGCGGTGGCATCGAGGTGCGTGTGCGCGCGCGCCAGCACCGCGAAGTCGCCGGCGCGCGCCGCCCCCGACTCGAGCGCGTGCGCGATCTCGTCCGCCACCCACTCGCTCTCGTCGCGGCCGGTGGCGAACGCGTGGTGCTCGACGACGCCGGCAAGCGTGCGGCCCGTGGCGGGGTCGGTGCGCTGCGAGAGCAGCCGCTTGTCCCAGCCGCGCTGGGACTCCATCCGCGCCGGGTCGTTGAACGTGATCAGGCGGTGCGCGTCGTCCAGGATGCGCTGGCCCGAGCGGTGGTTGCGCCGGAGCAGCACCAGCTTCGCGTCGGGGTAGACGTCCAGGAACTGGAGGATGTTCTCGATCTTCGCACCGCGGAAGCGGTAGATGCTCTGGTCGTCGTCGCCCACCACGGTGAGGTTCCGGCGCTCGCCCGCGAGCAGCCGCACGAGCTCGAACTGCACGTGGTTCGTGTCCTGGAACTCGTCGACGAGGATCCAGCGGAAGCGGTCCTGGACCTCCCGGCGCACGTGCGCGCGTTCGCGGAGCAGGCGCAGCGCCAGCCGGATCTGGGAGCCGAAGTCGACGCGGCCGACGCCGTGGAGGAGCGCCTCGTACGTCGCGTAGGCGCGCGCCTTCTCGACCTCGGCCGCGGCGCGGTCGCGCTTCTCCGGGTCGTCGCCGGCCTGGGCGGCGAGCGTCGCCGCGAACGCTTGGTAGCGCTCGGGCGAGACGTCCTCGTTGCGCGCGCGGTCGAAGAGTGCGGTGAGCGCCGCGAGGTGCGCATCGGGCCGGCCGAGTGGCAGGTAGCGCTCGAGCCCGAGCTCGAACAGCCGCTCGCGAAGGAAGACGAGGATCTCGGCCTGCGACTCGACGCGCAGGCGCGACGTGAGCCCCAGCTCGACCGCATGGTCGCGCACGAGGCGGTCGCAGAACGCGTTGAACGTGGCGATCGTGGCGCCGACCAGGCCGTAGGGCACGAGCTGGTCCACGCGCGTCTCCATCTCGGCGGCGGCCTTGTCGGTGAACGTGAGCGCCACGATCTGCTCGGGCCGGGCCCTCTTCTCGGAGATGAGCCACGCGATGCGGTGCGTGACCACCTGCGTCTTGCCCGTGCCCGCACCGGCCACGATCAGGAGCGGGCCCTCACCATGCGTCACCGCGTCGCGCTGCTCGGGGTGCAGCCGCTCGAGGCCGAGCGCCTCGGGCGGGGCGCCGGTGAGCGCAGGTCCGGGTTCGATCGGGGTGACCATGTCTCGCACGCTAGCACGCGGTGGTGCCGCCTGCGGGCCGCGCGCGGGACGCGGCGCCGGCGCACGTGCCGCCGCCGCACGCCTCGCTTAAGATTCGCGGCCATGTCCCGGTCGCCCGTGCGTCGCGCGCTGTGCCTGCTCGCGCTCGCATCGGCGCTGGCGGGAGCGGGCTGCTCCGCGCCGCGTGCGCCGGGACGCATCGCCACGCTGTGGCTCGCGGGCCATCCCATGCCGGCGTTCGACCCCGACGGCCCGCCCGATGCGCTGCGCGCCGCGCTCGAGCGACAGCTCTCGCGCGGCCTCGTCGAGGCGGACAGCGCCGGGCGGATCGAGCCCGCACTCGCGGACTCGATCGGCTGTTCGCGCGACAGCCTGACGTGGACGTTCCGGCTGCGCGACGATGCGCGGTTCACGGACGGCAGCCGCGTCACCAGCGCCGACATCGCCGCGGCGCTCGCCGGCGGCCTCGCGCGCGAGGACCATGCCACGCGCGAGTGGCTGCTGGCCACGGTGAAGGGCGTCTCCAGCGTGCGTGCCGGCCGAACGCTTCCTGCGCTCGGCATCGAGACCGAGGGCGATTCGCGGCTCGTGTTGAAGCTCGCGGTGCGTGACCCGCGACTGCTCGAGAAGCTCGCCACGCCCGGCGCCACCACGCCGTGGAAGCGGCGCCACGGTGGCTGGGGAGGCGCCGTGGGAGTGGGTCCCTATCGCGTGGCGCGCGTGGACGGCGCACGCACGCTCACGCTGGTCGCGGCCCGACCTGTCGCCGGCGTGCGTGCGATCGCCGACACGCTGCGCGTGCGCTTCCTGGGCGGCGCGGTCCCGGTGCGGAACATCCTCCGCCGGAGCGGCGCCGACGTGCTCTGGCCGCTGCCGCCGGGTTTCCTCGATGCCGGGTTGCCGGAGGGTTTCGAGGTGGGCGGCGCGCCGGCGATCCCCGAGCGCCGGCTGCTGCTCGTGCTCCGGCCGGACGTGCCGCCGCTCGGGAAGCCCGAGGCGCGCGAGTCGCTCGCGCGCGTCATCGATCCGGCAGTGCTCGCGATCACCCTCGGGAGCGTCGGCGAGCCGCTCAAGCGCTGGCTCCCGGGTGCGCAAACGCCCTACGCATGGCCCGGGCCCGAATCGCCCGCCGAACGCGCCGCAAGGGAATCGAGGGAGGCGAGCGAAGCCGCGCGACGCGACGCGGATCGGCGCGAGCGGATCACGCGCGGTCGCGGCCGCGAGGCGGTGACGGTGCGGCCCGAGTCGTTCCACGTCGTGCTGTCGTTCGATGCTGACCAATCAGGAGCAGCCGTGGCGACACGTCTCCAGGGGGAGTGGGCTGCGGCGGGGCACTACGCAGAATTACGTGCTCTCCGAGGTGAGGCTGCACTCGCGCAGCCACTGCGTGCCGCCGGCACGCAGGCCACGCTCGTCGAATCACAGGCGCCGCTTCCGGGGCTCGCGCCGGAGCTCGCCATGCTCATACAACCGCTGCGGGGGCCTTCGCGCGGAGCGTTCCGGACCGGCTGGAGGACGCGCGAGTTCGACCGCTGGCTGCTGCCGCCCGGTTCAGCGGTCGCGCTCGATCCGGACACGGTTCAGCAGCGGTTGGCGAGCGTACGGATCGTGCTCCCGATCGCGTCGCTTCCATGGCGCGTTGCGTTTCGCACGGGGGCATTGCGCCCGCACATCGATCCACGGCATGGACCGGACTGGACGCGTCCTCTTCGATGATGGAAAGCGCTAGAACTCGTTGACCCTGTAGGCCCAGCCAAACTATCGTTAGTGATGCAGTCTGGGAGTCCGTCATCCTCAGACCCTGCATCGACACCCGACGCGCTCGCCGAGGCGGGGACGACTCTCGAACGTCCCGTCGCCTCGCTCTCTTGCCCATTCCCCATTTGAAGACACTGCCTGCTCGACCCCGGGAGAGCTCCCTCATGCGTCTTCGCACCATCATCCCCGTCGTCGTCATGGTCGTCTCGGCAGCCGCGCGGAACGCGTCCGCGCTCACGCTCGAGCGCGAGGTCCGCATCGATCCCAAGCGCGTGAGCGTCTCGGTGGCGAACGGCATCGCCTCGGTCGAGGCGCGAGGCGGCACGCGCGAGTACACGCCCGGCCGTCCCGACCTGCCGTGGATCTCGGAGCGTGTCGACCTGCCGGCGGGCATGAAGCTCACGAGCGTCGAGGTGATCGCCGCCGAGACGCAGCCGCTCGCGGACGCCGTTCGCGTGCCGCCCGCGCTCTCCTCGCGGCCGGGCTCGACGCCCGGTGAGCGCTCGGTCGCCGACGGCGCCGTGTTCTCGAGCGCCGCGTTCCAACCCGAGGTGCTGGCGCTCCCCGGCATCCAGGGCAGCCTGCGCGGCCGCAACGTCGCCTACCTGCGGATCTCGCCGACGCGCTGGAACCCGCAGACCGGCGCGCTCGAGCGCGTGTCCAGCCTCAGGCTGCGGCTCACCGTGGAAGACGGCGCCGCGCCCGCGGTACCGCGCGAGCGCATCGTGCGCGAGTGGGAGGACGAGCTCCCGAGCGGCGTGCCGTCGCGCGCGCTGGTCTCGATCTCGAGCGCGATGAACGCCGGCACGCCAGGCAAGCCGAAGGCCGAGCCGTTCAAGCCACTCCAGATCCCGAGCGTCCTCGGCAGCCCGGTCGAGTACGTGATCGTCACGAACGACGCGCTCGCGCCAACGTTCCAGCAGCTCGCCGACTGGAAGACGCAGTGCGGCGTGCCCGCGGTCGTGCGCACCTTGTCGTTCATCCGCAGCCAGTACCCGTTCGGCGCCGACGACGCCGAGCGCATCCGGCTCTTCATCCGCGACGCCTACTCGCGGTGGGGCACGAAGTGGGTGCTGCTGGGCGGCGACACCGACGTCATCCCCGAGCGGCTCGCGCTCAACACGTCCTTCTACCAGGTCGAGCACATCGCGGCCGACATCTACTACTCCTGCCTCGACGGCAACTGGGACGCCGACGGCAACTCCGAGTACGGCGAGGGCTTCCAGGACCAGTTCACGCCCGGCGACAACGCCGACCTGATGCCCGAGGTATACGTGGGCCGCGCGACGGTCTCGACCCTGACCGAGGCGCAGCAGTTCGTAAGCAAGACGATGCTCTACGAGAAGAACCCGACGCCGAGCTACACCGCGAACTGGCTGTTCTTCGCCGAGGTGCTGTTCCCGCAGCCCTACAACGGGACGGGCACGATCGACCTCGACGGCGCCCAGCTCGCCGAGGACATCCTGCCGTTCACGGACATGAACCCCCAGATCAACGTCACGCGCCTGTACGAGAACTACACGAGCCCGACCTACCGGCCGGGCGCACTGCCGGAGTCCAAGGCCGCGGTCATCCCGCAGCTCAACGCCGGGCCGGGCCTGGCGCTGCACGTCGGGCACGGCTACCGCAACTCCATGGAGGTGGGGGACGCGACGTTGGTCAATGCCGACGCGTCCAACCTCACGAACGGGAACAAGGTGTTCAACCTCTACGCCATCGACTGCACGTCGAGCGCGATCGACTTCCCGTGCATCGGCGAGGCGTTCCTCAAGAACCCGAACGGCGGCGCGGTCACGGTGATCGGCTCGACGCGCTTCGACTTCCCGACCGCCGGGCGCGCCTACCAGCAGGAGTACTTCCGGCTGTTCTTCGAGGACAGCGTCTCGGCGATCGGCGAGCTGCAGGCGCGTCAGAAGCTGCCGTTCGTCGCGTTCTCCTACTACGACGGCGTCAACCGCTGGACGCAGATGACGCTGCTCGAGCTCGGCGACCCCGAGCTGCACATGTACAACGGCATCTGGCGTACGCTGTCGGTGAGCGCCCCGGGCTCGTTCCCGCTCGGGGACTCGACGTACGCCGTGACCGTCACGAGCGGCGGCAACCCGGTCGCGAACGCGACCGTGACCGCGTACAAGGCGGGAGACGACTTCACGACCGGCACCACGAACGTCGCGGGCTCGGTCGTCCTGCCGTTCCGGCCCGATTCCACCGGTGCGTTCGTGCTCACCGTGACCGCCTACAACGCCAAGCCGTTCCAGGCCACGCTCAACGTCACCTCGTCCGGGGCCGCGGCGGTGTCGGATGCCGCGGTCAGCGTCGACGACGACAACGTCGGCGGCACGATCGGCAACGGCGACGGCTTCGCCGACGCCGGCGAGACCGTGGACCTGCGCGTCGCGCTGCGTAATCGCGGCGGCGCGTCCACGAACGGCCCCGTGTTCGCCACCGCCACGACCACCGACCCGTTCGTCACGGTCATCAACAGCAACGGCACGTACGGCACGATCGCCGCGGGCGCCACCGGCAACCCGGTGACGCCGTTCCGCATCTCGCTGCCGCCCGACATGCCCGACCAGCGCGAGGTGCCGTTCACGCTGACGCTCTGGGACGGCAGCCGCAGCTGGAAGGAAGCGTTCCAGATCACCACACGCTCGCCGGAGCCGCATCACTACGAGCAGATCATCACCGAGTCGCCCGGAAACAACGACGGCCGACCAACCCCGGGCGAGACCGCCACGTACACGCTGCGCGTGCGCAACGACGGCAGCGGCGTCGCGCGCGGCGTCACCGCGAAGCTCCGCGCTCTGAACGCCTCGGCCACGGTGTCGGACAGCGTGGTGACGATCGGCGACATCGCGCCTTACACGACGGGCCAGGGCGACTCGTTCGTGTTCACCGTCAACGCCCTCGGGGCGCTGTTCCAGCTCGAGATCCGTGACGCGCTCCAGGTCCGCCAGGTGCAGACGCTGGACCTCACGTTCCCGAACCCGCCGTTCAACCTGGCGGCGACCGGCGAGGCCGATGCCGTGCGGCTGACCTGGGACCCGAACGCCGACTCCGACCTCGCCGGCTACAACATCTACCGGAGCACGACTCAGGCGGGCCCGTACACCAAGGTGAACGTGGTGCCCACCGACAAGATCTCCTATTACCACGACGAGTCGCTGCCGGCGCTCACGAAGTTCTTCTACCACGTCACCGCCGTGGATTCGTCGGGGAACGAGTCCGGCTTCTTCTCCAACGTGCCCGTGAGCACGAACCCGCCGAACCACGCCATCTTCCCGGTGCCGACCGGCGGGACGACGCCGTCGTCGGTGGCGGTGGAGTATTGCTACTCGTCGACGATGGCCACGATCGCCGCGGGCTCGGACAAGCTCTACGTGCTGAACGCCGACGGCACGGCGCCGGTCGATGCCGACGGCCAGGGCGCCACGCTCGGCGACTTCTCGACGCGCGGCGCCTACTTCGCCGCCGGTCCATCGATGGCCGTGCTCGCCCCCGGGGAGGGGATGTCGTTCATCGCCCCGAGCTGGGACTCCACCGCGCTCTACGTGTTCGACAAGTTCGGGCAGATGCGGCCGGGCTTCCCGTTCAAGGTCAGCGACAATCTCTGGGGCTCGTGCGCGGTCGGCGACCTGGACGGCGACGGCCACCTGGAGCTGGTGTTCGTGTCCGGCGTCAACAGCGAGAAACGCGTGTACGTGCTGCGCGACAACGGCACGGAGTGGATGGACGGCGACGCGAACCCGGCCACGATCGGCGTGTTCAAGACGCTCGGCGCGTCGTTCAACGTCAACACGCCGGCACTGGCCGACCTCGACGGCGACGGCCATCCCGAGATCATCGTCGGCGGCTCGGACGGCAAGCTCTACGCGTGGAAATCGAACGGCGCGAACGTACCGGGGTTCCCGTTCGTCGCGAGCGGCGCCATCACTTCGTCGCCGGCGATCGGCTACCTCGATGGCCCCGGCGACCCGACGCCCGAGATCGTGTTCACGAGCACGAACGACTCGCTGTACGTGGTGAACGCCGACGGCAAGCGCCGTCCGGGCTGGCCGATCAGGGCCCGCTGCGGTGGCAACAGCCGCTCGCCGTCGCCGGCGATCGCCGACATGAACAACGACGGCTTCAACGACATCGTCCAGATGGGCACGGACGGCCTCGTGTGGGTGTACAACCGCGACGCTTCGGTGCTCGCGCCGTGGAACGGCGTGCGCTACACCACGTCGACCTCGAGCGCGTCGGAGTCGAGCCCGGTCGTGGCCGACATCAACGGGGACGGCATGAACGACATCGTCTGCGGCGGCGAGGACAGCCAGATCACGGCTCTCTCTGGCGCGAACGGCAGCGTGCTGCCCGGATTCCCGATCCAGCTCGGCGGCGAGGTGCGCGGCACGCCGGCGCTGGCGGACATCGACAACGACGGCAAGACCGAGATCGTGCTCGCCGGCTGGGACAAGAACATCTACGTCTGGGACTACGACTTCCCGTTCTCGCCCGGCAAGACGCCGCCGTGGCCGCAGTTCCACCACGACGCGCGCCGCACCGGCTTCGCCAGCGCGCCGCTGTTCGTGGGCGTGGGCGACGGGCCAGGCGGGGGTCCGGGCGCGGTGCGCACACTCGAGTTCGCGCCGCCGTCGCCGAACCCGATGCGCACGGGGCAGGGCACGGCGGTGCTGCAGCTGGCGGTGCCTGGCTCGATGTCGGGCGGCGAGTACGACCTCTCGGTGTTCGACCTCTCCGGACGCCGGGTGAAGCGCGTGGACAGCGGCCTCGCGCCCGTGGGCCGCTTCAGCCTCAAGTGGGACCTGCGCGACGATCGCGGCCGCCCGGTGGACGGCGGCGTGTACTTCGTGCGCTTCTCGCTCGGCGGGAAGAACGTCACGCACAAGCTGGTGGTGCTGCAGTAACTGCACGCCTATTGCGCGAGCGGGCCCTGCAGGGGCCCGCTCGCGTCGTGACGCCCGGGGCGCCCGCCCGTCCGGTTCCCGCGCCGGCGCGCCGGTCTTGACCGCCCGCGCGAGCGGCGTGTAGGACTCGCGGCACCATGGCCAACGACTCCCCCGGCGTCCGCGTGCGCTTCGCGCCCAGCCCCACCGGGTTCCTCCACGTGGGCGGGGCGCGCACGGCGCTCTACAACCATCTCCACGCGCGCGTGACCGGTGGCGTCTGCGTCCTGCGGATCGAGGACACCGACACCGAGCGCTCGACCGACGAGTCCACGCGCGCCATCTTCGACGCATTGCGCTGGCTGGGG